>JACCED012196345.1_pt1 | contig 31758 bp, 33 predicted proteins | sample 7455021 | NCBI WGS metagenome assembly JACCED01 (sample SAMN15323456, study PRJNA562643) | freshwater metagenome | isolation source: river surface water | place: USA:Blue River Watershed | collected 2017-08-19 | reverse complement strand
GGCAGGGAAAGTGTCGCGCGGAGTTCATCCAGCACTGCGCGCTTCGATTGCTTTTCCGAATGCAATTCAAGGCAGGCCGCGCCAAGGCCAATACTCTCCAGCCGGCGTTTCACCACTTCAAGCGCGGCGAGTTTTTCCGCGACGAACAACACGCTTCTTCCATCCAGCACAGCTTGAGCGATGATATTGCTGATGGTCTGGCTTTTGCCGGTACCGGGCGGGCCTTGGATCACCACATGCCCGCCGCGCCGGACAGCCTCCGCGGCAAGCGCCTGGCTGCCATCAACATCCATCACATGATCCAGCCGCTCGACCGGGATTTCCACATCCACATCAGCGTCATCGGGAAATACGGGCGGGATCGAAACTGTCTCACCCCCGACCAGAGCCCGCACCATGGGGTGATCGGCAAGGCCCGGATTTTCCTCAGGCCCCAGGTCACGCCACATCAGGAATTTGGCGAAGGAGAATAGCCCAATCGCCAGCGCATCCGCCTCCACCCGCCAAGTGGCGCGTTCTGCTACCAGCGTTGCGATGGCTTCCGCCCAAGCCGTCGGCGTATAGGCATCAACATCGAATTCCGGCAGCGCGGTCTTGAAATTCACCTTGAGCATTTCGCGGAGCGAGAGATTTTCTGCGATATCGCCCAGCGCCCCGCGCAGCTTGAAATTCTGCGAAACGCCTTCGCGCTCAAGCGCCACCGGCAATAGCGCCAGCGGTGCGCGACGCTCGGTTTCGGGTGTCGCGGGATCGCGCCAGATCAGCGCGCCAAGCGCAAGGTAAAGCGTGGGCACGCCGGTTTCTTCGCGGGCGGTGCGCGCATCTTGCATGATGTCGCGCAGCCGGCGCACAAGGTCAGAAGGCGGCAATTGCACGCGCAGCTTGTCATCGCGCTGATATTCTTCCCGCGCGGCATCGGCTTTGGCGGTGCCAACACCTTCTGCCTTCGCCTTCAGGCTACGCGCACGGCGCGGTTTGCCAGGGGTTGCTTCTACAGGCGCGGCTTCGGGCGCGGCAGCGGAAGCCTCAAAGCCAAAGGCGCGGCCCGCCTGCAACGCGCCAAGGACGAAATCCGCATCCTCATCATCAATGATGATAACGCCGCGTGAGGCACCCGGCTTTGGCAGGGATAGCAGCCGGTTACGCGTGGAAAGATCAAGCAGCCCCCGACGGGCTTCTTCCAACGCGGCGCGAAGATCTTTCATGCGTGTCTCCCTGGCCGCCAATGGCGGCACCTTCATTGCTGCAGGAGATATGGTCGAAGGCAATGGCGCTCAACGGCCATTTAGGCCGTTATTTCTGACGCAAAAAATAAGCGGCCAAGGCCACACAGCCTGCCAGCGCCACTACCGCCAGCATGCCCTGCACCACGTCAAAATTCGGCGCATCGCGCGCGACGAAAAGAGCCGCCAGGCGATCCCCCATCGTCAGCAAAAATTCCACGATCCAATCCATGTCACCGCTCTTTTTTTCTGGCCATGATGGATACCGCCCCAGGGGTGATCCAGGGTGTAGAGTGCCATAATTTATTGCGAAGGCGAATGCGTATTATTTGAGGAGTTCTTCGATAAATCCTGGACAAGATTTTCAAGCATTTCGATCCGTATCAGGGAGTTTTTCAATAAAGAAATCAATTCAGCCACCTGCTGTTCACGCAGCAGGTCGATTTTTTCATGTAATAGGCTGATTTCTGCCTCGGCGCGGATATTCACCTGGTAATCCGCGATGGACCGCAGCCGGTCGATATCCGCTTGGCGGTTCTGGCTCATCATAATGATCGGCGCCGTATAGGCTGCCTGGAAGGACAGCATCAGGTTCAGCAGAATGAAGGGGTAGGGGTCCCAGGCATTCTGTCCCAGCGTCACATTGGCAATAAGCCAAACAAGCAGTAGCGCTGATTGGATCAGAATAAAGCGCCAGGACCCGACGATTTCCGCCACCAGGTCGGAAAGTCTTTCGCCAAGCGTCAGCGTGGGCGCTGGCCCATCGGCACGCCGCCTTTCCCGGGCGCGGGAAAGGGCGGATCTTAAATGGGTGTGGCGCCGATGATTGCCTTGGTCAGAATGCATGGCCATGCCGATACCCCCTGCGATGGTGGTAGGCTGCAACGCCCAGCGTCAAAAAGACATGAGAGAAATCAAGCGAGCCCCCGGGGGGGCGCTCAACTCCGCCCGTAAGTATCCTCAAAGCGCACGATATCATCCTCCCCCAAATAGGAGCCGGACTGGACTTCAATCAGCGTCAGGGGAATCTTGCCCGGGTTTTCCATGCGATGGACGCAGCCAAGCGGCAGATAGACGCTTTCATTCTCCCGCAGCATGATTTCCTCACCATCGCGCCTGACAATGGCCGTGCCGGAAACCACCACCCAATGCTCCGCGCGGTGGAAATGCTTTTGCAGGGAAAGCTTGGCGCCGGGACGGACTTCGATCTTCTTGACCTGGAAACGATCCCCCATGATCAGGCCTTCATAATGGCCCCAGGGGCGATAGGCGCGGCGATGTTCGGTCGCTTCCTTGGCGCCGCGCGCCTTCAGCCGATCCACCAGCTTCTTCACATCCTGCGCATGATCGCGATGCATGGCGAGTACGGCATCATCCGTCACCACCACCACGGCATTCTCAAGCCCGATCACGCCAGTCAGGATGGTTTCGCTGCGCACATAGCAATTCTTCGCATCCACCAATTCCACCGGGCCAAGGGTCGCATTGCCCGCCGCGTCTTTTGGCTGAATTTCCCACAGCGCGGCCCAGGAACCGATATCGGACCAGCCGATGGAAGCCGGCACCACGGCGGCTTTCTGCGTGCGCTCCATCACCGCGTAATCGATGCTGATCGCGGGGGTGGCGGCGAAGGATGTCGCTTCAAGCCGGATGAAATCCCCATCGCGCTGAGCGCCAGCCACGGCGGCCCTTACCCCCTTGAGCACTTCTGGCGCGTGGGCTTCGAGTTCGGCGAGCATGCTGGCGGCGGTGGCCACGAACATGCCGGAATTCCACAAATGCCGCCCGGTCTTGAGGAATTCCGCTGCCTTCGCGGCATCGGGCTTTTCCACAAAGCGCGCAATGCGCTGCACCCCGGCACTGCCGGGCAAGGCATCGCCGGCTTCAATATAGCCATAGCCTGTCTCAGGCGCGGTGGGCTGCATGCCGAAGGTAACAATGGCCCCGGCGCTTGCGGCTGCGGCGGCCTTTGCAAGCGCGGCTTGCAGCGCGGCCACATCGCCAATCGCCGCATCAGCGGCCATGAACCAAAGCACGGCGCCGGGTGCGGTTTCCTCGGCCAGCAGCGCGGCGGCGGCAATCGCCGGGGCGCTATTGCGGCCAACCGGTTCCAGCACAATGGCAGCGCCCTTGTCGCGCAATTGCTCGGCAACCAGGAAGCGATGCGCTTCATTGCACACCACCATCGGCGGCAGGAAGCCACTGCCGGCACCCCGGGCGGCGGTTTCGGCCAGCATGGTCTTGTCGGAGGCAAGCGGCCAGAACTGCTTGGGGTAGCTTTCGCGCGATAGCGGCCAAAGCCTTGTGCCGGTACCACCGGACAGGATCACAGGCAGGATCGGGGGAGATTTGGCGTTCATGGGCAATCTTGGCTCCGCATTCTCAGCGGCTTACGGGGTAATCGGGGCAAAGCCAAGGCAAGAAGGGGGCAGGCGTTTCCCCGGCCGGGCTTCCGGTATAGGGTCCGGCGCCTCTTCAGCCTGAAAGTTGCCCAGCCGTGGATACCCTTGCTGCCCCAGCCATTCCCGAAGGCTTCGTGCCACGCCCTGCCGGCGGACCGTTTCTGGAACCGATCGGCCCGATCATGATCCGGCGGGACCATGGCCCACTTGCTTTTGGGCTGCGGATCGAAACCCGCCATTGCAACAGCAAGGGCATGGCCCATGGCGGCATGTTGGCGACTTTTGCCGATCTGGCGCTGGGGATTGGCGGCTTCAACCTGGCCGGGGTAACGGGGTTTTTCACCACCATCAGCCTGAACACGGATTATTTGGCGCCAGCGCTGCTGGGCACCTGGCTGCAATGTGAACCCGTGCTGCTGCGCAAGACCCGCACGCTGATCTTTTCCCAGGGGGTCTTCCTGGCCGATGGTCGGCCGGTATTGCGGGCCAGCGGGGTGTTTGCCTTGCCGAAGGACCCGCCCCCTCAGCCTTCTGGCGCCTGATAAAGCCCCGCCGCATTTGCCGCCTGTTTTGCCAGCGCCACCATCAGCGCGAAATGCGGCATGGCTACGCCCAGATCCTGCCCCAACTGCAAGGGCGCGGTGAAAAGCGCGTCAATTTCCATCGGCCGGCCCAATTCCAGATCCTGCAGGATGGAAGGCTTATGCGCGGTTTCGCCAAAGCGGCGCATCCGCACTTCGCCCGGCACCTTCAGATCATGGCCAAGGGCGCGGGCGAGCGCCGAGCCTTCATCGGAAATCCTGACCCCGGCTTCGAATATCGCCGGGTCAGCAAGGGTGGCCTTCATATCCTGGCGAGAGAGCAGGCAAAGCGGCCCCACCACCATATTGCCCAGCAGCTTGCCCCAGATGCGGTGGCGGATATTCGAAACCGCATCCGTCGGCATGCCGCCCGCACTCAGCAGTGCCGCCAAGGCTTGGGCGCGTGGCGAAACAGCGCCGTCGGGCTCCCCCAGATAAAGCTTCAGGTCGGCATGTTCTGAGGTAACGATGCCCGGGGCTACCACCGCGCTTGCGGCATAGATCACGCCGCCAATCGCCCGTTCCACCCCAATGGCGCGGCGCAGCGCATCATGCGGGTCCAGTACCGGCAGACGCTTGCCTTCCAGCGGGCCACCAATGCCATCGAAATACCACCAGGGAATGCCATTCATAATGAAGGCAACCGGCGTGTCTGGGCCGAGCAGCGGCCCGATCCCTGCCGCCACCGCCGGCAAGGCGGGCGCCTTGACCGTGACCAGCACGGCATCCACCGGGCCGATTTCAGCGGCGTTTTCCGCCGCCTGCACGGGGTAGGTCTGATCGCCTTCCGCCGTGCGCAGCGTGATACCCCGCGCCTGCATCGCGGCCAGATGGGCGCCACGCGCAATCACGCTGACCTCAGCGCCTGCCGCCGCCAATCTTGCCGCCAAATGGGCGCCGATGGCGCCGGCGCCATAGACGCAAATGCGCTTCACGGTGCGTGGTCACGCAGCTGCGCGCAGATCGAAGCACCGGCGGCGACAAGCTGTTCGACAATCCGCGCGCCATGCGCCGCATTGGCGCCACGCGGATCGGGCGCGGCGACGCCACCGGGCGCCACTTCCTCCACCCACATGGGCACGGCGAATTCCACTCCATGGGCGCGAATGGCACCAAAACCGGTTGGTGGCACGCCAAGATAAGGCCCGGTGCCTTCGCGCGCCCGCGCCGCTTCCGGGCGGCAGAGCTCCGGCTTCAGCGCCATGGTCACCGAAGCCACGGGGTCGCCGCCATGGCCGAAGGTGATGGGCTGCCCGCCCAATTCGCCATGCAGCTTGCCCGCTTCGCGCCAAAGATGCAGCGCGGGGATAATGACGCCATGGCGATGGCGCATGCTGCGCGCCGCCGCATCGGCAGGCGCGATGGTGCCAGCATGGCCATTGACGATCATGATGCGGCGCGTGCCGGTTTTGATGAAGGCTTCGGCCATTTCCTCGATCACGGCCGTCAGGGTTGCCACTGAAAGCGTGATGCCTCCCGCGACGCCGGCGAAGAAATCCTCACCGCCAAAGGGAATGGCGGGTGCAACCAAAGCATCTGCGCCCTTGGCATAGGCTGCAGCTGCGATGCGGCAGGCGATTTCTTCCGCCACCATGTAATCGCCCATCGGCAAGGCGGGGCCATGGGTTTCAAGGCTGCCCATGGGCAGGATGGCGACAGCGCCGGCGGCAAAGCGTGAGGCAACTTCAGGCGCGGTCAGTTCCGCGATGCGATGCGCGCTCATGCCAGCAGATCCAGCGCCGCGCGCGACAGCGCCTGCACACCAAGGCCAATGCTGCGTTCATCGGGTTGGTAGAAGGCGTTATGCAACCGATCATCGCGCCCCGGCTGGCCAGAACCGATACGCAATTGGAAGGAAGGCGCCACAGCGGCGAATTCCGCGAAATCCTCAGCCCCCATGGAAGCTTCCCCTTCACTGATAACGTCACCCATTTGTCGGCGCACCGCAGCAATCACCGGATCCAGCACGCGATCATCATTCATGAGCGGCGGCACCTTGCGGACGTATTTCATCTCGGTCTTCACGCGCATGGAAACGCCAATCCCTTCCGCGAGCCGTCGCAAGGCCGCTTCGGCGATATCGCGCGATTCATGATGCAGCGTGCGCACCGTGCCCTTCAGATGCACGCGTTCGGGGATGATGTTGTAGGTGGTGCCGCCCACGAATTGCCCGATGGTCACCACGGCAGGGTGTAGCGGCTTGATTTCCCGGCTGACCACGGTTTGCGCTTCCTGCACAAAGGCGGCTGCGGCCACAATCGGGTCAATCGCCGCGTAAGGATGCGCGGCATGGCCGGATTTGCCCTGGATGATCAGGTCGAACCGGTCAGACGCCGCCAGGCAGGCGCCGCGCACATAGCCGAAACTGCCCACTGGCATATCAGGATGGTTATGGAAGCCAATCGCCATATCCACGCCATCCGCCGCGCCATCGGCGATCATGGCGGCTGCACCTTCCAGCACTTCTTCTGCTGGTTGGAAGATCAACCGGACGGTGCCGGCAAGCTGCGGCGCCAGATCCTTCAGCACCGCCGCCACCCCCAAAAGGGTGGAGGTATGGATATCATGCCCGCAGGCATGCATCTGCCCGGCGATTTCGCTGGCAAAGGGCAGCGCCGTTTCCTCATGGATCGGCAGCGCATCCATATCGGCGCGGATCGCGAGTGTGGGGCCAGGGCGCCCGCCCTTGATTTCGGCCACCACGCCCGTCCGACCCACGCCGGTACGCGGTGTCAGGCCCAGGCGGGAAAGCTCCGCGGCCACAATCCCGGCGGTGCGGGTTTCCTGGAAGGCGAGTTCCGGATGGGTGTGGATATCGCGGCGGATTTCAATCAGGCGCGGGGCAATGGCCTCGGTCGCTTCCCGGATGCGGGTTTCGGGGTCGTTTGACAGGCGATCGGCTGGCGACATGGCTCATCCTTTGAGAGCGAGATAGACCCTCATGATTGGCGCTGCCCCCCTGGCTGGCAAGCGCCATGATCGCGGGGCCTCCAGCGGGCCTGGCCCCTCCTGGTCTTGTCGATACCAAACCTTATCGCACGCGGCCCGCTGCCCCTTGAAGGGGCGCAGATTCCCGGGCTTTCCCGCGTTAAGCGCTTGAACAGGAACCCTCTTGCCGGGGGTTGCCGCGCATGCAATAGAATTAACCCCAATAAAAGGGGGCACGATGTCGGGAAACGTTACACGGCGTAGCGCTTTGATAGGCGTGGGTGGCGCAGGGCTATGGGCCCTTGATGCACGCAGCCAATCTGCTTGGCCGTCTCAATCCATTCGTCTTGTTGTTCCTTTTGCCCCTGGTGGTACCACTGATCTCGTGGCGCGCCTTGTTGGCGCTGGGCTGCAGGAACGTTTGGGCGTTTCCATCGTGGTGGAAAACCGGGCCGGGGCGGGCGCCACGCTGGGCAGTGAAACCGTGGCCCGGGCCGCCCCTGATGGGTACACCTTGGTCATGTCCAATATCGCGAGCCATGGGATCAGCCCGGCCGTCTATGGCGCGCGCGTGCGCTATGATGCGGTGAAGGATTTCGCGCATATCGCTTTGGTGGTCAGCAATCCGACAGTTTGGGTCGCTAATCCGCGTTCCGGTATTCGCACGCTTGCGGATGTTGCCGCACGGGCCAAGGCCGCTGGCGGATTGCAGGTGGCGACATCTGGGGCGGGATCATCCAATCATTTGGTTGTAGTACAGATGAGCCGCTTGGTCGGAACGGAAATCACCCATGTGCCCTTCCGTGGGGCGGGTCCGGCGATGCAGGCGGTGATTGCGGGCCAGGTGCCGATGATGTCTGACAGCCTGCCTTCCGCGGCTGCGCACATCAAGCAGGGATCGGTGGTTGCTGTTGCCATGTGTTCGGCAAACCGCCACCCCTCCTTCCCGGATGTGCCTACCTTCAAGGAACAAGGCTTCCCGCTGGAATCGGATTCTTGGTTTGGCCTTTCGGCCCCGGCGGGGACGCCCGCGCCAATTGTGGAAAGGCTGAACCGCGAGGTGAGGGCGCTTTTGGCAACAGCTGAAATTCGCGCCCGCTTTGAGGAATTGGGGGGCACGCCGGGTGATCTCTCAGCGGCAGATTACAATAGCTTCATCGCGCGGGAAGTGGCCAAATGGGCACCACTAGTGCAGTCTGCTGGCGCGACAGCGGATTGAGTATATCGCAACAGTGGCCGAAGGGCCTGGGGGCAAATTGGGCCGGCAAGGCCCAAAAGGGTGGATGGCAAGGATGAAACTTAATACGAAAGACTTGATCTCGGCGGGGTTATTGATCGGCCTTGCTGTCATTGGGCTTTGGCTCAATGGCGATCATAACCTTGGCACGGCACGCCGTATGGGCCCGGGCTATATGCCTATGCTCGTTTTCTGGCTGCAAATCGCGCTGGGATCGCTCGTCCTCTTCTTCGGCGTCTTCAATGGGCCTGATCCGCTGGAGGATTGGTCCAAGGCCGAAATCGGCTTTTTGATCGGCGGCACCGCAGCGGGTGTCGCGGCCGGCATGATCGCCGCCAAGATACCGGGCTTCCCCTCCTCTGGCTGGAACCCTCTCGGGATCGGGCTTTTTGTTGGCTGCATGGTCTGCGCTGTCCCGCCCGGTTGGCGTGCTTTGTTCCTGCCGAGCGCTGCTTTCACGCTGTTTGGTCTTACCCTTGAGCCGCTCGGCTTCATCGTCGCGATCACCGTGACGGTGATTTGCTCGGCGCTTGCGGATCAGGAACATCTGGATCGGCCGCTTGGCGTGGTTGGCCTCTGTGCCTTCCTCTGCGCGCTCTGCTGGGCGATTTTCATCTACTACCTGGACATCCGCGTGCCGCTCTGGCCGCAGCTCTGATCGGGAAGGCAAAGCACCATGGATCTCATTGCCAATCTCGCGCATGGCTTCGGCGTTGCGCTGACATTCAACAACCTGCTTTTTTGCTTGATCGGTTGCATCATCGGCACCGCGATCGGCGTTTTGCCGGGCATCGGCCCGGTGGCGACGATTTCGCTGCTGTTGCCGATCACCTTTGGCCAGCCGGCGACCACCGCCATCATCATGCTGGCCGGGATTTATTACGGCGCCCAATATGGTGGTTCCACCACGGCCATTCTGCTGAACCTGCCAGGTGAGGTGAGTTCGGTGGTGACCACGTTGGAAGGCTACAAAATGGCCCGGCGTGGCCGCGCCGGCGCGGCGCTGACCATCGCCGCCGTTGGGTCCTTCTTTGCAGGCTGCGTTTCCACCGTGCTGGTGGCGGCTTCCGGTCCCTTGCTGACGTCGGTTGCGCTGTCCTTCGGGCCGGCGGATTACTTCTCCCTGATGCTTCTCGGTCTGATCATTTCGGCCGTGCTGGCGCAGGGCTCGGTGGTCAAGTCGATCGGCATGGTGGTGTTCGGCGTGGCGCTGGGCCTGGTGGGCACAGACGTGCAAACGGGCCAGCAGCGCTTCACCTTCGGCATTCCTGAGCTTTCGGACGGCATTGGCTTTGTCTCCATCGCCATGGGCATGTTCGGTATCGCCGAAATCATCCTGAACCTGGAAAAGCCCGAAGCGCGCAGCGTCATGTCCGGCAAGGTCGGCAGCTTGATGATGACGCGTGAGGAAGTGAAGCGTGCCACACCTTCCGTGCTGCGCGGCACGGTGGTTGGCAGCATGCTCGGCATTCTGCCGGGTGGCGGCGCGGCGCTGGCTTCCTTCGGTTCCTATATGATGGAGCGCAAAATCTCCAAAGGCCGCCATGAATTCGGCACTGGCGCCATTGAAGGTGTTGCGGGTCCGGAAGCTGCCAATAACGCTGCTTCGCAGACCTCCTTCATTCCGCTGCTGACGCTGGGCATCCCGGCCAATGCGGTGATGGCGCTGATGGTGGGTGCGCTGATTATTCAGGGCATTCAGCCGGGCCCCCGCATGGTGGAAGCGCAGCCCGACCTGTTCTGGGGTCTGATTGCCTCCATGTGGCTTGGCAACCTGATGCTGCTGGTCATCAACCTGCCGATGATCGGGCTTTGGGTGAAACTGCTGGCCGTTCCCTATCGCCACATGTACCCCTCGATCCTGATCTTCTGCGCCATCGGCGTCTATTCGCTGTCGAACAATGTGTTCGATGTGTATCAGACGGTGTTCTTCGGCCTGTTCGGTTACCTGTGCTCCAAGCTGCGGCTTGAGCCGGCGCCGATGCTGATCGGCTTCGTCTTGGGGCCCATGATGGAAGAACATCTGCGCCGCGCCATGTTGCTGTCGCGCGGTAATCCGATGGTCTTCATCGAACGTCCCATCAGCGCGACCATGTTGGCCATTGGTGCCATCGCGCTGGGCGCCATGCTGATGCCCAATATCCGCAAGGGTAAGGACAAGGCGCTGCAGGAATAGCCGCTTCGGCCTTCTGCTACCCAAACGCCGGTCTCGCGCAAGCGGGGCCGGCGTTTTTCGTTGGAGATGCGCCAGGGGGCGTTTCCCTGGCGGCATTTCTGCGATAACCCCAAGCCGAGCAAGCGGCCGTCCCGCCTTTCTGGGGCCACCCTTGATGGAATTTTGAGGATTTTGACCATGCCCCCGCTTTCTGCCCGTCTTTCCCCGGCTTTGCAGGTTGTCACCGCCGCAGTGCGGAAGGCGGGGCGTCGATTGCTACGCGATTTTGGCGAGGTGGAGCAGCTGCAGGTCAGCGTGAAGGGGCCATCGGATTTCGTCTCCACCGCCGATCTGCGCGCCGAGCAGACCTTGCGTGAGGAATTGTCCAAAGCCCGGCCGGGCTTCGCCTTTCTGATGGAAGAATCGGGCGCTTCGGGTGCGGATGATTGGGAATGGCGCTGGGTGGTCGATCCCCTGGATGGCACCACCAACTTCCTGCATGGCATCCCGCATTGGGCGATCAGCGTTGGCGTGGAAAAACGCATTGCCACCGACAAGACCGAATTGATGGCGGGCGTGGTCTATAACCCTGCTTCGGATGAGATGTTCTGGGCGGAAAAGGGCATGGGCGCCTTTTTGAATGACAAGCGCCTCAGGGTTTCCGGCCGGAAAGACATGCGTGAGGCACTTTTCGCCACCGGCATCCCCTTTGGTGGCGTGGCGCGCAAGGCAGAATTCAGCGCCACCCTGCATAAGCTGATGCCCCAGGTCGCCGGCGTGCGGCGTTTCGGGGCGGCGGCTTTGGACCTCGCCTGGGTGGCTGCCGGACGTTATGACGGATTCTGGGAATTGGGCTTGAAGCCTTGGGACATTGCCGCCGGCCTTGTCCTGGTGCGTGAAGCGGGCGGGTTCGTGACCGACCCTGATGGCAATGATCCTTATCCTTCCGGCATGGTGGTGTGCGGCAATCAAAGCCTGCAGCCCAAGCTGCGTGAGGTGGTGGCTGAAGGTATTGCCGCGGTGAAGGCGCATCAGCCAGGCGCCTGAACATGATGCGCGGCCCCCTTCCTTCTTCCGCAACCATGCTGCGCCGCGGCCTGCTGGTGGCTGGGTGGGGGTTGATGTGCATGGGCCGTCTGGCGGCGGAAACGCAGGATGCAATGCTGCCGCCGGATCCTGCCCCGGCCCCGCCCCCCCCTGTGCAGCTGGCCCCGCCGCGCCAGTCAGTGCCGGTGGAGCAATTGGCGCTGCCGGCCGAAATGCAGCGCCTGGCTCAGGGCGGCTTTCGCTTGCGCATCCCGGCGGGGGAGCTGACTGCGGCGCATATCAGCGCCGTCACGGCGCTTGGCCGATCCTTGGCGGGGATCGCCAATGGCCGCATCACCATTGAAGCGCAGGTGGCCGGACCCGCTGATGACCCTTCCACGGCGCGCCGCGCCAGCCTTGCCTTTGCGCAGACGGTCAAGGCAGCGCTGGTGGCCGGGGGCGTGGCGTCAACGCGGATTGATGTACGCCCCCTGGGCCGCTTGCCCAGCGCCATCGATGCGGTCGATATTCTCCCCCCTGGTGTGGCAAGCCCGAATGCGGAGGCAAGGCGATCATGACCCAGCCGACGGTCTATTTGTGGCGGATGTTGGTTTTTCTGGGCGCGGTGGGCGTCATTGTCGCCATTCTGGCACCCGAGCTGCTGCACGCTTTTCGCGCGAATCCCTTATTGAATGGCGTGATCCTGGCCGTGCTGCTTTTTGGCATTGGCTGGACCGTGAGCCAAGTTTTGGCCCTGCGGCGCGAAGTGGCCTGGGTGGAGGGTTTTCGCAATCCGCGTGATGGCATGAGCGCCCGCGCCCCCCGCTTGCTGGCGCCCATGGTTTCCATGTTGTCTGGCCGTCGGACCGAACGCGTCTCACTTTCAGCGACGGCGATGCGCAGTGTGTTGGATGGGCTGCAATCGCGCCTGGATGAACAGCGCGAAGTCTCCCGCTACATGACAGGCCTGCTGATTTTTCTGGGCTTGCTTGGCACCTTCTGGGGCCTGTTGCTCACCATCGGTGCGATTGCGGATGTGATCGGCAATATGTCGGTGGGCTCGGGCGATCTCAATCAATTATTCACGCAGTTGAAGACCGGGCTTTCGAAGCCGCTGGAAGGGATGGGCACCGCCTTTTCCGCTTCCATGTTGGGGCTGGCTGGTGCGCTGGTATTGGGATTTCTCGACCTGACCGCGGGGCAGGCTCAGACCCGGTTTTTCAATGATCTGGAAGAATGGCTGGCGGGGCTTACGCGGCTTTCCTCAGGCATCCTTGGCACAGAAGGGGAAGGCAGCATTCCGGTCTATGTCCAGGCCCTGCTGGAACAGACAGCGGAAAATCTGGAAGGCTTGCAGGGTATTCTGGCGCGTGGAGAGGAAGGGCGTAGCGCTACCTCTCAGGCTTTGATGACACTGACTGAAAGGCTGACGGTTCTGACCGAACAGATGCGCGCCAATAATCTGCTCATGGGGCGGATTGCGGAAGCGCAGCAGGGCCTGGGTCCGGCGATTACGCGGCTTGCGGATATGCAGGCGGATCACGGCAGCGATGAAGCCATGCGCGGGCATTTGCGCAATCTTGAGATTTATACGGCGCGCCTGGTGGAAGAAGTCGCGCAGGGGCGCACCCACGCCACCAATGAAATCCGCAACGAAATAAAAATTCTGACCCGCACCATTGCCGCGATTGCTGAGGAACAGCCGCGGTCATGATGCAGGCGGGCTGAACGCAAGGTGGCGGGTCCTGCCGAAAGACGGCGCGGGCGCGGCGGCTTTGACGCCTGGCCGGGCTATGTGGATGCGCTTTCCACCTTGCTCATGGTCATCATCTTTGTCCTGTTGGTTTTCGTTGTGGCGCAGGCCTTCCTTTCCAGTGCCTTATCAACACGCGAACAGGCGGTTGAAGTCCTGAACCGCCGTGTGGCGGAATTGGCCGAATTGCTGGCCTTGGAGGCAGGCCAATCCGATCAGCTGCGCCAGCAATTGGGCCGCGCGCAGGAGGATTTGGGTAGCGCCGCCGCAGCGCGGGATGCGGCGCAACAGGCCCTGGCGCTGCTGCGTGATGAACGGGACCGCCTTTTGCTGGAACGCGATGGCTTGCGCATTGACCGTGACCGGCTGGGCGCGCGCCTGACTGATCTTGATTTGTCGGCGCGCGGTGCTGGGGATCGGGCTATCGCGCTTGACCGCCAATTGGCCGAAGCCTTGGCGCGGGCGGAGAGTGTTGGCAGTGAGGCAGCGCGCATTGAGCGTGATTTGCGTGCGAGCCGTGCCGAACTTGCCGCTGCGCAGGCCACGCTTGACGCCCTGCGGCGAGAGGCTGCGGCGCTTGATCGGCAGGTCAGGGTTGAGCGCGAGAGCGTGACCGCAAAACTTTCCGAAATCGCGCGCCTGTCCGAGCAAATCCGCGCCCTGACAGCGCTGCGCGATGAGCTTGAACGCCGCGCTGCCGCTGAACAGCGCGGGCGTGAAGCCGCCGAAACAGCGGCACGCGACCAGGCCCGCCTGGCTGAAAGCGCGGCCGCGCAAATTGCCCTGCTGACGCGCCAGACAGAAGCCTTGCGGGCGGAGTTGGCGCGGCTCGCGCGCGCGCTTGAGGTGGCGGAGGCGACGGAAAGGGATCGCAACGCGCAAATCACCCTATTGGGTCAGCGCCTGAATGCCGCCCTGGCCGCGCGGGTGGAGGAATTGCAGCGCTATCGCAGCAATTTCTTTGGTCGCTTGCGGGAGGTTCTGGGGGAAAGACCAGAGGTGCGCATTGTGGGCGACCGCTTCGTCTTTCAGGGAGAGGTCTTGTTTGCCCCGGCCAATGCAGAACTTTCCGAGGCAGGGCAGCGCCAGGTGCGCGCGCTTGCGGGCGTGTTATCTGAAGTCATTGCGCTGATTCCGCCGGATATCGCTTGGGTATTGCGTATCGATGGCCATGCGGATCGCACCCCGATCCGCAGCCCACGCTTTGCCAGCAATTGGGAATTGGCCGCCGCCCGCGCCATTGCCGTGGCGCAAATGCTGATTGCCGAAGGCCTGCCCGCCAATCGTGTGGCGGCCACGAGTTTTGGCGATACCCAGCCACTCGAAGCGGGTGATTCGCCGCAATCCCTGGCGCGGAATCGACGTATCGAAATTCGCCTGACCGATCGCTGAAGCTTTCTGGGTGGCCCAGAAGGGGGCTTAGACCAGTCGTGCTTCGAAGGGTGGTTTCAGATCGGGCGCATCAAATTCCACCACCCAAAGATCCGGGTCGCGCTGGATCTGGCGTGCGACATAGGCATCGGCGGCCGCCTGATCCACTGCCGCCGGGCCCGTGCCGCGTATCCAGGCGGATCGGCCTTCGGCATCGCGGATTTGCGAAAGCACCTGCACCCCCTCGCGCCCGCGCAGAACGCAAAGAATGCCACCGCTATCGGGGTCACCCTTGCGGAGCACCGCCGCCGCCCGACCGGCCATATCCGAAAGACGGATGGCCATTGAAACCCAAATGCCTGCTTTTACTTTCGCGTCCATAAGCGCGCTTGTGCCACGGGCCGCCCCTTGCCGGAAGTCGTGCGCCGCGCCATTCAGATAGCTGACGAAAGGGTTATCGCCATGGCTGACCGCAATATGACCGAAGCGCAACGCGCCTATGAAGCAAAACGCGCCGCCCGGGCCGGCATGAGCCTGGAAAAATGGCTGGCGGAGAAGGAAAAGCGGGCGGAGAGCGCCGCCAAAGCGGCCGCTGAGGCGGTAAAGCCGCCGGAAGCCCCGAAAAAACCCGGCTTCTTCGGCCGCCTATTGGAAAAAGCGCAAAAGCCGCTGTCCTGATGATGGCACCCGATCCCTGCCGGGCTTGGAGTGACGCCGGGGCGCTTCTAATATCCTGCGCATCAAGATGACGAAGACCATGATGAGCAGAATGAACTGGCGCGCTGGCGATGCTTCGCAGGAATTACACCCGGCCCTGATCCCCTTGGCAGCCTCGGCGCGATGCGCGGAAACGCCCTGTGGCAGTGGCAGCATGGTCTGGCGCGCCTGGGGAGAGGGCAAGCCCCTGGTGTTGCTGCATGGTGGTTCCGGTTCCTGGCGCCATTGGGCGCGCAATATTGAAGCGCTGCTGCCTGGGCGCATGGTCATCACGCCTGATCTGCCCGGCCTTGGCGATAGCGCCATGCCGGAAGGCGTTTCAACGCCGGATGGTGTGGCTGAAATCCTGGCGCGCGGGCTTGATCAGGTATTGCCGCCGGGTAGTGGCTATGATCTGGCAGGGTTTTCCTTCGGCGCACTGTGTTCGGGGCATCTGGCCGCGCTGGATCAGGACCGTGTGCGCAGCCTGACCATCATTGGCGCGGGCGCGCTGGGTTTTCAGCGCAGCGTGACGAATCTGGTGAAGGTGCGGGCTTTGGATGGGGAGGCGCGGATTGCCGCGCATCGGCATAATCTGGCCGAATTGATGTTCGCCGACGCCAGCAAGATTGATGATGTGGCTTTGGCCATCCAGGAAATTTCCACGCGCGGTGCGCGCTTCCGCAGCCGTGGCTTCGCCAGTACCGATTCCCTGAAGCAGGCGCTGATGCGCGGGCGCGGGCAATTGAACGCCATTTACGGTGAATGGGATGCCATTGTGCGGCCCAATGTCCAATGGCGGCTTGATCTGGTTCTTGGGTTGCGCCCAGGCGCGCGTGCCCATGCGATCCCTGGTGCTGGGCATTGGGTGGCATATGAAGCCGCAGAAGCCTTCAACGCCACCTTGCTGGGTTTTCTGGCAGATAGCGCATGAGCAGTACCGCAGCGGCACCGCGTAAATCGGTGCTGCGTGGCATGGCCTTCATTGCGATATCGGGGCTGCTATTCTGCCTGTTGAATACCATCGCTCGGCGGTTGACGCATGAACTTGACCCATTTCAGGTGCAATTCCTGCGCTATCTGATGGGGGTGGTGGTCATGCTGCCCTTCATGTTCCGCAGCGGCATTATGGCCTGGATGCCGCATAATCTGCGGGGGCAGATCTGGCGCGGCCTGGTGCATACGCTTGGCCTGATGTTGTGGTTCGTTGCGCTGCCCCGCGTGGCCATGGCGGATATGACGGCCATGGGCTTCACGGGGCCGATTTTCATCATGGCCGGTGCGGTGCTGTTCTTGGGCGAACCGATGATCCGCGCGCGTTGGGTGGCGGCAGGGTTTGGCTTCATCGGCGTATTGATTGTTGTCGCCCCTGGGTTGAGTGGCAGTGGCGGCTATTGGAATCTGGTGATGCTGGCAAGCACGCCGTTATTTGCGGCATCCTTCCTCATTACCAAGGCGCTGACCCGCCATGACAAGCCAGAGGTTATCGTGGCCTGGCAATCCATCATGGTTGCCTTGTTCACGCTGCCCTTTGCGCTGGCGGTCTGGATCTGGCCGAATGCCGAACAATGGGGTTGGTTTTTGCTCACGGGTATTCTGGGCAGTGTGGGGCATTGGTTTCTGACGGAAGCCTTCAGAATTGCCGATATGTCCGCCATTCAGCCGGTCAAATTTCTTGACCTGATCTGGGCGAGCCTGATGGGGTGGCTGGTTTTCAGCGAAGCCCCGGCGCTGACTACCTATGCCGGCGCCCTGGTGATTTTTCTGTCCACCAGTTGGATCGCACGACGTGAAGCGCGGCGCGGCTAGGCCGCCGCGCGCAGACGCCTGGCGGCCATTTCCCCAATCATCACGCAGGTGAAGTGCAGATTGGCGCGGCAATCCGTGGGCATGATGGAAGCATCGGCAATACGCAGCCCAGCCACGCCGCGCACGCGCAGATCCGGATCCACCACGCCGCGCGGATCCTCATGCGCGGTCATGCGACAAGTGCCGGCGGCGTGCTGAATATCGCCCGCTTCAGCCAGCATCAGCGCATCCAGGGCATCATCTTCCAGTGCTGCCGCTTCGGTCATGGAAAGGGCGCTATCACCAAACATGATGCTGTCGGCCAATTGGGCGATGGGTGCCAGGCTGCAAAGCCGCGCCAATCGCCGCACGCCATCGCGCAGGCGCAAACGGTCTGCGGGATGGTCCAGCATGTTTTCATCGACAATGGGTTGCGCTTCAGGATCGATTGAGGTCAGCCGCACCTCACCGCGTGAAAACGCATCATAAAGCGCGACGCCTATGGCCCCAAGGGGCGCCACACCAGACGGCGCCAGCCCGCGATGATTATAGGCGATGATGATCATGTCCCTTTCACCGCCGCCGCCCAGATGGCTGCTATAGGTCAGGCAGCAATTGGTGTGGCGCGCATCCGCACCTGCAGCCTGATACGCTGGCTTGAGGGTGAGGCTGGCACGCAGAATGGGATGATCCATGAAATTGCGCCCGACCGCCGGTGCATCCTGCAAGACGGGAATACCCAGGCTTTGTAACAGGGCAGCGGGTCCGATACCGCTGCGCATCAAAAGGCATGGGCTATGGATAGCCCCGGCACTCAGCACAATCTCGCGCGCTGCGATATCTTCCCAAGCGCCTTTGCCAAAGCGGACCCGCACGCCAATCGCGCGGCGCCCGTCAAACAATACCTTATCCACCAGGGCGTCACCGCGAATGGTGAGGTTGGCGCGTTGGCGCGCAGGTTCCAGATAGCCATCATTCGTTGTCACGCGCAGGCCATCGCGCAGATTGATCGGGTTGCAGGAAATGCCCTCGCCTTCCGGGGCGTTCAAATCCGGCTTGATCGGGTAGCCCGCCTGCCGTGCCGCATCGCGCAACCCCTTATCCACTGCGCCCCAATCTTCTTCAGGCATGCGCCAAACCGGAATTGGCCCACCCTGGCGCTGGCCCGGCCTGCCAAAATTCGCATCATCTTCGATGGCATCGAAGATTGGCATGACATGGGCTGCTGACCATCCTTCACAGCCTGCTTCCGCCCAGGCATCGAAAGCCGCGGGGACGCCGCGAATGGCAATTTGCGCATTGACCGTGGAGGAACCGCCCAGCGCCTTGCCGCGCCAATAGAATTTCGGGGTCTGCGCGCGGGTGCGCCGTGTCATCAGCCCGGGCCATTGCCAGACGGCTTGATGTGCCGGGTCATGCATGAAGGGCACGATATTCGGGCTGCGCAGAGCGGGCGGTGCGTCAGCGGCGCGCCAATCGCGGCCAGCTTCCAAGAGCAGCACCTTGCGCTGCGAATCTTCCGATAATCTCGCGGCGAGGGCGGCGCCGGCTGAACCTGCCCCAACCACAATCACATCATACATGGCCTATCCCCTTTGGCATGGGCAGCAACCTGCAGGCATATGGAAGCAGGATGCGGTCAGGCCGCCAAGCTGCATCAGATGCGAAGCCAGGCTTGCTTACGTGCCCAGCAGCAAATCCCGCGCGGCATTGATGCGCGCGGCCAGCCACGCGCTGCCACCCTGATCGGGGTGGGCGTTCCGCATCAGGCGCCGATGCGCGGCGCGGATCGCTTCTGCATCCGCACCTTCGGCAAGGCCAAGGATTTCCAAGGCCTCTGCCCGTGTCATGGCGCCGCTGCGTGCTGCGTCAGCAGGTTCATCGCGCCAATCAGGGTGCGCGCGGTCAAGCCAGGCTTCCAGCAGCGCCACAGAATCCTCATCTGCCACGCGGCATTCTTCCAGCAGCGCGAGAAGTTCTTGCCGGGTGAGTGTTGCAAGGTCTCGCCCGGCGAAACGCCCAGCCTTGACGCGGCCGGTCATGCGCCCGCTATCGTGATGCAGGGCCATCGCCAGAAAAGCCGTTTCGATATTGTTTGCCGCACCGGTCTGCGGCGCCGGCCCGCCAAAGCGCTTATTGGTCCGCCAGCGTTGCGCCCATTGCATCACCAAAGGCAAAAAGAAAGCGAGTGCGAAAATCGCCTGCTGTCCGCGCGCGGTGAAAAGCCCAAGCAACAAGAGCACGGCGCCAATGACGCCCAGCAGCACAGCGCCGAATTGCTTGACGCGCACCACCGGTGCGTTGGCAAAGCTGCGCAGCAACAGGAAAAGCAGCAAGAGCGCGCCTGCGCCAAGCGCCAGCCAAGTCATATGCCGGCCTTTGGTTTGGGCAACAATCCTGCCACTTGCCGCGCCGCCGCGCCGGGCAAACGCGCCAGCGCGCTTTGTCCGCCCGCCGCATACACCGCAATGGCGCGCAGCAAATCCCGCAACTGAGCGATGGAGGCCGAGTCAAAGGGTAGATAGGCGCCACCTGAAAGACGCGCGATTTGGCGAAACACTGCCCCCGCCACAGGATCTGCGCCTTCATGGAAGATGAAGGCTGGCGTGCCGCGCAGCCCAAGCTCCCCAGCCCTATGGCACAGCGCATCGGCATCTTCTTCCATCGCATCACCGATGAAGATCAGCGCCCGGATTTTTTCGCGCTTGGTTTCTGCCAGCGCATGATCCAGCACCGCCTGGATCTGGGTTTTGCCGCCAAGGCAGGCAACGCCGGAAAGCCGGCGCGCCAGATCCTGCGCGTCCTGCAGGAAGGGGGTGGCGCGGAATTCGCCATAGCCGCGGTAATAGGCCAGGGATATCCCAAGCCCGCCAATGCCTTGCGCTGCCTGCAACATCTCTGCCGTAAGCCCAATGGCCTGATCCCAGCTACGCTCCCGCGATGCGGTGGCATCAATGGCGAAGATCAGCCGCGCGAGGCTAGAGGGGCTGGGCCTTAACGCCGGCACCCGCGCCGCCTGTTCCACAAAGGCGGCCACGGCGGCGGAAGGGGCGCGCGGGGCAGGGGGCTTGCTCATGCGCTGGATGTGGGGGCGCGCCGCGCTATTGCAAAGCCGTATCAGCCCTTGCCATTCGCCTCAGCCACCGCCAGCGCGGTCAGGTTCAGGATGCCGCGTGCGGTCACGCTTGGGACCAGCACATGCACGGGTTTTTTCATGCCGAGCAATAGCGGGCCCAATTGCAGGCCATCGGTCGCGGCTTTGGCAAGGTTGAAGGCGATATTGGCAGCGTCAATGCCAGGCATGACCAGCAGATTGGCGGCGCCGGTCAGCTTGCCATCGGGCACCGCGCGGTCGCGAATGGCCGGCACCAAAGCGGCATCGGCATGCATTTCACCATCCACTTCCAGCGCCGGATCACGCGCCTGAATCAAGGTGAGCGCTTCGCGCATCCGCCGCGCCGATGGCGCGTGGGACGCGCCGAAGGAAGAATGCGACAGCAATGCCACTTTCGGCTGCAAGCCAAAGCCGCGCACCTGTTCGGCGGCGAGCAAGGTCATTTCCGCAATCTGCGCGGCTGTGGGTTCCACACAAAGATGGGTGTCCACCACGAACATATGTTCGCCATTGCGGGTGATCAGGCCGGAAAGTGCATAAACGCGCCCGACATCATCGCGCTTGCCGATAATATCCAGCACGTGGTGCCATTGATCCATCCAATCCTGCGTGCCACCGCAAAGTGCCGCATCCACAAGACCAGCTTCCAACAATAGGGAAGCCGCAACAGCGGTACGTGTCGCCACGCGCCGCCCTGCGGCATCGGGCGGCACACCGCGGCGGGAGACTTTGCGGCGGTACAATTCTACCAGCGGGCCGAAAACCGCGGTATCGCGCGCGGGGTCCAGCACTTTCACGCTTTCGCCCACCGACATGCGCAGCCCCAAGGCTTCGCAGCGTGCGGCGATGACATCGGCGCGGCCGATCAGGAAGGGTTCGGCAATGCCTTCATCCAACACGGTCTGCACGGCGCGCAGCGTGCGTTCATCCTCACCTTCCGCATAGGCGATGCGGCGTGGGCGTTTGCGCGCGGCTTCAAAGACCGGGCGCATGAGGTTGCCGGAGCGGAAGACATTACGCTCAAGCTTGCGGCGATAGGCATCGAAATCATCGATCGGGCGCGTGGCCACGCCGCTCGCCATGGCGGCGCGCGCCACGGCAGGGGCCACTTCCAGAATCAGGCGCGGATCAAAGGGTTTCGGGATGATGTATTCCGGCCCAAAAATCGGCGCCTGCCCGCCATAGGCCGCGGCGACGACTTCTGAGGCTTCAACGCGGGCCAGTGCGGCAATGGCATCCGCCGCCGCTACCTTCATTTCTTCATTTATGGTGGTGGCACCCACATCCAGCGCACCACGGAAGATGAAGGGAAAGCACAAAACATTATTGACCTGGTTGGGATAATCCGTCCGCCCCGTCGCCACAATTGCATCCGGGCGCGCGGCGCGCACGGCTTCGGGCAGGATCTCGGGTTCAGGATTCGCGAGTGCCAGCACCAAGGGATTGGGTGCCAGCAGCTTCAGCCATTCCGCCTTCAGCACACGCGGCGCTGAAAGGCCAAGGAAGATATCCGCGCCGGGCAGGGCATCCTGCAGGGTCCGCGCATTCGTCTCGATCGCCCATTTGGCCTTGTAGGGGTCCAGGTCCTCGCGGCCTTTATGGATCACGCCGCCAATATCGCAGATGGTTACGTTTTCGCGCTTGAGGCCCATGGCCACCAGCAGATCAAGGCAGGCCAAAGCGGCGGCACCGCCGCCGGTATTGACCAGGCGCACATCTTCCAGCCGCTTGCCTTGCAGCAAAAGCCCGTTGCGCACGGCGGCCGCGACAATAATCGCCGTGCCATGCTGGTCATCATGAAAGACCGGGATGCGCATGCGTTCGCGCAATCGACGCTCAACCTCAAAGCATTCGGGGGCCTTGATGTCTTCAAGGTTGATGGCGCCGAAGGAAGGTTCCAGCGCGGCAATCACCTCGATCAATTTATCGGGGTCGCGTTCGTCAATTTCGATGTCGATCGAATCGATGCCGGCGAATTTCTGAAACAGAACCGCCTTGCCTTCCATGACCGGCTTCGATGCCAAGGCACCAATGGCCCCAAGGCCGAGCACCGCCGTGCCATTGGAAATCACCGCCACGAGATTGCCGCGTGCGGTGTAATCAAAGGCGGCGCGTGGGTCGGCGGCGATTGCCTCACAGGCGGCGGCCACACCGGGGGAATAAGCGAGGCCCAGATCGCGCTGCGTTTCCATCCGCTTGGTCGGCGTGATGGAAAGCTTTCCGGGGCGGGGCAGTCGGTGGTAATCCAGCGCTGCTTTGCGAAAAACGTCATCCATGGGGGTAAGCCCTAACCCGGCGGCGCCCGCAAAGGCGGGGGGGTGAATGGTGCGGTCAAGAAGATTCGAACTTCCACGGGGTTTCCCCCACCAGCACCTCAAGCTGGCGCGTCTACCATTCCGCCATGACCGCAAACCAGGTAGAAGGCGGGCCTATTAGCCCATGAACGCGCCGCCATCAACGCCCACCCTTGAATGGGATATCCTACCGGGCCTCACCCCCTATGCCGAGACACTTGCCCGCATGGAAACCCGTGCGGCGGCGATCCGCGCCGGGCAGGCGGCGGAGGCCATATGGCTGGTGGAACATCCGCCCAGCTACACCGCCGGCACCTCTGCCCGGGCGGAGGATTTGCGCGATGCCCGCTTCCCCGTGTTTGAAGCCGGGCGCGGCGGGCAATGGACCTATCATGGGCCAGGGCAGCGCACCGCCTATGTCATGCTGGATTTGCAGCGCCCCCATGGCGGCGTCCCGGCGCGGGATGTGCGCGCCTTTGTGGCGGGGTTGGAGGCATGGCTGATCCTGGCGCTTGCCCATTTTGGCGTGCGGGGCGAAAGGCGTGAGGGGCGGGTTGGCATTTGGGTGGCGGACAAAGCCACCGGCCAGGAGGCCAAGATCGGCGCCATTGGGGTGCGTGTGACGCGCTGGGTTTCCTGGCATGGCGTGGCCTTGAATGTGGCGCCTGACCTCGGCCATTTCGGCGGCATTGTCCCCTGCGGCATCGCGGAACATGGCGTGACCAGCCTGCAGGCACTCGGCATTCCGGTGAGCATGGCGGAGGTCGATCAGGTGCTACAATCCGCCTGGGGCCAGGTTTTCGGCTGAAACCAGACCGGCCCAGGCTGCGAATCGCGTGGTTTTCCGTTAAGGCATCCTCTCCCCGCCCGACGGAGCCTCGCCCATGCCCATCCCCCTTGCTTCCGACCATGCCGGTCTGCCGCTCAAGCAGGCGTTGAAAGCCGCTTTGGAGGCTGAGGGGGTGGTTTTTGAGGATTTGGGCACCCATGGGCCGGAATCGGTGGATTATCCGGATTTCGCCCATGCGGTTTGCGCCAAGGTCTCCGGCGCGGCGGAAAGCCTGGGCATTCTGGTCTGCGGGACGGGCATCGGCATGGCGATGGCGGCCAATCGCCACCCCGGCATTCGCGCCGCCGTCTTGCATAACGCGACCGAAGCGCGGCTGACCCGCGCCCATAACAACGCCAATATCGCCTGCCTCGGCGCCCGCATGACGGGGATTGAGGTGGCGCTGGATGCCATCCGTGCCTTCCTGGCCACCCCCTTCGAGGGGGGGCGGCATGAAAGGCGGCTGCAAAAGCTGGATCCGGCGCTTGCCAAGGCTGGGGCGGCAGGCGCAAAACCCTCGCTATGAAAACCCCCGCCCCTGCCCTGGTCCGTGCGCCGGAAGGCCTCGGCGCCGCCCCGCCCCCCGCCGGCTTCTTCACCGCAAGCCTCGCCGCTGCTGATCCCGAACTCGCCGCCGCCGTGGCGCAGGAATTGGTGCGCGAACAGGATGGCATTGAGCTGATCGCGTCAGAAAACATCGTCTCCCGCGCCGTGATGGAAGCGCAGGGCTCGGTGATGACGAATAAATACGCCGAAGGCTATCCGGGCCGGCGCTATTACGGCGGCTGCGAAGCCGTGGATGTCGCGGAAAGGCTCGCGATTGAACGCGCCTGCAAGCTGTTCGATTGCGGCTTCGCCAATGTGCAGCCGCATTCGGGCGCGCAGGCCAATCAGGCGGTGTTTCTGGCGCTGTTGCAGCCGGGCGATTCCTTCATGGGTCTTGATCTCGCCGCTGGTGGGCATTTGACGCATGGCTCACTCGCCAACCTGTCCGGCAAGTGGTTCAAGCCGGTGCCCTATACGGTGCGGCGTGAAGACCAGCGCATTGATATGGCCGAAGTGGCGCGCATTGCGCGCGAAGCCAAGCCGAAGCTTATCATCGCTGGCGGCAGTGCCTATGCCCGGCATTGGGATTTTGCCGCCTTCCGCGCCATTGCCGATGAGGTCGGCGCCTATTTCATGGTGGATATGGCGCATTTCGCAGGGCTGGTGGCCGGCGGGGCGCATCCTTCCCCCTTCCCGCATGCGCATGTTGCGACCACCACCACGCATAAGACCTTGCGCGGCCCGCGCGGCGGCATGATTCTGACGAATGACGAAGCGCTCGCGAAGAAATTCAACTCGGCGGTTTTCCCTGGGCTGCAAGGCGGGCCGTTGATGCATGTGATCGCCGCCAAGGCGGTGGCCTTTGGCGAAGCGCTGCGCCCGGAATTCCGCACCTATTCGCGCCAGATTGTCGCCAATGCCCAAGCGCTGGCGGGTGAATTGCAGGCGCAGGGTTTGGATCTGGTGACCGGTGGCACCGATAATCACTTGTTGCTGGTGGATCTGCGCCCGAAGAAGCTGACCGGGAAGGTGGCGGAAGCCGCACTCAATCGCGCGCATCTGACCTGCAACAAGAACGCCATTCCCTTTGATCCCGAAAAGCCGATGGTGACATCGGGTGTGCGCCTTGGCACGCCCGCCGGAACCACGCGCGGCTTTGGTGAGGCGGAATTCCGCCAGATCGGCAAGCTGATTGGTGAAGTGCTGGATGGCGCGGCGCGGGCCAATGATGAAGCCGGCAATAGCGCGGTGGAGGCTTCGGTGAAGGCGCGGGTGATGGAACTCTGCCATCGCTTCCCGATCTATCCGGCATGAAGTGCCCCTTCTGCGGATTTGAAGATACGCAGGTCAAGGATAGCCGCCCGGCGGAAGACAGTGCGGCGATCCGCCGCCGCCGGGCCTGCCCGGAATGCGGCGCGCGTTTCACGACGTTTGAACGTGTGCAATTGCGTGAAATCACGGTCATCAAATCCGATGGCAGGCGTGTGCCGTTTGAACGGGAAAAGCTGGCGCGGTCCATCCGGGTTGCCTTGCGCAAGCGCCCGGTGGATGAGGACCGGATCGAAAAGCTGGTGAATTCCATCCAGCGTCGCCTGGAAACCGAAGGCGAAAGCGAAATCCCTTCCCATAAGATCGGGGAGATTGTGATGGAAACGCTGAAGGAATTGGACCAGGTGGCCTATGTGCGCTTTGCCAGCGTCTATCGCAATTTCGGCGAGGCGAAGGATTTCCAGGCGTTTCTCGGTGAATTGGGCAGGAAAGAATAGCGCTTATCCGGCGCTGACCCAGATGATGCCGCGATGAATGATGATCTGCTTCACATGCGCGCGGCACTTGCCCTGGCACGGCGAGGCCTTGGCAATGCCTGGCCGAACCCGGCCGTGGGCTGCGTGCTGGTGAAGGATGGCCGCGTGATTGGGCGCGGCTGGACGCAGCCGGGCGGCCGCCCGCATGCGGAAACCGAAGCCTTGCGCCGCGCTGGTGATGCGGCGCGCGGTGCCACCGCTTATGTGACGCTAGAGCCCTGTTCGCATCACGGCCGCACACCGCCCTGTTGTGAGGCTTTGGCCGGGGCTGGCATTGCCCGCGTGGTGATGGCGATGCGCGATCCAGACCCGCGCGTGAATGGCCGCGGGCTTGCCATGCTGCGCGGTGCTGGGATTGACGTGGAAGAAGGGCTGTTGGAAGCCGAAGCCCGCGCGCTCAATGCCGGGTTTTTTCGCCGCATCCAGGCCGGCATGCCGGTGGTGACGCTGAAGCTGGCTTCCACGCTTGATGGCCGTATTGCCAGCTCAACCGGTGAAAGCCGCTGGATCACGGGGGCAGCGGCGCGGCGCGAAGTGCATGCGCTGCGTGCGCGGCATGATGCGATCCTGGTTGGTTCCGGCACGGTGCTGGCGGATGACCCGGACCTGACCTGCCGCATCCCAGGCATGGAGCGTGTGCCGATGCTGCGCGTGGTGGCGGATGCCAGGCTGCGCACGCTGCCCAGCGCCCGGCTGGTGCAGGGCGCGGAGTTGGCGCCGGTGCTGATCATCACCGCGCCCGGCCATCCGCCGGCGGCGCAGGCTCCCTTCATGGCTGCCGGGGCGGATATTGTGACGGTGCCTGCCCATGCGGCTGGCGGGCTTGATCTGCCTTCCCTGCTGCGCGCCCTTGGTCGGCGCGGGGGGACGCGCGTGCTCGCTGAAGGCGGCGCGGGGCTGGCGGCAGCGCTGCTCCGCCAGGGCCTCGTGGATCGGCTGGTGTGGTTTCATGCGCCCGCCGTGATGGGCGGCGATGGGCATCCGGCGCTTGAGGGCTTGCGTCTTGCCGCGCTCAGCGCCATGCCTCGTTTTCATCGCACGGCCCAAAGGGCTATTGGCGATGATATGCTCTCTGAATTCGAACGGATCGAGGATTAGCGCCATGTTCACCGGTATCGTCACCGCCCTTGGCACGGTCAGAGAGGTGCAGCCGATTGGCGGCGGGCATGATTTGCGCCTGGTGATGGGCGTAACCCCGGATTTTCTGCGTGACCCGAGCCCTGCTGTCTTGGGTGCTTCCATTTGCTGTTCCGGGGTGTGCCTGACGGTTGTGCAGCTGGCGGCTGATTCTTTCAGCGTGGATGCCTCGGCCGAAACCCTGGCGAAGACCACGCTCGGCGGATGGAAAAAGGGCAGCAAGGTCAATCTGGAACGTGCGTTGAAACTTGGTGATGAATTGGGCGGGCATCTGGTGTCCGGCCATGTCGATGGCGTGGCCGAGGTGATTTCCGCCACACCGGAAAACGCCTCGGTCCGCTGGCGCTTCCGCGCCCCAGATTCCTTGGCCCGCTTCATTGCCCCCAAGGGCTCGGTCGCGCTGGATGGTGTGTCGCTGACGGTGAATGAGGTTGACGGCGCGACCTTTGGCGTCAACATCATCCCCCATACCGCCGCGATGACGGGCTTTGGCACCTTGCAGCCCGGTGATCGCGTCAATATCGAAATCGACACGCTGGCCCGTTACGTTGCCCGCATGATGGAGTTCAGGGCATGACTTCCCATTCGACTGAGACGGCCATTCGCACATCCTTCGCGGAATTCATCTCACCAACTGAGGAATTGCTGGAAGAAGCGCGCCGTGGGCGCATGTTCATTCTGGTGGATGATGAAGATCGCGAAAATGAGGGCGATCTGGTGATCCCCGCGCAATTCGCGACGCCGGATGCAATCAATTTCATGGCGCGTTATGCGCGTGGGCTGATCTGCCTTTCCATGACGCGTGCGCGGGTTGATCAATTGGGCCTGCCGCTGATGGCGCAATCCAATGGCACGCGGCACCAAACCGCCTTCACCGTTTCCATCGAAGCGCGTGATGGCGTGACCACAGGCATTTCTGCGGCGGACCGCGCCCGCACCGTGGCGGTTGCGATCAATGCTGAATTGGGGCGTGAGCATATTGTCACCCCCGGCCATGTCTTTCCGCTGGTGGCGCGCGAAGGCGGCACGCTGGTGCGCGCAGGCCATACCGAAGCGGCCGTGGATTTCGCGCGGCTGGCGGGGCTTAATCCCTCCGGCGTCATTTGTGAGATCATGAATGATGATGGCACCATGGCGCGCATGCCCGATCTGGTGGCCTTCGCGCAGCATCATGGGCTGAAGCTTGGCACTATTGCTGATCTGATCGCCTATCGCCGCCGCACGGAAAAGCTGGTGCGCCGGGTTGAGGAGGGCGAGATTGAGCAGGCGATTGGTGGCACTTGGCGCGCCATTGTCTATGAAAGCACCGCTGCACCCGGTGAGCATCTGGCGCTGGTCAAGGGGGATGTCGGCGGTGATGCCCCGGTGCTGGTGCGTATGCATGCGGCGTCGCTGTTCCGCGAAATCGTCTCCGGCCGCGGTCTTGGTGATTTGCATGCGGCGATGCGCATGATTGAAGCGGCTGGGCGTGGTGTGGTGGTATTGTTACGTGATCCGCGCCCGGATGCGCTTTCCATTCGCTTAAAGCGCGGCCCAAGCCATGCCATTGCCCCGGAAATTCGCGATTACGGTATTGGGGCGCAGATTCTTGATGATCTGGGCGTGAAGCGCATCATTCGCCTGTCCAATAATCCGCGCCCATTGATCGGGCTTGATGGGTATGGCCTGCAAGTGCTTGAAACCCGTCCCATTCCTCCGGAGAAGCCGTAATGAGCACGATCGATTCGCCCGAAAGGGGCAGCGCGCATTTGGCTGGTGCGCCGCCGCGCATTCTGGTGATCCAGGCGCCCTATTACCGCGAAGTTGTGCATGGCATGCATGACGGCGCCATGCAGGTTTTTCAGGATTTGCAGGCCGAGGTGGAAACCGTGGATGTGGCCGGTGGCTATGAATTGCCGGCAGCCTTGCGGATGGCCATGAAGTCGCGCCGGCGTTGGGATGGCTATTTGCTGCTTGGTTGCGTGGTGAAGGGTGAGACAGATCATTACACCTTCATCTGCGAAGCGATTTGCAAAGGTGTCATGGATATTTCGGTGGAAACCGGCGCCCCCATCGGCTTTGGGTTACTGACTGTGGATACGCTGGCGCAGGCGGAAGCGCGTTCCAAGCCGGACCGCATGAATAAGGGTGCTGAAGCAGCCCATGCGCTGGTAAGCCAGATTGCCCTGGCGCGGAGCTGGGGGCTGGCATGAAGGAGGCAAGGCGCGCGCCCGCGCGCCCACGTACTGGCGCCCGCGTTGCTGCGGTACAGGCATTGTTCCAGAGCGAGCATACGGGTGAGACGGTGGAAACGGTGGCGGATCAATTCATCCGCCATCGCATCGGCATGCTGGCTGGCCAGATGACCTTTGATGACGGTGGCGTGCCGGAAGCGCATATTCCGCTGTTTCAGGCGATCCTGAAGCAGGTGGCGGATAACGCCGAAGCCGCTGATGCCGCCATTATGGATTGCCTGCAAAAGGGCTGGACCCTCGACCGGCTTGACCCTGTGCTGCGTGCGTTGTTGCGCGCGGCGACGGGTGAGCTGATGCAGGCCCACGAACCGCCGGCGCGTGTGGTGATCAACGAATATCTGGATATCGCGGCGGGCTTCCTGGATGAGGAAGCAACCCGCTTTGCCAATGGCATGCTGGATACGCTGGCGCATCGGCTACGCCCGGCGGATTTCGCCCGGGGCGCCTGAAGCGCGCCATGGGTCTGCCGCGCGAATTCGCCCTGATCGCAAGACATTTTCGCCCACTGGCGGGTGATGGCGCGCTGGATCTGAGTGACGATGCCGCGCTGCTGACGCCGCCTGCAGGGCAGCAATTGGTGCTGGCCGCTGACGCGCTGGTGGAAGGCGTGCATTTCCTGCCCGATGATCCGCCGGGCATGATCGCGCGCAAATTGCTGCGGGTGAATTCGTCTGACCTTGCGGCGATGGGCGCGGCGCCGCTCGGTTATCTGATGACCACGGCGTTTACGCGCGGCACGCCCGACGCCTGGATTGCGGATTTCGTGGCGGGCCTGGCCGAAGATCAGCAGCGGTTTGGCTTGGCGGTATTGGGCGGTGACACGGTGGCCACACCTGGGCCAGCCTGTTTTTCCCTGACCATTATCGGGACCGTACCGCCGGGGCAGGCTTTGCATCGGCGTGGTGCGCGCATCGGCGATGAGATTTGGGTTTCAGGCAGTATTGGCGATGCTGCGCTGGGGCTGCGCGTGCTGCAAGGCAAACTGCCCGCCGATGCGGAAGGGTTTCTGGCGCAGCGTTATCGCTTGCCTGAACCGCGTTTGGCCTTGGGGCATGCGTTGCGCGGTGTGGCGCGGGCGGCGATGGATGTCTCGGATGGGTTGGTGCAGGATTTGGGGCATCTCTGCCGCGCGGCAGGATGCGGTGCTGAAATCAGCGCTGCTGCGCTGCCGCTTTCTGCCGCTGCCAGTGCTACCTTGGCGCGTGATGCCGCGTACCTGCCATTGCTGCTGACGGGCGGCGATGATTACGAATTGCTCTTTGCCGCCGCACCGGAAGATGCGGATGCGGTGCAGGCCGCCGGTATCAAGGCCGGCGTGCCGGTGGCGCGGCTTGGGCGTTTTGTTGCGGGTGATGGGGGTGTGGTGCGTGATGGCTCAGGTGCTGCCATCACGCTGCCACAAGGCGGCTGGAGCCATTTCTGACGTGAACTACTTATCCTTCTGCCCGGGCGCGTAACCACCGCCATCGGTCGGGCGCAGTGCTTCGAACATTTCCGTCACGGCGGCGTAATCGCGATAGCCGCAGCGCGCCAAGGGTTGCGCCTTGGCCGTGTCAAACCGGCCATTGGTGATGAATGCTTCATCGATATGCACCCCAACCACCTGGCCGATGATGATCCAGCCCTTGAGCGGCGCGCCATTCACGTCCTGCAATTGCATGGAATGCGTCACCTTGCATTCCAGCGCAGCCGGCGCGGCAGCCACGCGCGGCGCCTTCACAATGCGGCAGGGCGCCGTGGCAAGGCCGGCGGCTTCGAATTCACTCACCCCTTCCGGCAGCGTGTCGGATGAGATGTTCATCGCATCAAACAAGGGCCGGGTGCAGAGGTTGAAGACGAATTCCCCCGTGGCGATGGCGTTGGCTGCGCTGTGCTTCATGCTTTCACTGGTGAAGGCCAGCATGGGCGGGCTGGAATGCACGGCGTTGAAAAAGCTGTAGGGCGCCAGATTGGGTCGGCCTTGATTGTCGAGGCTGGAAATCCAGCCAATCGGGCGCGGCGCGATGATCGCCTTGAAGGGGTCATGCGGCAGGCCATGGCCCAGATGCGGTTCGTAGAACATGTGAAAGCCTTTCTTGCGATTGCACCTGCTGTAACCCTGACGGCGGATTGAGGAAAGCGGCGCGCTTTCGGCCTATCCCTGCCCCAGGCATGCGTGCAAATAGGCCCAATGAACCCAAAGCTGATCCTGGGGCTGGCCTTTGGCCTGGCCTCTGCCCTGATCTGGGGCGGCCATGCGGTGGTGGCGCGCCCCGTGCTGGCGGATGGCAGCTTCGGCAGTTTTGATCTGGCGGCGTTTCGCTACGGTGTCGGCATGATGGCGCTGCTGCCCTTTGCCTGGGCCGCGCGTGCGACGCTGCTGCGGCTTGGGGTGAAGCGCATTCTGTTGCTGGCGTTGTTTGGTGGCGCGCCCATTCTGCTGCTGTTCCTGGTGGCGCTGGTCTATGCGCCCGCGTCGGATGGCGGGGCGATTGCGCCCATGACCTCACCCATTGTGGGGGCGATCCTCGCGATACCGCTGCTCAAGGAATGGCCGACGCGCGGGCGGGCGCTCGCGCTCGCCGTCATGGTGATGGGCGTGCTGATGATCGGCTGGGATGGCGTGATGGGGGATTACCCCGGCGCCTGGCGCGGCGAT
>JACCED010120543.1_pt1 | contig 31764 bp, 29 predicted proteins | sample 7455021 | NCBI WGS metagenome assembly JACCED01 (sample SAMN15323456, study PRJNA562643) | freshwater metagenome | isolation source: river surface water | place: USA:Blue River Watershed | collected 2017-08-19 | reverse complement strand
TAATAATACTAATAATACTAATAATACTAATAATACTAATAATACTAATAATACTAATAATACTAATAATACTAATAATACTAATAATACTAATAATACTAATAATACTAATAATACTGACAATAGTAAAAATACTAATAATACTGATAATATTAAAAATATAAATAATAATAAAACAATAATTAATAATGATAATATTAATATAAATGAATTGGAAAAAAAATTCAATAATAAAATTAAAACAGTATTATCTGATATTCAAAATAATGTTACTAATTCATTAAAAAAATATTATGAACATTCACAATATATAGAATATGATCTTGATAAAAAATTCAATAGAGTAATAGAAGATAAATTAAATAATATAAATGATAAAATTAAAGATGTTAATAATCAACTTGATATAAAAATAAATGATACAATTGACTATAAAATAAATAATATAGATAATAAAATTAATGATACTATCAATTATAAAATAAATAATATAAATAATAGAATTAATGAAACAATTGATTATAAAATAAATAATATAGATAATAAAATACATGAAACAATTGAATATAAAATAAATGATATAGATAACAAGATAAATGAAACAATTGACTATAAAATAAATGATGTTGATATTCAAATTAAATCACAAATTGACGAGAAAATGATTATATTAGCAAATCTTTTTAATGAAAATGTTGAAAAAGTATTACATAATATTGTTTCTAAAATAAATTATAATGAAACTAACTTAATAAAATTATTAGATGAAAAAATTAATAATAGTTTAATTAATAAAAATAATTTTAATATATATTTTGATAAAGAACTTAATGAAATTAAATTATTATATTGTAATGATGTAATAACATCTACAAAAATTAATATTAAAGGATTAATTGGTCCAAAAGGTCCTATTGGAAATAAAGGTGATAAAGGTGATACTCCAATAATACGTAATATCCAGATTACTCCTGATAATAAAATGAAAATGATTATTCAAGAAAGTTCAAATATATATGAAGTTATATCTGATAATAATTTACCATGTGGTCCTGTTGGTGCTACTGGTCCTAAAGGTGATACTGGAAAATGTACTATGGATTTAAAATGGGATCAAGAAAATGTTATGATGATTGACGAAGAAAGTACAGAATGTGTTAAATTTTTAAAGTCACTTTGTATAGGTACTAAAAGTCATTGTTTAAAGGATAATGCTTTAGCAATTTCAGGGGGTAAATGTTATCAAAGTAATTCCGTTTCAATTGGTAATAACTCTAAAACATTAGATACAGAAAGTATTGCAATATTTGGTTCTTGTATAGGTAAAAAATCGATGGCAGTTATGGCAAATAATATAGATCAAAATACAATTCAATTTGGAATGAAGGAAAAAAATAATTATAATTTGGATTTTATAAATTTAAATTCTAAAGAAATTCAATTTGAATGTGACACTTTTAAAATTAAAGCAAATAAAATAGACATTAACAAAATTTTCGAATTAGAAGAAAAAATTAATAATATTGAAAAAAAATTAGTTGATATTTATAGAAAAATATAACAATTTATTATTTTCAGTTTATTTAAAGAAAAATCAAATATAAAGAAAATTAAAAATATATATGTATTTTTAATTTAATTTTTTAGAAATAGACAATATTTTTTTCTAGTCTATAGATATATAAATGACTTTTATTTTAGATAGAAAGGTCGGTGATCTTAAAACTTGGGAACTCTATATTGGATTTGTTTTTATTCAACTCATTATCGGTTTTGCCGTTACTCTTATTGTAGGTGTTTTTGATCTTGCAGGTATCAGAGGTGCTTTATCTCAAGTTGTTAGACAATTCGCTGTTGTCATGAACGCTCAACCCCCTCAAAAGTGGGTCTCACCAATTGCTGCCGAAATTGAAAAGGGCAAGTACATTTAAACTTGTTTTCAGTAGTATTTTCATTCATTATATATAAAAATAAGTTATTTTTATATAAAATTTTATATAATTTTTTATGATTATTGTATAATTATTTATAATTATTTATAATTATTATAAATTAATAATATTTAAATAATATATAATAAATGGTTTTGAATAAACTTAAAACAAAAAAATCAATGAAAGGAGGAATACCAAGTTGGTTAAATAAAATTAAACCAAATAATATGAGAAAATTAAGTAAAAAAAGAGCAAATGAAATGAAAGAAGAAACTGAAAGAGGATTAATGGGACAAGAAAATAAATCAACTTATAATAATATTACTAATAAAAATGGTAATACAACATTACCTAATAATACAACTAATAATAATACAACAACATCACAAAAAAAACCAAGATTAACAACAGAATATAAAAAACATAAAGCATTATTTGCAGAAGATGATCATCCTAATACAAATAATATAAATAATGAATTAGATAAATTATGTAAATTAGAAGATAAATATCGTAATGTATATAGTCAAGTTGCTAGAACTAATACAAGTGAAAAAAGACGTTCAAAGGATAAAACTGTACATCAAATATATACAACTGAATTAGGTGGAATTTTATATTCATATAAAATTTTTGGTACATTAAGACAACGTGCTAGACAAATTGAAATAAATAATACAGAAAAAATTATTAAAAAATTTAACAATATATTAAAAGAGCAAAATAACAATATTAATACTTATTATAACATTGGGATAATTAATAAACTTCCAAATGTTATTAATCAACATAATACAATAGATTTACTTAAAATGTTTAAATATTTTGTTGAATTGAATAGAATTATGTTAAATTGTACCAATAAATGTTTTGTAATGACAAGACAATATAAAGGAACTTTAAATGAAATTTTAATTGAAGATTTATTGAGTAATAATTTATCATCATTAATAAATATTTTTAAACAAGTTTGTGCAATATTATTTGTATCTAATCATTATTTAAAAATAAATTTTGATATTTATTTTGACAAAGATATTGATAATATAGGAATTATAAGAAATGTATTATATAGTGAAGACGAAGACACCAATGAAATTAATACATCCAGTTTAAATTTATTAAAATATGGTAAATTAGATTTTAATTATGGTAATGGTATTAATATTCATTTATTAAATCATACTCATGCTCGTAAATTAGATAATACTACTATAAAACATTTTGGAAATAACTTGAAAAATGTAATTAAAAATTTAAAACAACTTAAAACAAATACTAAAAATAAAATTAAAATTGATATATTTATGTTTATTGCATCATTTTTATATTTAACTATGACTATTAATTATAAATTGAAAAGTAAAAATATATCATCTGTCGATAAAGATCTTGCATCAATACTCAATAAAATAATTATTGATTTTATGTCAAATAAAAAATTGTCACGTAAAAATGAGTTGGCTCCTAGATTTGATGCATATTTAATTATGGTAATTTTAGATAATTTTGAATATATTATTAATAATTCAAAACCTACAAATTTTGTATATCATAATAGTAATTTTCCATCATTACCTTCAAAAAAACAACCTGAATTAGATATATCAAATAATAAAACTAATTCTAAAACTTTGAATAAAAGTAAAACATATGTTACTGTAAAAGATCCAGTTACAGGTAAACTTAAAATAGTTGAAAAAAATTCTAAAAATGCAATATTAGCAAATAAAACTCCCAAAAAACTAAATATAAGTGAATTAGTAAAAACATTAAAAATTAAAAATTCACCAACGAATAAAAAACCTGATGAACATATAATTATGACAAATAATAAGGGGCAAAAATTTTTAGTACCAAAAACTAGTTTTAATAAAAAAATAAAATCTAAAGAAAATAAAATTATTAGTTTATTTAATCAAAATGGAGAACGTAAATATGTTTTAAATAAAGGTATAAAACCATATAAATTATAAATTTATAATATTTTCATTCAAAATCTACTGTATAAAATAATTTTATTTCAGTAAATTCTTCATTAGGTTCTTCTAAAATATACTGATCTACAGTATCTTTTAGTTTATTTAATCGTGTATTCCATTCTTCTAATAGTTTTTTATCAGTTGATAATTTTAATGTGGTTTTATAATAAATCCATGATGATCTTATTTGATTATTATTTTCATCTATATAAGTATCTGGATTAAATCTTATAAATATAGTTTTTTTGCCAATTATTTCATGTATAATTTGCATTCTTCTTATTTCTGCTGTATATTCATATGATGAATGTTGATATTCATCTACTTCTATTATTATATTATGATTATCAAACTCTATCAATATATCTGGTCTGTATTTATAACAATCTTTTTTTATGAGTTTATTAAATGTAAATTTATATGTTGAATAGTTTTCTTCAATAAATTTTCTCACTTCTTTTTCTTTCACTATATAATTATTTGTAATTTTTTCATCTGGATATATTATTATATAACAATTTATACAATAACCTAAATATTTATTATTATTACGAATTATTATATTACAATCATCACTTTTACATCTTTTTGAATATATATTTGTCATTCCATCTTTTTTATGTTCATAACAATATTCACCACATTTTATATCTGGAAAATTAAATGATGCTTGTGTAGTACATTCTTTACATATAGGATCATTAACATTTACCATACCATCTTCCATATGTAATTGACAGTATTTTGGTGTTTTTTTATTTATAAAATTATATGTTGGTCTTTTATTGCATAATTCATTTTGACAATAAAATGTATCATTTAATATAATCATACCATTTTCTTTATGTTTAGCACAATATTTTGGAATTTTTTCTGTATCATAATTAAAAGAACATATAATGTCACAATTATCATATTCACATCTTTTAGATACAATATTTACCATTCCATCTAAATAATGATTTGCACAATATAATCTTTCCGTTTCACCTTTATAATTATAAATTGCAGTTATATTACAACCATCATAAATACATTTTTTATTATATATATTAATCATATCATCTTTAGCATGTTCGAAACAATATAATGCACCAATTGAATTAGGATAATTAAAAGAGGGTTTCTTTTTACATTCTAAACAGTATTTGGCTATTACATCTATCATTTCATCTTCTTTATGTTTAACACAATATATTCCATATTCTTCATTTTCAAAATTAAAACATGCTTGAATACCACAACCTTCATAAATACATAGTCTATTTTTATGAGTTAAATCAACCATTATTGTTAAATCAGCATGTTTTCTACAATATAATCTTTTGTTTTCACTTGGTATATTATAATATGCATTTTCCTTACAGTTATTTTCAATACATTTTTTATCTGATAAATTTACCATACCATCTTTCTTATGACTTACACAATATAATCTTAATTTTTCATTAGGATAATTACAAGAAGATAATAATCCGCAATTTGGTTCAATACATTTTTTTGATGTTACATTTACCATATTATCTTTTTTATGAATACTACAATATAATGCTTTTGTATTATTTATATAATTAAATGATGATCTTTTGGTACAAAGTTCATCCATACAATATTTTGATTTTTCATCTAAATCTATCATACCTTGTTTTTTATGTTTAGTACAGTATAATCTTATTTTTTCATTCTTATAATTACAGTTTGATTTCTTATCACAACCTTCATAAATACACTTTACCATTTTTTATTTAGTATAAATATATTGTAAATTTATTAATTTTATATATAAAGTATTTCAGTATATTATATAATATTAAAGTTTAATATTAGATAAAATTTATTGTCATTTTTTTTTATTTTATATAAAAAATTATAATATTTTATATAAATTATTTTAAATTTTATATAAATTATTTTTTAAATTTTTATAAAAATTAACCTATAAAATATTTTTATGCACAACCACCAATCTCGAATGGTTTTCTTGAGGTGTCGCTTTGTATAGTTGATTGTAGCCATGGTGAAACTGAGACTTGGGGACATGGAGGTTCGCTTCTTAATTGTAAGTTAGCATTTCTAAGTGTTTGTCCGACAGTGTTAATACCAATGTTATATCCTGCTTGTAAGAAACTTCTGTCCTTAAGGGAACCGACACCAGAAGGATTTACTTGAGCCCATAATGAGGAGTTATCTTGAGGGAGTAATTCATCAGCAGTTAATTGATCTTTAGGGAATGAAGTCAAGTTTCTTTGAACTTCATTATTAGGGTTTTGACTGAAATGTTCCATTTTAGTTTCACCAACTAAATCATTTTCATCTTCTTGATTATACATTTTCTTTTTCATCATAGGATTTTCTAAACCAGATGGTTGTCCTTCCATTTTACCATTAACATTTTTCATACTAGGATCAATATCTTCATAGTGTTCTTTTTTATCTTTTACAACAATATATTTTGTGTTACGATCATCATGATGGTGATGATGATGTCTACGTCCATACATATTAAAGACTAAATAAGCAATTCCAATTACAACTGCTATTATTAAAACATTACTTAAAATACTATTTGAATCAGACATGTCTAATATTGCCATATTATTTATATTATTTACTTATAAAAAAAAATTAATATTTAATACTTAAATATTAATTTAATATAAATAATTTACATTATTTAAAAATATATCATCTTTTTTGTCATTTTAATAACTTTTCCTTTAGATTTATTTTTAAATCTATTTTTTGTATTTACAGTACTTGTTTCAGTTATTTCTTCAAGTTTTTCTATATGATTTATATTTTGGTCAGTTTCTTGTTTATATGTTATATCTGTTTCAGTAAATTCTGTTTGAGTAACTTGAACTGATATAGGAGCCATTTCACTTTCATTCATTTGATTTTCTATATTACTAACTTCAACTGGAATAACTTCTTCTTTTATTTCTGTAAATTCAATAGGAATAATATTATCATCATTAACAACATTAATATTAGCATTTTCTACTTCAGTAACTTCAATAGGAATAATATTATCATTGTTAATAACATTAATATCAACATTAATATTTTCTATTTCAGTAACTTGAATTGGAATAACTTCTTCTAATTCTACTTCATTTTCAGTTATTTCTTTAATTTCCTTTATATCAGTATTAGTAATAATATCAATTAATTCATCCTCTTTACAAGTAATATCTGTTTTGTAATTATTTTCATACATTTCTTGTGTCATAAAATCATCTAATTCCCATTCTTCAGTAATATAGTCATTTGATACTTTTAATCCTTTAAATATAATATTACTTAAAATATAATCCCCTTTAGATAATGATTTTATTTTATTATTTATATCATCATTATTTAATGGAATACAAATTCTCATAAATTCACTATCCCTTTGTTGATCAATTGGACGTTTTACTTTAATATCTAAACCGATTTCATCAAATTCAGTATTAAACCATTCTAAACTATTTTGTTTAATTTTTTCTTGAGAAACTTCATGAATTTTATTAACTATATATAAAAAATCACCAATTTGATTATTAAAGTCTAAATCATCACTTGTTTCTAATATAATATATTTATTTGCAATTGTTTTCTTTTTATTTAATGTTATATGTATTGGTTTTAATACTCTTAAGAATGGTGTTTGACATTTGTAATTATTTCCTTGTTCATCCTTTACAGATACAAATCTTTGATTTAAATTAAATGTATAATTTAAATTATTTAATCTTTCAATATCTTCTAAATTCATTCTTATTATTATTTTTATATAAATTATATTTTTTAATAACGCGTTTATGTACAATATATTTTATACTATTATCTTTGTTGCATATATAACTAATCCACATTTATTTTTATCTTTTTGTTCTGTTCTATAATCCCAAAATCCATTTATTTCTAATTGTACTTTTATATAATATTGTTTAGGTAAATCATATATAGTTTTTAGATAATTTGTTATTTTATCTTCATATTCTACTTCGGTTAATATATTATTTTTCATTACTTTTATTCGTACTTCCAACATATCTTTTCTACTAGGTCTTTTTCTTATTACACTTTTAAATTCATCATCTTCTACATTCATTTTCCTTTTAATTAATTTTTCAAGATATTCTATTATCTTTTTTAATTGCATGTGTTCATTATTATTTTCTTCTAATTCTAATTTTATTATTTTCTTTCCATATTCATCTTCTAAACCAAATGGTAATAATAATTTACATGTCCATAATCTAATTGTTTTATTATCATGTGTAATAGTATTTATATTTGGGGCTACATTTTTAATATCAATCTTATCAATATCAAATTTCATATATGCTATCTTTTATTACTATATATTTTATATTAGTTTATTATACGAAATTTTTATCACATTATCTTGTAAATGAAATCCTTTAAAAATGACTTTGTTAATGAAATTATTGATATATGTATAAGTGAAGTATCAAAGGATGATACTAAAAAAAAAATAAATACATATATTATTGAACCAAGTTTTACATATGTATTTGATAGATTATATCCATATTTAGTATTAACACTTATTATATTTGTATTAATATTATTGATGGCTATTGTTATAATTATAATATTAATAAAGAATTATAAATATTCAGTATAAATTTAATAATAAAAAATGACAAAATATTTTGCATAATAAATATATTTGTTAAAATATTATATATAATTAACTTGCTAAATATACTTGTTATATAGTAAATAATAAAGCAAAAATGACTACACAAGCACCCAAATTTACCAATTTTTACAATTTGAAAGTTGGTACTGAATATTTACTCAAAAAAAAACATACAGATGAATATATTAATTGTGGTATTTTATTGGAATATAAAGACATGAGTGATATTCAAAAAGTATGTTTTCATGATGGACCCACATATAATTATCGTGCATTTAAAGTTAATTTTGATGGGGAACTTTTTAAACAATTTGCAAAACAATTCATGTTTATTAAACATGAAGAATTCTATGAAATATATGATGGTTTTTGCGAAAAAACTAAATAAAAAATAATGAAAACATATACTTATATATTAACCATAATATACTTATATACATATATTTAATATTTATTTATAATATAAATTTTATAAAAGTACTTAAAGAGATAATTATATATACATATATACCCGGTTAGCTCAGTTGGTAGAGCGCCAGACTTTTAATCTGGTGGTCCAGGGTTCGAGTCCCTGATCGGGTGTTTTTGTGTTTAAATTTTTATATTTATTTAATATAAAAATTATTTAATATAAAATATTTCATATAAATTATTTCTTAATAATATAAATATTTAAAATAAATTTTTATTAATTTTTGTTGGTAAGCCATGTCCAAATAATATCATATATATTAATGCAATAGATGCTATAAATATACTTCGATTTTCAGCTACTGTTGATTTTTGTCCTAATCCATAAACCATTAACACATATAAAATTAATCCAATTATAATAGAATGTAATAACATCATTAATCCTCTTTCCATTATTATTTATTATATATTATATATAGAAAAAAATTATAATTATAATTATTAAATATAAAAGTACTTAAAGAAATAGTTATATAATAATATATGGCTTTCTTAGCTCAGTCGGTAGAGCATTCGGCTGTTAACCGAAAGGTCACAGGTTCAAACCCTGTAGGAAGCGGATTTTATATTTTTAATTTATAAAAATAAATATTTTTACAAATTATTGTATTATTATATTACAAATTAGTTATAATTGTTATATAATTAAATGAAATATTATTATTAATTTTTAATATATTTAATATATTTATTTGCAGTTTTTATAATAGTCATTTTTTCAGATTTACTTTTTTTATTCCAATTTTTGACTTGCATTGCTGTTGAATAATTCTTTTCAAGATATTTTTGATGTTTATTTATAAAATTATAATATAAACTATCCAATATTATACACCATTCATCTTTTTTATAATTACTCATTTTTAATATATAATTTGATGATGCAAAATATGGACGTGTCATCATTATTCCTCCATCAGCATGTTGTGACATTCCATATACATTTGGAACCATTACCCATTCATATGCATCAATAGTCCATTCCATAAATATTTTATATACATCATCTGGTTTTATCATACATAACAACATATAATTACCTAAATACATTAATCTTTCAATATGATGTGCATAACTATACTCTACCATTTGTTTAATTATATCATCAATTGGTTTTATATTAGTTTTACCATTCCATAACTTATGATACAATGATTTATTTATCTTTAATGTATGTTTCATAAAATTAATTTTTTTCAATTCATTACCTTTTAATAAATACATTGCATAAACATAATTACGCCATCCAATTATTTGTCGTATAAATCCTTCTATTGAGTTTATTGGTATTTTATTTTTATGTTTATTATAATAATCCATTGTTATATCAATAACTTCTTTATCAGTTATTATACCAATATTCATCATAGGTGATAATACAGAATGAAACATAAATGGATAATTATTATCAACAGCATCTTCATAAATACCAAATTTACCAATACGTTCATCTAAAAATCGATATAACCATTTCACAGCATCTTTATGATTAATAGGATATATAAAATTATTTAATGAACCATAATTATTAGAATAATGTTTTAAAGTATATTGTATTGCTTCTTTAATATAATATGGATCAATAATATTTTTGTCTTTAATTATTTCAGGTACAATTACATCATTAGGCATTTTTTGTCGATTATCTTTATCAAAAGACCATTTCCCACCAATTGGTTTATTATCTTTTGTCATTAAAATATTTAATCTTTTACGTTGCCATTTATAAAAGTTTAAATGATTTAAAGTTAATGTTGAATTAGATTTATTAATATTTACATTAATATTTACATCAATAAAATATTCTTTAAGTAAATCTTCATTAATTAAAAAATTTAAGGAATTATTATAATTAATATCAGTATTCGATATTATTTTATTTAATTTTGATTTTAATATATTGTCACCTAATGCATATGTTTCAATAATAAGATTATTAGTTTTTTTGGATTTATTATTTAATTCTTTATATAGTTTATTTGGATTATTTTTATCATATAACCCAATATATTCTACATTAATCTTATTATCAATTAAATAATCATAATAAGATTTCATACTAGCACGATGATATGCAATTTTTAATTTATGATATTTGAAATCATTAAAATATCTAGATTCTTCAATTAAATATACTTTTTTATTTTTTAAATTATCTATTTCTTTAAATAAATGAATTGGAAATAATAAAAATATATTACTTATTTTTGCAGTAGCCATTATAATATTACAATATTTTTTTGATAGAAATTTAAAAAAAATATATTGATAATAGTTATATACAATATTATCAATATGAGTCGTTTATTGCATTATTTTAATGAACTCAAAACAAGATGTAAAAAAACCTTTCAAATAATAGATGAATTAATAAATCTATTTTATTTCAAGGTTACTAATGATATATTGTCATATGATATACGTAGAGTTACATTACACAATAAACAACATACATTATTAATTATTTCTAAATTTATTTTAAATGAAAATCTTGATAAAAAAGAATCTATTGAAATTAACTTTACTGATATTACTTTTAAATATATTGTAAATTATTAAATAATTTGAATAATTTTTATTTAAAGTCTAATTACATTTAATCTAGATTTAGTTTTAGGTTTAGTTATTTTCTTATAGTATTGCATAAAATCATGTACTATTTTTTTCTGGTTATACGTTAAATTTCTATTAGAATTATATTTACCTCTATGATTATTATTGGAATAAATATATAATAACATATCATTTATATTTAATCCTTTATTTTTAAATTCACTTATATATCTATTTATTATTCTTTGATTAAACATATTTTGTTCTTTCATATAATTTATCATTCTTTTGGATTTTCTACCAAGAGCCATATTTAAAATTGGTGTTTTAGATTTATATTTATTTTTAATATTACTATTTTTTTTAGAATTATAAAATTCTGCATTATCTCTTTCTTTTAAATTTTTAAATGGTTTTATATTTAATTGATTTTGTTTTTTATATAATGAAGATATATATTTAGGCATTTGTGGAAAAAATCTTGATTTAGTTACTTTTTTATTTTGATTGACAGATAATTCTTCAGATGATTTTGATATAATTCCATTTGTATGATTATTTCTATTCTTTTTTACTGGTAATATTGGATTATTTTGATAAATAATATTTTCATTTATATTATTTCTATAAATACGATGTAAATTATTTAACGCATTTGAATTATTTCGTTCAGTTGATGATAAATTTGAATTATTTTGTTCAGTTAATAAATTTAGATTATTTTGTCTAGTTGATAAAAATGGATTATTAGTTGATAATATTGAATTATTACCTGTATATGTATTATATAAATTTTTAGATTTATTATTTTTGTTAGATTTAAATAATTTTTTAAACATAATCTTATTTATATATTATTATGATATAATTTAATTATACTATAATAATATAATTTATTTATACTATAATAATATAATTTATTTATACAATCCTTTTTTATATGTTTGTAATATTGTTTGTCTCATTTTTTTATAATCAACAATTGGTTTAGGATACTTTATATTAGGATATTTATTATAAATATTTATCCAATTAATAATATCTTTATTTGGTACATCTTTTAATTCTGGTATCCATTTCTTTATATATAAACATTCAGGATCAAATCTTTTTGTTTGTAATTCTACAGAAAATATACGGAAATATGGTTGTGAATCAACACCACTACCTGAAGACCATTGCCAATTTCCATTATTAACTGCTGGATCATAATCTATTAATTTTTTTGCAAAATATAATTCTCCCCATCTCCAATCTATATTTAGTATTTTTATTAATATATTACTTGTTATTAATCTAGCTCTATTATGCATAAAACCAGTTTCATTCAATTCTCTCATACCAGCATCTACAATAGGAAATCCAGTTGTACCATTTTTCCATTTTTTTAATAAACTTTTATCATTTTTCCATTTAATTCCATTATATTGCTTTTTTAAAGATTTTCCTTTAAATATATATTTATTATAATATCCTATATAATAATAAAATTCTCTCCATAATAATTGTGATATTAATCCATTTTTAGTTCCCAATTTGGAAGATATTATATGATATACTTCTCTAATTGAAACGCATCCAAATTTAATATATGGTGATAAATTTGTTGTATTTTTTATTAATATATTTCTTATTTTATCATAGTTTTTGTATTCTATTATTTTCTTTAATATATTTAATGCATATATTCTACCTCCATGTAGTTTAATATTAGGATTGGATAGAAATATATTTTTATTTTTATTTTTATGAAATATTTTGTCAAGTATTTTATCAAGTGGTTTGCTTGATTTGATTTTAGACATTGTTTTTATAGGATTTTTATGGATAATATTTGTAATTGGTTTAGGTACTTTAATTTTAATAGCATAATTTTTAAAAGGTGTAAATTTCTGGTATTCTGTACCATCACTTTTTAGATAAGTACCTATCTTATTTAATAAATAAGATTCAGTTATAATACATTTAATATTATACTTTTTACTAAAAGTATTTATTTCATCATCTCTTTTACAAGCATATTCTGTATAATCCATATTAAAATATATTGCATCATATTTATATTCTTGAAATAATTTGCTTAAAACTTTTATATTATTATCATAAAAGTAATGTAATTTTATTTTATATTTTAATTCAAGTTCATTATTTAAAGATTTTAATGATTCAATCATGAATTGAAAAGCATTTGATGAAAAATATTTGTTATTAATTGTTTGTTCAGGTGTAAATATAAAAATAGGTAATATTTCTTTTGAATTTTTAATACATTCAATAAAACCAATATTATCATATGTTGTTAAATCACGTCTAAATATAAATATAGATTTCATTATATTTATATTTTCATAATATATTTTTATGAAATATTTCAAAGATATTTCATAGAATTAAGTATGTTATTTCTTTCAAACATATAATCTATTTCATTATTTACAATAACTTTATTATTTAATATATTTTTTTTAAATTCATTACCTTGTTTTTTAAGTTCATTTAATCTATTTTTAGATTTTTTTGATTTTTTATTATAATATTTATCAATTAATAAGTTTTTTTCAAAAATATAATCTATATTTTCTTTAAAAACATATTTTTTTCCACCTCCATATTTAAAAAATGTTGTTTCAGTATTAGACATAAAATATGGTATTGAAAATAAATTTATATTATTTTCAATTAAAATTTGATTTATATTAATTGTATTTGTATTAGATGGAATCATTTGAAGTTCTTGCATTGTATTTATTGGATTAAATAATAATATTTCATTTGGTATAAAATTATCAGTAAAATATGGACTAAATATTGATGGTGAAATAATACCATCAATATAATTTTCAAATATTTCTTTTAAAATAATTGTTGAATCAATATCATTATGTGTTTCTCCTATTCGTATTCCTTGTAGTTCTAACGGATTTTGAAATAATTCTTTATTATTTAATATATTTTTTTCATATTCATGATAATATTCAATTATTTTTTTATATCTTATGTCAGTTGATAATGTTTTTCGATATCTCATTTGATATAATTGTATTTGTTTATATAATGATACTAAACCATATGATAATGATATAGTCATATATCCTTTAATAATTGTATCAAAATCATTATTTTTTCTAAGTAATATTAGATCATTTATAATTTGTGATGCATATCTAATATCAAGTAATCTTAATTTTTTAATTGTTGTAAATATTCCTAGTTTTCTTTTTTTCGATTCAAAATATTTTGAAGCATTATCTATTTCTCCAAAAAATGAAGGTATATTACTTATTGGATTACCATAATCAATACAATATGATTTAAATAATATTGTATTTTCATTAATAATAATAGGTTGCCCTATAATACTTGGAAAATTATTAAATTTTATAATGTTATATGTTGTCATTATAATAGTTATATAAACTTTATATAATATAATTTTAAATACTATAATTAAAGTATAATTAAAGTATAAACTATAAAATATCTAATAATATTATATATGGGAAAATACAAACGCAAATTTAAAAAGAAACAATATAAAAAAGAAAAGAATAACACACGATATACCAAAAATGAATATGGTAATGTAAGTAATAATAGTGAATTAGAGGAAAATAATATTAACAATAATTCAAATAATAATAATTCAAATAATAGTAATAATAATTCAAATAATAGTAATAATAATTCAAACAATAGTAATAATAATCCTAATAACTTTAAAAAAAATAAAAATAACAATAATTTTAAACAACAAAAACCTAAAACTGAAAAATCTTCTAATAATATAAATGCATTAATTAGTAAATTAAGTAGTAATATAAATAAAGCTAAAAATAAATCAACTAAAAATAGTGCTAGTTCTACTAATATTAATAATACTTTATCTAAATCTACTTTCACAAATAAAACTAATTCTAGTACTAATACTAATGATACTAAGACTACTAATACTACAACTGATATTACTAAGACCACATCTACTACTAATACTAGTTCTAATAAAACGAAAAACAATTATACATCAAATCAACCTAATAAAAAAACCGTTAAACGTAATAATACATTAGATTTATATTTAAAAAATAAAACGAATAATGCAAATATAATAGTTAATAATCAACGTAAAAAAGTATTATATGAAAGTTTATTATTTTTTAAAAAAAAAGCAACAATTCAATATGACAAAACTAAATATTTCGCTTTATTTGCAAATAAAAAATTAAAGTATGATATTGATACTGATTTTTCAATTGATAATATTAAAAATAATATTAAATTATTAAATGCAATTGAATATAATATGAAATTAACTATATTAAAAACTATATATGAAATAATATTAAAATATTTTTTATTTGCATATATTAAATCAAAACAACATTCTATAATATTTTTTATTACAGTAATTGCATCAATAGGACTAATATTAATACCACCTATATCATTATTTGGTATTGGATTTTTATCAGTAGGTGGAATTGGTATAATGAATATTATATTAAATTCAGTAAGTGTTGTTAGTTTATTGTCATTATCGGTATTAAGTTATAATTCATTTAGAAAAACATCTGAAGTAATTGCATCAACAAATGAAATAAAATTATTACTTAATAAAATATTATTTGATACAGATGAAGATGGCCATTTAAATGCATATTCGACATCTATTCAAGATAGTGTATTTAAGTCATGTCGTAAATATCTTGTAAAACTATTTAAAGACAATATATTTATATATAGAGATCCTGTATTAAAACAATATTTTGCAGTTATTATTGATTTAGATTCATTTAGAAGACTTGATTCTGATAATGATTTTAATATATTTTATAACTTGAAAGCAATACCAATAAAATCACTAGGTTTAAATAAATTTAAATATAAATCATTTTATTCAAGATATATAAAAAGAAATAAACAATTATTTAATCATAACTATAATAATATACCTAATAATAATTATATATTAAATTTTAATGATAAAAATAATAATATGAAATTATTTACAAATAATATACAACAATCATTTAATAGTAGTAATTATAAATGTTTAAATATAAATCAAATATTACAAGAAGAAATAAAATTATCAAATAGCGATAGAAAAAAATGGGAAAAAATATTTAGAAAACCATTATTAAATGAAATGAAAGAGTTACAATATATAAATAAACCGAATAAAGAACAAGAACAAATAATTGCTAATACAAATAAATCTATACCAGAAATGAATGAAAATAATTTAATAAATGTATTAAGTGATTTTGATCCTAAATATTTAAGTGAAATAGTATATACAAAACAAAAATATAGAAAAAGAACTTTATATAATAAATTTATAGGTTATATGTTTTCAAAATAAAAATATAAATATATTGTATTATAATATAAAGATGTCAATACCAGCACAAACATGTATTACAACAAATCAAGGTGATATACCTATTGAAAAAATAAATCCAAATATTCATACTATTCGTAATAGAAAAATAATTGGAATTCATAAAAGTACCATACAAGATAAATTTTTAGTTTGTTTTGAAAAAGATGCTTTAAGTAGTAATGTTCCATCACAAAAAACTATTTTAAGTAATAATCACAACATATTTTATAATAATGAAATAATGCGTGCAGTTGATTGTATTGAAAAGTTTGAAAAAGTTCATAAAATAAGATACACTGGTGAAGTTTTATATAATGTAATTATGGAAAAACAAGACAAAATGACTGTTAATAATTTAATATGTGAAACATTATATAAAAATAATTAAAAATATTAATTTAAAAATATTTATTAAATTATAACAATGATAATATAATATATAAATAATTCATTGAATATAATACAATAATCATAATAAAAATAAATTTACTTTTATGGAATTATAAAAATATAATATAAGATAAAAGTATAAAGATGTCCGTTTCAATACCAGCATATTTAGATTTCACTGATTTCAATCATAAAAGAATTGTCAATACAACTTTTTATGGAAATGGTGATATGCAAAATGCACAACCGGGTCCCGGTTATTGGATAACAAATAATGCATTTGCACTTAGTATCGGTTGGGCATGGGTTAATGGTTGGTGGGTTGCTTATTTTAATGGAAATGGTACTTATCAATATGCAGAATTCCAAAAATCTACTATACCAACTTTACAAGATATATTAAATGCAGTAAATGGAGGAACTATTTATAATTGGTATGGTAATTTACAAAATTCATCAATAACAATATCACCTCCAAATCCTTATTCAAATACTTGCTTTCCAGCAGGTACTCCTGTAAATACTAATCAAGGAATAATTCCAATTGAATTATTAGATCCTAATGTTCATACAATTCGCAATAAAAAAATAATTGGTATCAGTAAAACAATATCATTAGATAAATTTTTAGTTTGTTTTGAAAAAGATTCTTTAAGTAGCAATGTACCATCACAAAAAACAATAATATCTAATAATCATGGTATTTATTATGAAGGTGAAATGATACGAGCACATAAATTTATTGATAAATTTAAAAACGTCAATAAAATAAGATATACAGGTGAAGTATTATATAATGTATTAATGGAAAAACACGATAAAATGGTTATAAATAATTTAATATGTGAAACTTTAGATCCAGAATCTTATACAGTTAAATTGTATAAAATATTACAAACATTATCTCCTGAAGAACAACAACAAAGAATTAAAAATTATAATGATTTCGTAATAAAAAATAAAGTATTTGATCCTAAAAAGTAAATTTATAATAAAATATAATATTTCCATATAATTTTTAATGTAATAAAATAATGACTAAAATAATAATTAAAATAATAATTAAAATAATAATTAAAATAATAATTAAAATAATAATTCATATTTAATGTAATAATTAATTATTAACAATCATCATTTTAATCGTCTTAAAATCTAAATATATTTTTATAGAATTATAAAAATAATATGTAACATAAAAATATAAAATGTCTGTTTCAATACCTGCAAATTTAACTTTAGTGGATGTCATTAATAGAAAAATTATTGATGTAACTTTTTATGATTCTGCTAATAATGCTATGAATGGTCCATGTTATTGGATTACTGATAATGCATTTGCATTTGACTATAGTACTTATTGGGCAATGGGTTGGTATGTTGCTTATTTTAATAGTAATGGAACTTATCAATATGCAGAATTTCAACAAAGTGGTATCCCAACTTTACAAAAAATATTAGATTCAGTTAATGGAAACCCTTATTATAATTGGTACGGTAATTTACAAAATTCATCAGTAATAATTCCAAATCCTAATTCAAATCCTTATTCAAATACTTGTTTTCCAGCAGGTACTCCTGTAAATACTAATCAAGGAATAATTCCAATTGAATTATTAGATCCTAATGTTCATACAATTCGCAATAAAAAAATAATTGGTGTAAGTAAAACAGTATCATTAGATAAATTTTTAGTTTGTTTTGAAAAAGATGCTTTAGGTAGTAATGTACCTTCTCAAAAAACAATAATATCTAATAATCATGGTATTTATTATGAAGGTGAAATGATTCGTGCTGATAAATTTATTGATAAGTTTAAAAATGTCAATAAAATAAGATATACTGGTGAAGTATTATATAATGTATTAATGGAAAAACATGATAAAATGGTTATAAATAATTTAATATGTGAAACTTTAGATCCAGAATCTTATACAGTTAAATTATACAAAATATTACAAACATTATCTCCAGAAGAACAACAAAAACGCATTAAAAATTACAATGATTTTATAATTAAAAATAACATATTTGCTCCTAAAAAATAAACTAGACTTATTGTATTATAAGTTAAGTGTATTTTCATCATAATATTTTATTTGGATATTATTGTCTTTAATCATTATAGAAAATACATTATTAGATATATTTCCTGTTTTGTTTTCATATTTAATATATTTTTTTATCATCTTTTTATATCTTTTATTTAAATAAATTTGAATAGGAAGAACCACTTTATAAAGTTGTCCCCAATATTTTTGTTTTATAATATTTTTTGATATTCTAATACTATCCATCCAATCACATTGTAAAGTTGTTGTTTTATAATGTTTATAGTTTTTATAAGACGATATTAATCCTATTTCAAGTTTATCTGTATTATCAATAGATGTAATAAATCCATCTAAATTATTATTATTTAAATAATTTATAACCAGTCATTATATTAACTTTATATTCAATACCAGATTCATTTGAAATAAATTCAGTAAAAGATTGTATTTGTCCTCTTTTTGTATCTTTTATTAAAAATAAAAGTTTAATATCTTTTAATAATTTAATTTGATGAACGTATTTACACAATATATCACTTTCTGATGGATGACAAGTACAAAATAACATTAGTTTATTTGTTGTATCAAATTGATTGCAATCATTAAATTCTAAATCATGTAAAGCATATAATATAGTTCCTTTTTCAAATATAATTTCACCATATTTTCTTTCCATCATAATATACTTCCATATATATTTAACTTTATATATTTTTATATTTTATTTAATAATCAATTATGAAATTTTATAATATTATTTGGATTGATTATAACTATTCCAAACGCAAATATTTTTTTATCAATAATTAATTGACTATTATTTTTATCAATATATTTTTTAATAATTTCTTTATATCGTTCATTTAATTCTAATTCTACACCATCACATATTGGATATGTATGTTTCCATAAATAAGGATAATACATAATATTAGTCCATGTACGTCTATTAGGTATTATCTTTTCAGTTTTTATTACATTAAATATGTTTAAATCATTTAATAATGCAATTTCTACAGTTGCTTTAATTATGGTAGAATTTAAATATCCATCGAGTTTTTCTTTCATTATAATATTTGAATAAATTCTTTTACCATAATAAATACGTATAGATGTTTTTTCATAATATATATCATCTAAACATTTTGATGCTGAATATAAATGTAACCATTGAATATCTTCAATCATAAAAAATATTTCAACATCTCTTTTTAATTCTACAAACGATATATATTTTTCATCAAGATAAAAATCAGATGGATGAAAAACACAAAATAAAAGTTGTTTTTCAATCATGTTTTTATATCTAAATTTATTATTACTTATATGATATAATATAGTACCTTTTTTAATTTTATTATTCCATAATTTTGTTTTAGCATTTTTATTTATATAAATTTAGATAATATAATTTATATTTATAATAATCTATATGGTTCATCATCATACCATTTAATATTTATAACATCTATGTTTTCATCATAATATTTTATTTGGATATTATTATCTTTAATCATTATAGAAAATACATTATTTGATATATATCCTATTTTGTTTTCATATTTAATATATTTTTTTATCATCTTTTTGTATCTTTTATTCAAATGAATTTGAATAGGAAGAACCACTTTATAAAGTTGTCCCCAATATTTTTGTTTTATAATATTTTTTGATATTCTAATACTATCCATCCAATCACATTGTAAAATTGTTGTTTTATAATGTTTATAGTTTTTATTAGACGATATTAATCCTATTTCAAGTTTATCTGTATTATCAATAGATGTAATAAATCCATCTAAATTATTATTATTTAAATCTCTTTTACATAAATTTAATATTTTATTATTATTTTTTATATTATATTCATTTGTAGCAAATTTAAGAAAAGACTGAATTCGTGCTCTTTCAGTTCCTTCAATTAAAAATAATAATTTAATGTCTTTTTTAAGTTTAATATAATGAACATATTTACATAATATATTACCTTCTGATGGATGACATACACAAAATATTAATGGTTGTTTAGTTGAATCATAATAATTAAAATCATCAAATTTTTTATTATCTAATATATATAATATTGTACCTTTTTTAAATATAACTGTTCCATAACTTTTTTCCATTATTATATTTTTATATAATTTAATTTTATATAAATTAACATAATTAATTTAATTTTATATAAATTAACATAACCAATTTAATTTATTTATAGTTTTATTATGATATATAATTTCAGCATTTTTTAATACAATTTGAAAAACAGATGATGTAGGGATATCATTTATTATACTATTTATTCCTTTTTTAAATTTTTCATTTATATTTAATGTAATTGGATAATCAAATGTAGTAATATTATAATTTATATTTAAATTAATTGAATTATTATAATCACTATTATGATTATGAATGTTATTATAATTATTATGATTATTGGGATTATTATGATTATTATGGTTATTATTAGGATTATGGTTATTACTATTATTATTACTATTATTATTACTATTATTATTATTACTATTATTACTATTATTATTACTATTATTATTATTACTATTATTATTATTATTACTATTATTATTACTACTATTATTATTACTATTATTACTATTAAAATTATTATGTGAATTAATATTAAATAATTTAGAGTTATTTAATATTGCAACTTCTACACCAGTTTTGTTTTCAATTGAAGAAAACCATCCTTGTAATTTCATTTTTTTTATATTTTTAGCATAACATAATAAATTTTCAATATTTGTTTTAGATAAATTTTTATTATTCATATTATAGTTTTTAAATTTATTTATTTTATTTAAATATTTATGTAAACTTGAAAAAATACGTTTATTTTTTATCTTATCTACCATAAATAAAACATTTATAGTTTTTTTTAGTCTTATAATATTAACACAATCACCCCTATAATCATATGGATGAAATACACAAAATAAAAATGGTTTTGAATAATTATGATCAATTATATTATCAGATAAATGATATAATGTAGTACCTTTACGTAATGTCATTATATTATAATATTTACCTTTATCCATATATTATTTACTTATATTATTTTATTACTTATAATTATATTTATTTAATTATTATAATTATATAAATGGTATTTTATAATATTATTTGTATTTGTCATTATTAAACCAAATGAATATATTTTTTTATCATTTTTAATTAAATCATTATTATTTCTTTCAATATAATCTTTAATCATATTCTTATATCGATCATTTATTTGTAACTCAATACCATCACATATTGGATATATATATTTCCATATTTTAGGATATATTAAATGATTTATTAAACCTTTTTTATTAGGTTGTATTTTTTCGAATTTATTTATTTTAAATAAATTTAAATCATTTAATAATGACAATTGTACTGTAACATTATTATTTAATGGAGAAAAAATACCATCTAATTTTTCAATTTTAAGATTATTTGCAATATGTATATATAAATTTAATTTACATAAACAATAACTTGTATTAAATATATCTTTTAATGCAGATGATATTTGTAAATTTTTTATATCTTTTACCATAAATAATATTTCAATATCTTTTTTTAATTCTACAAATATTATATATTTTTCATAACAATAAAAATCAGATGGATGAAATACACAATTTAAAAATGGCTTTTCAAATTCATGTTTATATCTAAATTTATCATCAGTTAAATGATATAATATAGTTCCTTTTTTCAATTTCATTATTCCATATTTTTCTTTAAGCATTTTATATTTAGGATTTATATTTAGTTGTTATAATTATATTTATTATAATAACTAATAACTAATTAAAATAATATAATTTATAATTATCTTTTGTATATTTTATTCAAATTGATTTTATAAGAAGAATAAATTAAAAATGATGGAATATTATATTGACAAAATAATAAATATAAAATAATAAATATATCATATTACAATAATGACAAATCAAATACCAATATTTGATAGGATTTTACTTGATAAATACACTAATATTACAGAACACTGGAATCCATTTGAAGAATATAAAAACATAGATTTTTTTATTGGTAAAAGCAATTATTATATTTTAGCACCCACAGATAATAATAATGAAAATTATATTTGGAATTTTAAGATTAGATGTACAAATAATAATAAAATAATAATAAGTACTTCATTAAATAGCGCTAATAATGATCCATGTATTAGTGTTTATATTGAAAATAATATTGGTAAAATAAATTATATAAATAATTGTTATAATCATAATGGAAAAAATATAGTAAATTGGACTATTCAAATAATAAAACATTTAGGATGCAATAAATGTATATTAAATGATCAAGCAGAAAAAAAATGTAATAATAGAAATTATAAAAACTATGTTTCATTCAGTCTTATTCATAAATTAAAAAAAGGTAAAACATATTATGAAGAATTTGATTTTATACCATATGGTAAAAATAATAGAAATTATGAATTAAATAAAAATATTGAATTAAATAAATATATAGAAAAATTACAAAATATTGAATGGTCTTCTTATAATATTCAAAATGAAAAATGGACTAATTTTTATGAAACATATAGTTATTATTATCCATCACCTATATTGGCATTTAGACAATTTACTGAAGAAAAATGTGGAATTTTTTATGATATTTTATATTTATTAAATCAACCTAATCAACCTTCTTATGATTTATTATATAATATAAATTCAATTATTTCAAAAAGTACTTGGATGAAATTATTATAAATATATAAATAATTTATATATTATATATTATATATTGTTTTAATCTTGATTAAAAATGTTTGATTGTGATATAATTTTATTATTTATCCATTTTACATTATTTATAATATCTTTTAACTTGTTGAATATTTTAATTTTAGGAATATAATAATTTTTATTTAAAAAATGATAATAAATTATTTTATTGAAATTTGTAAAAGTATAACTATATATTTCTAACCATCCAAGATAATCATTACAATTCTTTTCATTAAATATTGAAAAAGAACGAAATGGAGTTTCATTTAATGTTTTATATTTTAATTTAAAATTAATCCATGATTCATATATTTTATTCCAATATTTTTTCCATTTATTTATATTTCTAATTGTAAAAGTATTATAATTCATATTTTTACCAGTATTATTTGATATTTTAATTTGATTTATTCCTGCATTAATTATGTCATCTAGTTCATCCCATGTGATATTATATAAATCACTAATTATATCATTAATTGTATCAAAACAATCTCTACCATTAATTTTACTGATTGGTTTAAAATTAAAATTTGTATAAAATGTATTGCGATTTTTAAGTAATTTTAATATTTTTAAAGGTACTTCAGTTTGTCTAAAAAATTCATTTCTATCACATTCTATATAAGATGAATCTATTAATAAACATTTTTTTACATTTAATCTATATAATATTTGTAACACAAATATCATAATATCACTACCCGAATAATAATTTGTTTTGCTTATATTTTCAATATGTGCTTCATTATCATTTTTTAATATTATTTCAAATATTTTATATCCTGATATACCTCTATCAATACTTGATATTATAATATGTCCATTATTTTTAATTGATATTTTAGTTGGTATATTATATCTAATATATTCAGTTTCATTAAGTTTTTTCTTTGGACCAACAAATAAATATTCTCTATTTTTATTAATATCAATTATGTCTATTGGGTTCCATGGATTATATAAACCTTCAACCATTTATATCATTATTTATTAATGTTGTCATTATACTTTATATAATATATTTTTATTTTATATAAAAAAGTGTATATTTTATATAAAAATAAAAAAATTGATTAATTTAAAGTCTTGATATATAAATTTATATATTGAAATATACAAATTTATATTTAGATAATAAGTATTATAATATAAAAAATCAACTTAAAGAACAAATACATAAAATGTCAAAATTAATTTGGATAAATGATTTAAATTTATTTAAAATTCAAAAAAAATATTCAACACAATATCTTTGTATTTGTGCTCAACAATATATAAATGAATTAAAAATGGAAGTTGGTGATGTAATATTTATAAAAGATAATTTAAGATTAATGTCATATAAAAGATTAGGTTATATTAAGGCTTTTAATGGAAGAAAAATAATTATTGGTATAATGGATGATATAGGTATAGGTACCAAGAAAAAAATAGAAAATTTACATAATGAATCATTAAATAAAAAAGTATATGAAAATGAAGAAGAAGAAGAAATTGAAAATGATGGAACATTATATTGACAAAATAATAAATAAAATTATTATATTAAATAACTAACTAATAAATTATTAATTAAATATATTAACAAATTATAATTGAATATTATTATTTTTATATAATTTTATATAAAAATAAGTAATTTAAAGATATACATATAATAAAATATAATAAATATAATTTATTTTGCAGTTACTTAAATTGATATATAATACACAAATATAAAAAATGGATATTAATAATTTATTTTCATTAAATATGATTTTACATACATTAAAAACAGATAACAATTATTTAAATTATTTTATTATTTTATTATATTTATGTAGTCATTCAATTATTAATTTAAAATATATAATAATAATATTTAATAATTTTTTTAAAAAAAAAAATAATACATTAATATTTAGTTCGGTTGGTGACAAGAGTAGTAATAGAATAAAAGCTTTATTATATTATATTTCAAAAAATAGTAAAAATATAAATAGACTAAAAGAATTAGAAATCACTAAATATAACAAAGAAATTTACAGAGAAGAATCAATATCATGTGTATATAAAGTATATGATCATAATATATTTCAAATTACAAATGATATACAAGGTAAAGTAAGTACAAAGATTAGAGAAAATAATAGTATAGGTCAAGAAGAAGAATTTACATTAAAATTAATTTCATCTAAATTAACAATAAATCAAATGATGGATTTTGTAGAAGAATGTAATATTTTACATACAAAATATTTGAAAGAAGTTACATTAAAAAAACAATTATTTGTAGATATTTATTGGAATTATATTGATAGTAAATTAAATATTAATAGTTGTGAATGGGAATCATCTGTTACATTTAATAATATTTTTTTTGAAAATAAAAAAGATGTATTAAATAAAGTTGATTTTTTCTTAAATAATAAAGAATGGTATAAAAAAAAAGGTAAACCTCATACATTAGGAATTTTATTATGGGGTCCACCTGGTACAGGGAAAACTGGATTCATTAAATCACTTGCAAATATGACAAAAAAACATATATTAAATATAAAATTAACAAATGATTTTAATTTAAATAAATTGAGTGATATATTTTTTAAAGAAGAAATTACAGATAAACTAATTATACCATTAAATAATCGAATTATTGTATTTGAAGATATTGATTGTATGAATGATATTATAAAAGATAGAGATTTGATTAATACAAATAATAACGAAAAAGAAACAAATAATGATAATATTGTAAATTCTTTGAAAAAAATAATTAATAATGATAATGATAATAAAAATATCAATAACAATAACAATAATAATTTAAGTAATTTATTGAATTTATTAGATGGTTTAAAAGAATCAAGTGATAGAATTATTATAATAACATCAAATAAACCGGAAATATTAGATAAAGCATTAATAAGATCAGGTAGAATAGATATTAAATTAAATTTAGATTATGCTTCAGTAGAAGATATTACAAATATATTGAAATATCATTGGGATATAAATGATATAAATATTCCATCTTTATGGAATAAAGTTTTATGTCATGCTGATATTGTAAATTGTTGTTATAATTCAATAAATATAGATGATACAATTTATAATATTGAAAAAATAATACAAAATAAAGTAATATCATAAAGTAATATCATAATTTAAAAAACTAATTTAAATAATATTATATATTGTTTTAATCTTTATTAAAAATATTTGATTATGATATAATTTTATATATATTATTTATATATAAAAACAAATTAAACATATTATAATATAATAATTTAATGGATATTGAAAATATTTTTTTATTTTTTGAAAATACTAAAGATATTGATAACTCGCATAAATATATATATGAATCTATAGGTAATTCTATATCATATGATAAATTTATAAAATTAACAGAAAGTTTAATTAAAGAAGTAACTGAATTAAATATTGTAAATACAATTCATTTATTTCATGATTATACATTACGTACCAAAATTGATAATATTATTTCATCAATTGGAATCGATACTTTATTAGAATTATATTTACTTTATGATTATTTATTAATGGATATAAAATATTTTAATATGATAAGTAAGATACTTATTTCTTATTTTAATTTTAATGAAGACAAATATAATTCTTGCAATGAAAAAATCAAATTCTTATTAAATAATGTTTATAAAAATGAAGTAGTAAGTGATTTATTATTTTATACAAATCGATCTTATACATATAATTCAAAAAAAAAGAGTAAATATGATAAATTAGATGAAGCAATTAAAAATAGACATTTAACAGAATATGAGTTAAAATGTATTAAAGAAAAATTACGTGATTATGAGTATTCACATGATCCTTGTTATTTTAATGATTTTGATGAAGATATACATACTTGTAATGAAGAAAAATATGTTTTAAATAATGAATATAATAAGGTTGAATATGTAATTAAAAAATTTTGTGATGAAACAAATTTTAATAATATATATTTTCTCCCAAATAATGATAAAGAAGAAGCTGATATATTATTTGGTTTTATAATAGTTCAAGATTATTGGGAAATGATGAATAAATTTAAACAAGAAATAAATGTAAATGACTATAATTTATGTGAAATTAATTATGAAAACAATAATATGGCTAATTTTTTAATTGTATTGAACAAATTTATGTGTAAAGAAAATATATTTTTTGAAAATAATAAAATAAGGTATACATGTTTAGCAGGATATTGTGGAAATTTAAATTTGGTAAAAGAAATAGTTAAATATTATAATATATGTGATCTATATTTAGATCCATTTCATATTGATGAATATTGCTTTACAGAAGAAATTAAAAAATATTTACTTAGTATAAATTTTTATATAAGTGAATATGAATATTACCGTATGTCATCTATTAAACATATGGAAATAGAATTAAAAAAAAAAGGCTTAAAACATCCTAGTGAAATATATGATACGCCAGAAAAGGTAAATAAATTTCTTTTTAATCGATAAACTATTAATTTATTATCAAAAAACAACAAAATAAAAAACACTATTTAATGAAATTATTCATAATAAATAATTTTTTTATAAATAATATTATTTATAAAAATCGGCGTTTCAAATGTTAAAAGGTGTAAAAGTAAATTATTTATTTTTATATAAAAAAGTGTATATTTATATAAAAATAAAAAAATTGATTAATTTAAAATCTTGATATATAAATTTATATATTAAAAATATACAAATTTAACTTTAATAAATAAGTATTATAAATATGGAAAATAAAATAAATAGTAATCGTTTTGAACACTATTGTGTCAATAAACATGCAAATGATTTTAATGAAATTACATATCATTGGTCTAATATACCAGAATTATTATTAAGTAAAAGTGGATTTATTAAAGATTTTCATAAATTAAGATTAAATAGAATTGAAGACAGAAATAATGGATTAATTAATTCTATACAAGAATATGGATTAGATGGAATAAGTATTAAGAAAATTGATGATAATGAAGAAAATGATATATATAATGGCTTACAGATGAAATTATGGAATAAAAAAAGTTATTTAACAGCGAGTGATTTAGGTACATTTATTTCAGTTATTTTGATGAGATTTAAAAAGAATAATGATAAATCAAAAGGATATTTATATTATACATGTAAGTTGGAAAAAAATGTAAGAGTTGATTTTAGAGATAACAATGATATATTTCAACCTATATATTTAGATAATCCATATATTGATACCATTGAAAATATTAATACTGATACAATTATTAATTCAAATATATATGATGATGAAGATAAATATATTTTAAGAGATTACCAACAAGAAGCAATTAATAAATTAAATGAAGATTGGGATGGAATAAAATTATTAAATTTACCATGTGGTACTGGAAAAACTATTATTTTTTCAAATTACTTGAAATATAAACAGTATAAAAATGTTTTTATATTTAGTCCTCTTAAAGTTCATGTTAAGCAAAATCTTGATAGAATTAAAAAGTTTTTACCAGATTATACTGATTTATTATTGGATAGTGATTTAACAACTGATTTTAATGAAGTTGAAAAAATATTAAATGATAAATGTATTATATCGACTACTTTTGATTCAGCAGAAAATGTATTGGTTAATTTATTTTATAACCTTGAAGATGATTTTAATGAAGATAATGATGGTGACAGTAATTTAACAGAAGAAATGGAGTATGATAATGATGAAGAAACTGATGAAAATAGCTATGAGAGTAAAATGGAGTCAAAATATAATTTGGAAAATTCAATATTAATTATTGATGAAGCACATAATATTATGAATAAAGATAATTTAATAAAAATTATAAAATCATTTCCGAAAGTTTTATTAGTGACTGCTACGCCACCTATTGAAATGGATGAAATTTTAAATAGTGATGTTATTTATCAATATAAATTGGGAGATGCAATTAAGGATGGATATATTTGTGATTATAAAATATATATTCCATTGATTGAAATGAAAGATGATATAAATATTGTTGATATAGATCAACCTAATGAATTGATTGATTTAGATAATAATTTATGTAAAAAAGGTTTATTTTTAATAAATGGAATATTGGATACTGGTTCAAGAAAATGTATTGTATATTTAAATTCTATTGAAGAATGTAATGAATTTAAAATATGTATTGATAAAATAATGAATGATTATCATGGATTACCATATTGGACCGATATTATAACAAGTGATATCAGTCATAATAAAAGAGAATTGATATTAAAACATTTTGAAAATGAAACTGATGGAGAACGACCAGATATAATTAAAATATTATTATCAATTAGAATATTGAATGAAGGTGTCGATATTGTAAAATGTGATTCAATTTTTATTGGTAATGTTGGAGAACATAGTTCTGATATAGTAACTTTACAAAGGATTTGTAGAGCAAATCGTTTGGATAAAACAAATATAAATAAAATTGCAAATTGTTTTATGTGGTGTGATGATTGGAATAAAACTATAAATGCTTTACAGTTATTTAAAGAAAATGATTATAATTTTCATAAAAAAATTAAAGTTATTGGAAGCAATTATGATAAAAAAAGTGGAAATTTAAATGAAACAAATAAGATTATTATTAATAATAAAAATTATTTGGATTATATTGAGATTAAATGTATGAGTGTCAATGAAATATGGGAATTTAAAAAGAATTTATTGTTTGAGTATTGTGATATTAATAATAAAGTTCCCATATCGAAAGAACAATATAAAAATAATAATATTGGAATGTGTTACATAGTCAAAAGAAAAAAATAAAAGACATAAATGATGATTTATATATAAAATTATCTGAAAATGAATATATTAAAGAATCTATTGATAAATATTTAGAATTTAGAGACAATAATAAAGATAAAGTTAAATTAACATGGAATGAATGGAAAGATTTATTATTTGAATTTTGTGGTAATAATAATAGAATTCCTACATATAAAGAACAATATAAAAATAATAAAATTGGTAGTTGGTTACAATATCAAAAGACAAAAATAAAAGATATTAATGATGATTTATATATAAAATTATCTGAAAATGAAATTGTTAAACAATCTATTGATGAAAGTTTAAAATTTAGAGAAAATAATAAAGATAAAGTTAAATTAACATGGAATGAATGGAAAGATTTATTATTTGAATTTTGTAATATTAATAATAGATTTCCTAAAAATAGAGAACAATATAAAAATAATAAAATTGGTAGTTGGTTACAAACACAAAAGAGTAAAATAAAAGATATTAATGATGATTTATATATAAAATTATCTGAAAATGAATTAATTAAACAATCTATTGATGAAAGTTTAAAATTTAGAGATAATAATAAGGATAAAGATAAATTAACATGGGATGAATCTAAAGATTTATTATTTGAATTTTGCAGTATTTATAATAGAATTCCTACAAATACTGAACAATATAAAAATAATAAAATTGGTAGTTGGTTACAAACACAAAAGAAAAAAATAAAAGATATTAATAATGATTTATATATAAAATTATCT
>JACCED011418232.1_pt1 | contig 31784 bp, 46 predicted proteins | sample 7455021 | NCBI WGS metagenome assembly JACCED01 (sample SAMN15323456, study PRJNA562643) | freshwater metagenome | isolation source: river surface water | place: USA:Blue River Watershed | collected 2017-08-19 | reverse complement strand
TTTATAACAACGGTTACACAATATGCAAGGATATAGTGGAATTACCGTTTCGCATTAATAATTTGTTTAAAATTGAAAATATTTAGTCACGAAGCCTTGCACATCGTGTAACCGTCAAACGTTAGCAAACAGTTTAGGAATTACGTTGAGTAGGAGTTTTTTCGTTATTATTACTTTTTACTTTACTCATGAAAATTGAAGCTATTGCGACTAACATGACTCCTGAAAAAATACTTCCAATAATTTCATGTTTTTCTATTATTAAAGTGTATGATAAATACATACCTCCTCCTAATAATAAAAATGAAAAGAAAAGACCTAAATAATTAATCCATCTTGAGCCTCTTTCTGTTTTTGAAACTATTTCTAATCTTTGGTTAAAAGCTCCGTGTCTAAACTCTTGTTCTTTTTCAGCTCTTTCTTTTAACCATGTCATTATATTTGGGTCTAATTCAGACAATTTCTGTATCTCTGTTGCATCAGGCAACAAATTATCATCAAAAACTTCTTCAATTGTATGTCCTTGATGTGTGTTTGAACGAGTTAATTGTGCTTTTCTACTTTGTTTTGCCATGCTTTAACTCTTCTGAAATTTTATCTTTAGCCGTATTTGAATCTTTAAGAAAATTGTTTAAATCATTTCTTAAATTTTGTTTATCATCAAACGCTGTAGGTATATGAGAAATGTCCATAATATCCTTACGCATCTCATTCACATCACTACTCCTTTTGTAAGAGTAGTCACCTGTAAAAAAGTCCGCCAAATCAGATAAAAAATCAGTCATTTTAAGTGTTTGAATCATAGTTTTATTGTATAAACTTAATACAAAATTAATCATTTTTAGATATTTATCAACAATTCAATGTTAAATTAATTATAAAACCGATTTGCTAACAGCCGTTTTGCGCTATTGCGGGGTTAGGGCTTTTTTCCGAAACTTTATTTTTTGAATCAATAATTTGTCTATATTTGTGATGTTCGTCGCTGAAATCCCGCAACAGACGCAAAGCGGCGACACGTTAACAGTAACTTTATGAGCGACTATCGTATAAAGGCGGTTTTTCAAAAGAAACTCTTTTCCAATGTGTAAAATAACCTATTTGAAAATCTTCTCCAGCGGGGCAAGTAAATATAGGAACTTCGCCACCTTCTGTCATTCTTAAAAAAAGCACATATTCATCATTGGCAATATTCAAATCTTCAATTAAATTCCAACCATTATTATTTGCAATTCCTTTTAAATTTTCAGGATAATAATCAGTTGTTCCCCAACAAATACCTTTTTGAACAGTATTGATTATTTCGGATATTTCAGGGTTTCTAACACAATCTATGTATCCATTTTCTTTAATTGCATATTTAATAAGATTGTATTTTTCTTCACCGTAAATCGCAATCCATTCTTCTTGTATTCTTTCTTGTTTTGTCATAATAAAAGCTACTGTTAACAGTGGTTTTGCTCAATGGCTGTTTCTGGCAAAATCTCAGCACTGTTTTGTGTTTGTAAAATTTGTTTTTAATTCAATAATTTAGGCTTGCTTTTCAGCCACTAAGCAAAGCCACAATCCGTTATGGTCAATTAAACTCAAACTGCATCTGAACGACTTGCTTTTTAAATTTTCCATAATAAAACTCAATTTGTCTTTCAAATTCCGATTTTCCTGTATCTATATCTATTCCATCAAAACGAGCTGATTCAATATTTAAAATAGCAGTTATTAATTTGTACATACTTTCATCTTCTTTATGGTATTGAATAAAATCCTTAACCATTTCTATTTTTCTTGTTGGAACTAAATCTGACCAATTAAAAGTAAATTTCTTTTTATCAATTTTAGACTTATCAGCAACTTCATACCACCAATATTCGTAATTTTCAGGAGTTAATTTTGAATAATTTAATATTCCTAATTCAACCAATTCAACGCCCAAACTCTTTGGAATTAAATCAAATTTCCCTTCCAAAAAAAGCTGTAAATGTTTTATTTTATAATTCATATTTTAGTTTTAAAAAAAAATTAACTGTGCATAACAGCAGTTACAAGACAAACGGACATTAGTTATTAATTTTTTAATTGTTTTGTATTTGGTTACATTTAGCAACTCGGAAGTCAAACGGCTTACTTACTTCCGTTCGTCTTGTAGCTGCGAAACGTTATCCGAATGTTTTAAAAATCCTAATTGGAAACCAATTTTGTTTTCTAATGTATCTAAGTTCATTTTTATTAATCTTTAGTTGATAATCTTTGAATTCCAGTTACTTTATTTTTATTTAAAGTACTGAGTAAAACTTCTTCTTGAAGTTCTAATTTGTTATTTATTTTTACAGCTTGCGCAATGCAAAAACCACTTGCAGAAAAATCTCTTATTTTTACAAAATAATATTGATCTTCTTTTAAAACGGTTGTGTTTAATTCTCTTAGTATCATAATTAGTTAAATTATTTTGTCTAAAAACAAGTGAAATGTTATCATAAATAATAAAAAGACAATGATAATTCCGCAAAAGAAGCCTAGAAAAAATATTTCGTACTTCTCTATTTTTTTAATTAGTTCCATTACTGAGCAAGTTTTTCTATTTTCCATCCGCCAATTGTATTATAAACAGCTATGTCGCCGTTTTCTTTTGTAACTTCTTTTCCTTTCAGATTTACGCTGATTCTAACTTTATCGCCTGTTTTGTAGTTATCCAGTTCTGCAGTTTTATCCTGGGTGAATTGAACTTCTAATGTTTGTGAGTATTGTTCTTCCGTAATTACGTGAACATTTCTAAATTTAAATTGTTTTTCACCTACTACCTGTACGTCTTTAATTCTTACGATTTTTGCTACTACTTCCATGTGTTTGATTTATTTGATTATTATTTTAAAAGTTTATTGGTTTTTCTACGCGTTCAAATTCGACTACCCAAACCCAAGGATTTAAAGCCCAAGCTTTTTCTCCATTAATTGAATTCCAAAGAGAACAAAATGAAGTTTTAGGAGAGTCAGAATAAGTGTCTGAATAACTATCTTCACGAACACCTTTATTTGGATAAGAAAAATAGTAATCTTCTCCTTCGTGATTTTCTATTTTAATTCCTTCAGCAATTGAATCTTTGTCAGATATATCATTTAATCTTTCAATTCTGACATCTTTTATTTTAAGAAATATTCTTGCAAAAGATTTACGCATATGAGTTGATGATCTATTTTTTCCTCTGTGCAATGGTCGTATTGTTTCATAATTTTGAATATCTGCAGTATAAAATATTTTAGATTTATAAAAATATAATTGAGAAACACTCAAATGGTTTTCAGATTCTGTTGTATAAAAACTTTCACGAACCCAAAGTACATCGCCAATCTCGTAAGGCTTTTTAAGTTCTTTAAAGCCATTAACATCGCTTTTTGCCCAGAAAGATTTTAGTTTTTCCATTTTCCAATCCGAAGGATCTATATTTATAATATTTAATCCTTTTCTTATACGTGTTTGGGTTTTTCTTCCTTGAAGAATAGCCTGAACCATTTCTGTATTAAATAAAATTGAATGTGTTTTCATAAAAAAAATATAAAGTGATTACCAGGAGAAACGTAACTAAAATTCCAATCATAATACCTAGCCAAATATTGGCTTTATTGGTTCTGACATAAAAATGTCTTAACGCTGATTCTGTTAAATTTTCTTTGAAATAAAATTCGCAGAATTCTTGAAGCTCGTGGCCATCCATTGTATGACCTTTTAATTGTTCTGGTGATGATAGTCTGGTTCCCCAAAACATTGTATATACTTCACAAAATTTTTCTTCTTTATTAATCATTGTGTTATCGCTTTATATTTTTTTTGAAGTTTTAATAATCTCTTATTGGCTGATTCTCTTTTTTTATAGTTTTTCACTATTTCGCCGTTTATAATGAAATTGTAGTTCTTTTCACAAACCCGTACAATACTTATCATAATTCCTTTGCTGTCGAGCTCTCTTAATATTACTCGATATTCTTTTCTTGCACCTGGCATTATTAATTTAGAGTTGGTGAGAAGTACTCTAGTTTTTCTATAAAAACTAATTTCGCTGCAGTAATTTTAAAAATTATGGCTTCACATGTTTCAACATAAATTTGATTTTTAAAATGCCTTGCATCAAAATTTACCGGAAGTGGTTTCATTCTGTGATACTTCTCGTTTAGTTTTTGAATTTCTATTTTAATACGTTCTTTCAGTTCTGGTAATTCAGATACTTCAATTAGCAAACCGTCTAAACTTTTAAAGTATTCATGAGTTTCATGTTGCAGTTTGTTTTTCGTTGAATTGCAGTGTCCTAACTGCAAAAAATAATGCGTGTTTTCCATCGTGTATAAAATTTAGTTATCAATTAAAAATTCAATTCATTTACTCTTTTTAGAGAAATATATTCTACGTTATGCAGCGGTTGACCGTATTCCACATTAAACCTCTTTATTATTCTAACATATTTAAATAGCTCAGCTATTGAGTTGCAATTATTTATAATTGCTTGTATGTCTTCTTTTGTGAACATGATTATGATGCTTTAGCGATTAAAACTCTTTCAAATGTTTGCTTTTTATGTGGCACCAGGATAATTCCTTTTTTAACATTCTCATACATGATGTCCGTTGGCGTATTGTCATCTATATAGTACGGACCAGTTACTTGTTTTTCTTCATTTAACTGATAGAAAATTGCACCTATCAACAAATCGGATGAACTATTGAAAACATCAAAATCGATAGCCGTTTTTAAGTACATTTTGAAACAAAAATCTTCTTCCTTGTAAGTGTTGTTTAGTTTATAAATTAACTCTAACGACACTAAAAAATCAATTTGAATTTGCGTATGTTTCTCCAGGGCGTCTTGAAATTTATCACGATACATTTTGGCATTTACGCCTCTTAATCTGTAGGTGTTTTTGAATTCTTTTGTTGCAATATTTTTTGTAAAAAAGAATCTGTTTTCAATGTATGAACCGTCCATTTTTCTAAAGTCCTCACTATCGCATTTTGAAAGTGAAGCGTTTACTATATAATACTTGATTTCCATACTATTATTTTTTAAATTTCTTCGCCAAATATTTCGTTAGCTTCTGATTCTGTTATAACCTTTTCAATGTTATTTATCTCTTGAGCGTAATCTGTTGATACATAAAATACTTCTTGCGATTTCGAATTGATTGTTTTAATAATTCTGCCACCATTTGAATTATGCATTTCTTTTGGATTTAACATCCATTTGTTCCACTTGCAATAAGCCGAAATTGCTTTTTTAAATTTCGCCGTTGACCATTTCATTTGCTTTGTAGATTTTATAAAGTCTTCAAATGAATCTTCTTTAGAAAATATAGTATCTCTATATTTATAACTCAAACCGTCTGGATTTAATTGACCAAAAAAGCCTTCTGCCCAACCCATAAATACATCACCCATTTCAGCCTGCAATGTTCTTTTAGTTACATTGTCCATTGGTGGGTTTAGTTTTTCTTCAATAGACAAAAAGAACTTCACGCACTGAGCACAGAAATTATAATAGTAATTGTATTGCTTCCAATCGAAATCTGTAAATAAGTTTCTTCCATCGAAATCATCTGATACTTTTCTCACTTGTTTGTATTCATCATCATTTTGTCCGTGGTAATAATCGGAGAAAACAGAAATTAACAATCTTCGAGCTGTTGATGGATCAACATTTCTTAAAGCGAAATTTGATGTGAATACGAATTTCGGAGACTTCTCAAACGGAATTTCAAACGGTGAACCATTTTTAGGATTCACTTTCAAAGAACCTGTGATTTCAGAAAAGAAGAAATCAAAATTCAAATATTGTGTAGCATCATCAATTAAAATATAGTCGGTGTCTTCTGAAACCTCGTGATAGATGAAATCATTTTGTGTTAATTTTGGATCACGCCCTTTCAAATAAACTCTACGTTTCAAAATTTTATTTAAAAAGGAATAACACAAAGATTTCCCAGAACCTCCATGTGATTCTCCTAAATCTGAAACCTTATTATCCATTGCAAAAACCGCCCAAGGTTTGTTGTAATTTTTATATTGGTGCAGCGTATAACCAATGCTGTAAATTTTATTGATCAAATGCAATTTTTGTTCGTGCTTTTTATCTTCAGATAAATTTGGACCAGCAATATTGAATTTGTTTTCTTTGAAATATTGTTCCGCTTCAAATTCGCCTTTAGGTCTGTTTTCAAAATATTCTTCTAATTCTTCCTTCCAGTGCACTCTAGAAGTATTAATTAGATAATTGAAAAACATATTTTCCTTATTCAGAATTTCAATATCAAAGTTTCCAGATTCGTCTTTTGTGATTTCAAAATGTGGATCATCTAATTTTATATCAAAATCGATAATCTTATCTTCCCAAACATATTTATCAACTTCGCCTTGTTTGTATTCTAAAATCTCGTTACCTGTAATTTTCCAAACCTTTTTTGGGAAAAATAAATATTGTGTTTCTCTATCTGCAGATGAAAAATCAATATTCAGTTTTGGTAATTTTGACAAACTTCTTTCTCCTAACTGATTGTTTTTATACACATAATCTCTAAGTTCTGGATTCATTCCTCTAGCTTCTAAAAACTCATGTACAAAATTTTCAATTTCATAAGGCTCTAAAATTCTGATAATAGATCCTTCTTTTTTTACGAAAATGTAACCTTCTTTATTTGTTTCTGTTTCGTAACGCCCAAATCCCAACATCGATAAAAAATGATACAATCTAGTATTAGATAAATTGTACTGCAGCTTTCCGTTTTGTGCGAAATGTTCCGTCCAAAATTGTAGAGGCAAAGCATTTGCAATTAGTTTGTTTAATCCGTTTACAAAAACTAACGATTTGTCTTGGTAGAATTTTTCTACATAATCTTTAAAATCCTTGCAAGGATTTCCGCGTTTGTCTTTGTATGCTTTTAAAGTATTCGGCAACCATAATAATTTGATGTCTAAAAATTTCAAGCCGACTATTAAAGCTTGCTTTATTCCTGTAGCATCTAAATCAGACAGATAAATAATTTCCTTAGCGTAAATTTTCAATTGTTTGTATTCTTCAAAATCGATTTGTTCCGATTCTGAATTGAACCATATTGCATAATGCTCAAAACTTCTAAGGTTTAATCCATCAGAACCACCACTAGCGATAAAAACTCTTTCTAAACGTGGATCCTTTTTCTTTTTCTTTTTTTTTGTTGGTTCATCATCGTCTTCGTCATAAAAATCAAGATCTTCCTCTTCTAGTTTTTTCTTTCTTTTGTCGAATTCTTTTTTGATAGCTTCTAATCCCCAAACATGTTTTTTAGGTTTTTCTCCAGCATATCTAAATCGATACTGCTTTTCAAATGAATTTGGCTGATAAATCTTTTGCCACGTTCCAAAGTCAAAAACGAAAATTGGATATTCATCTGTGGCGGTAGTTACAATTGCTTCGTTTTCTTTACAGAAAGTGAAACTTTTACAACTTTTTAAATTGATTTCATCACAGTGAGCTTGATTTACTCGTGGTCCAAGTATCTTTAATAAATGTTCTGGAATGGAATCATGGAAATTAAAAATGTAATCACCCTTTTTTTCTTTTGATTTTAATGGACGTTTTTCAATAGTAGGAGTGAAGACTTGCATTTTTGCACCTTCAACACCATATTGAGCTCCAAGAATTTCGCAAGCTTTAGCGTAAGTAACATTTTCTTCAAGCATACAAACCTGTATTCCATTTCTTGATACACTATCACCACCAAAATCAGTTACAATCCAAATTCCTCCAGCCAATTCTTTTAAAGAAGCTGATGCTGTTTTTTCAGAGTTTCTTATCTTAAAAGATTTAGCATTTTTGTGAAACACTCTAGCTGCATCTGGGTAATACGATAAAATTATATCTAGACCTCCGTTGGTTTTATCGAATATATCTGTGTCTTTAACGTAGCTCATAAATTATTTCATCTCAATTGGTTGGTTTACCTCTATATTTTTTGCTTGCTCCAACAGAAGGCTTTCTATTTCTGCTTCGGCTTTTCTGATTAACGGCTCAGCTTCTAATTCAGAAAACAAACCACTATTTTTATATTGTTTTATTTCGCCTTCAAGACGATTAATTTTTGATTGAAATTCACTATTCATATTATTTCATTTTTAAAACTCCTCCCGTAAGAGGAGTTAATTAATTTAATTCATGTGTAAGCACACATAACAAAGGGTAAGAACGTGGTTTAGATAAAATTCATTTCAATAGCAATCTTTGTGATACACTGCTTTGTTTGAATATTACCTAGCTTTTTATGAAGTATATTTTTAAATTTATGAAATGTGCCCATTGGTAATCCTAAAATATCAGCAATAGCTTCATTTGTTTTATTTGTGGTTGATAATTTAATTAGTTCAATTTCTGTTTTTGAAAGTTCGTGTCCGTTGATTGTTGGTGCCAAACAAACGATTCCTTCTCCTGGACAGTTACCACGATTTGGACAATGCCAATATTCTCCTTTTTGTAATTCTCCGTCTATTAGATCTGGAGTTAAATCCAAACCACCTAATCGGCAGCTTGCAAATTTTTTAAGTTGATTGAATTCGGAATTTGGAAACCAATCCATTAAAATTGCTTTTGAATGAGGTTCTTTTCCTATTGCTTCTTGCAGTAGAAGAATTACAGAAGTTGGAGCTTCTTCAAAAGGTTTTAATTTTCCATCGCTCACATATTTCAAATCTGAATTGTGATTGAAAAACTCGAAAGAGTTGTCTAGTAATCCTGGCATTATTTGCATGGTAATAAAATTTAGTTATCAGTTTTTAAATTGTTTGCTAGTTTTTTAACAGATGCTTGATATTCATTCGCCACTTCCACTAAGGCGTTTAATACTTCTAATCTTGAAAACGGATATTTAGAAATTCTGTTTTTGATATTTCTAACAGTACCGGCGTTTAAAGTTTTGTCATCATCTAGTTTAGACATAACTTTCTCCACATAGCCAACTGGAAGACTATCCTTAATAATCTCATAGGCGTTGTCAATATGCATTTGCACATCTTGTTTATTGCTTTTTTCTGTTATCTTTGTCATGTAAGTATTAATTATGTCACAAATATATACTAAAAAGTATATAAGTTGATACTAAAAAGTAGTTAAAATTATTAATTTAGAATCTGTCTAAATGGAATTTCAAGAAAAAATTAAATTAATCCTTAATGTTGGAAATAAAGGAAACAAGGATAAAAATATTTCTTTAATTGATTTGGCCAAAAAGGTAATTAACCACGAACCTAAATTATTTGTAGAAAAATTCTCAGACCAATATTTAAATAGAGAATTGAAAATAATTTTAAGAGCAATTGGAATTACAAAAAAAGTTACTTTTCACGTATCACGACACACTTTTGCTACAAATTATTTACGAGCTGGAGGAAGTGTAGAAAAACTTAAAAAACTTTTAGGACATTCCAAAATTGAAACTACAATGATTTATGTACACATTGTAAATAGTGAAGCCAACGAAGATATTTTTAGACTGGATAATTATTATTTATAAAAAAAAAGCGGACAATAATTGTCCGCTTTTTTTATGCTTCTGTTTCTAATTCATATTCAAATAGTCCAGGCTTTATTTCTGTTTTTGTGAGTGACTTTATAAAATGAAAATTTCGGTAGGCATGAATCATATCTTTAACGGTTAAGTTTATGAATTCTTCTTTATCAGATATGAAATTCCATTCGAAAGTTTTGGAATTAATTCTAAACTTAAACCACAAATACCAATATAGTGGATGTACATTTTCTAAAAGATAATCTGTTATTGGTAAAGATACATTTAAACCTCCAGTTAATCCATTATAAGGAACAATGTAAACCTTGCTTGAATTTTGCTCAAAGGCATGAGCTGTTTTAACACCACGAGTAAGCAAAGGCAATGGCAAACCATTTATTTCAATTGTAGAAGTTTTTTCAGCATCAGAAGTATAACCTGTGTACATCACATTGTCTTTATTTTGAAACACTTTTTTATATTCATATTCTTTGGATTCTATGTCTTGAAATTTTAATAAAAAAGAAATGCCTTGTTTAAATTTTCGTACCGGTTTTAGTTGGTCGTGCATAGAAAAATCCTTAATTGCAGGTGAGTTGAATTTTTCTTCTACTTTATTTACAAAAATGGTATCTCCATCAATTCCAGAAATATCATAGTTTAAATAATTTTTAATGAATGTTACATATTCACCGAAAGTTATATCCGGAACCGCTTTTCTTAAATCTATTTTATTTTCGTTATTAATAATTGGTTGATAGACACCATTAATGTAAGAAGTTTCTAGTTTCAAAATTATATTTAAAAACTCTTCAGTACCAGGAAATAGAAAAAATGAGTTTCCTTCAAATGATAAAACTGAATTATCAGCAGGTACTACTATATATCCATTATAGAATTTTTCAAATTCATAAGGCTGATTTATCCAAATGATTTCATTATAAGGATCTATAGGTGTGCCGTTTAATTTTAATCCAGTATTTCCAGCAGATAAATATTCGTATAGAATTCCTGTTATTTTATATATACCTGCTTTCGCTAGTATAATAGATTTTTCATAATAGCATTGTAAATAACCACTTTCACTTAATGTTCCAGTGTAGATAAATTCATTTTGTTCTACAATTAAGTTTATTTCGGTATCATCTGATGTCTTAGTAAAATAGTCCACGTCTGCAAATACTGTAGCTTTTTTTAAAAGCTCATCTGTTAAAATATTTCCGCCTAAAATATATCCTCCATCTAAAAATCCTTTTTGCAAAATATGCAAGGCATAAGGAAGTGGTTGCATTATGTTTTTGTTGTAGCTTATAAAACTAGCGGTATCATAATAACTTTTAATAAAATTATCATTCACACGTTTATTTATAATTTTTTCAAAATGGACAAAATCTTCATTATCATTATACTTATCGGTATGTACTTGCGGAAAATTATAATTTACAGTTGGCCATGTTTGAGCCACAACACTATTAGCATGTTGGTAAATATCTGTACCAATAGGCAAATCAAAATTATCTAATGATAATTCAGAAAGCTTTTTCGAAAAACTTGGAAACTCATCGAAGCCATATTGTAAAACTGCTGACATTTTTACGCCAACAATTTGAATAATTTCCAGCTTAGCTTTTTCTTGTTTACCGTAGTGCACATACACAACATCGTAAATAGTATCTACGGATGTATTATAATCTGAAATGAAATCGAATTGCTGCTCTAATTCATCGGTTAAAATTATATCGAAAGGAAAGGTTGTTTTTGCAAAAAAACCATCCGTAAACATACTATTTTGTTGCGTGTCTGTAAGTTTTAAATTTGATAAATCAATTTCAAATTTAGAATGAATTATTTTCCTCATCGTATATTTTATTTATTTGAAATTCAATATCAAAATCAATTAATTCTCTATTTACATCAACTTCTTGGAGTTGTTTTGTTAAAGGAATTAACTCTATTAATTTATTACCAGGAAGCAAAACCCAAGCCCTTCTTTGTTTTATAATTGATTTTATGTAAGTAATATCATTTTTGGAAATGAAACCAGTATTCACAACCAATTTTTCAGTACTTAAATTATCAACCAAATTTGTTCGTTCAATTATTTCATTGAAATTTTTGGTTTGTAAATTTTCAACATCCGATTTTAAAATATATTTACCTGTAAAATCAAATATTTCTGGAACTCTGTACTCATTCTCCCAAATAATAAAAGTTGAATATTCTTGTTGTGGAAATACTAAGTATTTTTTGGTAATTGAAATTGTTTTGGCAAGATTTAACCAAATTACTACATCAATAACATCGCCCTGCACGGCTGACAAAGTAGAAAAATCCAGTTTCAATTTACGTGTATGGGTTAATGAATATAATGGAAATGAATTAATTAATATATTATTTTTTAAAATATCAACAGATTTTTCGTTATCAACATTAACCATCATGTTTATAAATTCTATAGAACTTGGCGTTACTCTTTTTATCCCATTAGATAAATCCAAAAAACCAGTATTTATATTTCTAAACTGTGGGGTAATTCCAGACAAGAATTTAATGTTTTGAATTGTAAAGTCTCTAATAAAAACATCTGTATTATTTAATCGCTCAGTGATTTCTAAAGACACCAATGCCGAATTATATAAATTAGAAATTGCTTGTAAAGGATTATTGAAATGATACATCGTTTTTTCAACAATTTTTCCCAAATTAAAATTTTGTTTTTTGTTAAATAGCGGAATTGTAAAAATAATTTCGAAAGTTTTCGTTTCCGAAGATTGAAATACAAAATCAGTGGAAGTTATAATTGCTTTCATTTCGAAATACGTGTCTGGAAGATCAGAATGAAAATCTAATAATAAAGGATCTTTTGTGAAATTATAATCTTCATCATCGTAAGGTAAAGTCAAAATATCTGAAATTGTATAAGTTACAACTATGTTTATGTTCGTTAGAACTCCGCCATTAATTCCGCTTAAAACTATGTTGTCAGTATAAACTCCAGCCGATAAATTAATATATGGTATTGGCTTAACTAATAATTTATTTGGTATTCCTGGTGCCGATTCACTCAATTCAGTTACATTCAACCAATACGGAACGGTGTAAGTATAAGTAGCTAAAGAAAAAACATCTACAATTATGCCATTTGGTTCGGGCTCTCCTTTTATTACATTGAAATTTATAGTAGTTGGACTAGCAAAAAAAGAAGTATTAATAACATTTACCTGATACCCAACATATCCAATAAAGGTTGCATCTCCAGCTAAAACATATAACGATTTATTAGAAGGTGATTCTGATAAAGCAGGCGCAGTATTATGATATGCTGTTGCATTTATTTCTATTAAATGTGTTCCTGAACCGGAAAGCCAATTTCCAAAAGAATCAGTTCCGTAAATAACGCCTGCATCATTACATGATAATTGCAAATTATTATCCTGAGAAAAGACTCTCCAATCTGGTCCATTCATTGTAAATGAAGTATTTCCAAATGTTGGATTTCCATAAATTTGATTTAATGGAGCAGGTGAATTCCATGTGATTTGTTCATTATCGTAAATATCAAAATTTATGAATACATCATAAGATGAAATTTCATTCCATGTATTTCCTGATAATCCCCAAACTTTATGTGTAACCTTAGCTTGATAATTTCCGACAGGCAATAAATTTAAGTCTTCAATCGAATAACTAACGATATCGGTTTGATTTGTTGCAGTTAAATTAACATTACTATCTGCAGCAGTTGGTATTAACGCTCCTAATTTAGCAGAATTAGCAGCTAGCCAATTAATGCCAAAATTATTATTTATATAAGTTTTTCTTGCGGAATATCTAATAGTTGTGTATAAAGCATCTTGAGCAGGTGTTATATCTCTAATTTTTAATACTGTAATCGTAGGACTTATCGCAGAAGGCTGGTCTAATAAATAAACAAAATGCAAAGGATTTATGCTTTCCCAGTCTTGCAAAGCAGGAGTAGAAGGTGCAGTAATAAATGTCTGATTGTTGGTTGTTACACTCATAATAATTCTTCAGGTATTTTAGCAGATTCTTGAATATTTACATCATCTTGGACAACCCATGTAAGCATTACATCTTTTATCCATATTTCAATTTTCACATAATCCAATTCGATTAATAATCTTTCTTTAAATATTGCGGTTTTTTTTGGTAAAAAAATAGACTTCAAATTAGCAGCTATGTAATCAAATATTTCTGGCTCGTTTGTAATAAACACAACTTGATTACAGTTACCATTTCCTTTGTTTTGTAAAATATAAGCAGCCTTACCCGTCAACCCAAATTTTGAATCAATTATAGAAAGAGATTCTTCATCCGGTGGTGGAAATTGTTTTTTCAATAAATAGATTAGCTTATCGGCTAATGCGTTTACTTTAGCATCCGAAAAAATGCCAGGTGTTAAATAACTCATGATACTTTTGAATTTGAAATTAGTTCGTTATATTCTTTCATTCCTTTTTGTAAATTCTTCATTGATTTTAAATCTTTATTTGACACAAAAGCGTTAAGCCCATTTTCCTTAATATCATTCATTACTTCTGTATTTTGCGCAACCACCGTTAAAGCCATTTTTAATAAACTAACAACGTCATCATTACTATTTTGTGGATTGCTGTTTTGAGCACCTGTGTAAAAAGTATCTTTATTATAATATCCATTTTCGAAACCTTTTACAGTTGAAATTTCTCTAAGTAAAGCCGATTTAGTTTCTGGTGAAATTTGCGCAAATGCTTTTTTATCAATAACCATTTCGGGCATATCGCCTGGTCCTTCACCAACTAACAATCTTGGTTTAGAAAATAATCCTGTTTGCATTTTGGAAGTTCCTGTGGTTTTAAAAAGTTTATTATCCTGTTCACGACGCACTAGGTTAGGATAATACCCTTCTTCCGCACCACGAGCTGGTAATGGTGTACGATTTATAGCCGCTAATTGTGCAATTCCCATCGCACCAACTACTCCAGACATTATCGCAGCTGTAGCACCAAAATCGAACTTTGGAAATTGTGCCCATATACCAATAATAGCTTGAGCGGTACTTTGAATTACATTCATTGCTGCCAAAACCTTTTGACGTTTAGCCTGCTTATATTCAATATCCGCTTTTTTGTTATCTAAATCCTTATCGATTAATTCAACGCGTTTGTTGTATTGATCTTGATTAATAGCACCAGCATCTAATTGTTTTTTTAAAGCTTTTTTTCTGGCATCTGCTGTTTTTTCGTACTGTTTTAGTTTTACCGCTTCTGATTGTGAGGCTAGTTTATCAAATTCCGCAAACGTATTTTTTAAGGCTATCGCAGCCATTTGCATGGTTTGCAATCCAACTGTCCCTTGGTCTATATTTCTATAGAAGTTTGCCCATTGTTCAGTTGTGAATCCTAATATATCTGGCTTATCTCCACCTAATCCTAAATCAATTTCTTCTTTTCCTTTTTCTTTGTCTCCTCCTTTAGCATCTTTAATTTTGGCAATAGCATTTAGAATTTTTTCTAAATCTTCCGCTAACTTATCTTTTTGATCTTCCGTTAAAAGATTAAATTGAATCCCATTAACATCAGTTTCGGTTATGGCTTTTTTTATTATTTCAGCTTGGTCAACTAAATAATCAAGTTCTCGTTGCAATTCTGCTTTTGCAAATGCTTCTTTACGTAATTTCTTTTCTTCTTCGGTAAGGTTTAATTCTGCTAATTCATTTAAAAAAGCAGTTTCACGAGCTTGTTTTTCTAATTCATATTGCTCGTGAATGTTTTTAATTTCTTCTGTAGCGGCTTTTTCTTGAATTGTACCAATTTTTAAGTGGTGCAATTGTTCTGCAGATTCAATTTGTTTATTAATAAAAGTTTTTTCTTGCTTAATTAAACCTAATTGATTTTTTATTGATGCCACTTTTTTAGAATCACCCGATTTTTGTGCAGCGATTAAGTCTTTTTGAAGTTTATTTTCTAATTCTATTAAGCTATCATTTGTAGCTGTAAATTGGTGTAATTTATCTTGATGACGTAGAATTTCTAAACGTAATTCTTTATTGTAACCGTCTTTTAATAATGCAATTCTATCTTCTTCGGCTTTCTTTTCAGCTTGGTACAATTCATCCTTACGCTTTTTTTCATCTGCTAAATAGCTGTCATCGTATTTTTCTTTCTTCGCTTTTGGAGTTGTTGTTGGTTTTGATGTTGGTGTACCAGTAGCAACAGCATTTCCTTCTGAAAAACCTTTAATTAAATCGGGATTGTTTTTTAACATTTCAGCCATAGCTGCATCAGTTAAATCTAATTCATTTTGTAATTTTTTCAATTCTTCACTCCATCTTTCTGCTGCATTAATTTGTCCCGCCATAATACTTCCGCTTCCTCCAGCCATTAATGCTATTGATGGGTTTTTAATTGCTCCAGCTAAATAATCGTACCAACGCACTTCTTCTTCCAAAGACATATTTTTCTTTTCATCGATTTTTTCAATAAGTTTTTTTTGTCTTGATTGAATAACTTCTAATTCTGCTTTTTTTCTTAAACTCGCTACATATTGATCAATAGCATTTTTAGCAGCCATTGTTCTAATATTTTCTAAAGTCAAGTTTCCTAAATACTCTGGAGAAATTTTATTGATTTCTGCAATAGCATTTTTTCGAGCTTCTTTTGATGCTGTTTCATCTTGAGCAACTTTTAATAAAGCGAAAAGGTTAGAGGTTTGTTTTTTAACAATCCCGTCAGCTTCTTCCATTGTTTCATTTAAAATAGATTGTCTGGTCGCTGCTTTTTCTGTTTCGTCTGAAAACATAACGTAAGCGGCACCAATTGCAGCAACAGCCCCTAAGATAAATCCCCAAGGTGTTGTTTTTAAAACGGTATTCATAACACGTAAAGCCTGTGTTGCACCAGTAATATTTCCAGTAAGTAACATTTGACCTGCAGCAAAGGCTTGAGTTGCAATTAACGCAATTGCATCAGCAACTGCACGAGCTTTACTAGCTACATTATATAAAACAGATGCTTGAGTATTTCTATTTGTCCAGGCTACTACTAATTTTTGCCAAGCGGTATTTGTAATCATAGCAGCTGTAACAATTGCTATAATTTTAGCAGTGAAAATTAATGTATTTCTGAATGCAGTTACATTTCCTTCTGTGTCGTCTACAGCGCCTACGAATTTTGCAAACCAATTTACAGCAGATTGTAAAAAAGCCACAAATCCTTCAGATGAAAACCAGCCACTTACATCTTTTTTAATTTTTTCTAAAGTAGCTCCAAGTGTTGCATTTTTAATATCAAATTCCTTAGTTAATGAAGTAGCATCTATTAATGATCTATTGGCTAAATCAATTTTTTCACGAAATAAATCGGCGTTTTTTCCAGCGGCACCTATAACCTGCCTAACTTCATTATCATTTAACTTTAACGCATCTAGTGTTTTTAAAAGTTCAGTAGGTTTCATCTTATTTAAAGATGTAGAAAATTGTAAAAAGAATTCGTTTGGGTTGGTGTTAATTAAATCTTCAATTTGTTTCTTGCTTTTGCCCATTACTTGTGCAAAACCACCAGCATTGTTAGCTGCAATACCTAACACTTTAGCATAATTTGAGGAAGCTTTTTCAGCATTTATACCACTTTCTTCAAAAGCAGCACCCAAACCTAAAGCAGTACCTATTGACGGTTTTAGTGCCGCTGGCATGCTACCTATTCGGGTAACAAAATCTGCTATGTTTTCTTCCGATGCGGCACCCGATGCTCCTAAGTCATTTAAAGCAGAACCCACAGATTCGAAAGCCGTCTCTACAGTAGCGTTACTTAAATCATCGTAAAGACCTTTGATTTTTCCTAATTTATCAGATACTACTTCCGCACCACCTTCAAAAGAATCACCTAACGCAACACCCGCTTTATCCATTACTTTAACAAAGTCTTGAATTTCGTTTTTTGCAATACCTAAACGACCACCAGATTCCGCAATTCCTAAAAGTTCAATTCTACCTGTTCTGGTTTTTAAAGCACCAAAAGATTTAGTTAATTCATCCACTTCATCTTTTGTCATTCCGGTTGTTTTCATCACATTGGCTTGCGCATCAGACAACTTTCCGTTTAAGTCAATTATCTTCTGTACAGAAACTACCATTCCTGCGAAAACCCCAAGTACAGAAGCTCCCAATGCGGAATATCTATTAAATTTATCGGCTAAGTTACCAATTGATGAACCTGCTTGTGTAGAACGTCCATTTAATTCTCCTATCCTAGAATTTACTTGAGATAGTTCATCAGTATATCTTTTATAATCAGCAGAACCTGGTACTAAATTTCTCAAAGTCATTTTTAGTAAATGAGCTTTGTCGGTTAGTTGTTTCATCGTCAAACCAGTAATTCCGATTTGATTCTGTAACTCTTTCATTGTCGCTTTATTGTTATCAATAGCTTGTGAGTTGGCTTTAATATCGGCAGTAAGTTTTTTATACTGATCGCTTTCTTTTTCGCCTAAAGCTTCTAAACGTTTTTTCTCAAGATATAAACCTTTGTTTTCTTCGGTAAGTTTTCGAGTAGCTTTTTCTAAGTCTAAAAGTTGTTTTTGTGCTGGATTACCATTGATAACAATAGATAATTTTATTTCTTCGTCTGTGATAGTACGTGCCATAATTCTGAAATTTTATCAAATCTCAGAAACTATGATGATAAAGTGTGTAACGTGACAAATGGTAAAAAAGAAAAAACCTTAAACAACTATTGTCATTTAAGGTTTTGGTTAAAAAATTAACTTATAAGTTAATTATAGAATTTTTTCAAACTCCATTTCATTTAGATCATATTCAACAAATAATTCGTCGTTTATTAAAACTAGCTTTTTTTGGTCAATTTGTTTCCACAAATAACCAGGTTCTAAAAAATAACCTTCAGTTGATTTAATGTCCGTTTTGTTTCTGAATAATCCTAAACACTGGCAAGATTGTTGAAATTCATAAAAATACAAATCTGAATTTACTAACTCATTTACCTTATTTTCATCATAGTAATAGATATCGCCAGAAGGAACAATAAACGCGATGGGAGCGAAGCTTTTAAACTTTTCATTACGTTGTACTTTTAGAATTTCTAGTATTGTATTTCCTGTAACTTCTAATGAAATGTTTTTTAATCCAACAAATTTAACTTTAAGCATGTTGTACCTCACTTTCTTTTTTGAAACCTAATAAATTTAAAATTTGTTTAAATTGTTGGTCTAATTCGTCATCGGAAATGTTTTTAGTGATGTTGGCTAATTCATTTAATACCATCATTAATTCAAAAAAGGCTTGTCTTTCTTCAACATCGTTAAAAATTTCATGGGTTAACATAAACGGCATCCAATCTTCTAATTGGTGTTTTACTGTTTCAAAAAATCTTTTGTCGTGGCTAATTAAAGTGCCTACTAAACGGAACGCAAAAGTACTCTCATATTTTATTCCGTTAATTGTGCTTTGTTCATTTTCTGTTGACATTCGAAAATATTTTATACACGAAATCCTCGCTTCGGATGTGTCAACATACCCATAACGGATAGATTAAGTAGCCTCTCGGTTTAAACTACATCATCGTGGCGAGGATTCGCTTATTATTACTTTAAAAAAGTTTCGGATTGCTCCGTTATTGTATGTTGACTCAGCAAACTTACAAATAATTTTTAAATCAATGACAAAAATAATATATTTATATTGTTTCTAAATAAAAAAACCGTGTGCAAATGCATACGGTTTGTGGAATTTATGTAAAAAAAACTATTTTTTTATAATTGAAATTACATATTCTTGTTTATTTAAATTTAAAATTATACTGTATTTAGAATTAACCCAATATTTAACCACTTCTGACATTTCATTTTTAATTGTTAAATCTAAAGTTTCATAATCATGAATGTTTTTTACAAGATTTGATAAAAATGAGTTTTCAATACTGGGTAATTTAAAATCAAAATTATTATCCAATAGTATAGATTCTGTAGTTTCAATTGATTTTTTTATACCTATTGGGGATTTTGAAAAAGTCATGGTATAAATTTGTTCATTCAATTTATACCATTCATTGTTTTTCATTTCTTGATTCTTTTTAGGCCATTCATTATATTGAATTTTCAATTTCCCAATAGAATCATTTTGACTATATCCTAAAGAAAAAGTCGTTAAAAAAAGTAGTAAAATAATTTTTTTCATATTTATTTTTTTAAGTATTCTTGAATATTATATTTTAATTTTATAAAATCATTTTTATAGATTCCAACTTCATTCAGTTTATCTTTAAAAGTAATTCCAATACCATATTTAGCTACACGTAAATAATAATTTCCAAATTCCATATAAATTCCAACTTCATTTTTAAGGTAAAAAGATTGTAAATCATCAATAAATTTCAACAATTCTTCCCCAGTCCCAACAAAACATTCAACAAGATTTGTAATTCTTGTATATCTAACATCTTGCATTTTTAAAACAAAAGTTTTAGAAGTAATAATGTTGTTTTCGTCTAAGTTTTCACGTACAGTAATTTCTACATAATTAACTCCCATTCCTTTACTATAAATAGTATTAAATTTAAACTTGTTAGTTTGAGAGTTTCCAAATAATGACAATAAAAGCACAATTAATAAAATTATTTTTTTCATGTTTTTATTTTATAGAGATTAATACCGCTGCTATAACGCTAACTATTGTGAAATAAAAGAAAAATTGTAAATTTTCTTTTGCTTTTTTTGTGTTTTGATTTATCTCCCAAAGATAAAAAGTCTGTTTTTCTAGCAGTTCTCTGTCGGTTAATTCCTCTGTAGTTTTATAAAACTCCCTTGAATTGTCTGTTTTAATTAATTCTGGTCTCATATTGTGTTTTTAAGTTGAAAACAAATATAAAAAAAATACGCCTATTTGGCGTATTCTTTTATTGTTTCTAGAATTTCTGCGAATCTTGCCCTATCTTTTTTGTCATTCATTAAATCAGTTTCAAGCATGGCTTTGTACCAAAATTTTAAATCTTTTCTAACTTCTTTTAGTGGGTGTTTGGTTGGTTTTTTGTTTTCTTTTGACATAGTTAAGTTGTTTTTTTATTATAACTTTTTAATATGTGGTTTATTGCTTAATCTTCAAGTTTTTTCAAATCATTTTTAATAGCTTCGGTATAACCATAAGCCAGCTCACGAGTAAGGTAATTATATTCGCCCCAAATAATTTTATTATGAATAGAACGGCTTTTTTTTCTGCTTTTTGTGCCGTCTTTTTTCGCCCTGGTACGCATATCTAAATAACGATGTGTTTTGGTATGCTTATAGACTAATTGACCGTTTGCTACGTTAAATTGTCTATCGTTCCAAAAGGAAGATTTAAAAGAAGCCATTTCCTTGCGCTGAAGCTTGTCAATTTCTTTACTAGTTTCCACAAGTTTGGTGTGGATGAATTTTCCTTGTAAAACTTCTTCAGTTCGTTTATTTCTTTCAGACAAAACACTCATGACTATTTGGTTAAAATATTCATAAATATTTCATAGCCTCTACACTGAACGCCATCCCAAAACACTTTGATATCGATGGATTCTTCGTTTAAATCACTGAACAAATTGCATGCCGAAAAAACTTCGCTTTCACCACTTTTCGCTTCAATTATCATATCAATAAATTGTTTACCTGCCAACTGTACTCTTTGGTATAAATCTAACTTATCTGAATGCTTAATGTTTTTTTCAATTTGCTTTTCTAAAAGAAAAAATTGAATATAATTTTCGTATTTGGTTCTGTCTTCAGTTCCTGTTAAACCATGATCTGGTATAACAGCAAAAAACATAATATTATCAGATTGTTTTCTTTCCTCTAAGAATTTTTTAAAGTCATCATCTGTGGTTAAAACTTCCGCATATTTTATTTGTGGAATAGCATCTTTTACTTCAGCGACTAATTCTCTAACTCGGTTGACTTGTAGCATTTTCTTGTTGTTTTTGAAGTTGTAATTCTTTTATACGTGCATCGTACATTTTTATCATGATTGTCCAAAACGATGTTTGATCTACTTTTTCTAAATTGCCAAACACACCACTTTCGGCCATAACAAAAACCACAGCATCTAATCCAATGCCATCGGCTTCAATTTCTTCGTTTTCTCCTTGTTGCGTGAATAAAATTGAAAAGTCTAATACTTTATCACCCCAAGGAACTTCTGCGCTTGAAACAAACATTTGCATACTGGCAAAATATAAGTAAACACCGTAAACGAAACCAATTGGTCCTTTTTTAAAGACATCAATTCGGTTTTTCATTTGGTAACTATTATATTTTTGACGAACATCACCATCAAACTTATTTAATAGTTTTTCTATGAAAAGAAATGGTTTTTTTGGACGATATAAAGTAGCTGCTAATTCATATAATAATTCTATCTCACCTGTTTTGTTGAATTCTAAGAACAATCTTAATGCATCACGATATTCACCAAATTTCACATTCATAAACCCATCAGATGGACCGTGATATTTTCTCCAAAGTGGTTTATATGATTCAACCGGATTGTTGATATAGTTTTGCTTTATTTTTAGTTGGTAAGATTCTGGATTATCAGGATTTTCTATTTTCTCAAAAAAAGATTCTTCGATTAGTTCAGTAATTAAAATTAAATTCGAATTATCTGAATTTTGGTTCTTTTTTTTGCTTGGAACCATATCCAACAATTTATAAGCTGCATCTACTAAAAATTGTTCTTTGGTGATAAGTTGCGATTGATACCTTAGAAACAAATCGCAGATATAAATATATTGCCAAGATTGACATTCCGACAATTCAGCCGGAATGTATCTTTTTATGTTTGCTTCTGGAAATTCAAGTAGGTGCATTATTTTATGGAATTAAAAAATCTTCTTATGAAATAACCTCTTATTAGTGATGCGATGAAAAACACTAAAGTGATAATAATGTTTTGCTTTGTTGAAACCGAAATATTGAGTATTGGATATAAAATTATTTGAATGAAATAACTAAATAAAAGGCCAATTAAAATATTGGTTAAAGTTTCTAAAAATGATAGTTTTTTTGATTGTTTCATTAAACAAATTTTAATTCATCAGTAATTCCAATCCCTAATAATCTCATTTTGTAACCGTAATCTTTTAAAATCATTGCTTTGATTCTAATTCTTGACACATAACTCATTGGTATATATACCGATTTTCCTTTTCTTACTTTTTTTGGAATCATTGCCGAAGCTTCGCGAATTAGCCTGATTTTTTCTGCTTCTTTATTAATAATTCCTTTGATAAGTAATTTCTCGTATTTTTTGGCTGCTAAATATCTTTTCCAATGCCATAAATTGAAGAAAAACGTTTTGATTTTAGATAACATATAATTGGTTTTTAAGTTGCTGATATAAATTTTTGAGAAGAACAGACTGGTCGTAAAACCTCTCTCGTTTGCGTTTCTTCAGGTAATGGTTCTGGCTTTACTAATTCTTCAATATCAATTAAAGTTTGTGAAACCGTTTCAGCAAATGATTGTCGTGCTAATTCATGTTCGTTTAGCATTGCTGGCTTTTTTGCTTGGGTGGTGGTTCTATCCGAAACTTGAAATTGAAGTACACCTTCTGGAAACAATGTTGCAGACATTCTTGGAATTGCCCAAGCCAATGCGTAAAAAGCTGACGCTTTTTCGATTAATAAAATCAATTCTTTGTCTTTATCTTGTAAATCCGTTCCTTCTTTTAGAAAAGCCATTTTTTCTTTACCAATTCTAGAAATAATTTCACGAGTTTCACATTCGATTATTCCAGGAGTAATTTTTATAAGTAAAAGCCTTGATTCAATTGAAAATATATCATTGAATTTATCTACTGTATTTAAGAAACACTTTTTAATTTTTTTGAATGAATCAGAATTTGTCCATTTATAATAAAGTGTTGCTTTTTGAGTAACTTCATCCATTTCTGCATATCCTTCTGGAATTGATTCATCCAATAAGTCAATTAAATCATCCAACGCACGATAAAAGCGTTTTTCCTGCGCTTTGTTGTCTTCATCGATTTGCCATTGCCAAGGTTGCTTATTGTTTTCTCCAGCTCTAACAGTTCTTCCATCTCCAGTATGTGATAAATCGTTATTTGGTGCGAATAACCAATAAGCTTTTACTAAAATAGGGTAGCGCAATGCTCTTAGAATTACTGATTCGCTATCTGTAAAATCATATTTGTACGCGCCATCAGTTAGATTCTCTTCATAATGTTTCTGAAGATGATCATAAACATCAGTTCCTATAAGTTTTTTAACTTCTTTGGTTGAAGTCATAACATCTGGCAATAAGTTTTTATAGCTCAAATCGGCATCTACATAACCTAAATGCTCTTTAATTTCGTCAGAAGAAATATCTTTATCTTCAAGGTTGAAAAGTAATTTCATACTATTGATTATTTTTAGTTCTATCTGCAGGTGCAGTATTTTGTTGTAATTCTGGTACGTTGTGGAAGAATCCTATTTTTATATTCTTATCTGGGAAATTTGCTTTCAATGCATAATTCAATGGTTTGCAAATTATCATTTCTTGGATATCAACACCTGTATTCAAGTAATTAAGAAGCGCATATATTTGTTCGCTTCCGCTATTTGCTTTACCTGAATCAGTCATGTTAGCTAAAACTGGATGAATATTTACTCCTGCAGATATTGCTTTGTCGGCTTTGTCTGAAATTAATATCTGAGCTTGCACAAAGTCTTTTACCTTTTGATCTAGTACTTTTATTTCCCAACCTTCTTCGTGTAGCTCATGACCTTTTACTACCATGCCTCTAGTGGTGTGTAAAAATTTACCTGCATTTGCATCTCCAGATAAAACTTCCCCGATTTGTTTTAAGAAACTATTTTCGAATTCAGTCAACATACTTTCTTCGTATGGTGTATTTTCATTTCTACACTTATCTTGAAGTTGTACTCTTTTCTTATCCCAAAAACCTGCAGGAGAAATGATATGATATTTTAGGTTAACAGCATTCATAGAGAATGCTTTAAAGATTAACGGTACTGCAGTACTACGGTTAATCCATTCTAACGAACCATATAAGTCGGGCACTGTATAGTAATCTGTACAGAATGAATAGAAGTTACTGTAAAATATAGAATTGTCAAACCTAAACGGCGCATTGAAATTGAATAGGTTATACGCTCTCGTTTCTGATATAGCGTTAATGTGATTGAAGTTCCATGTACCTACTAATACGTGAGTAGGCTTTTCTTCAGTCGCTTTTCTTAAACGTGCTAATCTTGCTCTATCTGGATTAACGTGGTGCAGCCTATTAATAAACGGCTTACCAACACGATGCCCTTTGTTTAATTCAAATCGTGTGAACGTACCTTGTAAGTGCTGATAGTCTACACAACATTGTAGTAGGTAATCTTCTGCGCTCCATGAATCTAACCATTTCTGTACATCTTTATCTTCAACTCTCTTTCTTACATCCTTACCATCTTCTGTTATAGTATCAGTATATAGCTTTGGTCCATTGCCCCACAGTAATTCTGATTTCCTTTTTAGAAAGCCTGGAACATTATAACTATTATCAACGGTATCTTTAATCAACTTAGGTATATCATTGTTAACACCATAAGGATATACTACATACTCTCCAAAATGATTCTGAATGTTATTCCATTGTAAGTTACTAATGGGTAATGTAGTGTTAAAGTCTCTTGGCGTTGTACCAGCTACTTGATAAGTGAATGATACTTTAGGTGTTTCAACTATTCTACCTGTACTATGGTTAGTAATGTTCATGCTATTAAGGTTTTATCTTATAATTATTAAATGATTGTAACAGCGACAAGCGGAAGAACCTCGGTGCTTCTTCTTTATCTAGATCAACATAAGCTATCAATACTTTAGCGTGTTCGCTCTGGTCATCACGTAACCCCATCCTTAACACTGCGCGCTTGACTTCTTTCAGTCCGTCTGTTTTATCTTTTGTTTTACTATATGAGTTGAATGTAAAAGAGAAAGGAACTCCTATCTCTGAATACCTACGCATCATAAACAACGCTTCGTATGGTGTTGCGGTCATGTAATTACCAATTATGATACAAGTTTAGTATGATATTATATTATTAAGTGTAACGTGACAAATTATTGAACTTACAGTTGGTGGGCTTTGCCATTTGGTGGGCTTCGCCCCGCTAATTGGTGCGGTCTGTCATATTTCTACTTTTTCGCCCCTTCATGTAATTACCAAACAAGAACTTAGCGGGGCGCGCTTTTCTTTCAAACAAACAACCTTAACCAATATTTTTATATGGTTAGGTCGTTGTTTTTCAGTTAGTTAGTTTTTAATTTTAGTTTTGAAGTATGTTTTTTGCATTAACTTTTTATATGTTTTTACCTTATTTAGAAAGATTTTAAATATATTATTTATGTCACTGTTTTGGTGTTTTTGTACTTAAAATAGTTGCGTGTAATTACCGTTTTTCGTATCTTTAAGTATTGATAATCAAATAAATAGTAACATTATGAGCCAAAAAGAGCAAGTAAAAAAAGTGGAAGAAGTTGTAAAAAATGATGCAACTTTAAAAGTGGTTGAAACTCCAAAAGCAACCCAAGAAATTAAAAAGCCTATAATTTCACAAGAAGAAAAAAACAAGGCAAGTGAGGAAATTATTAAAATTTTGCATCCAACCGCCGAGCAACGTTTAAAAAGTTTGGAACAATTTCAAATTTTAGGGGAAAAGTTTAATTTTTTAAAATCAAAACAGGATGAACTCGACAAATTTACTTTGTCAAGCGATGGAACAAAAGAAAAAATTTCTTTAAGTAACGCAAGCGGTTTTAAATTCGAGGTAACAAATTCACAAACTATCGAAAAAGTGCTCGAAGTAATTTCTGCAGATTTAAAGATTTTCACAGAAAAAGCCAATAAAGAAGTATTGAGTTTCTCAATCTAAAACCTTTTTAAACATATAACGCCACGAGTGGAAGTCGTGGCGTTATTTGATAACCAAATAATATACACGCCATGCAGACACGTACAAATTTGAACGACAAAAATAGCGCTTTTAAGTTAAGCACGCAAGTAAATAATATACTACACGAAAAAGGGTTTTCTTTCCTTTTCAATTACAACGATTATAAATATTTCAAAGCACAGGTAAACGAAGCATTTAACAAAGCTGTTGTAATTGCTGAAATGTTTATAGAATACTACGGAGACAATAACAACGATTTTAGCGATTATGTTTTTTAGGTTGAGGAATTGCACAATTTCGTCATTAGTTGTGCGCCCACGATGGAAAAAAGCATATATAAAACCAAAAATTACAATATCAGGCAATTGGCTAAAAGATGCAGGATTTCAAACAGGCGAAAAGTTAGAAATCCAAGTTTATAAAAATAAATTGATAATCGTGAGGAATGAAAATAAAGAGATTTGACCCATCCAAAAAAAAGGAAGGTGAAAATGTATTTTATATTCAATCGCACGGATTTAACGCAGGGAAACCATTAAAAAAACCTATTCCAAACAGTTGGGAAATAGAAACAAATTTTAAAAATGCTTTCGAAGTTTGTTTTGTAGTTTTTAATTCAAAAATTTTTAACTCTTATATACGTGGTTCTGTAATTCCTTTTTTGAGTTTACACGAATATCGAAAAATAATAACACCTTTTTTAAATAACCCTTTAACAGAAAATGAAAATGTTTTAAAAAAATTAAACGCAATTCGAAACATAGATTTTGCACTTGTTCAAAATGATAAGCAAAAGAAATTATATACAGAAATGAAAATTTTACTTTCTTCGGAAATACTAAAAACACTAAACGCCCAATAACAGGCGTTTAGTGTTTTTAAAATTTTTCGCCACTGGCGTGGCGGAATTGCTTTCTTTTTTCTTTTTCTTTTAAAATACTATCGTATTTCTTTACTTTCTATCGATTGAAGTAAAATCCCATCTTTAATATAAAAATTATCACCCTTTGGAAGTTGAATATCGAAATTAACCTCAATAACAGTCTTACCATGACTAGTATCAATATCTAAGATACCATTTTCAAATGATTTTTTAATTTCATTAATAAAATTTGTTTTCCCGACAGATCTACCACCAACAAAATATAATACATTATATTTTATCATAAAACTATTTTTTTCTATTACTTTGAAGAGAAAACAACATAAAAATAACTAACATTAAATCATAATTATTTAAAATCTTACCGTTTTCGTAATATTGATAGGACCAATAACCAAAAAGAAATACAATAATTAAAGCTAAGATAGCTTGTTGTGTTTCATACTTCATAATACTATTTTTCAATTTCTGATAATCTACTTTCTTCAACAATTTCATAAAGAGCACAACCAAAAAGTAATTCCGCACCCGGTTGTTTATAAATTGGAAGTTCATTTTTGATTTTAGCAATAGCATCAAACTCATTCATTTCGTTTGCTTCCATTACTTTCCAAATAATTTGACAGAACGGAGCAATTGTTTCGATGTATTTTTCGCCTTGTTTTTCACGAAAAGCATCCCTTGCAGTTTTCAAAATCAATAAACTTGAAATTGTTTTTTGTTTACCTTCTCTTGCCATAATATTTTATTAATTCAAATCTAATTCTCTACTATTAACTACACGATTAAATTTATTTATAAATCTATCAAAAGTAAATTCAAGATCCTCTTCCAAGTCAGCTTCTAAAGAAATAAACACACAATCTCTTTTTTTATTTACTAAAAAATGCGTCGATAACTGAAATTCATTCGGTAAATATTTCCAGTCTAAAATAACAAACCCTTTTTCAGCTAACCACATTTGTATCTTAATAATTTCTTCCATAGTTTTTATTTCAAATGTACAAAATTTTACTTAACTGACGGGTCCACACCAACATAAATAGTGTGAATGTTAATTCGATTAAAGAAATCTTCACGACAAATCCAATATTTAAAGGCATCGGAAAAGTTAGTCGAAAACATTGGTCTGGAAGCTAAAGGAAGTTTTTCAGACGATTTGTCTTTATGTATAGTTCTTGAACCTAATCTATCTGTTTTTACAGTTATTTTTGTTAGTTTCAAAGAATTTGTCATACACGGACATTTCAATTTATCAATTTTCAAAGTAGGTAATCCTGGAATCATATTTCCCATCATCGATTTAGCTAAATTAAATTCTTCTTCCTGATAAATATTTCCTTGGCCAACATTCATTAAACGAACATCCCAACCAGTTGGAGTTCCATCTGGATGATACATAATTGCATTCATCAAATATGTAGCCTTATCTTCTTTAATTTTTGCGTTGTTATTTCCAGAACGGTCATAATACATATACAAAACTTTGTATCTATGTTCTTGATAAAATTCACGGAACTTTATTCCTAAAATAGTTTCATCTTCTGGATGAAGTGTATAAAATTCTTTCAAAGCGTATAAATAGTTCCCACGATATTGTCCAGAAACCATTGAAGACATATCTCCAAAATCCACACCGCACTCCATTGGACTATTAATGTCATAGTATTTTGCATTTAAAGACTTGCAACCATCCACAACACCTCCTAAAATATCAAATTGATTAAAATAAGATAAATCAGTTCCGTCTTCGTAAAAATGTTGTTCGCCTAAATGAGAATAGAATTTTTCGCCTTTAGAAACATTAATTTTAAAAGATAAAATTGCTGATCTAAATTCCTCAGGCCCTAATGCTTTTAAAGTAGATTTAAAATAATTATCTGTTAAGTTGTCCAGGTTAACTAATGAAGAAACCGCATAGAAAAAAGTACTATCTTTTCTAATTCTAATGTAATATTCATTCCACATTTTGTATGCCTTTTCCAAACGTTTACGTTCTGAAACAATTCCCATTTGTTCATTGGCCAACATTTCTTTTTTAATATCATTCAAAACTAAAGCCGCTTGTAACGCAAGTTCTATTTGTTCCGAATCCATTTCTTTTTCCATCTGCAAAATCCAATCATCATCCGTTGTCAGAAGATTTGGCATATCGGTAGTAAATGTATTTCCCATGTAATATGGAGAATGTCCAAATCGAACAAATTCACCACGCAAAGCAGGAGTAGAGCGGTCTAGTTTTTTCTTTTTTAACAGTCTGGCTTCATCACCAAATCTATGTTGATAAGAACCACCGGCTAATCCAGAAGGCTGGTCTAAACTTCCCAAATTGAACATATTCCCAGTAAATGTGGAAATAGTATGTTTGTAGTGTAATGGCGGTTTATACGGAAGTTTGAAATGCGCAGGCGGCCGTTTATCAGTAACAAAATGAATTCCTTCACGCCATCCCATTCTTTGCCATCCCTCAATTAAGGCAGGCAATACGTTTGTTAAAGCATTCATATAAGTATCAGCTACAAACATGGAATAACATCCTTGCATATCGTAACAAATATGTTGTGAACGTTGGGCTACAATTCCAGAAGTTTTAGCCAGTGCACGACCACCAATAAAATATAAATCTTTTGGACGAATTAGATCAACTAGCATTTGTGCCTTGTTGACTAATTTTCCATCTACGTTTTCGTCCTTAATTTTTACGTGGATTCTCTTTGTCATTTGGCAAGGCTTTAAAAGGTAGTATATCGGCTTCTTGGTATAATCTGTTTTTTTCTGATTCTGTTAATTCAGGAACTTTTTCGTCAATAAATTGCTTGATTCTATTTCTGTCAACTTTTGGCAATCCTAAAGCTTCAGCATCAGAAGTATAAACCACCCATTTTGGAGTAAATAATTCCGCAGGTAATTCTTCTTTTACTTCTTTACCACCGCCACGAATTTCGTAAGCATCTTTTATCAGTTTTCCAACAGCTCCTGCGTCTTTAACATCTTTCACGGCCATCATTGCCAAATTGATAAGTTTATCCATTTTTTCGGCATAAATATTTTGCCAAGCTTCAATAGAAACTTTCTGATCACAATAAAAGAATTCACGAGCTTCATTTATTACTTGTTTCGCCTTGTATTGCGACAACTTATCTGTAATAACAAGTGTTTTTATAATTAAATTATCGTTTGGATATTTATCAAAACGGATTAACATACCTCTAACTTTGTCTAAAAGTTCCAAATATTCAGCAACTCCAACAGGAGCAGCATTCGGATTTCCGTTTTTTAAAAAAGATTGGATATCATCCAAACTCATGTGCTCAATTAATTCATTAATCTTCTCCAAAATACACAAGTTTTTTAAGGTTTTCGAATTCAATCTTCTCACTTTCTTTCAAGAAAATTTGTGCTGCAGTAATATTTCCACCTTCAGCTAATTCTTTTTGCTTGCTCATTATTGCAAATGTTGTAGAAAGCTTTCCGGCATCATATGACTGACGAACATCTGATTCTTTATTATTGAATAAAACTAAAAAGGATTTTTTATCTACATTAAGCTGTAATGCAATATCGCTAGGAGCATAATTGCAAGCAGCCATATTAAATACAGTTTCTAAATCTTCATCGCTAATATGAATTGGAAGTAGTTTATCCATTTTCTTTGCTTTTTTTAGGTCTTAAATGTGATGGTGGATACTTATGTTTTTGGATTCTTGATGGTTTACTACCAGCAAAAAACAAAAACATCAACCACAAAAAAAATAATAAACTCATTTGATATCTTTCAGTTTTATAAAAATGAATATTGATAATAGAAAAAAGCAAAATGCCATAAAAACCAATAGTTGATATGGCAATTTTACTTGAGTAATTTCTAGCGTTATTCCAATTAGGAATGATAAAAGCATCAATGCGATTGCAACAATTGTTAAAAATAGTTTCATAAACTCTATGATGATATTACTACTCTTGTTTTGGTTTTTTAAATATTAAGAATTTCTTGACATTTTAACTTTAACCTGTCCAGCAGTTACCGCAGTTGTATCTGTGTCTGACGCACCTCCTGTAATTGCAATTCCTAAACCGATATTAAATCGCAAACCACTGAATCCTATTGGTAAGGTGTAAACTCCTGGCACACCACTAACGGCTGCTGGAACTACAATTATCATTTCTGGAATATCAGTTGCTAAAACTGGCGTTGTTGCTTTGTTGTATAATTTTATATAAGCAGGTGTTGAACCAGTATTTGTTGCGTATATGGAAGAAATACCACTAGTTGAAGTTGAAAGATTTGCAATATTAGTACCAGCAACCGAGTTAATAAATTGATTTACTGGCGCTACTGGATTGCCTAATGTATTTATGACACTCAAATAACCTCCATTGCTAACTATCGGTAAAGCGTTAGCTATATCTCCAGCAGGTCTTGGTAATGCTTCAACTCTTAGTC
>JACCED010148550.1_pt1 | contig 31789 bp, 17 predicted proteins | sample 7455021 | NCBI WGS metagenome assembly JACCED01 (sample SAMN15323456, study PRJNA562643) | freshwater metagenome | isolation source: river surface water | place: USA:Blue River Watershed | collected 2017-08-19 | reverse complement strand
TTTTTAAAGCATTTTGTTTAGCATGATTAGATTTACAATAATTTGACAAAAGTTCTTTTACTTTATCAAACTCTAAATCCTTTATACTTTGTTCATCCATCCACATAAAATACCTAATTGAAATCGCTAGATTATAAAGGTATTCCTAAAGTTTTAAGTATAAAAGAAATTACAATAAGGAATTGATTAAATATTTGTAAAATGAATTTTAACGTCCAAAAGTTCGACGTTCTAAAATCTCACCTTTTTCATCATACTTCGTCCAAACACCAGATTTTACATCATTTTTAAATTCCCCTTCGGATTCTACATTACCCTTCCAATGATAAGTTTTCCACAAACCCGATTTTTGATCATTTTGGTACCTTCCCTCAAACTTTAAAGTACCCGTATTATACCAAGCTTTCCAAACACCAACTTTAACACCCATTTCATACTGCTCTTCTTTCATTAATTTCCCAGTACTGTACCAAGCTTTAACTGTTCCATCAATTTTTCCATCATTAAAAGTAACCTCATAATGTTTTTTACCATTATCGTGAAAAAACACCCATGTACCTTCTTTTTTTCCTTCTTTATAATTAGCCTCAACAACAATCTCTCCTTCCGCATCAAATTTCATCCATACTCCATCCTTTTTGTTGTTTTTATATTTGCCTTGCAAGTGCACCTTTTCATTCGGATGATAGTATTTCCATTCGCCAAAACGAATAAATTTACCTTCGCTTTTTTTAAAACTACTGCGTTCGTGATAAGCAATCCAATACTCAAAATCTTTATCTGCTAAATCTAAGATAGAATCAGCAACTTCACTAAAAGTATTTGGTTCTTCTTCTTTTTTAACTTGAGCATTGGCTATAAACTGAGTACTAACCAATAGTAAAGTTATAGCGAAATACAAAAAATTATTCTTTAGTTTCATTTTTATTATCGTTTAATTCATTATTTTCTTTTTCTCCCTTTTTTTCTTCAACTGGCTTTTCTTCAGCTACATCCTTTTTTATAGCTGGTTTTGATTTATTATTAGATTTAAAAATGGATGCAAAACCTAAAACAATTTTGCCAATTCCTCCAAAAAACCATAAAACCGGACTAATAAATATCATTTTAATTACATACTTATAAAACCCAAGGATAACATATTCATATATTAATTTTAAAAATTTTATTTTCAATTTTACTATTTTAATCACCAATCTCAATAAAGGTTTAGATAAGTTTTTCCAATCTACCTCGGATAATCTTTCAATTAAAGTTTTTAACCAATCGTAATATAGAGCAAATGCACAAAACACACTCATTAACCAAATTACTGCAATGTTTACAACAAATGTAGATGCAAAAAATAGTGTTCCAGGTATAGGTTTAATCGATGAAAAGAAGTGTGCACGAATACCAGATGTTCTTTCGGGTGTTTTATAAACTGGATCTATAATTTGCTCAAATCTGCCATTTAAAATTTTAATTTTATTCATGTGATTGGCATTTTTCACTAAATTATTCAAGCTTTCATTATCGTAATTATCTTTTAAAAATTGATAATTCTGTTCACCTTTTAGGCTCATTAAACTTTCTTTTTTAACTTCTAGATGTGTGCTAATTTCCACAAAAAACTCATTATAGTAATCATATAAATAGTTTACATGTTCTTTTATCTTTTTACCAACTTCTTCGTTGTAATTTTTTGGAGTTATCAAACTTGTTTCCAAAAATCTATGTTCAGGAGCTAAACGCAAGTTTTCATCTTCAATAGCATATCTAATTGCAGATAAATTGTTAGCAAAAGGCTCAATAGCTTCATCAGAAGTATCATATTTTAACTGATTACATTCATTTAATCTTTCTCGAATTTCGGGAATTAAATATGCCAAACGATAGTTTAAATCACTCTCCAATTTATTCCAAAAAAACATATCTTTATTAAAATCGTTTGCTTTAAACTGCTCAACCGCCAAAGCTTCAAAAGCCCATCGGGAAACCATGGTTTCGGCAATCACGGGCACACGATTTTCGCCACCAAAAATCTTATTAATTTTATCGAAACTAAACATAGCACCAGATAAAATCATTTGTGGAATTAAAATTAATGGAATTAAGATATAAATTGTTGCTGCCGAGTTAAAACTTGCCGAAATATTTAAACCTAAAATATTTGCAAAACATGCTGTAGAAAACAATACAACCCAATATTCGAAAGTCATTCCTTGAATATCCAAAATACTATTACCAACCAAAACATATAACAACGTTTGGAAAGCCGAAATGGAAAATAATATTGCAAATTTGGAAAACAAATACGACAACTTACTTAAGTTTAAAAACTGCTCGCGTTTTAAAATTCGTCGGTCCTTTATAATTTCCTCAGCAGATATAGTTAAGCCCATAAACATGGCAACTACTATACTCATAAAAATATAAGCTGGTACGTTATCATTTTTGTAAAAATTATAATTTACCGAATCCGTTGCATTTTTAACAATAGTTGCCAAAACAAATGCCAATGCAGGCGCTTCCAAAGTATTAATTAAAACATATTGCATGTTTTTTAACTTGGATAAAATATCTCGCTGTACGAAAGTCCACCATTGTTTAATTTTACTCGGAATAAACAATGAATTGGGCGGCTGATCTGTTGCATCCTCAACAATTTCGTATTTTATTTCATTTTCGAAATATTGATTCCACTGTATAGGCGTAACTTTTCGTTGATCCAAATGCCTACCATAATCATCCACTAATTTGGCATCAATAATATTAAAAACCAACTCGGGATTTACGTTACCACAGCTTATACACTCACCCGAATCTTGATCTACCTGATTGGATTTTTTCTTGAAATACAACAACGCCTCCACTGGGTTACCATAATAAACGGTATATCCTCCAACATCCAAAATAAACATTTTATCGAACATTTTGTAGATATCAGAAGACGGTTGGTGGATCACAACAAAAATGATTTTACCTTTTAAAGTAAGCTCTTTTAGCAAATCCATAATATTATCCGAATCCCTAGAAGACAAACCAGAAGTTGGTTCATCTACAAACATTACAGAAGGTTCACGCAATAACTCTAAACCAATATTTAAACGTTTTCTTTGTCCGCCCGAAATTGTTTTTTCCAAAGGATTTCCAACTTTTAAATCCTTGGTCATTAACAAATCCAAACTTTTTAACAAATTAATTATTCTTTCGTGTAATTGTTCATCTGTTAAATTACTTAAACATAATTTACCACTATAAAATAAGTTTTCGTAAACTGTTAATTCATCAATCAACAAATCATCCTGAGGAACATAACCAATAACCCCTTCAATTTTATCTTTTTGTTTGTGGATATCAATTCCGTTAATCAATACCTTACCAGAAGTAGGCGCATCAATACCATTTAAAACGTTTAATAAAGTTGATTTACCAGCACCCGAAGCACCCATAATACCTACCAACTTACCTGTTTCCTCGGAAATATTAATATTGTGTAAACCTACTCTACCGTTAGGGAAAATATATTTAACTTCCTTAGCATTAAAGCTAATATTAACATCCAATTTGTCTTTTAAAAATCTAGAGGAAATTTCGCTGTAGTACAAAGGTTTACCAGTAGGCATTTTTAAGGTACTACCACTTGGGAAAATATTTACCGAACCTTCTGATATTGGCAAACCATTTAAATACAAATTTTTAGCGTTTGATTTTAAAAAGTATAACTCCACCGAATTAACTTTTAAAAACAATACTTCGCCTACAAAATTTTCGTAATATATATGTTTATTATCTTCTTTAACAACTTGTTTTCGACCTACTTGTTTAGCTTTAACACCATCAACACGCAAAATATGTTGAGATTTTTCGAAATGTTCTTTATCCTCGAAAACAAATTTTTGTAAATCTAAATATTCCTCATCTTCAATTTTAAAAACAGATGCAACAGTTTCAATTAATTCCATTGCCAATGGGCTTATATTTTTATCAGCCCAAATCATTTCCAAAATCCTAACAAACACAACTATTTTTTGTTTTTGCTCTAGAGTTTTGTTTATTTTACGACAAATACCTAAGGTTTTAACAGAGTCATTTACGGAAGTTAAACGAGGTTTTTCATCTAAATCGGTTATTTTTTTTTGTTCATCATAACCCGATTCTTTATCAAAAAAAGCCAAATATTCGGCAACTTGATTAGGGCTAATTTGTTGTTTTAAAAAAGTTTCTACCCTTGCACGTTGAAACTCCGATACCAAGCCATCTTGCTTACTTATGATTGCAAATAATTGCATCAAGGCTTTTAAAATTTCCTCACTCATATCTTTTTATTTAATCTAAAATTAATTTAAATTCAATTCTTCTGTTTACGGCGTGCTCGCTATCTTCTTGTGCATCTTGAATTAACAACTGAGATTTACCCAAACCTTTAGATTCGATTTTATCAGGGCTAATACCTTTTCTCTCTAAATATCTGCGAACCGTTTCGGCACGTTTTTCGGATAAATTTATGTTATACCAATCGCTACCAATAGCATCTGTATGCGCTAAAATTTGTAGTTTTTTAATCTGAGGATTTTTTTGAATAAAAACAGCCAAACGATCCAACTCAACAACCGATAAAGGATTTAACCTAAAATCTTTGTAAGCAAAGTAAATATTAGGAATATTCACTGGTTTATCTGCTTCTAACTCAATTAAATTAGTTTTAGTTTCCACCACTTTTTTTCCAGTTTTTACTTTAAAATTGTTTTGGAAAAACCCTTGTTGGTTCACCGAAAATAAATATTCTTCATTTTCAAACAATTCCAACTCGTATTTTCCATCCACATCTGTTTGGGTAGTATTTACAACTTCATCATCAAAGTAAACATCAACATAAGCCCCTTCAATTACTTTACCTTTAGAACTTATTTCCCCTTTTACTATTTGTTTTCGTAAAGGTTTTAAATCAAATACCAATTCTAAATTTCCATATTTGTCCTTGTATTGTTTAGGAATAAAACTAAACTGCTCTACTTTATATCCATGTTTACTAACAGTTAAAGAATATACTTCTGAAGCATTGGCAAAAACCATCGATTTTCCGCTAAAATCTGTATAATTAGTGTTTTCGTAAACCAACTCTTTAAACAATTTTACCTTTGCGCCAACAATCATCTCTTCTTCATGTTTTACAGTAACATAAACTACTAAATTATTATCTTTATTTGGATCGGCTTTATACTCAGACGCAACAATATCTTTTACCTCATCCATTTTTAATTCCTTTAAGTTACTTCTTAAACTAATTTCACTTGATGGTTTTAAATTTAACATGGAAGGTACTAGTATATTATTGGGGTCATTTAAATCCATCATTAACTGTTTAAAATTACCAAAAGGCTTAATTTCACTAGGATTTAATGGTACCTGGTATTTTTTATTATTTAATTCAAAACCAATCACATAATCATTATTAGCATTTAAAGATGCTGCCATGTAATCTAAATTTGGTAGCATAGCTAAATCTTTATTTTTTCCATTTTCCAATAAAGTAAAATCTGTATTTTTTAAAGGTATATCATTAAATTTAACCTGAATTAATGTTTTTTCTTCGTTTCCATTTTGGTCTATTTTTTCCATTAATTTTTGAGCTATTGCATCTTGAATTGCAAAACCTTGATATGTACTAATCCTAGGTGCTTCTACCACTTTGTTTATATCGTTTATTTTTAAATCTAAACTATTCGTTTTTAACTGCGCTTGTTGTAATGGATTAAAACTTAGGATTAATTCTTTGTTTTTTTGAACGGTTTTAATAGTGTAAATGCTTTTTGGATCTAAATTTTGTAAATTTAAATTACCATATTCATCAGAATAAACTTTGCCGAAATTTAAGCCATCTTTATACAAATCAAATTCGGTATTTGTTAGATTATACCCATTTGCCATAACAGGTAAATTTACATTAAATTGTCCTTGATTTTTTAACCATAATTCTTTTTCAGATTGTTCAATTTCTACTTTAGGTAAATTTTCTTCAGGTATTATATTTGCTGCTAAAGCTTTTAATTCGATAGCCTTAATACCTTCATTTGCCACAACTTTACCTTGATTCAAAGGAACTTGATAAGTATTACCATTATGCTTGTATTCCAAAGTTTGATTAGCTTTTAAATTCATGTTTAAAGCAATTAAACCTTGTTCGTTACTTAATCCTTTAACCGTTGGAACTCCGTTGGTATATAAAATAAACTCCTGATTAGGTAAAACCATTTCTTGAGTTCCTAATTGAACCAATACTTGTTCCTCACCTTTTTTTCGTTCTGGAATTTTTAAAAATAGTTCTTCTACAGTAATATCATCCATTTCAAAAACTATTTTTTTAAGATTCATTTCTGGATTATTGTTTGTATTATTTCCAAAATCAATTTCAACTTCTTGTGTTTTTGTATTTGGAATATTTTCCAAATTATTTTTTTGTTCAATTATTCCAATATTTTGAACCGGAGCAATTGTTTGGATTGGTGGTAAAGCAGTTTTAGGTAATTCGTTTAAATTTAGGAATTTATCCTGACTAGCTAACATATCCTTAGGAGTAAAATCGATATTGATTGTTTTACCATTTTGAACAGTTTGTAAGCTATATACTCCTGTAGGCTTTAAATTACCTAGTTGCACTACTCCATTAGCATCGCTGGTTACTGTGCCTATTTTTTTTCCGTTTTCTAATATATCAAATGTTTGAAATGCTAAATTCCTACCATTATGCATAGCGTTTACACTTGCAAAAACTTGGTTATTGGCGCTTTTCCATTTAAACTCTTGTTCTGGTAAATTTGGCGTTAAAACCGTTGGTGTTTTTGGAGTTTGAACTTGATCTTGTAATCCAATGTTACCAATATTTTCGTTAGCTTTAGGTGTAGCAACTGGTGCTACAGCTGTTGGTGCTGTTGGCGCAGTTGGTTGTGTAACTGTTGCTTGATTTGGAGCTTTCATCGTTTCCAATTCGCCCATTTTCTCGATATTAGCAACTGGAGCTATATTTTGTGCTGGTGGTAAAGCAGTTTTAGATAATTCGTTTAAATTTAGGAATTTATCCTGACTAGCTAACATATCCTTAGGAGTAAAATCGATATTGATTGTTTTACCATTTTGAACAGTTTGTAAACTATATACTCCTGTAGGCTTTAAATTACCTAGTTGCACTACTCCATTGGCATCGCTGGTTACTGTGCCTATTTTTTTTCCGTTTTCTAATATATCAAATGTTTGAAAAGCCAAATTCCTACCATTATGCATAGCGTTTACACTTGCAAAAACTTGGTTATTGGCGCTTTTCCATTTAAACTCTTGTTTAGGTTCTTCTATTTTTGGTGTTTCAGTTAAATTAGGTAATTCATCTTTATTAACGATGGGTTCAACTGGAACTACTTTAAACTCTAAAGATGCTTCCTGAGATTTTAATTTTTGTTGAGGTGTAAAAGTTGTTTTAATTAATTCGCCATTTTTTACACCTTGTAAAGTGTAAATTAAATTAGGTTGTAAATTATCTAAACTAATTACACCATAAGCATCGCTCTCAACACTTCCTATTTTATTGTTCCCCTGCATTAAATCGTACTGTTGATAGCGCAATTTTCGGCCATCCAACATCCCATCCACTTTCGCAAAAATCATTTTGTCCTTTTGAGTCCATAATAATGAAGGTTCAGTTTTTGGATCCACTTTAGGAACTTCCACCAAAGGCTCCTGAACTTTTGGCGCTTCTTGTAAAGGTAAATTATTTAAGTTTTCGTTGGTTTTTGGTGTAGCTAAAGGAGCCATAGCAGTTGGTGCGGTTGGCTGCGTAACGTTTGCTTGATTTGGTGCTTGCATTGTTTCACGTTCGCCCACTTTTTCTATATTGGCAACTGGCGCTAAAGTTTGTGCTGGTGGTAAAGCTGTTTTTGGTAATTCGTTTAAATTTAAGAAGTTATCCTGACTAGCCAACATATGCTTTGGGTTAAAATCAATGTTAATAGTTTTACCATTTTGCAAAGTTTGTAAACTATAAACAGAGGTTGGTTTTAAATTAGATAATTTTACAATTCCATTGGCATCACTTTTTACCGTGCCTACTTTTTTACCATCTTCTAATAAATCAAAGGTTTGAAAAGCCAAATTTCTTCCATTATGCATAGCGTTTACACTTGCAAAAACTTGATTATTACTGGATTTCCATTTTAATTCTGGCTCGGCTGTTTTTGAAACTTCCAATTTAGGCTCAGCAATTACAGGAACATTTACTACTGGCTCTTCTACTTTAGGTATTGAGGCAGCGTAAGGTAATTCATCTTTATTAACAATAGGTTCAACTGGAATTGCTTTAAACTCTAAAGAAGCTTCCTGAGATTTTAATTTTTGTTGAGGTGTAAAAGTTGTTTTAATTAATTCGCCATTTTTTACACCTTGTAAAGTGTAACTTACATTAGGTTGTAAATTATCTAAACTAATTAAACCATAAGCGTCACTCTCTACACTTCCAATTTTATTGTTCCCTTGCATTAAATCGTATTGTTGATAGCGTAATTTTCGGCCATCCAACATCCCATCTACTTTCGCAAAAATCATTTTATCCTTTTGAGTCCATGGTAATGTTAGATCTTGTTTAGATTCAACTTTTGGCGTTTCAACAACAGATTCTTGAACTTTTGGTGCTTCTTGTAAAGCTAAATCATTTAAATTTCCGTTGGTTTTAGGTGTTGATATTGGAGCAACACCAGTTGGAGTAGTTGGAGCAGTTGCCTGATTAACAGTTGCTTGATTTAGCGCTTGCATAGTTTCACTTTCGCCCAATTTTTCGATATTGGCAACAGGCGCTAAAGTTTGTGTGGATGGCAAAGCTGTTTTAGGTAATTCGTTTAAATTTAAAAATTTATCCTGTTTACCTAACATATCTTTGGGTATAAAATCTACCTTAATGTTTTTACCATTCTGAACAGTTTCTAAACTATAAAGCGCTGTGGGCTTTAAGTTATTTAATTTTACAATCCCGTTAGCATCGCTTTTTACAGTTCCAACTTTTTTTCCATTTTCTAACAAATCAAAAGTTTGTAAAGCCAAATTTCTACCATTATGCATGGCAGTTACACCAGCAAAAACCTGATTATTGGTACTTTTCCAAACCAAATCAGGCTCAGTAACTTTAGGGATTTCTACAGCTGGTTCCTCTTTTACAGGAACATTTACAAGAGGCTCATTAACAACAGGAGTTTCTTTAGGAGTTTGTGTCGCATAAGGTAATTCATCTTTATTAACAATAGGTTCAACTGGAATTGCTTTAAACTCTAAAGAGGATTCTTGAGATTTTAATTTTTGCTGAGGTGTAAAGGTTGTTTTAATTAATTCGCCATTTTTTACCCCTTGTAAAGTGTAAGCAACATTTGGTTGTAAATTTTCTAATATTATTTCGCCATAAGCATCACTTTCTATACTTCCAATTTTGTTGTTACCTTGCATTAAATCATATTGTTGATACCGCAATTTTCGTCCGTCTAACATACCATCCACTTTTCCAAAAATCAATTTATCTTTTTGTAACCAAGGTACAGACTGCACTTTAGTCTCTTCTTCTTTAGTAATTTCCTCAACTGGTGATTCTTTTTTAATTTCTTCATTTTCAGGAAAATTTAACTTAATTTCTTCCTCAACTTTTGGTTCAAGTTTAGGTTCTTCTTTTATAACCACGTTGGTTGGTAATTCGATTAAAGTTAAAACCTCATCTTGGGTTTCCAACATATCCTTTGGTTTAAAAGTTATTGCAACCGATTTATCATTAATCTGAGTTTTTAGGATATAAAACGAATTTGGTAATAAATTTTGTAAATCTAACCAACCATTTTCATCACTTCTAACAGTTGCAACTTTATTTCCTCCTTGCATTAAATCAAAACTTTGATTTAATAGTTTTTCATCCTCGAACTCTGTTGAAATTTTTCCATAAACCTTAATGTTTTTTTGACTCCAAGGCATTTGTTTTTTAGGCAGATCCAAAATTTCCTCTTTTACCACAACTTGATCTAAAATTTCTTCCAACTCCATTGTTTCTATGTTTTTTGCTAACATATCTTTAGGAATAAAATCCATTTTTATTTTTTTTCCATCTTGTATAGTTTGAATGGTATATAACATATTGGGCGCAAGATTATCTAGATTTAATTTTCCCTCATCATCACTTTCAATTTTAGAAATTAATTTGTCGCCATTCAATAAATCAAAATGAACATTTTTTAACGACTTACCTTTATAAACGGTATTAATTTTTGCAAAAATCTGATTTCCTGATTGTTTCCAAGCTACATCATCATTATCTGGTGTTTTAATTTCTAATTTATCATCATTCTTATCAACTGTATTTTTTTCATTACTTTTTTCATCTAATTCTACTTTATTTTCATCAGGAGAAACAGGAATTTCATCTTCATTCGTTTTATTATTTAAAGCTAAATCCTCTTTTTCTTCCTTGATTTCCTCTTTATTATCGGCAATTTCTTCTTTATTATCTTTTGCAAATTCATCTACTAATTTTTCTTCTTCAACTGCTAATGAATCTTGATTTTGAACGGAATCATTATCAGCAACCAATTCATTTTTTAAACTATCTTTTAAATTTTTCAAGGAATCCAATAAAGCAATTTTTTCCTCCACTTGCGCCAATTGATCATCTGTTAATTTCTTAAGAACAATTTTATTATTTTCCTGATTTTTAATTCGGAATTTCAAATGTCCTTTTTCGTTTGATTTTTTTACTATAGGATCCTTGTCTCCAGAAAAATGTTTAGCTTCAACACCATCAAAAACAACATATTCCTCCATTAAATCAAATTCCTTATAGGATATAAATTTATTTAAAGCATACTCTTCATATTTATTTCCTTTTAAAACATCCTTAACTTTTTTCAAAAAAGACACTTTTTCTTCTTCTACAACAACTTCCTCTTGAGTTTCTTCATCCTCTGATTTATCAATTTTTACTGCTGTAATTAACTTTACATCTAAATCTTTCATCGATGAAAGCACAATAAATTCGCGAGTACTATCGGCTGTTTCTTGTATAGTAAAATCTATACGATTAAATAAAAAACCATCTTTTCTAACTGTAATTCGATAATTTTCTCCTAAATCTGGTTTAAAAGTAAAATAGTTTTCATTTTCCTCAAATTCTACTGCTTTCTTGTCGGACTTTGAAACACTAAAGGTTAATTGATCATAAGCCGACAAATCCTTAATATGTAAGTAATCATAATCAAAAATTATTTCAAGAGGCTCTTTTTTATTAAAAATATAAATATCATCTGATCCTGTCCCGTTAATTCTATCAGAAACTATAAAACCTTTTCCTTTATCCACACCTTCAAAATAACAAATATCATCTCCAATGGAATTCATTGGTGCACGTAAATTTTCTACATGAGTCCAACCTTGTAAAGAATCGTAAGTGGATTTAAAAATGTCTAATTTACCCATTCCTGGATGACCATTTGAAGAAAAATATAAGCTACCGTCATTATCATAAAAAGGAAACAATTCGTTATCTACAGAATTAACATCAGGACCTAAATTATAAGGCTGACTCCATCTTCCGTTTTTTTCTTTATAACTTACATAAATATCTGTACCTCCCACACCACCAGGCATATCAGAAGCAAAAAATATCATTTTTCCATCTTTAGATAACGAAGGATGAAAAACTGAATAATTAATACTATTGAAATAAAAAGCCGATTTAGGATTAGTCCAACTACTATCCTTATTTAATTTAGAATAAAAAACTTGTAAAGTATTTTGTACAACTTTATCCGATTTATTTAATCTTTCCCCCTCAACTGTTCTTGTAAAATAAATTTCATTGCCATCAGGCGAAAAACTAGGTGGCCCTTCGTGTAAATTCGAATTAAGTTGAGGAAAAAAGTATACTGGATTAGCAAAACTTTTATCAGTACCATTAAATTCAATAAAATACAAATCTAATAAAGGAGCGTTATTTGCCCCATCAAAACTAACAAAAGGTTTCCGTCCTCCTTTACGTTGCGATGAAAATAAAATACCATTTTTATAATACATTGGTGAAATTTCAACTCCATCAGTATTCCATTGTTTAATTTCAACAACATCATATAACGGATCTTCAACAATCATTTTCTCAGCTAAATCACAAGATTTTGCCATCATTAACCCACGAGGATCATCGGGATTTAACTTTTGATATCTCAAAAATATTTCTTTAGCCTCGGCATATTTTGCAGCAGCTTTTAATGCCAAACCGTAATTATAAACAGCTTCTTTCCCTCCTCCTTTACTTATTGCATTTTTATAATTTTTTTCGGCCAATTCAAAGTTTCCTAATAATCTATAACAATCTGCAATTTTAGTAATAGCTTCAATTTTTATTAAACGTTCAGGGTTACTAACTTCTTTTTCAAAAAAAGGAATTGCACGTTCGTATTGCCCCATATCAAATAGTCTGTTACCTTTTGCTAAATTTCTTTGAGCAAAAGCAGAACTTCCTATTATTAAAAATAGGAATAAAACTAGTTTCGATATGTTTATACTCCTAAACATTAAAAATAATATCTTGGATGAATAATTTTTGTTCGTGCTGGTTCTAATAAATTTATGTAATATCCTAACATAAATTCATGAGAACTATTAGAGTAAGGTTTTAAAGTATTCGTTCTTGTTTCATAATTGTATCCAAAATAAAACTGCTCTAAAAATTCTACTTTTAAAGTAAAAACTAAAGCATCTCCAGTTCTATAAGCTGCTCCAATACCATATTTTTGCTGATAAACAAAATAAGTACCTAAATCCATTTGCCAAGGTGAACCTGCAACTGCTTTGATTAAAGTATGAGGTTCAATTTGAAACATTTTGTTAATAGGAATAACTCCTCCTGCATTTATAAAATGATGGTTTCTATATGCAATATCCTCAGGACCTGAAGAAAACCTAGAAGCAACCAAATTTTGAACCGAGTATCCCGCATACCATTTTTCGGTAGTGTAAAATAAACCAAAAGCCCCGTTAGGTTTTAAAGTTCTTGCCCTACCAGCAGGAATTATAATATCGCCTACGTCATAAATCTCTAAACTTGCCCAATCTAAACTGTGTTGCACAAGTCCTAGTTCTACCCCCATGGATAATCTGCCTTCTCCAATAGTTATATAATAATTACTTGAAAAATTTAATCCAAAATTATTACTAATACCTATATTATCATTAAAAACCCGCATACCGAATCCCATATATTTGATTTGCCATGGCAAAGTAACAGTTAATTGTTGAGTAGTTGGAGCTCCAGGAAAATTTAATAGGTGGTTTCGATGTGTTAACAAATTTTCAACACGATTTCTTAATCCAGAATAAGCAGGATTAAAACTGTATCTATTAAAGGTATGCTGACTATATAAGGGAATTTGTTGAGCAACCATAGAGGAAGACAACAAAATAAAAATTACAAGTATTTTAAAATAAATTTTCAAAATATTATTCTCTTTTAATCATTACATAACCTGTATAAACTAGTCCTTTATCGCCTAATTTAACTACATAAAAATATGTTCCATCTGGTAATAATCTACCATTATTTGTTGTACCTTGCCAATCATTTAAATAAGGAGAAGAATTGTAAACCTCTGTGGACCATCTATTATAAATTGTTATTGAATTATTTTTAAAGTAGTCAATATCATTAATTATTAATTTATCATTTTTCCCATCATTATTAGGTGTAATAATTTGCGGAATTTTATTTGGTAATTCACTTAAACATCTATCTACATTTACATCAACATATGAGGTATCTTTACATACAATATTTGTTACTTCTAAAGCATACCTTGTAGGTACTACAGGATGAACTAATGGATTAAATACATTTGGATTAATAATATTTTCGCCTAACCATCGGTAACTTACACCTCCATCTCCAATTAATTGTACAGTATCAAATCTACAAATTTCTTTAGGCATACCTGCATTAGCAAATGGGATATCTGTATCTACAAATGAATTAATAAATGCTCTTTCACTAAAACAGTTACCCACTTTGGATTGTACCCAAAACTGTGTAGAAACAGTTGGACGAAGAGTTATGGAATTTTGAATAACCTCTAAAGTAGGACTAGTACTCCATACATATCTATCCCCTCCATTAGCTGTAATAGTAGTACTTCCTCCAATACATATTGCAAAAGTATCAACATTAACACTTACAGTTGGAGTAAATTCCACATTTTTTATAATTGTATCAGATAAATCTGTACAATTGTTTAAGCTACCTAAAATATAAAACTTATCCGTATTTTTAATGCTATCAATAGCAAAAGCATTTCCATTTAAACGGATAATACTATCCTCATTATTATATAAAACAAACCAATTTGAAGGCGGAGTAATAGTAAAAACCACATTTTGACCATCGCAAATAGTTGTAGCTGATGGATTTGTTGATAATTTAAAATCTGGAATTTCCCAAACTTTTGTTACAATAGTATCGGAGTTTCTAAAACATAAATTACGATTATTTGTAACCAAACGTAAAGGTGTTAAATCAGGTATATCAGCAATAAAATAGGATGTTTGTATTCCAGATTGAACCAAGGTATTGTTTAAATAAAAATCATACCTATCAAAACCTGTGTTAGCAGTAAATGTTAAAGGTGTTCCTCTACAAATAGTATCGTTATCATCCGAACTAATTAAATTTAATTGAGGGAAACCTACTACATAAAAATCGGTACTATCAGCAATATAACTACATTGGAAATTACTACTTTCTACCCTAACCGTATGATAGCCTGGTTGCAATCCTAAAGTAGAATATCTGAAATAAATAGAATCCTGAACCAATTCGTTGTTGATAAAAAATCTGTAACTATCAAAACCAATAACATCCGAACGTAACTCTAGAATTTCGCCCTGACAAACAGAATCATTTTGTGCATTGGATAACAAATTAAATCTAGGTGTTTCAATTACTTTTATTCTTGATGCTTTTCTAACCGACGGACACTGCAATTGAGTGGAATCAATTAATTGAGCAAAAACAGCTGTATCTTTAAAATATTTTGCTGTAAAACTTAATGTTTTAGAATAACTATTTCCACCATCCCACGACAGAGCATATCTATTACTTGGTGTTTCCACATTAAATACTCTTACTGTTCTTTCTTCGCCTTCACATATATCAAACCTTCTAGTTATATCAAAATTTAATGGCTCACAATTAATAGCATAACAGGTAACTCTATCCGACATTTCACTAAGAGTACATGGTTCGGAGCCAATTGCTCTAATTACTGCATACAAGGAATCTCCTGAGCGTAGGTTTGTTCTCAAATGACTAAATCCATCAAAACCAGAGCTAGGTGTAATAAACGGAAATCCATTGATACTAATTTCATATCCATTGGCATTTGGAACGGTATCCCATGTAAAAGTAATACTGTTGGTGGTAGTTAAACCACAATTTAAATCTGGTTTTGCCAATGCTTCAGCAACATTTATAACCACAGAATCACTTTGATAAGTACAACCATTTAAAGTGGTTTTTACAGAATAATATCTACGATGAATAGGTTTTGTTAATAAAAAGTCTGGACTTGGTCCAGAATTCAATGATTTTAATCGTTCAAAAAACTCATAATTATCATAATTTCTTATAGATGCAGATAATAAAATCGTATCATTACTACAAACACTTGTGTCAATATTTAAACTTACAAATGGTATAGGTTTTACTTTTATAACAAAGTATTTAGTTGTAGGAGTACACCTACTTTGAGTTGTATCCCAAACAGCTATTTGTACTGTTGTATCTTTAGTTGGGATAAATGTTTTACTTAAATCTCTTGCAACCTCCCCATTTTCCCACTTGGTTACAAAAGATCCAGATGGTGTTTCTATATTAAATATCCTTAATGTTACTAGCTCTCCTGAACAAACTTCTCTAAAGGGTTGGTTTAAATCATATTTAACCTCTCCACATGGCATTATACAACATACAGAGTTTGAAGGAATACTGTTTCCACAAGGAGCTGAACCCAAAGCAGTTACAGTTATACAAATAGTATCTAGAGCTTGTAAACCTCCAATAACATGCTCTAAACCATTTACTCCACTAGATGGAATAATTAGTGGATTCCCCGATACGCTTACATTATAACCCAAAGCAAAAGGGATTGAATCCCATGTAAATTCCATTTTTTCGTCGCCTGTTACACCACAATTTGCAACAGGTGTTTGTAAAGGATCAGTAGTTTTATACGATATACTATCACTAAAAGGTCCCCAACAACCATTTTTCATTGCTCTAACATAATAAAATCTATCTTCAATAACATTACCTTTATTTAAAACATTACTTACTCCCAATTGTAAAGTATCAAAACTTTCCCAAAATTCGTATTTTTCTAAACCTGAAGGTAATGCTGTAAATACTATATTATCCGTTGCACAAACTGGAGAACTTGTTATGTTACTAGAGATCGTTACACTAGGAATTTCTTTTTGAAAAACGGCTTTAGTAGCTGCAAAAGTTTCACAACCAAATTCATCTGTAGCAATTACGTATAAATCGGTTACGGTTAAGGTGGTGTATGTATTTAAAGTGGAATCCAACAATACTTCATCTGTTGCATTATTTACAAATCGGTAGTAAAAATAAATATCTGGTACAATAAAAGTAATTGGTCCGCCTGTACACACACTATCTTGTTCTGCTAATAAGGTAATATTTTTTTTGTTAATCACCTCCAATTCTAGGGTATCAGATGCTTTACAAGCTTTTTCTGTAACATCCAATCTTAAAACATTTAACCCCGGACCGTAATCCTGATAGGTAAACACATGAAAATTTGAACTTTGTTTTAAGGTGTCGTTTAACCAAAAAACATAATTTTGATACCCTGGAAATGCTGCAGAAATATCATATTCTATTCCTTCACAAATTTGTCTTGTAAAATCTTGTAGTTTTGCTTTGGGCAATGGATTAACTTTGATATCAAAAATATGTTGTGTTGGGGGACATCCTAACTGACTAGAATCTTGCAATAATACTCTAACTTCAGAACTTTTTCTTAAAACAATTGAATAATCAATTTCGTCCTGATAACCTCCTCCACTCCACGCTAAGGAATATTTCATAGAAGGCGTTTGAATATTGGTTAAAGTTAACATAACACTATCTCCTTCACAAATTGTTTTGTTTGGAGAAGGTGTATAAGTTATGGGATCACACAATTTAGCAACACAAAAAATACTATCACTTAAAGGCGTATTTCCACAGGGTTGAGCCCCCAAACCAACTACTTGTGCCCATACTGTATCACCAAAATTTAACCCAGTAACATTAAAATTGTTTCGATTGAATGAATTTTGAAAGCCTCCATTTTCAATATTTATTTGATATCCTAAAACCTTTTCGTCATCGTTCCAAATAAACTCAACACTTGTTTCGGTGGATGTTCCACAATTTAAAATCGGTCGTAATAAAGGTTCTATAACTCTTGCTATCTCAGGATTACTTAATTCTCCAGAACATCCATATTGAGTTGCGCGTACAGTTATTTGTCTGCCATCATCAATCGAATCTGTAGCGAAAATATTGCGCTCATCTTTTTGTAAAGTTTGAAATGAATTTAAAAAATCATAAGTATCGTAACCAGGAGTTGCAATAAATCTTAATTCTTGACCCTGACAAACTGAATCTGGTTCCATGGTTAAAAAAACTATTGGCTTTGGTAAAACTGTAACCGATTTACTAGCACTCATACTGGAATTACAACCATTTGTATCTGTAGCTAAAACCGTAACTTCATTTAAAGGATTTAAATTTTGTTGAATATATTCGTTTAATGGCGAATTTTGAACAGGAACACCCCTATCAAAAAACTCGTAATTTCTTAAAAATTCTGGAATAGCTGTGAATGTTATGGGTTGTTCCTCACAAATGGAGTCATTTAAGGAACTGGTAATTAATGAAACCTGAATTAATGGTAACACATTAACACTATTAGATTGCTCGGCAGTACAGTTAAATTCGGTAACTTTCAAACTTACAGTTTTTAAACTATCTGTAGTCCATTTTAATTGATACGGACCTTCATTAGACCCATTTAAAATAACCGCATCATCGAAAGTCCATTCAAAAGTTGCAGTATTTAATGCATCGCCTGTATATGTTAAAGTTAAGGAATCGTTTAAACACAAGCTCTTAGGCATTGTAAAATCAGGTAAAGGTGTTTTATTTATTAAAATATTAATAGTTGTTTTATTGGTACAACCAGCAGTATTGGTTGCTGCTAAGCCAACCAAAAAAATACCTGGATCTTTAAATTTGATTGCGGGAGGAGTTTCAACAGTACTGGTATCAAAACCTCCAAAATCCCATTCCCAATCAGTTATTGGAAAAGTTCCTGGTTGAGTGGTATTGGTAAATTTTATATCTACAGGATTACACCCAACAACAATATCTCGAGAAAAATTTGGGTTTGGAATTTCATTCACAGTAATTGAATTAGTAACCGTTTGACTACATCCGTTAATGTTAGTTACAGTTAAACGCACCTCATAAGTTCCAGGATTATTGAAGGTATGATATGGCGAAATTTCGTTATTTAAAGATGAACCATCTGTAAAATCCCAGCTAAATACTGTTCCTGGAGGAGTTGGTGAAGTATTGATAAAACGAACTGAATCCACAATAGCACAAACCGTAAGTTTATCCATTGTAAAACTAACTTTTGGTGCTTTAAAAACATTTACTTGTCTGTTGGTTGAAAACCAATTACCATTTAAATCTTGCAAACTAAGAGAGACAGAATATGTAGTATCTCCTAAAACACCAGCTGGAAAAGTTTTAGTTGGATTTTGAACTGAACTAGTTGTGCCATCTCCAAAATTCCACAAACGAGATTGAATAACACAACTAGAATTATCAAAAAACTGAATAGTAAAAGGCTCGCAACCAGTTGAATTTACTGGATTAGAGGATATGGAAGGTACACACTGAGTAAAAGACTCCAGTAAAATAACACAAAAAAAGATACTAAATAAAAGTACTCGTTTAATCATTTAAATTTCTAGCACAAAAAAGTGCAAATTTAATACAAGAAAAGTAAGCCTAAGCTTACTTTTCTAATATAATTTAAAATTATTTTTTTTATTGAGAAATAAACTCAAAAGGTACTTCTACAATTTCCGAATATTCCTCTCCCGCTTCTTCCATATCCTCATCATCTTCATCAAAATACCATTTTACTTTAACATCTTTCCCATCATTTACCATTTCTTCCAACTTCATCAAAACATCCAAAATTACTTTAGATGATGCTGTATTAAAATATGTCATTTTAAATTCTACAATTGTAGAATCATTAGAATTTTTAGAATAAGCATCCAACCAATCAAATATTGGCTTATAAAATGAACTTACATCTTCTGGTAGTGATTTACCAGAAAATTCAAATTTACCAGATGTTTTATCTAAATGTACTTGAGGTGTATCGTCTGTTTTTGCAATAATTAACGCTTCCATAATTTATTTTTTGTAAATTTTTATTATTTATTCTTCTACTCTTGAAATTCTTGATTTTAATAAAAAGAAAGAACTTCTATCGTCAATAGGCTCAAAATGATACTCTAATGGATTACCAGTTTTACGAGCGATATCAATAAATCCTAAACCGGCACCACCTTTATCAGAAATAGCAGTTTCTCTCATTTTAAATTTATGTAATTCTTTTAATCCATCAGCATCTAACTCATTAATACTATCGATTAATTTTTTAAGCTCATCAACATTTTCATTTAAAATTCCATTACCGGAAGTTATAAAATATTCTTTTTCATCGCTTCCTACAATAAAAATACCTGTTTTAGCCAAACCTACTGCTAAATTATCGGATGAAGTTTCTTGATCATCATCAGCATGTTTAGCAATATTTTGTAAACACTCTACCATAACATGATAAACTTTCTTTTTTATTTTTCCATTTTCTTCATACTTATCCAAATTCTTTTCGGTCATTGAAGTAAATGCTTTTGTAATATCTTGTGTAACCTCACCTTCATATGCCAATGTTATTTTTTTGTCTAACATCATGTGATGAAATTTCACAACGAATTGCATGTACTCTGATTTTGAAGAAACTTCGTTATGTCTAAATCTTTCCATAATTTTCAATTTAAGTTAATACTAATTTATTTAAAACTCTATTCCTATAAACAAAACATCATCCATTTGGTGCTGACTACCTTTCCATTCGTTAAAAAAGCTCATTAATTCATCGTGAACACCATTTATTGATTTATCTTTATGATCTACTAACATTTTGCGTATTTTTTTAGGTCCAATTTTCTTTTCTCCATCATCCCCTCCAAATTGATCAGGATAACCATCAGAACATACGTACACTCTATCTCCAGGTTTCAAAATTGTTTCGAAATTAGAAAATTTTTCTCTACCTCTATATTGGACACCGCCTATAGGATACTTATCACCTTTAATCTCTTCTAACTCTTCATTTGGTTTTTGGTCGTGACGAACAATATATAAAGGCCTATGGGCACCTGAATACATAAATTCTCCTGTTTCCATATTCAACCTACACATTCCCACATCCATACCATCTCGCTCATTTTCACCACCCTCTTCACCCTGTCGTAAAGTTTTCACAACAGATTGATGTAGGTCATCCAACATTTCGGATGCTGTAGGAGTATTGTACTTAATAATCTCATTTAAAATTAAAGATCCAATTACCGACAGTAAAGCACCTGGAACACCATGTCCTGTACAGTCTACAGCAGCAAAATAAACAAAATTATCTTTTCGAACTATAAATGGAAAATCCCCACTTACAACATCTTTAGGTAAAAAAATCATAAATGATTTTGCAAATGCCTCCGACAATACAATTTGTTTAGGTAAAATAGAGTTCTGAATTCGCTTAGCATAATTTATAGAATCCTGAACTTTTTGGTTCGCTTCCATAATTTTTAATTCAGCTAATTTTGCATCGGTAATATTATGTAATACCATCAAAATCGACTCTAAATTTCCGTCTTCTCCAGCTTCAGGCATGGCGTTCACCTCCATGTATAACTTCATACCATCCTCATTCACAAACTCCATTTCATCCGCTAATGTTTTATTAGAGTCCTCTACAGAATTTAAAAATCTTTTCCAATCTTCTAAAACTTTTGGATTTAAAGGTAAAAAATTGATGTTTTTAGCTAAAAAATCATGCGGTAAATACCCAGTATATTTTTCAACAGTTGGGTTGATATACGACACATTTCTTTGCAAATCAAAACGCAAAATAATATCTGGAGAATTTTCAGATAAAGCCTGCATTTTTGCTCTTTCCCTTTGTTCACGTTCCGCTTGTCGACGTTGCGTAATATCAATAGTATTAAATAAAATACCACCAATTGCAGGATTATGAATTAAATTTCTTCCTGTAGTTTCTACCCACATTCTAGTACCATCAGGTTTAGTATAACTATACGTTTCTGTTATTGGATATTGTGGATTTTCATTTAATTGTTGGAAAATTCTTTCAACTGTTTCACGCCCTTTTGGATGTACTCTTTCCACTTCTTTTTTACCAATTAAATCTTCTGGATTTACACCTAAAATTCTTTTAACAGATGGGGAAGCATATTTTATCTCACCTTGTGGGTCGTAAATATTAATTATTTCCGATGCATTTTCTAATAAAACCTGAGTTCTTTCCTGGCTTTTTTTAATTTCCTCAAATAATCTAGCCGTATTTTCGTTAACTTTTACATTAAAAATAGTACGTGCGACGATATCTCCTAATTCCTGAATTAAACGTATATGCAGTGGGCTAAACTTCTCGAAACCAGCAAATTCTACAGCGCCATAAACTTTTTCATTGGTAATAACTGGAACAATTAAAATAGCTTTTGGTTTTTGATCCCCTAATAAACCAGAAGTTATAGTTACATAATCATCAGGCACCTCTGTTCTAAAAATAATATCTTGCTCCACACAAGCTTGCCCTACTAAACCTTGTCCAAACTTAAATTTTCCTTTTAAATATTTCTTTTTATTATAAGCATAACTCCCTACTAATTCGATATAAACATTCTTTGGATTTTCGTCATCTACAATATAAAAAGCTCCTTGTATAGCGTTAATTTTTTGAGTTAAAAAGGAAATAACTTCTTCACTCATTTTTTTCATGTTATTGTTGTTATTCCTTAAAATTTCACCAACTTCGGCTGTTGCTGTAACAATCCAATTGCGCTCCTCCTCATTTTTGCTTGCTGCAATCAAACTATCTCGCATTTCTAACAATGCTTTACCTAATTCATCATCCTCACCTTCAGGAACAAATTCGTAATTAAATTCACCAGCACCAATTTTACCAGCAAATTTGGCAACCTTTTGGATACTTGATGTTTGCTGATTTAATTTAGACAATAAATCTTTAGCTTTCATTCTATCTTTGTATTTGATAACTGTAAAAAATACAGCTAAAGCAATGGAAAGAATATACTGTGTGAATAAAACTGGTACATTTTTATGCAATATTATCCAATTTGCAAAATTTACACTTTGATTTTGATGTTTTAATACTATTAAATCTATTATAATAAATAACAATAAAAATACCGAAAAAGAAATTCCAAAGATTTTAATAACAAATCCATTTATTTCCTTGGATTCTTTGAAGGTTTTAACATCACTCATAATATTTACATTTTAGATAATAAATTCACAAAAATACTTTCTAATTCGTTGCATGTTTGCAAGATTAACTTTACATCTTCTTCCTCAAATTTTTTAAACGATGCCAATTCAAATACCGCTTCGACTTTTGAATTGTAAACTATTGGAAATATTAACATCGCTTTTGGAGATGCAGATCCTAAACCAGATAAAATTGTAATATATCCTTCTGGAACTGTTGTTAAATTAATTAATTTTCCTGATTTTGCAACTTGCCCAGATAAACCTTCTCCAAATTCAAAAGTAATTGTTTCACTATCAGGAATATGATAAGCATAACCTGCTGTAAAATCTAAATATCTTATACCATCTTTTTCTTTTGTAACAAAAAAAGCGCCTTGAGACGCATCAAAATATTTTGCTAAAGACCAAATAAAAATCCTAGAAAAATCATATAATGATTCTGTAGAATTTAATTTTAATTTTAAATTGTGGATAAAATCTAAACTTTTCTCTTTGTATTCTTCTTGAACTTCCATTTCATATTATATTAAAATTCCTACCAAAGGAAAGTTATCTAAAACATCATCTAAATGAGGTGCATCCTCCATTTCTAAAGTTAAATCTTGCCCTGCTAAATGTCCATAATGATCACCATCTTCAAATAAATCTGATGTACTTACATCGTAAATTTTACCCTTGTAAGCAACCCAAATATCTTTACTTTTCCTCCCATCTCTTATAGAGAGTTCATTTATACTATATTCTGTTAAATTTTGTTGCATTATTTAGATAATTTTATCAATTCTTTAATAATTTCATCAATATTTAATATCTTGTCAATTTGCGTAGCCTTAATTGCACCATTGGGCATAGTTGCTACACCTGCCTCATCTGGATTTTGCACTAATGTATATCCACCTTTACGTTTAACTTCTCCTATTCCATCTGCACCATCTGTATTTGCTCCAGATAAAATTACACCAATTAAGCTTTCTTTATAAGCAATGGCTGCTGTTTCAAAAGTTAAATCAATAGCTGGCCTTGAATATTTAACCATACCTTCAGTAGATAAACCAAAGTATTTACCCAATTCAATATACATATGATAATTAGCCGGAGCTAAATACGCTACTCCAGGTTTTATAGCTTCTTTATCGTTTGGTTCCACAACTTTTAAGTTAGATTTTACACTTAAAGTTTCTAATAAACCATTACGAATATGTTTTAAACGATGTAAAGCCAAAAAAATTGGTAATGGATAATCATTTGGTAATGATGATAAAATCTTAACCACCAATGGGAAACTACCTGCCGAACCTCCAATAACTACAGCTTTAAACTTTGTCATATATTTTAAGCTTTTAAATAAATTTTTTCTTTAGAAGCAAAAGTTTTGTAATATTTAGCGGATGAACACCAAGCAATTGACTCTTTTGCCCCAATAATTAAAAATCCATTATCATTTAAACATTCGCTAAAACCACCTATAATTTGGTCCTGTAAAGGTAAATTAAAATAAATCAAAACATTTCTACAAATAATTATATCAAATTTTTGATTCATTTTACCCAAAACTAAATCATGCTTTTGAAAATGAACGTTCTTAATTAAGCTAGTATCCATAAAAGCATTTACACCATCGTTGCTGTAATACTTACTTAACATTCCAAAACCCCCATGCGCTTTAAAATTATCATTGTGTAAAGGCATGTTTCGTAAAGGATATTTACCAGATTTTGCCACTTTAATCACATCCTCATTAATATCTGTAGCTAATATTTGTGCACGTTCTAACAAACCTTCCTCGCGCAAAATAATTGCCATAGTATAAATTTCTTCGCCTGTTGATGAAGCTGTATGCCAAATACGTATGGTATCTAATTTTTTTAATTCAGGTACAACTTTTTCTCTAATGTGTTGCCATACAAAAGGATCTCTAAACATTTCAGTTGTATTTACTGTAATTTCCTTTAAGAAATCCTCGTACAAATTTTTATCAGCCATTAACTTTAAGGTTAATTGGGGTAAGGTTTCTATTTTATACAAATCTAATACACGAACTAACCTTCTTTTAAAAGAGGACATTGCGTATTCTGTAAAATCAAATCCATACTTATCTCTAATAGAATTTGTAAGATTTTTAATCTCCTGCATATCTAATTTGATATCAGGCAATGTTGTATTTATATCACTCATAATAATATTATTATCTATTTTTTTCAATAAAATATACAATGAACTCATGTGGCTTATCATTTACATCCATAATTGGTGCAAAAACAGCATTGGTAATTAACATTAAACCTTCTTTAGATTTTAATTTAAATTCGGTTTCATATATATTACCTTTTGAAATTTTTTCCCAAATAATTTCATAAAATGAATTTAAAGATTGATCTGAATTTAATTCAGAAAAATATTTATTTTTTAATTCATCAAAAGACAATTTTAATAATTTTTCGATTGAATCACTTACTTCTATAATTTTCCCTAAAGAATCTAATTTGATTGTAAGACCAGTATAATTTAAAATTTTACTATAAGCATCAAATTCTAATTCCTTTCGTTTAATTTCACTTATATCACTACAAAATTTAATAACTTTTAAAGGTTCACCATTTTCGTTTTTAAATACTTTATAGATCGCATTTAACCAAACTGTATCTCCATTTTTATTTTTTCTAATATGCACGCCATTATTTGTTTTCCCAGCAGCTAAGTTTTTCCAAAACATTTCATATTCGGAACTTTTAGCGTATTCATCATGCACAAACATTCTGTGATGTTTACCCACAATTTCGTTTAAACTATAACCAGCAACATTTAAAAAGTTTTGATTTGCGGTTTGAATAATTCCGTTTAAATCAAATTCGATTACACCTAATGATGCATCCACCGCTTCTTTTAAAGAAATCGAATCTTGCATCATTTCTCCTAAAGCATTTTGTGCTTTTTCCATTTCCTCTTGTGTAGCTTGCATTTCTTCCATATTTTGGCGCATCTCTTCTTCTTGAGCTCTTAACTCTTCGGTTTGTTGCTCCATTTCGGCTTGTTGTTTTTTAGATTCTTCTAACAATTTTTTTGTTCTCTCATTAGTTTTTTCGGCAGAAATTGTAGAAGCAATACTTTCAGATAATTTTTCAATAAACTGAATTTCATGTTCTTCAAAATCCTGAAAAGATGCAAGCTCAATTGCTCCAAAAATTTCATCGTTTAATTTTAAAGGCATAATTAAAATTGCTTTAGGATTAGCAACACCTAAACCAGAAGTAATTCGCACAAAATTATCTGGCACTTCTGTTAAGTGTACTTTTTCTCCTTCTATCCAACATTGTCCAACCAAACCCTCACCTTTTCCAATTTTCATATGTAAATACTTCTTCCTATCCCAAGCATAACATGCTACCAATTCAAAATATTCTTTTTCTTCATTGTCTTTAGAAATAACAAATAATCCACCTTGATTAGCTTTTACATATTTTACTAAATTTTGAATAATTCTATCGTATAAAACCGAATTTTCATCATTATTAGATCGTAATATCTCAACAAATTTTGCCAAACCTTGTGTTACCCAATTTTGTTTTTTATCATTAATTGATACAGCTAATAAATTGTTTCTCATATCAATTAACGACTTTCCTAAATTATCGTTTTCGTATTTTAAATGAAAATTTATCTTAAAATCTCCTGTTCCAATTGCATTTGCAAATTCTTGTTTTTCTTTTAATCCATTACTTAAATCCAATAAAGCCAATTGCATTTCTTTAATTTCATCATTAGTATCGTCTTTAATTTCATCAATTTTTAATAAATTTCCTTTAGCTACTTCTTGTAATTCGCTTTTAACGTTTAAAATTCTATCAACAATAATTTTGATCAATCTATTGGATATAATTAAAAATATGATAATTAACACAAAAAAGCCTAGAATATATGGATCTAAAAATGTTGTTAAACTTAAAACGTCCTTAGGAATCAAAGCTACTACATCCCAGCTATTTTGATATTTATCAGATTTATGGATACCTTTTTGTAGTATATAATTTTTAGATAATAAAGGAATTTCAGATGATAAAATATTACCTTTATTAAAATCAAGTATGTTTACAACAACATTGTTCTCATATAATTTTTTATTAGTTGATGAAATAATTTTTCCACTTTTATGAATTAAAAATAAATGAGATGCTAAATCATTAGATTTTTGTAATTCTTTTTCTAAGTCCTCTAACATTATATCAACCACAAAATTGTAATTAAAAAAGTTATACCACACACCTACAACATCTCCATATTCATTGGTAATAGCAAATGAATACTCTATACCTACTCCCGAATTTTTACAAACTTTAGCAATCGATGTATTTTTTGTAATATTCGACTCAAAATTATTACTATTGCTTTTGATAGCTTGTTTAAACCAATTTTCGTTTGCAAAATTTTCCGATTTTAAATCGTTAAAATTAACTTCATTACCATTTCTATCTTTAGAGTTAGTATATAACACTTTACCATTTATATCGCAAATCATCATTAAATCATAACACTCGTAATAAGCAGTTAATTTGTTTAATTGATCTTGTAAAGCTTTAACAATATTGTAATTTTCATTAGTAAAATCAGTGTTTTGTAAAATTTCAGCAACTAACGGATTACTGGCAAAAGCTTTTACATCACCATTTCTTTCAAATAAATTACGATCTATTAAATCTAATAAAATAGTTGCCTGATTTTTAGCTTTTAATTCTAAAGCTTTATTATCCAAATCAACATTTTTTAAACTTACAACTATAACTATTGTTATAAATGCTAAAAAGAAGGAAGCAGAAATAAAAATAGTTACTTTAGTTTTTAAAGATAATTTTTTTAAAAATTCCATATTGTCAATTAATTTAAAGTGTCTTTTTCTAATGAGTCTAATAAACCTAAAATTTTACTCGATAAAGAATCTAATTCGGATAATTTTTTTTGAGCATCCACTATTTTATCTAATTTTTTAGCTAAGATAATTTCAACTATCACACTATGTAACTCTTGATGAGTACTTTCTAACGCTATAAAATTTTGATTTTCTTTATAAACATGAATCGCCTCATTGTAAATCCATTTACCCAACATACAATCGGTATGCTTAGCAACTTTATCAGCCTCAAAATCCTCTATGTCCAATAAAAAAGCTTTCATATTAATCATCCACATACGATGATGTTGTTTGGCTATAAAAAAATCTAATTTCATATGTTTATATTTTGTTTTTTAATGGTCATATGCTATTTTTCTGATATTCTTTTGTGTTTATAATTAAACAGTTTTAGGCTAATATTAAATAATAATTTTTTAAAATGAAAAACTAAAAAACTAATTTTTTTTGCGCTGTTCCTCTAAACGATTTAATTGATTATACCATTTATTATACATGTTATTAATTTCGCCTTCGTATAATTTTTTTTGCTCTAATGTTTCAGCTAAAATCTTAGATGCATTATAAGATTTAAATGCTATTGTAATGATATCCGCTACAGATTTAGCAAAATCAACTTCTTCATCGGTCCAATCTTTAGTTGCATTTTGTTGCTCACAACAAATTACTCCACCAACTTTTCCGTCTAAGAAAAACGGAACATCTAACATAGAACGAATATCCAATACATCCAAATAACCTTGTCTAAATTCCAATAAAGATGGATGTTTATCTGCTTGTTTTGCCACAATTACTTCTTCAGATTCTACAGATTCGAAATAAACGGGTAAATCATTTTTACTAAAAGTTGCTCCTGAATCGAATTTATCTTCGGCAGATAAGTACATTTTTTCTAGCAAAATTGTTTGATTTAAAGCGTTATAGGACCATATTGCTGCGCGTTTTACACCTAAAACTTTACCCAAAGCCTTTGTAATTAATTCCATAGCTACAGCAATATTTCCATTTTGAATATCGCTGTTTTTAGTTAAATTATTTAGTATATCACGATTATGAGCAATTGATTTTGCTCTTCGTTCTTGTTGATTAAACATTTCCTGCATTTGCTCTTGAGTAGCCTCCATTTCCTCCATATTTTGTCGCATCTCCTCTTCCTGTGCTCTTAGCTCCTCAGTTTGGGCTTCCATTTCTACCGATTTTCTATTACTTTCCTCTAACAACGATTGTGTGCGCAAATTAACTTTTAAAGTTTGTATAGCGCCAGCTAAATTTTCGGCACAACGATGTACAAAGGTTTGTTTATACTCTTTTAATTCCTCAAAAGCAGCAATTTCTATAACACCAAAAATTCCGTTTTCATTTTTAATCGGAACAATTAATACATTTTTAGGCAAAGCTTCTCCTAAACCAGAAGTGATTTGGATATACTCTTTTGGAACATCTGTAATATAAATACTATCTTTTTCTAGAAACGACTGCCCAACCAAACCTTCACCAATAGTAATTACTTTATCCGCAAACTTTATTCTATCGTATGCATAACAACCTTTTAATCTTAAAACTTCTTCTCCGTCGTCGCCATCTTCTGCAATAAAAAAAGCACCTTGATTGGCTTGTAAGTGTTTTACAACAAAAATAATTGCTTCTGTAGCCAATTCTTCGTAATTATTTCCTTTACGACGCAACAAATCAGTTAATTGATTCACTCCATTAACAATAAATCTTTCCTCATCTTCTTTAGCTTTACTTTTTTGTAACTCTGCAGCCAATTGCTCCATTTCTAAAGCTTTTTGTTCGTTTAATAATTGTACAGCCTGCATATCTTCAATTCTACTGATATTTTCTTGGGAATTTATATAAGCAACATGAGAATAATAAGCACTAATTACCACTGCCAAAGCAAATAAAGCAGCATGAAATATAAAAGTAGTTAAATCCATGTAATCCGCTTGGGTAAAATAGATTTGTTGTAAACTTGGATCTTCATTAATAAATCCTAAATATTGAATATATGCAAATAATGAATGATGAACTACTACAAACAAAGCTAATGGTAAATATACTTTCCAGTTTTCGTATGTAAACAAAATAATCAAAGGAATAAAAGCTGTAAAATGCATCTCGAACATACCATGCATTTGATAAATAAATTGCGCCATAAAAACACCTAAAACTAAACTTGCTACAAAATGATGTAGTGTAGAGTTTTTAAACATTAATTTAGTTCCAAAATAAAATAGTAAGTTAGTTAAACCTAATAAAATACCTACAAAATATGTTTGATAAAAAAAACTTAAAACAATTCCAAAAACAAAATAAGACACCATAAGTATCTCAATCATTTTATCCGTTGACTTTGCCTTTTTTAATAAAATTTCATCTTTTAAAGAGATAGTATCCATTACAATAAAAATATTAAATTACTAATCGTTATAACTTGGCAACAAACAACCATAAGCAGATTGTTTAGTGTTTAAAAATGTTGAGTTTTCGATAACTGAACCATCTACGAGATACTCTATTGATTGTTTCCCAAAAGCTGTTTTTTTTGCAGTACAATACCTAGAGATATTGTAATTTCCTGAATATACAACGGATAAATTTTTATCTACCAATACCATTTGAGGGGAAGTATATACACCAAAAGCTCTAGCTATATTTCCATTTTTATCAAATACTACCCTTACAGGTTGTAAAAACTGATGTTTAATTTTGTCTTTTAATCCATCATAAAATCTATCTGTTTGCGCAACTACTACCAAATCTATATCGTTTTTATATTCAAAACTTAACAATTTTATTTCCTTTAAATTAAATTTAGTACAAGGACAATTTGGATTGTAAAAATGAATCAATAAATTTTTATCTGTATTAATATTCAAACCTAAAACTTCCACAGGTGCCTTTTCACCATAATTTAATTTTTTAACGCCATCAGGTTTTGGTGTAGGCAATAAGTACTGCACTTCTTGAGTCCAAAAAATAAAACCAACTAAGCTTAAAAATGATAATAATCCAAGTATCCAAAAAATCAAACGCATTAGTATTTATTTTTTAATATACACACTTTCGTCAGCTAAAATTTCGTGATATTTTTTATCCAACATGTCATTTAATTTTTCCTTAACCCCCAACAATAACACTCCTCCTATTTTTAGCAAGTCATCCAAACTATTTAAAATTTTATCTTTAGCAGTAGGATTAAAATATATCGTTTGATTTCTACAGAATATAAAGTCATACTTTCCTGTGATTTGAGTATTTTCCAAATTATCCACCTTGGTTTTAAAAGTATTTAAAAAGATTTTTTGGATTTGCCAATTTCCATTATTAATATCAAAATATTTAGAAAAATCACCTTCCACCTCTAAACGTTCGTAATTTTTAATAGAAATTTCCATTTCCTTTTCGCTTAAAACACGTTTTTGTAAATTATCCAAAGCTTCCTGTGTATATTCTGTTGCGGTTATATCAACTTTAGCTAATAAATTTAACTGTTTCAATACAATTAATAAAGTAAATAAATCTTCGCCAGTAGATACTCCTGTATATAAAATAGAAATTTTGTTAGCAGAAGTGAATTTGGGAAAAATATCGGATTTTAATTTACGCCACATTGGCACATCCCTAAAATATTCGGTTTGATCAACTATTAAATGTGTTAAAAAATGCTGCGCAAATGAAGTTTGTTGTAATTTATTTTGTAAATCTTCGGCGTTTTTTACAAACAATGTTTCCATTGCTTTAATCAAACGTCTTTTACAAGAAGTACTTGCCCACGAACTTATATCGACACCTGTTTTTTGATTTAAAACAAGTCCGATTTCTCTGATTTCTTTAATCAATAAATCCATACCTTGCTAAATTAATATTTTGATTTCAAATTTCACTTAAAAATTATTAATTTTTTTAAATGAATTTATTAGTTGATTTTATACGTTTAGACCAATTAAAAGGTTATGGAAAATTAATTTAAAATTCCACCTTTGCAATCAAAGTAATCCATTGTTTATTTTTGGGATGAGTGAAAGTAATTTTTTCGGCATGTAAATGTAACCGTGTATCAATTTTCCCATATAAATCATCACCTACAATAGGCGTATTTAATCCTAGTGGATGAGCAGAATGAACCCTAAGCTGATGTGTTCTACCAGTTA
>JACCED010459771.1_pt1 | contig 31796 bp, 50 predicted proteins | sample 7455021 | NCBI WGS metagenome assembly JACCED01 (sample SAMN15323456, study PRJNA562643) | freshwater metagenome | isolation source: river surface water | place: USA:Blue River Watershed | collected 2017-08-19 | reverse complement strand
GGACACGCGGCACAAGACCCAAAAACAGCCCTTGCAAACACTATACGGGATGCAAGTTTATTACAAGCCTTTATTAGTACGTTACCGATGTTCTACGAAGGAACCGAGGACACGGGTGCAGGTGGTGGCGTTGACGGTAAAGGCGGTTTTCATGCTGTATTACACCCTCACGAGCGAGTTATACCAAAGAGTTTAAACGACCAAATTGGAAACCTTACAAACGAGCAGTTAACTCAGATAGCACAGCAGTACAGAAACGGTAATTTAGTACGTCAAGACATAGCGCACAGTTCAATGGATTTAGCAGTATTGGTAAATGAAATGAAGGACTTAAAAGAAGTAATTAGAAGCAAGCCAGAAACTAACATTGAATTAGGTCAAATAACGCAAAGTGCTATGGAAATAGTACAGCAGTCTAAGCGAGGCAATACAGTCGTTTATAATCGATTTAAAGTAAGAAAATGAAGCACTTTTTAAACGGAATAGAAATAACGCCACGTAACAGGGACCAAATAGGAGTTGTAAGCGATTTCACGGGCAACCCTGAGGTATTAAGTTTAAACGTTGACTCAGTTATTTTACCACGTGAAGGAAACGAATTAATAAGAAATTGGATACAGAACAATGGGTTATTTTTAGGAATACCGTACACCGTAGAAATGGAAGGCGGTATTACCTTAGATTACTACATTGACCTTTCAGATGCTTCAAATAAACCTATAATAAGACAACACGAAGTCGAAGTAAAGTTAAAAAGGCGTAACGGTTCGGACGATTTTTGGGACAAAGCACGAGGCACGTCCTTTGATTTAATGGCGAAGGATAACGCTTCCTTCTTTGATTATAAGGACGTTGGTTATTATGTTATTAGGGATAGCGCTGCAAGTGATGCGTTTAATTTAGCGATTTCTTTGTTTCTTATTACAGTTGAATTAATCAAAGCAACAAAGGATTTAAGCGACAGGGCAGCTGAAATAGCCACAACACCGGTACAGGGTACATTAAAATTCGCTATTCAGTTAATTTATTGGTTGAGCCTTGTGGCGACTATTGTGGTTTTAATGGCAAAACTTTTTCCTATAATGTTCCCGAGGATTAAATATTTAAAAGGTTTATACGATGCAGAAATTTTCAAAAAAGGGTGCCAATTTTTGGGCTATACGGCCCTGGATAGTTCTATTTTTACAAACGAACCAGGTTGGTTTACGCTTCCGGTTCCTTTACAAAGCACTAATGAAAGTTTTTTTGATAAAATATCAAATGATCTTCCCGACTATTTTAATACAGGACACTGCTCAGCTTCTGACACAACGCCAACTTTTGGATCATGGCTTGACGAAAAGTTAAAACAGTTTAACGCAAAGCTATTTATTAACCCTTCAAATAAGACGGTACGAATTGAAAGGCGGGATTGGTTACAGCAAAACACAAGTTTACAATTACAACCTGCATTGAATTTACAGCCGGATAGGGACGAACAATTTACATATAATACTGAGGACACCTGGAAAAGATATTACATAACATACGCCTTAGATTATACCGATGCGCACACGGTTGACGGTGATATGTTTGGTTATCACCATGCAGAATACTCAACAGAAAATACAATGCCTACACTTAACCCCGATTTAGTAAGTATAAAGGGATTAAATGAAGTTAGATTGAATTTTGCAATGGGCGACAATAAGGGAACTTTGGGCTTTTTAGAATTGATTAGCATACCTTTTGCCGTTGCGGTGGATTCAATTACGTATGTTATTACATTTGGTTTTGGAGGAACGAATTATTTTGCTCAGATTTTAGACCGTGTAAATGCCTTAAAAATAGCGAATGAATACTTTGCAATAACAAAATGTTTATATGTAAAACCGAAGCCAGGAAGCAGTACAAAAGTAAGTTTAAATACGACCAAATATGAAAGTATTTACAGTGCAACGGGCCTATGGAATAACTACCATTACATTAATTTTATAGCGAACAATGACTTTATTTTACACGAAAATGCTCGTATAAGAATAAGACAAACCGACTTCGTATATTTGCAGAATAACAATTACGCGTTTATAAATAACAAGTGGTGTGAGGTATTAAGGATTGAATGGATTGACGAAAAGAGTTACGCCACAATAACGTATAAAGAGCCTTTGGATTGGGCCAACGGAAAAGTAGAATTAAAAGTTATAAATTAATGACAAACGAAGAAATAAAAAACATTCAAAGCATGGCGGCAAATTTACGCACGTCCTTAGATTCGATTTTAAACACGGCCCACGATGCTATAAAAAAGATTGCTGAAACGGATCCAGAAAAAGCAGACGAGTTATTGAGGGATTTAGCCAACGCCAGGGAAGCAAAGGACGTAAATATAATTAACGAAATACGTAATAAATATGCCAATAGCAGTAAGTAATAAGATTTTTGAGGATATGTTCTCAAACACCTTGAATTTCTACCAAGCAAATGCAGGGGATAAACACACATTTTCATGTACTATTTTAGAACAAATTTCGGTATTTGATTCACCTGTTAATTATCTGAGTTATACGCCAGGAACAAATCAAATAACGTGGAGCGGTGGGAATTTCTTAACAGAAGGCTTTGAAGTTGGGGATGAAATTGACGTTGTAGTTTATAACTCAAATGGAACGGTTCACGCTACGACTACGGTTGACGTTTTAGTAGTTGAGGCTTCTTTTATAATAGTGGATGCAAACGTAACTTGGAAGGATTCAACCAGGTACGTAGCACTAATTGTTAAATATAAGACGGGAAACAAAAGAAACGGCTTAGAATTAAATTTAAATTTCATTCAGCAAAGTGCTTCATTGACGCCGAATAGTTTAATTGACGGCTCAGTAAACCGAATATTTTTTGATTTAACAGGAACCACAACGAACCAGGTTGTAAACGGTACGCAGGTCAATATAAAGTCGGGACAATATACCGTAAATGCAAGTATAAAAGATTTAACAAACTATCCAAATGACCGCAGACAATATACATTAACGGTTGAGTTTATTCAAGGTGGAGCCATGTTAGAAAGTTCGTTCAATTTTGGATCCTGCTTAAAAGCGTATTTTGGTACGGTATGGCAAAGAACCTACGGGAACCCTAACAATAATTATTCGTATGCAATTTGCGATAATGCCGATACGGGTTGGTATGACGAGGCCTATAATACAGGGGTAATTAATGCTACCTTAGTGCAAGGGATTGCGAGTTTAGAATATAATACAACGCAAACGGGTACTATTTCCATTGATTCAGCGAGTACAGATTTTGGCTTTGGAGCCGGTTATATTCCTACTGACGAGGCGTATTATAAAAATAAAACTGTAGATCAAAGTGAATTAAGTATGTTTATAGAAACGCAAACGAGTGCGGCACCTATTTTACTTACTTCGCCTTCAAACCCTTCTGGAGCAGGTTACACCCTTGAATTTAGCAACCCCGTAACAGTTGGAACAGTTACTACGTGGGATTGGGAGTTTACGCCGGACAATGATTTTAAAACATTTATGGAAGCCAGAAACGACGGCGACCGTTTATTTTACATTTGGGCAAAATATGGAACTGTAAACCTGCTATTATTCGCAGACCAACTAACAGCACAGGCCAAACAAGGCGACCCTTTAAACATGGTAGTTCACCGTTTTGTAGATCATTCACAAAATATTGACGATACAAACCTAACAAAAACAGGTTTTGAAGGAAACGTTGAAGACGATATTGCATTTATTGGCAAATTTATAGTAGATATTGGAGTTGATATTACTTACACAAAGGCCGAAATTTGGGCCGTAAATTCAGTTAGTGGGGATGAATTTTTATTGAATGGCGTTTTATTTGATTTTACGAGCGTTCCAAAGGTAGGCGGTTATTATCCTATAAACCAAAGTCAAACAGTTATTACAACGCTTCCTACGACCTCAGAAAAGCGCATTGCAGAACTTGAAAGGGACATGAGTGTAGATACATTAACACAATATGGATTTAGAGTACACTTTCCTTTCCTTTACAGGTGGGAATATTGGATAAACCAACCAAATGCGAACGCTGATTTTTACCCTAATAACCAAACGGCTAATTGGGTACCGTATGGAACGACAGGAAATTGGGATTTAGAGTTGAGAATAACAGCAAATATTGACGGTTTAGATTCGCAATACTCAGAAAATATTGTTATAAAGGATTATGATTCCGACCCGAATATAAATCAAACAATGCAATTAGAAGTTATTAGCACGTCGCAAACGGTTGGAGTTATAGTAGAGGGTGAATTACATAAAGTAAGTGCGTTACATACGCTTATTTCGGGTAATTGGGATACGGGTAGCGTTTGGGGAATGATTACTATTGAACCAACGCAAAGTTCACCGCGTTGGATATGTTCAACGGTTGTGGCCTTTGATAATAACCAAGCAAACCCCTTAACGCCTATTTCGGGACTGTATGCAACGCTATCTTTTCCAAACCCAAATGAAGCGTTAATAGAATGCTATTTTGATCCTAATAAAATTAATTTGTCTAACGGCGTAAAATTCACGTCAAAAATAAAAGGTTGCTATGTGTGATTGCTTAAATCTTACTTTTGAATACAATAACCCGGCTTTGGATTATGAATTAAGCCCAACGGGAACGTATAACGGATTCAATACTTATGAGTTTACATATTATGGAACGACGTATTACATTTGGCACGATGCAAGTTCACCAGGTGATTGGAATATAACTGAAATAATAGGAGCAGGCCCGTATTTAACTTCAATAAAAAACAATGGCGACCCGTGTCCAATAGCAGTTACACCCGTGTGGTTGCCGGGAACAGTTGATTACGTAGAAACTACAGACGATTGCGATGGCGATTGCGGACACGAGGACCGACAATACTTTGAATATAAATCGATAAAACTTCCAAAGGTATGCGTTGACCAGGATCGGGGATTAGAGGACTGCTGTTGTGAACAATTAGTTTTGGCAAAGGTTACAAATAACAGTTGGGAAACCGATAAAACAAGCGCCTGGATGAAATTAAGTGATCCCGCAGACTCAGTAACCTTTGAACTTTACAAAGATAATGTATTAACAACCTATACACCAACGGCAATCCCCTTCCAAAATGAGCCAAATGCCTATTATACTACAATAGATTGGATTGACGTATTAAATTTAGATGGAGTTGGGTGCTATGAATTGAAAATTAGCTACGATATTTCGGGCATTTTAGGAACTTTTACGTGGGGAAAATATAGATTGCTACCATTCACTATTAAAAACGCGCTTAAAACGGCCAGAATTAGGGCGTATTTCGATGCTTACCACGAAATAGAACAGATAAATTTTACAGGTTCCAACGTTGAAAGTACATTTAGATTTTACGGTTATATTGGAAACCGTCAACCGAACATGGAAATTGATAATATTATTTATGACAATAGAGAAATGAAGCGGGTAATTAGGGAAAACCTAAATGAATATGAAATTTCGGTGGATCCTTCTTTGAAATGTATTACTCAGCCGTTAATTGATTTTTATTTTTTAAGTGAAAACGAGCTATTTATTTCAGATTACAACGCGCATAACCACGACTATTGCATAAATGATTTACCCGTAATTGTAAGCCAAAGCCCAGAAATACAATATTTTGATTTCTCCAGGAAGGCAGGCGTAACGTGTGTGGTAAGTGATAAATTTAAAAACAAAAGAACCTACTATTAAAAACTAAGTAAAAATTCGTATAACTTTGAAAAAAAATAAACATGGCAACACCTTCAATTTATCAATTAAGCAATAAAAATGGAAGCGATTCGGTATTAACCGCTTCACGTGGTTCGTATATTGTGAACAATACGGTAGCGTATTCAGGAAATGCAAGGGCAATCGTAGTATTAGAAGATACGGTATTCAATACGATAGCGCATTTTGGAGTAGCAGGAAATGTTAAAACTTCTTATATCGCTGCACCGGCAACAGCCGTAAAAGCAGGGGCAATTATAACGCCTTTGGACGGTAATTTATTTACAAATATTTCGTTAACTTCTGGATCTGTTGCACTTGTGTTATGATTGGTTACGGAAATAGCTATTTTTTAAAAAGGATTTACGGAATTGGTGTTACGCCTCCTTCCTTACTCCTTGACACCTATACAGGAGCAGCAGTTGCATATTCACTTAGACAATTAAGGACAGCATACACAGGGGCGGCAATAAGAGTAAGACGTTCAAGTGATAACGCTGAACAAGATATTAACTTTGTAGGGGGTGATTTGGATACTTCGTCTTTGCTTACATTCTGCGGTGCTGGTAATGGCTTTGTAACAACTTGGTATGACCAAAGTGGTAATGCTAATAACTCAACACAAGCAACAGCAGCTAACCAATGTCAAATTGTTTCAAGTGGTAGTTTAATTTTAGATGCAGACACAAGTAAAATATCAACAACTTGGTCAACTGATAGATATAATTTAACAAATGGAATAAGTACAAATACACAATATTTATCAGTTTCAATGTGGAGAAGAGGTGCTACAACATCAGACACAATGATTCATTTAGGTAATTCAACAGGGAATGCCCCTTGTACGTTATATTGGTTAGGAACTGGAAGTGCTTATTCAGTTAGAAGTTATATGTCAACTTTATTAAGTTATCAAAATGTATCTACAACAGGAAGATGTGTTATGACTTCATTAAGGGATTCAGCTAATTTAAAAGTTGCTTATCGTAATGGAGTTCAATTAACAAACACAGCAACACAAGCACCTGTTGCTGGAACACTTACTACATTTGGTCAAGTTTCAACATCTGTATACACTTCAGGTCAATACCAAGAGTTAATATATTGGGATTCAGAACAAAGTGCAAATAGAACAGGAATAGAAGATAACATAAATACATATTGGGATGCTTATTGATGGCTACAAATACACGAATGAACAAGAGGCAATAAACGCACGTAAACAATGTGCTGATTATTATGGCTTACCTGTTAAACCTGATGATGTCACTCAATATTGGGTTGACTATGAAACAGCAGATTTAGACACACCTATATTTTGGTATATTGTCTTTGATGAAAGTATTAGAGTAATATTAGGAGAACCAAGTACATTTGAAGTGACTGTACCTAATCCTTTTGAATAATGGAAGCCTGGATTAAAATGATAAAGCAGTACGGCGTAACAGGTTTATTAACTTTGTGGTTATGGGTTACGCATAATAAAGTTGAAAGACTTGAAGCTAAATTATATGACTGTTTAAAAGAAAATAGTTACAAGAGCCATAAAGCGGAAAATGTAAATACGCATGAAACCCTTTACGCGATCATTCCAAAAGATTACCTAAGTGAAAAGATTAAAAAATTACGGGGATAAAAACCGAATAGGAAAATTAATAGCGACATGCATAAAAGCGGTTACGGCTATTTTAGGTGCAAGTGCTATACTTTCAGAACAAAAACCGTATATTAGCCTCGGAATCCTTTGCGTTGGAGCCATAGCAAACGAAATAATAAACTTTTACGACTGGGAAAATGGTTAAAAATTACACCGATAAACAGCTTTTGGATAGGGTAAAAAAATTGCCTACATTCAGTTCTATTCCTTTGGGTCTTTGGATTCTTGGAGTTAGAAGTTCGGCAGATTTACCGAACCAATTTGATGATAAATTTTACATTTTTAGAGGTGAAAAATTCCTTCAAGTCTTAACGGGAACTACACACCCAGGAACTACAATATTAAGAAACCACTATAAATACAATTCTAAGGGTGCAGCTGTTGTTATGGCTGACCGTTGGTATTATGATCTTTGGGTATATGGAAAACACAAGGGAAAAATGCCTGCATTGCTTCAATTAGGAAACAAAATAACGGTTTATAGGGATGGGGATAAAGATAACAAGGCGGAAGAAATAGGGGAAATTCAAACGGGGTTTTTTGGTATTAATTTCCATACGAATAATTATGACCTCAACACAAAACTTACCAAAACCGAAATCAATGATTGGAGTGCAGGGTGCCAGGTTGCTAACCAAGTTATGAAATACCGTGATTTAATGCAGTTATTTGAAAAAGAAAAGGGTAAATTCACCTATTGTTTAATAAAAGAGTTCTAAAATGGAAAAGCAAAAAAAAGACGTTAAAATAAACGTAGAAACAGGAGAGCATAAAATACACGTTAACCGGAACGAAAGTGGCTTAGACGCGAAATATGACGGTAAAAACGTAGACGTAGAATACAATAAAAGCGAGGATCAAAAACATTTCAAATACGACGGCAAAAAACTCGACGTTGAAGTGAAGAAAACAGCAGAAGGAACGGAAGTTAGTGTTAACGCAAATAACGGGATTTTAAAAACTATTGGAAATTTATTGAGTCGTATTGTTTTGAGGCGTTTTAAACGTTAATTTTGTTTAGATTTATTCTGTATTGTTTGTTTTAATGTTGAGGAAGCCCCTGTTAATTCGGGGGTTTTTTCATTTAGAGAAAAAAAATTAAAATATTTTTACTAAAAAGTATTGTGTATTAAAAAATATATATATCTTTGTTCTATAATTAAAACACAAGGTTATGAAAACAGCAGAAAATTATTTAGAATTTAACTACTCAGACGACAGCGTAGTTATTTGCCAGGAAGGAATTACGTATGTAATTGGATTCGATTACCCTACTATTGGAGGTTTTAGCGGTAATATACCACAAATTTCAAAAGTTATAGAGTGTTGGGATCAAAATGATAACATTTTATCTACAAATATTTCAGAAGAAAAATTACAGGAATTACAAGTATTAATCAATAAAAATTACAGCCATGAAGCCAACGTATAACGAAGAGTATTTTTACGCAGTTGAGTTAATGATAAAGGGAATGATGCAACGAATGCATGATTTAAGCCACATGGCAAAGGAATGTAAACGTGGCGGTCTGGATAATTTAGCAAACAAATATATCGAACGTATGGATTTATGCTCACGTGGTTTAATAAGGTTAAGCAGTTATTTAAGAACTATAAAATCGTAGAATTATGGAAAATTATTTTCAACCGGTAAGACCCAACGTTATGAGGTGTGCCAGATTTTGGCGAAATCAATCGCTTAGAGGTGATTTAATGGACAAAGGCGGTAGTTTCAATATTGATTTGTACCTTCGTTATTTAGAAGCGATAAATGAGCAAATTCAAAGACCTATTGTTAACCGTGTTAATTCTAATCTTATACAGAAATGAGCCGTAATAAATTCACTAAGCGGGTACTAATTGAGTTGGATTGGACCGATATAAATGAATTAAAGGACACGATGCGGAATTTAACTGAAAGGATTTTGGAAGGAAACGAGTGCTTTGAGCATATTGACCGAAGAAAAACACAGCCGGTAACCTTCCGTTTTAGTCAATGGTATTTAAGGAAGCGTGAAGCAGTTGAAAAGTCAGAAGGAAACGTAACTATACACACGGTAAAAAGCAGGATATGAATTTTGATTTACTTATTTTGGTTTTGGACGTTTGTATTTTGTATTGGGTATTTAGGCAATGGTGGCATGGTGATCATTGAATTACATAGAACTCAGACGCCTTTTGCGGTTCTTGTTTCTAAGGAAACATTTGGGGACTTATATTCGATACTTTACAGAAACCGTTATATTATTTGCGAGGAAATGACCAGGAAGGAAATACGTTGGTTTTGTGATAACAGGTATTTATTTAGGGAAACGCATAAAACTGAACACGGTACTGTTTTCGAGTACAAGAAATTCAAAAAAAAAATGAGTCTAAGTTTACGGCATAACTTTTTAGTTCGGCATAACATAATAAAAGGGGATTTTATATGAAAACATTTTTACTTACTTCTGGATCGCATAAATATTTCTACAGGCTCCACCTGAGAAGAGTTAGGAATTTTAGGAAAAGAAAAAATTTATACACAAATAACGAAATAGATTAGAAATGAAATTAAGAGCAATTTTTGAACCTGCAGACCATGACACAAGTTTAGCAGTACAGCGGTTAGACGATGGCGGGTTATTTATAGAATTAAGAATCGATGACGGTTGGTTGGATATAATTCTATCCGAAAAGGAATTTGAGAATTTAAAAGAGTATTTAATTTTCACAGAAAAGTTTTTAGATTAAAAAATAATTTTTAATTTTGGTTAATAGTTCCCTCTCACATTATAGAACTTAAAGGTATTATTGACCCTGTTAATGAACGAGAAGTGAGAGGCTCGGGAGTTAGCGGGGTTTTTTGTTTTACATAAATACGGAATGTATGAAATTTTTAGAAAAGGATTTGGAACAAATCATTTGGGATGCTGATAAAGAGGTTTTATCAGAAAGAGGTTTAAATTTAGATGGCAAACTTAAACGTCAATTAAAAATAGGTAATTATGGAATTGCTGATTTAATTCATTTTAAAAGACCTATATCATATTATGATAAAGAAGAAAATAAAATGTTTAATGTTGAAAATGGATTAATTGAAATAATAGAATTAAAAAATGAAAAAATATCAGTTAGTGCATTTATGCAAGCAATTAAATATTTAAAAGGCATAAAAAGATATTTACAAGAAAGAGATTTTAACGATTCTAAATATTGTTACAGAATTACATTAATTGGAAGATATTTAGATTTTGACTCATCAATATGTTATTTGCCAGATTTAATTTGTAATGAAGATTTAACTGTTGAAATTATTACATATAGTTATGATATAGATGGTATTCAATTTCAAAGTGAATGGAATTATAAATTAACTAACGAAGGTTTTTAGCTATGAGTGGTTGGATTAAAATACATAGGTCTATAACTAATCATTGGTTATATTCAGAAAAACGAGTTTACAGTAAACTTGAAGCATGGTATGATATGCTTATAGCGGTTAATTATTCAGATAGTAAAACGCTTATTAAAGGTAAATTATATGAAGTTAAAAGAGGTCAAAGTATAATGAGTTTAGATAGCTGGGCAAAGCGTTGGAATTGGGATAAATCTAAAGTTAGAAGGTTTTTAAACACGTTGCAAAATGATAACATGATTGAATTAAAAAGCGACACGATAACGACACGGCTAACTATTTGTAATTATGAGAGTTGCCAAGGTGAACGAAACGCAGATGAAACACCAGTGAAACGCAAACGAAACGCAGATGAAACACAAACGACACCAATAGAAGAAAGAAAAGAAAATAAAGAAATATTATTTAATGATTTTTGGAAAATTTACGATAAGCAAATTGATAGAAAAAAATGTTTAGAAAAGTTTCTAAAATTAAAAGACCAAGAAATAAAACTTATATTTGAAAATCTTCCTAACTATATTCTTAATACTCCTGATAAACAATTTAGAAAAAACCCATCAACTTGGATAAATAATAAATGTTGGAATGACACTGAATATAGTAAACCAAAAACAATTACTTACACACCTAACATAATTCACGAATAATGTATAAGCGACTACAAGAAGTATCAAAAGAATTGTTTGAGATACGTAACGAATTAAACGTAAAAGGAAAATCAGTAGGTTGGACTTTTGATAATTTGCCGTATACAGTAAAAGAAGGTTGTACTACGTATATCGGGGCAGCTCCTGCAAGTGGTAAAACAGAAATATGGTTTGAATTTCTAATAAATTTAAGTTGTTTGCATGGTTGGAGGCACGTAATATTTTCGCCTGAAACAGGAAGCGCAGCAGAAGTTTATGCGGAACTATGTTACAAGTATATTGGTAAACCGTACACTATAGGAGAAAATTCAATGAGCCAAGGTGAACAGGTAAGTGCTGAAATGTTTATTAATGAGCATTTTATTGTGGTTGATCCAATTGACGAGGATTTAACACTTGAAAAGTTTTACTTATTAGTTGACCAAATAGAACGAACGGAAGCCGTAACAATAAATACCACAACCATAGACCCATGGAATGAATTAACAGAGGAATACACTAAAGATGATTTAGGGCGTGAGGATAAGTATTTGAGTAGAATATTAGGATTAGCCCGTAAGAACGCACGTAAAACAAAGCGACACAACTGTATAATAAACCACGTTCGCGATCAAGCTCCAATAACACAAAACGGACATACTTTTTACCCTATGCCAACTGCTCGTGATTTTGCAGGCGGTCAAGTATGGTTTAGAAAAGGTTTAACAGTTTTAATTCCGTGGCGTCCACCAGTAGGCTTAACAGACAATGAAGGTAATATTTACGAAGAGAATGAAGTTCATTTAAAAGTGGCTAAAAGTAAACCAAAAGGCGTATCTAAAAACGGAACATATAAGCTCTATTTAGATGTGCAAAAATATCAATACTATATGAAGGATTTTGCAGGTAATCGAATTTATGCAATGCGTTCAATAGATGAACAAAAAAGCAATTCTTTTCCTGCTCAGAACCCTCAAAAAGTAATTAACTTAGATATTGTAAACGGAAAAGAAATAATGAGTACTTCCGAAAAAATAAAAATGCAAAACAAAGACCCTTTTTAATATGAATAATTTAAACCTCACAAAAGTACGTATTGACGTTTTGAACGTAGCGTTAAAAATCAAAATTGCCTTAGATGAAATTAAGGAAAAGCAACCCAACCGCAGGGAATATATTGATCCAATGACTGAAAGCGTAGAGCAGTTGCATAATGCCTACGAGGCTATAAAAACACTGCAAGAAGATTTACATTTAGCCAAAAAAAGAAACTACGACCTGGAACGATTGAACCTTGAATTAGGGGTTGAGGTAAGGGAACTTAAAAACAACTTAGAACTAACAAATAAAATGAACGAGTTATGATAACAATAAAAATAATACTTGCGATTATAGGCATATTAATAAGTTCTTACGTTATTTACGTTGAATATAAAAGAGGGTAATGAGGTGCAAAAACTGTAAACAACCATTTGAGCCGGTACGCTTCTTACAAAAATATTGTTTTAAAGAGGAGTGCGTTAAAGTATGGGTACAAAGCGAAAAGGCAAAGCAATGGAAAAAAAGTAAAGCCAAATTAAAGTTAGATTTAATGACAAAAAGCGATTACGAAAAGATCCTTCAACAGTTAGTAAATAAATATGTAAGGTTAAGGGACAAAGGGCAACCGTGTATTTCGTGTCAAAAGCCAATTAAAGGCAAAACAGACGCAGGACATTTATACGCAGTTGGTAATTACCCTTCCATACGTTACGATTTAAGAAATATAAATGCACAGTGTATTACCTGCAATCAGTTTAACGGCGGAATGATTAACGAATATAGAATAAATTTTGTAAAAAAGTATTCAGAAAAAGACTTGGAAGAGTTGGATCAGTTAGCGCATAAAACCCGTAAATATTCAATACCAGAATTACAGGAAATGATTACCGAGTTTAAAGAAAAAATAAAAGAATATGAAAGAAATTGAATTAAGGATAGGAAATTGGTTTATTGAGAAAGGTGAGGTAAAACAATTTGATGGTGATTTTTATCACTTATTAGGATGCACTCCAATCCCATTGAACACAAATTGGTTAGAAAAGTTTGGATTTGAGAAAAACAAGGATAAAAGATGGATGAGAGGTAAGTCACGTTATGTAATATTTTATTCTGAATATTATGCAACAGGTGAGGATAATAGCATGTGGAGGATTGAATATCATGATACAGATTATGGTAGAAATGAATATAAAGATTGTAATCAATGGGGTGATAGAATCAAATACGTTCACCAACTTCAAAACTTATATTTCTCATTAACAGGAGAGGAATTATGAATGTAAAATATTTTGAATAATTAGTTGTTATATTAAAAAATATAGTTAATTTAGGCACATGATACCAGAGGTTTATAATGAAATACAGGATCTAAAAAACGAAATTAAACACTTAAAACAACAATTAATGACAAAACAACTAAACGAGTTCACACTTAAAGTAAATAAGTCTGAATTTAAAAAACAAAGGATTAGCAACCAGGAGGAGGCAGCCGATTACATTCGAAAGTTTTATTCAGATGACATTGAAATTTACGAAAGTAGTTTTATTTTATTGCTTAACAGAGCAAACGATACTATTGGTTACGCTAAAATAAGTCAAGGCGGTATAACAGGAACTGTAATTGACACTAAAATAGTATTAAAATATTGTATTGATAGCCTTGCAAGTGCTTTTATACTTTGCCACAACCACCCTTCTGGAAATTTAAAACCGAGTAAAGAGGATATTCAGCTAACAAATAAGATAAAAGAAGCAGCAAAATTAATAGAATGCGATTTGTTGGATCACATTATTTTGACTTCGGAAGGTTATTACTCAATGATGGAAGGGGGTGAACTATGTTAACAAAAAAATACTATTGGACAATGAAGAACGGTCAACAGATTGACGTTGATTTAATGACTGAAACACACCTTCGAAATACATTAAAAATGATTTTAAGGAATATTGAACGTGCAGAACAAAAACAAAGTAAAAGACAAAGGTTTAAATTAAATGGCGAAATGGCACAGGATCACGTAGACCAGGGATATTTATCCGAATATGAAGATTTTATGAATGACGAACTTAATTTTTTAGGAATATGATAACAAATTTTGAAGAAGTAACAAACGAGTTAACCAACGAAGAAATGGAGTTAATTCCTATGGCAATACACGGGTTCAGACAATACAAAAAAAATAACCCAATAAAAGCCGAATTAATCGTTAAAAGAATGAACGAATACCTTGAAAGCAAAGGTATTAAAACCAGGTTAACTCAACCCAGATTAAGAAAAATGGTTAATTACATTCGTTCAAATGGCCTTTTACCTTTGATTGCTACGAGTAACGGTTACTTTACAAGTGATTGCAAACAAACTATTATGGATCAAATAAGAAGTTTACAGGAACGAGCGAACTCAATAGAACGTTGCGCTCAGGGACTCAAAAAATTCATATAAAAAATAATTAAAAAATATAGTTTATATTAAAAAATTTATTAATTTTACACTAACATTAAAACAAAACAAATGAAAAATCTATTAAAAGCCCTGGCAGACTTCCAACAAGAAGTGCCGGTAATCCACAAAGGATCAACAGCAGGAAACGGTAAATTCACTTACCAATATGCGGACCTTCCTAAAATCTTTTCAGTAATTAACCCCTTATTAAAAAAGCACGGTATGGGTTTTACTCAGAACTTAGTAACAAAAGAAGGTAAAACGTTTCTAAACACTACAATTTTTCACGTTGAAAGTGGTGAAATGATTGATTCAAGTTGTGAAATACCTCGTATTACGATAGGATCAATGAACGAATACCAAAGTTTCGGTAGTGGAATAACCTATTTTCGCAGGTACTGTTTGGCTTCAAGCCTCTGTTTAATTACGGACATTGATAACGATGCAGAAGGTGAACAGGTGAAGAGTGAAGCACCAAAAGAAACAACACCAGAGCGCCCAAAACTAAGCGTAAACCAATTTAATCAATTAGTTGGCCATATAATGAACGGAACGGAACACCCGAAACACGGAACTTTCACCGTTGAATTAGCTAAAAAGCTATACAACCTTAGTCAAGAGCAGTTATTAACATTAAATGACCTGTAAAATGAAGCATAGTTGGTTAATAAGACCCTCCGAAATGGGGGATTTAATGACGCAAGGTCGTAAAAAAGAACAAATTTGGGGCGATACTGCAATGAAAATAATACAGAAAAACGTATTGTTTCACAAGTTCGGTATTGAAGAACCTGTTGTTATGACAAAACAAATGGACAAAGGAATTTACAATGAGGCTAAAAACATGGAGTTAGCTGCAAGAATTTACGGTTGGATAGACGTAGATACCAAACAACCTAAAAAACGCCTGGTAAATGATTTCTTTATAGGTGAACCAGACCACAACGGAATAAATTTAGTGGATATAAAAAGCAGTTTTTCAGCAGATACATTCCCGTGGTTCGGTAATCCGGATAACAAAGACTACGAATACCAATTACAGACGTATATGGATTTAACAGGACACCAGGAAGCCGAATTAGTTTACGTGTTGAGTAGCCACCCAGAGCATTTAATTAGATCCGAAATAAAACGCTTAACATATTACTTTGTGGATAGGCCTCATGAGTTTAATTTTATGACGTCAATCGAGGATTTATGGACGTATGCGGAAGAAAAGGCAACCGAAATAGTAATGCGTGAAGCAATGGTTGACCACATACCCGAGGAAAAGCGAGTAAGGAAGTTCACAATAAAAAGAAATAACGAACTAATTGAACGGATGCACGAAAGGGTAATTGGGGCAAGAAATATTTTTGACAACTTAATGGAGCAGTTATGAAAAAGTTAACAGCAGTAGAATGGTTAGTTGAAAAACATTTTGGAAGTATAGAAAATTGCAGCCCTAACTTTAGAAAACATATTGAACAAGCCAATAAAATGTTTGAAAAGCAGATTATAGAAGCTTGGGTTGATGGAGTTATTAATTGGGACTCAGAAAAAGAAGCACAACAATACTACAACGAAACCTTTAAATCAGAATAAGATGGAACTAACATATAAATTTTATATTGTATTTTAAACCCTTTAAAATAAAATAAGATGTTATTAACGTTTTGCAGATTGCCGATGTTGGCGTTTTGGAACACAAATTTATCAACTTAAAATACACTTAATATGGAACACGAATTTTCAAATAAAGATGAAGCCGCCAATATTGGCAATGTGCTGTTAGCGGCAGTTAATTCTTTGAGGTCGAAACACGATGCTTGGATAGGAAATCAAACAGACCAAATAACTTCTGCAAATGCTAAAGGGTTTAAGGAAGGATTGGCTTGGGCGATTGAAACGATTGAAACAGCATTTGAGCAAGAGCGTTTTCAAGAGCAATATAATCGTGAAGAGGCGGGAAGGATTGCATTGCAGAATAGGTATGTTTATGATGAGGGTGGTAATTGTGATGGTTTTGCCCGTTAATTACCGCTAACACAAAGGTAGGCATCCGTTTTAATGGTGCTTACCGACTGTTATCCGCAGTTTTAATTGCGGAATTTATTAACCTTTAAATCAGAATAGAATGAAAATATTTAGCAAATACAAGTATAAATATGAATACAAATCTCCATTTGGTGAGTGTTGGATTGTTTATAGATTATTGTTTGGTTTTATCCCAATTAAATATCGTGAATTTGATTACAAAGTAATTGATAGTAGAGAAAATGATGATGAAGTTGAAGAATATGTTAAATTACTTAACCTTTAAATCAGAATAAGATGAAACTAACATATAAATTTTATATTGTATTTTAAACCCTTTAAAATAAAATAAGATGTTATTAACGTAACGCAACTTGGCGAACCTTGGATGTGTACGTATTTTCGCCAAATTGCTGTTATAGTCTGGTAGCGACTTTAAAAAATAAATTTAATTAGAACGAAAAATGGAAAAAGAAATAAAAAAAAGCGAACAAAGAATACTGCATTTAACTTTAAAAAAGAAATGGTATGATATGATTTCAAGTGGCGAGAAAAAAGAAGAATATCGAGAAATAAAGCCTTATTGGGAGCAAAGATTAGAACTACCAAGATTAGCACCTTTTGTTACAAGATTAAAAGAATTTGATTTTGTAGTATTTAAAAACGGATATTCAAAAGACGCACCATCAATGAAAGTAGAATGTAAAGGTATAAAACTCGATTATTCAAAAGCAAAATGGTGTGATGGAGTTGAAGATTTTTGTTATGTAATTAAACTCGGAAAAGTGATTTGGAATAATAAACTTATGTAGCTTTTTATTTCTTTTCCTGCACAAAATAGTATTGGAACGAGAAACTAAGCTATCGACTATAACGTTGGAGCGGTTGGCGATGTGCCACTTCAACGGACTAACTTCATACACGCACTATCCTGTGGCATATTGCCAACCGCTTGTTATAGGATAGTTTTATTTTTTGTGCGGTGGGCTTAAACAAATTTAAAAATGATAACAGAATCTCGTAAAAAAACAATCAATGGTAGAGAAATTGAATACTTAGATGTAATTCATCATACCACAATTACTAAGTTTAAATTTTGGGATAGAATCAAGATTTTGCTTGGTAAAGAAGTCACAACAAGCAGTGAAATATACACACAGCACGAATGGTGTAATGTAGTAGGAAGTGAAGCAAAATCAAGTGTAGCTCCATTGATTGTTAGAAAGTCAAAAGGTATGATACAGATGTGCGATGGGGAAAAATAAAATTTCCTATAACACCAAAGCAGGTGAAGTTTTAATTTCACTTACCGACTGTTATCCGCAGTTTTAATTGCGGAATTTATTAACCTTTAAATCAGAATAAGATGCAAAAAGACGAAATAGTGGAATCAGTAATAAACGAATTTAGAGCGCGTTCAGAGCGTGGAATAAAGAAATATGGAACTACCTTACAAGAAAACGAATTAAGTCAATTAGAATGGCTTAAACACCTACAGGAAGAACTTATGGATGCAGTTCTATATTTAGAAAAAGTAAAACAAATAAATAAATAAAATGAAGGAAGAGTTTAAAAAAACAGCTGAGGAAAAAGAACAGCTTAAAAAACTAAAAAAAGAGTATAAATTAAAACAGAAGCAAAATGAGCAGAAAACCAAACACGGGAACAATTAACCGAAACGAGTACAAAAAAGAGGACAAGCACCCAGATTACAGGGGAACGATTGACGTAGATGGAAAAGAAAAAGAAATTTCACTTTGGATCAACGAAGGGAAGGACGGTAAAAAATACTTTTACGCTACGATAAAAGAACCATATAAAAAACAGGAAGCGCCTAAAAGAAACAATGACGACGACGACTTTTTAAATTTTTAAACATATTGTAATGAGTGTAGAAATATTAGCAGTGTTGGATAGGGTAACCAAAAACGAAGTACGTAAGTTCATGAAGGAAAACAAAATGACCTTATACCGCTTTTCAAGGGAAACGGGTGTATTATACCCGAATTTACATAAATACCTAAGCGGAAAAGGAACGCTAAACGTAAAAAACATTGAGAAAATAGGTAAGTATATTTTAACGAAAGGGGTTTAACGCCCCTTTTTTAATTGAAATTCTGTAATTTAGAGCCATGAAAAAGAGCATATATTATTTAAAAGTAACAGCAGGGATATTGTTAATGCCGTTATTTGCTTCCTTATATTTTGTTGATCGTGTTATTTTAATTGCGATGCCCTGGAAGCCAACAGATAAAATACAAACCTGGATAGTTGACCCACAAAAAGCCACACATTCAGTTTATAGATTAATGGCTGCACTTGCAATTTATGGCATTTATTCGCTTATATTTTAATGAATCAAAGAAAATTATACAGGATATTTAGGTTAGTTGAATTATTAACTGATAAACCAAGAACAATAATTACTATTTCACGTTATTTAGATGTAACTGAAAGAACAGTATATAGGTATTTTGATTTATTTAAACAGTTAGGATATACAATAGAAAAACAAAAATTTAATAAATACTTGCTTGTTAAAAAATAAATGTCAAGATTAACCCAAACATACGCCTATTTAAACGTAAAACCAAGCGATTTAACGAATGATTGGATAAAAACCAAGCTAACAGATATAACAGTTACGGAAAGTCTTTTAGAATTAAGAAAACAAAATTTAAAAAATTTACGTTTAGAATTAAAACATATTCAAAAAAACATTAATTTTGAATCACTAAGACCAGTTAGTAAATAGAATTAGGATTTCTTGCATAATCATAAATTAAAATTACCCTACTGACTGGTCGCGGTGGGGTTTTTTATTCCCTATAAAAACAGCGGATGTCAAAACGTAAAAGCAGAACCGAAATAAGGTGCGTATTTTGTCTTAAATCAAAGTAAGGTTTTTTCTATGACTTGTTTGCCTCTTTGAGCCTCAATAAACGACCGAAAACTCAACGGAAGTAAGTACAACGGTGATAAATAAAATCACTCTTTATAAGGGGTAAGGGGTGACTTGTTTATTGTCGCCTAAAACACTCACTCAAATCTAACAAAAGTAAGTACTTAGGATAGATAAAAAAAAACATTTAACTTTGAATAAAAAAACACATGGCTTTAGGTAGACCGCAAGAAAAATTTGAAGAACAAAATATCCCCGATACATGGCAAGAGGATATACTCACCTTATATTCAGAGGGTGCAAGTGACGTTGAAATAAAAGCACTTATTCATGAATGGAGAGGCTCATTTTCAAATGACCTTTGGGATAGATGGATGAAAGAAGAGGTAATTTTTTCGGAAACCATTAAAAAAGGCAGACTACTATGTGAAGCATGGTGGCAAAGAAATGGGCGTGTAAACTTAAAAAATTCAAACTTTAATTACACAGGTTGGTACATGAACATGAAAAATAGGTTCGGGTGGGCAGATAACACCAAGAATCAAACAGAAATTAGAACAGAAGTAGACCTCACTGGATTGAGTACAGAAGAAATAAAAGAACTATTAAAAGGTGAATGACAAACGCGACCAAATACGACAATTACTCAAAGCCGAATTGTGCAGGCGTGAATTTTGGGAATTTTGCCTATTCTACGACAACGAGTTTTTTAAAAAGCGTTTATTTTTACAGGAAGTCGCAGAAGCGTTCCAACAAATAGAAGAGGGTAAAATTAAATCCCTAAGCGTTTCAATGCCACCAAGGGCAGGGAAATCCTATATTGCATCATTATTTTGTGCTTGGACCATAGGAAGAAACCCAAGTGAAAGCGTAATGCGTAACACGTGTACCGCTACATTATACCAAAAATTCAGTTATGACGTTAGGGCAGCTGTAAAGAGCGACAAATTTAAACAGGTTTTTCCTTCTGTAATTCTCAGCGACGACAAAGCAAACCTACAAGGGTGGAATACAAACAGCGCAAAACAGGTAAGTTATTTCGGCGCAGGGGTTGGCGGTACGATTATAGGCTTCGGTGCTTCAAATATAGCCGTAACGGACGACCTTTACACGGGATTAGAACAAGCCCTTTCAGACACTCAAAACGACCGCATAATACAATGGAAGGAAGCAACGCATGATTCACGTTTTGAAAGCGGTTGTAAGCGTATTGATATAGGTACTCGTTGGAGTTTAAACGACGTTATCGGTCGCCAAATGAATGAAGGCATATACGATAAATCTATTGTAATACCTGCCTTAGTAGAAGGAAAATCCTTTTGCGAGGATGTAATGACAACTGCTGAATACTTAGAAAAGCAAAAAAGAACAGAGGAAAGCATTTGGATGGCCGAATACATGCAGGAACCCGTTGACATTAAAGGACGCTTATTCAATCAATTAAACACAATTACCAGAAGTGAATTTGAACCATATAAAGATAGAATAGTTGGCTCAATAGGTTACGTTGACGTGGCGGATATGGGTGCAGATTACACGGCTTCCGCTATTTTAGCCGTAGCAGACAATAAATTATTCGTAGTGGATTACGTATTTAACAAAGCCAATACCGATATTACCCTTCCACAAGTGGCAAATGTACTCAACAAGTGGGGTTCAACGTATTGCAGGGTTGAAAGTAACAGCATGGGAGCTATGTTTTCCAGATATTTACAAAAGGAAGTAAAAACAAAAATACTACCCGTACACAATACAACGAATAAGGTTACTCGAATTATAATGCAAAGCGTTTGGATCCAGGAAAAAATAATCTTTGTAGTGGATGAAAGACCCGAATGCCAACAGTTTATTCAAAATGTACTATCATTCAGTAAGGAAGGTAAGAATAAAAATGACGATGCACCGGACTGTATGGCGGGACTTGCAATATTCGCTCAATCAATGTTTAGGCAGTTTGCTTAAAATGTAACCCCCTTTGCGGTTAATAAATAATCATTACATTTGCCTAAAATCTATTGAATGGCATTTGATTTTATTTCGGCATTTGTTGACAATTACGCGAACACCGACCGTTTTTCACAATTAACACGGCAAATATTCCCACCGGCCGTTCAAATTTGGGGTAAAAAAGAAGCCGTTTGGCTCGATACAGGGGATGCCTGGCGGTTGTTTATAGATATTCCAGAACTCAGAGCCGTAGTAAATAAACGCGCTACAATGATGGCAACCAACGTACCTATCCTTCACGACAAAGATGGAAACGTAGTTGAAAATCATTGGTTAAATGACCTAATAAAAAAGCCAAATGCAGTACAAAGTTGGAGCGACGTAGTTTATTCAATGAGTGTGCAGGATGCTTTATACAGTAACGTGGTTGGTTACTGCCCTTTGCGTTCATTTGGGATTCGGAACCTAATAATTACGCTTCCAAACAATAAGATTCAAATTAATCTAAGCGGTAAAAAGCTAAAACAAATGGATCGCGAGAACCTTATTGACTCGTTTATATTCACGTATGACGATGGAAGCACCGAAAAAATAGAGTTACAGGATGCTGTTTACCTTACAACTGCCGATGGTATGAACATAGTACGACCGATTTCAAGGATTGATTCACTTAGATTACCTTTATCGAATATAATGGCCTCGTATAGAAAGCGAAATGTATTACTTGAAAACTTGGGTGCAATCGGTATTTTAAGCGCTCAGAGCAACGATATGGGTGGAACTATACCAATGACGCCAGAGGAACGCCAAAAGATCCAAAAAGATTGGTACAGAAGGCAAAAGGACGAACTAATTATAACAGAGTCAAACGTTAATTGGCAACCAATGAGTTACCCAACAAGGGATTTAATGTTATTCGAGGAACTAACTGAGGATAAATTAGCCATAATTGACGCATACGGATTGAATTATAACCTATTCAGTAGTGAAAAAGGAGCCACGTTTACCAATGTAAGGGACTCGATACGCATGGCATATACCGATACTATCATTCCAGAAACTCAACAGATATACGACAGCCTAATGGCTCAATGGGGATTACAACAAGAAGGCTATCATTTGGAAGCTAATTTTGACCATTTACCGGTATTACAGGACGATGCTTCACAAAAGGCCACAGCAGAAAAAACAAAAGTCGATACATATAGCGTTATGTTAAAAGATGGAGTTGTAACTCAACAGCAGTACGCAGAAGAGTTCGGCATTGAATTACAAAAACAGGATCGAACAGAAAGTCAAGCGGCTGCACTTGCACAGGCTCAAACCAACCTAAAAGGAACCGTTGGAGGACTTGACGGAATTATAGCCTTGAATAACTCAGTTAGTACGGGCCAAATGGATAGGCAAACGGCTATAAATACACTCGTTAACTACTATGGTTACGATGCAACAGTAGCAAATTCAATGATAACAAACCCTGTAAACAATGCCAATACCTAAGCCAATAGCAGACGAAACAGAACAGGAGTTTATAAGCCGTTGTATGGATGATGAAACAATGAACTCAGAATACGAAAGTGAGCAAAGAATGGCAGTATGCTCCGTAGCATGGAATGAAAAAAATGTAAAGAACATGAGTAAATACGAAATTAAAAGCGGACACGAAATAAAAGATATGGACGGGACAAAGCGCGAAGTTGCGGTTTACCTGGCTAAATTTGGAAACGTGGATTCAGATAACGACGTTATTCAAAAGGGAGCGTTTAAAAAGTCGATCCAGGAACGCGGGCCACAATCCCCTTCAAATAGAAAAATTGCCTTCCTTAGACACCATAATTGGGAAATGCCAATAGGAGTATTCAGTAAATTACAAGAGGACGATAACGGTTTATTTGCAGTTGGTAGATTAGGAACTTCGACAATGGGTGAAGATGCTTGGCGCGATTACCAGGATGGCATAATAAAAGAACATTCGGTTGGCTTCCAAAGGGTAAGCGACAAAACAAAATTCGTAAAGGACACGTCAAACCCTGCAGGTGGATTTACATTATTACAAGAGGTCAAATTGTGGGAAGGTAGTGCGGTTACATTCGGGGCAAATGAGTTAACGAATGTAGTCGAAATAATGAAAAGTGAAAATAAGCAAAGCTATATTGATAAAATTTCCGAGGACTTGCAAACAGTAATCAAAGCCTTAGCAAATGGAAAAGGCTCAGACGAACGTTTGTACGAACTTGAAATGAAGGCCAACTTCCTATCGAGTCGGTTGACTTTACTCGCACAAACAGAACCGCAACAGCATTCTGTTAAACTGTTCGAGCCGGAGCCACAAGTATTCAGTTGGAAGGCGGTAATGGAGGTACTCGAAACAAAGCAAACGTATGCCGATTACCCTCAACAAGCAAAAGACAATGCGCGTAAAGGAATGGAGTTGAATGAAGCGATTGGAAACACGTGTGCAACAGCCGTTGGAAAAACAAGAGCCAACCAAATTGCAAGCGGTGAAGGTTTAAGCCTTGACACGTTGAAACGCACGTACTCTTATTTAAGCCGTGCAGAAGTTTATTACGATCCAAACGATACAAAAGCGTGCGGAACGATTAGTTACTTGTTATGGGGTGGGAAAGCGATGTTAAGCTATTGTGAGGGGAAACTCAAAGAATTAAATGAATTGTAAAATTTTAAAAACAAAAAAAAAGTGGAAAACAATTTAACACCAGAACAAGTAGTTGAGAAAATCAACGGAATGTTCACCGAAAAAATGGCAACAGTACCGACAAAAGACGAAGTTGCTCAGTTAAAAAGCGAACTTGATAACTACAAATCTTTGGAAGTTAAGAACGCAGAAATGGAAAAAGCTATTGCGAAAATGGAAGGACGTTTGGAAGCGATGGCAGAAAAAGCAGTTGACGCACCTTTAAAGAAGAAAGCACGTTCATTGAATGAGGCACTTGTTAATGCGTATGTTGAAAACGTTGACAAAGTTAAAGACGCTATCGAAAAAGGAAGCCGTATTAACTTGGACGTTAAAACCGACACTACAATTACAGGCGACTATACAGGAAACGTTGCTTTGTCTACTTTGGAGCCAGGAGTTAACAGAATTGCAAGACCTATCCGTAGAATGAGAGAAATTTCAAACGTAGGTTCTACAACTTCAAAATTTGTTACTTATATCCAACAAACGCAACAAGTTGCACCAGGAGCAGAAGAAAGCCTTTGGACAGCGGAAGCGGGTGCGAAATTCAACGGCGAAGTTAAATACGAAGAAGTAAGCGAAGAAGTGAAAAAAGTTGCTGCATACATTAAAGTATCAAAAGAAATGTTAGCAGACCTTTCATTTGTACGTTCAGAAATCAACACCGAGTTAATGGAAGCAATCGAGCAAAACATTGACGATGCGTTATTGAATGGTGCTGGCGGTACTTCATTGAATGGTTTATTGTCTGTTGCACCTGCATTTTCAGCGGGATCATTTGCAGCTTCAGTACCAAGTGCAAACATTTGGGACGTTATTAGAATTGCAAAGGCTCAAATTGAAGCGGCTAACTTCGTACCTACTCACGTGGTATTGAACCCTGCTGACGTTGCTGCCCTTGAATTGACTAAGGCTTCTGACGGTACTTATACATACCCTGCATTTTGGGATGCTAATATGAGAGTATCTGGATTGATAGTTATTTCTTCTAACAATATTACAGCGGGTACAATGTTAATCGGTGATTTTACTAAAATGAACATTAAATTCCGTGAGGATATGAACATGAGCGTAGGTTACGAAAACGACGATTTCACTCGTAACATGGTTACTATCCTTTGCGAAGCTCGTTTGGTAGCGTATGTTAAAGGAAACGATGTTAACGCATTTGTTCAATCTGACATTGCTGTTGATATAGCTGCTATTGACAAACCTTAATTCTAACCAAATATGGAAAAGAAGCCACGTAAAAAGAAAGTATTAACGGTTGAACTTGAAAACAAAGTTGAGGCCCCACAACCTGCAGAAGTGAAAGCAGAAGCGGTTAAATTAGATCCCAACGCAGAATACGAGTTCATAGGCAACGGTAATTTTCACACACTACCAAAAGGTAAGGTATGGAGGATGAAGGGTGCCACAGCTGAAATACTAATTAATAAAGGTTACGGACACTTAAAAAAATAAAAAATGATTTTAGCACCTTCGGACTTTACAGGAAAATACCAACTAAGCACGGGAATGTACGACACTGCAAAATTGCAGGATTACATAAACCGGTACGAACCTCGTTATTTAAAAGAGTTGTTTGGCATTTCGCTATACAATGACTTCAACGCGGACCTACTTAGTAACGTTCCTCAAAGCCCGAATTTCTTAATATTATTTAACCCTTTAAGCGATGATTTAGGGTACAATTTCTACTATTTTAATGGAATATACGAAGGCGTAAACCAAATAGACTCAGAGGGGATAAAAGAAATGCTAAAAGGTTTTATTTATTTTGAGTATGCCAAAGACCTCGTAAACCAAATGACGCCATACGGTAATGTGAAACCAAAGGCAGAAAATAGCGACGTAGCAAACACTTTGTTTTCAATGATCTACACGCGCTATAACGAGGCTATACGTAGTTATAATTCCATTCGGGACTTTATAAAATATACCACTGCACCCTCGTTAGGGCAAGTAATTGATTTTAACTTGACTTCCGGGGGTACGGGGTATGTAAATCAAACGAATGTAGCGATAACAGGCGGAAGCGGAACGGGCTTAAAAGTGGATATTACTGAGGACGGTACGGGAATAGTTGACACGGTAACGGTTACGGATCCTGGAAAAAACTATGTAATTGGCGATACGTTGACACTACCAGGTGGGAATAACGACGCCACTATCGAACTTACATACGTAGGGATAGGGGATTACAGAAAATTCAGAGGGGTTCCAAAATTAACAGCATATTGGTTATGACAAAAGATGTTTCACAGGCCGTTGAAGATTTAGTTGCACAAATTGATAGCACTATTACAGGCGTATATTTACCCGTACAAGGCTATACAACGACGTGTAACACCAAATGGGCCAGAGTAGGTAAAACGATAAAAGACGACGTTAACGCCGAGTTTTTAATTACCGAAATAGAAACAGACCAATGGATTAAAGCCGGGGTTATAGATGGAGTTATTACACTTGCGTCGCCTTATTTTGTCCCTGGCACCCAAATAGCTGCGAACCGTGAATGGACTATTGTAACGCCAGACTTGACGCAAAAGACGCCGTTGGTATGGTTGCTACACGATGTTAGATACCAAAAGTATGGAAGGGAAAGCGTTTACGATTGGGAAAGTGATTTAAGGATTTTTTTCTTAGATGAAACCGACGTAACGAATTACTATACTAAGGATCATATTGACAACGTAGTGGTGCCAATGAGCAAGTTAGCGGACGAGTTTATAAAGGTGGTTAACAATGACCGTAAATACAAAACTTTGGAAGGTTATGAAATAATCAATTTTACGAGGTTCGGAACCGAGCAAACGAATGGATACTTTTCAAATATTTTAGACGCTAATTTAAGTGGCGTTGAATTAAGAATAAAATTAACGAAGTATAAAGAAAATTGTAAATGCTAAAAAATAGAAAAAATGGCAGGATGTAATTGTAACGTTGGTTTATCCAACACAGGTAGACCGGGGTGCGTTCCTATTCAGAGCGTTACCTCGAAGTTCATTATGGTTCCTTTGAAGGACAATAGTGGAAATTTAAACGGAATTGACTTAACTGCACCGCTTCCAACGTGGGCAAACTTAGTTAACGCAACAGATGCTTCACAGCGTTGGTTCCCGTTACCAGGTTTTGAGAACGTGGAATTGCCAAAAGCAGAAAGCCAATTTGAAGAGGCAAACAGTGGACGCATGGCGTTTCTTCGCGAAGGTAAGCGTTCTTTTTCTGGAGAGTTGTGGGGTGAAGACTCAACACCAACTTTGTTAGGAAAATTAAAGTCAGGACGTTGCGTAGAATTTGGAGTGTACATTATTGACGTAACAGGTAATTTAATCGGTTCAAAAGTAGGTAACTACCTTTATCCGGTACCTGTCGATGAGCAATCTTGGAACCCTACGTTCATGTTCGCTACGGATTCAACAGTTCAAAAAATTATGTTAACATTTGACTTCGATCGTTTATTTGACGATTCAACAATGTACATGATTACTTCAACCGAAGCGGGTATTGATTTCAATACACTTTCTGGATTGATTGACGTTAACTTGGTTGTTGATTCACAAGTAGCAACAGTTTCAGTAACTGTAACAGCTTCATTTGATTATGGAACTGCATTAAACCCTATCTTATTTCAAGGTGCGGTATTGGCTGACTTCGATTTATATGACAACACCAACGCGGCTCCGTTCGCGATTACGGGTGTTTCTGAGTCGCCTGCAGGAACTTATACTGTTTTGGCTGCATTCAACACGGGTGATAGCTACACACTAAGCGTAAATAAAGCCGGGTTTATTGGTTCGGTAACCTTCACGGCTGCGTAACACAAACGCCTTTGTTTGGGAAAAAGGGTTCGTTCAGAAATGTTCGGCCCTTTTTTTTTACCTTTGAACGCATGGAAGCAATTACGAATTTACTTAACCACACATTAAGCTATTTAAAGCCTGCAGAAGTATGGATTAGAGTATTTAGTGATAAAAACCTACAAAACAAAATTATAGTTGAATACATACAGCAGGATCAGTTATTTGAAAGGGGTGTAGATGAAACAGGCCAGATTATTGGCACTTATTCGGCATATACTGAATATCTTACAAATGGAAGAAAAAAGGAAGGTGAACCGTATAATTTATTTGACACGGGAGAATTTTATAAAAGTATGGTAATTTTGTTAGGCAAAGACTTCTTTGAAGTTGACGCGGACCCAATCAAAGAAAATGATAACTTATTTACGAAATTTGGTGAAGGCATTATTGGCCTCACGGAAGAAAGCAAAGAAAAACTCAGAGTCGAATTACTTGAACGATACGACAAAGAGGTTAGAAGGATATTACAAGGCGATTGACGAACTGCCGTTGTATAATTGGATAAAATGTTTAGCAGGAGAATTAAAGTACGTTAGAACGCATTTAAATAACTCCTCAGAAAAAGACATTGAAGCGTGGGAAAATATTTACGATCAGTTCATAAAAGAATATGGACTTGGAAAGGTTCATGAAAAGATACTTCAAACGATGAAAAAGAAGGCGTTATTAGAATTGGACTACGTAATTACAGGGGATAGGTTTAAATTAACCCTAATTGAAATGGAGCAGACGCGATTAGAAAACATAATTAAGACTGCAGGAACGGGAATAACAATAGAACAGACCTTAATTCACTTGTCAAAGTGGTTAGGTCAATGGATAAAACCAAAAGAAATAACAGTAAGGGAGTTTTTTGACTTACAAAAAGAATACGAAAGGTACATAAAAGCGCAAAACGATGGCAAAAAAAATAAGTAGCAGTGATTTATTTGAACAAGAGGACATCTTCAAAGGAGTTCGCGATTCCGCAACTAAAACGATTGAAACGTTACAATCCATTCAAAATGAATTAAAGGATAGCGCAAAGGTTCTTCAAAATGACTTAAAAAATAGTTCAGTTAATAGCGCAAAGGGATTGAAAGACTTTACAAGTGCCGCGGAAGCCGCAAGTAAAGTAATGAAAGAAGCTGCAATTGTAGCCGAAAAACAAGCCAAAGCGGAACAACAAAAACTAAAAGCCGACCAAGAACTTGTAAAACTTGAAAAATTAAAGGCTCAAGAAGTTGCACGCGCGAATAAAGAAGCTGAAAAGGCAGCCAAATTAGCACAAAATGAAGCGAGTGCATACGCTAAATTAAGCAAACAACTTAACGAGGCACGTAAAGCATATAAGGATTTAGCAGTAACCAACCAAACAAACACACAAGAGGCAAAAGATTTGCTTCAAACCATAACAAAATTAGATAAACAGCTTAAAGAAGTTGACGCAACCGTAGGTCAACACCAAAGAAACGTAGGTAATTACGAAGGTGCAACCAGAAATTTAAAGTTAGAATTACGCCAATTAGTTCGTGAGTTGCAGAATATGGAAACGACCGACCCTCGTTTTCAAGAAATGACACAAAGAGCGGGTGAATTAAAAGACCAAATACAGGACACGCAGGCAGTCGTAAAAGCAACAGCAGGTTCGGCGGTTGAAAATTTGGCGGGATCATTAGCAAATGCGGGACAAATTGGAGTAGCAGCCTTCCAGGGGGTTGAGGCGTCAATGGCTTTGTTTGGAGTTGAAAGTGAAAACGTACAAAAAACATTGATGCGTTTAACGGCATTAATGAACCTTTCACAATCGTTTAAAACATTTGGTGAATTAGGCGATAAAATTACACAATTACGCGCAGGGATTACAGCATTTGGAAGTAAAGCCATGAGTGCTTTCCAAGGATTGACAGCAGCGGGAAAAGCATTTGCAGTAGGTGGAATAGGATTAGTAATTACGGGTTTAGGATTATTAATAGCTAATTGGGATAAATTAACAGGTAAAGAAAAGTTTAATTACGAAGAGTTCAAAAAAACACAGGCGCAAAAATTAGAAATATTAAAAGCCCAACAAGCGGAACTTGATAGACAATATAATTTTTTATCTAAAAGCAGTGAGGATGCTGTAAAAGGAATTAATAGAGAAATAGAAATTGCAGAATTACAAGGTGAAAACACTACAAAATTATACGAAGAAAGAGCAAAATTAATACAGGAAACATCACAAAAAGCGATTGAGGCTACCGAAGCTGAAAGACAGAGCATAAAAGATCGAGTAAAATTAATTGGCTCTACTATTAGTGAGGAATATTATATTAAAGCCAAAGCCAGATTGGAGGATGCTAACTCGGAAATGAGCGATTTTAATCGCCGTGCATTGGCAAATGATGTAAGAAGATTTGAAGAGAAAAAAGCATTAGTAGATAGAGCATACGAATTAAAAGCGTTTAGGGATTCAGAATTTGATAGAGCCGAGGCAGCAGAAGACGAATTAAAATTAATGAAGCTCAAAAAACAAAAAGAAATTAGGGACAAGGCGAAGCAACAAAGGGATGCAGAATTAAGCGAGTTAAAAGGGTACATTAAAGAAGCAAATAAATTAACTTCCCAGGCCCAAATGACCGACACCGAAAAAGCTGTTGATGACGTTAAAAGAAAATACGAACGTCAATTAGCCCTTGCGAGAAAATATAAAAAAGGAACTACAGAAATTGAAATTGCCATGATGAACGAAATAAATGACATTCATTTGGCGAAAGTAAATGAACAAATAGAGCAGGAAAATGCAGCAAGGGAACAGGCTCGATTGAATAGAATACGCCAGGAAAACGAAATGCTTGACGAATTAGAGCAGTTAACCGAGGACGTTTACCGATTAACCTTAACGGAGCAGGAACAAGAATTAAGGGACTTAGAAGAGTGGTATTTTGAGAAAAAAGAATTATTTAAAGATAATGCACAGGCCTTAATTGACCTTGAAACACTTTATTTAAATAAGCGTAACGATATTAATAAGAAATACGATACGGATGCAGATAACTATGACGAACAAAAAAAGAAGAAAAAGGAAGAGCAAATTAAGAAAAACTTTGAAATAAGTAAACAATATGCACAGCAAACAACTGACTTTTTCAAAAAGCAATCAGATGAACGAATAGCATTAATTGACAAAGAAATAGAAGCAGCAGAAAAACAAGCGGATATTTACCGAGAATTAGCAGCAAATGGAAACATAAATGCAGAACAATCCCTTGCAGAACAGGAGCGTATTATAGCTGAAAGCAATAGAAGGAAGGAGCGAGAAATGAAGCGTCAACAGCGTATGGAATTGGCTAACACTATTTATCAAACCTATGCTGGACACGCGGCACAAGACCCAAAAACAGCCCTTGCAAACACTATACGGGATGCAAGTTTATTACAAGCCTTTATTAGTACGTTACCGATGTTCTACGAAGGAACCGAGGACACGGGTGCAGGTGGTG
>JACCED010189334.1_pt1 | contig 31845 bp, 29 predicted proteins | sample 7455021 | NCBI WGS metagenome assembly JACCED01 (sample SAMN15323456, study PRJNA562643) | freshwater metagenome | isolation source: river surface water | place: USA:Blue River Watershed | collected 2017-08-19 | reverse complement strand
GGCCATTCAGGAATGTGACCTTCTGTTGGTGTTGGAAGATGGCATGCGCCGCGCCTTTGGTCCGCGTGATCAGGTGCTGAAAGAAATGGTCAAGAACCACAGCGAGATTGTCCGCTCAGCCGGACCCGGAGGTGTGTCATGAGCCTGCTGCGCAAAAAGTCGGGGCCGACTGTGGCCCAGAAAGAAGCCCCTCTGCCGGCAAAGCCCGCCAAGACAGAGCTTGCCGCACCCAAACCGCGCGCGCCTTCCGAAGTACAGTCCCTTCTCTCGGCCCGCACGTCGGTGATTGTCGGCAGCGTGACCGCCGCCATTCTGGTGCTGGGCTTTGGCGTCTGGTCTGTCGCATCCGAAATCGCCGGGGCGGTGGTCGCCTCGGGCCAGATTGAGGTGTCGCAGAACCGCCAAGTGGTTCAGCACCCCGATGGCGGGGTGGTGGCCGAAATCGCGGTGAAAGAGGCGCAACCGGTGAAGGCGGGCGATCTTCTGATCCGGCTGGATGGGGCCTTGGTGAAGTCGGAACTTGCCATCGTCGAAGGCCAGCTTTTCGAAGTCATGGCCCGCAGCGCCCGGCTTGAGGCTGAACGCAACGATGCCCCCGCGCCGGAGTTTTCGGGCGAATTGGCCGAACTGGCAAAGACTCGCCCCGAAGTGGCCGACCTGATCGAAGGTCAGCGCAGCCTCTTCACCGCGCGCCGGGAATCGGTTCTGAAACAGTCTGAACAGTTGCAGAAGCGCGCCGCCCAGATCGGCTCGCAGATCGAGGGCGTGGATGCGCAGGTGGCCGCTCTCAGTCAGCAACTCGACCTGATCGAACAAGAGCTGACCGATCAACGCACGCTTTTGGAAAAGGGCCTTGCCCAATCCACGCGCGTGCTGGCGCTGGAACGCGAAGCCTCGCGGCTGCAGGGGTCGGTGGGTGAATTGCAGTCCTCGCGCGCGCAGGCTGAGGGTCGCGCAACCGAGGTGGAGCTTGAGGTGCTGCGTCTTGCTGCCGTGCGCCGGGAAGAGGCCAACACCCAACTGCGCGACATCGGCGCCCGCGTCCTGGAACTGGCTGAGCGCCGCCGTTCGCTGACCGAACAAATCGCCCGGCTGGAGATCAGGGCGCCAGTGTCCGGCACGGTCCTTGGCCTTGCGGTCAGCACACCGCAATCCGTGATCCGCCCAGCGGAACCCTTGCTCTATCTCATCCCGCAGGATCGCCCGTTGATCATCACCGCGCAGGTGCAGACCATAGATGTCGATCAGGTCTTTGTCGGCCAAAAGGTGCGGCTGATGTTCCCGGCCTTTTCGGCCCGCACCACGCCCGAGTTGAACGGCCATATTGTCACCGTCTCGGCCGATGTTTTGGTCGATGAACGCGCTCAGATGGCTTATTACAAGGCCGAAATCGCGCTTGACCCCGGCGAGATAGACCGGCTCGAAGGGCTGACCCTAATCCCCGGAATGCCCGTCGAAACCTTCATCCAGACCGGCGCGCGCAGCCCAATGGCCTATCTTCTCAAACCCTTCACAGACTATTTCGCCGCCGCATTCCGAGAAAGCTGACAGGTCACACGGATGCAGCGAAAAACGTATTGGCCCCACGATTGGGGGCCAACGTTCCCCTTGGCCGCTGTCAGCCCCGGCTGACCAGCAGGTCACAGGGCGGCGAATGGATCAGATCGGTGACAAAGTTGCCCAGCACATTTGGCAGGAACCCGCTGCGGGTATGGGCGCCCACCACCACAAGATCGGGCTTGATCGCGGCAAGTCGTTCCATCGTCACAGACCGGCCGCCGCTGATGATCTCGATCTCGGGCAGATCTCCGCCAAAGCCCTGCCCGGCGAGCCAAACGTCACGCTCGCGTGTCGCCTCGGCGCACAGCTCTTGTGCCATGGTGCTGCCCGGACCATCCCCCGTCAGTCCGGCAAAGGGCACTGGCACCGCATGGAAGGACCGAATCTCAGCCTTTGGCGCAATCGCCCGTGCCGCCCGCAGCGCTGCCGCACAGGCCGGCGAAAAGCTAACTGGGACCAGCACCTTGGCATAATCCTGATGGGGCAGGTCCTTGACCAACAGCACCGGCCGCCGCGAGGCCCGCACGATCCGCACCATCGTACTGTCGCGCACCATATCCAACAGTGGCCGTTTGCGATGCAGGCCCAGCACCACAAGACCTGCGTCCAACTCTTCGGCCAAGCCCAGCAGCACCTCTTGCGGATCACCCGCAACCGCAGCGCTTGTCACAGTCTGCCCCGGCGCCGCGACAGATTTTACGAACTGCGCCAACCGTGCCTCAACATCCTTCAAAAGCGTCGCACGCATGTCAGCGGGCAGATCATCATCAATGACCGACAGGACGTGGCAGGGTAGGCCAAGCTTGGCTGACAATCGCACCGCCCGCTGCACCGCCCGGTCAGAGCGGGTCGAAAGGTCGGTGGCGACTAGGATGTTCTTCATGTTCCATTCCTTCGATCATGTCCGGTGACGAGGGGGCTATGACGTCCTTGGGCCAAACTGCCCAAGGCGCGGGGCCGCACCTCTTGTGAAGTTAACCGCCAGAGCCCGTCGCAAAACATGATCTCGATCAATCAAACGAGACAAAACCCCACCATTCTCCACCCCGCCATGCCTCCTTCTGCACCCCGTCAGTGCAGCGCTTTGCACCCGACCATCCGAGCCAAAGAACCCGGGCGTCCTGTGGGACTATACAGATCGCAGATTTTGCTCTATCAGCCGCGCATCGGCGCAAGATTCCCGATGGCAGTGGATGGGCAGGGAGGCCCGGCTGCCGGCAAGGGCGAGGGTGCCGAATATGGTGCCATCGGGCGGCAGGACCGCCCCGCTTTTGGAAAAGAATATGCAAAACCTGAATATCGCCGCGCCTCTCGCGGCGGCTTTGACTGCTCGTGGGTATGAATCCCTGACCGCGGTGCAAGAGGCCGTCTTGGTCGAAGGCACCGAAGGCCGCGACATGCTGGTGTCGGCGCAAACTGGCTCGGGCAAGACGGTGGCCTTTGGCCTTGCCATCGCGCCGGAAATCCTGAACGGGTCGGACAAGCTCCTTTATGCCGACACGCCGCTTTCACTCATTATCGCCCCCACCCGCGAATTGGCCCAACAGGTCGCACGCGAGTTGGAATGGCTTTATGCCTCGGCCGGAGCCAAGATCGCCACCTGCGTCGGTGGGATGGATTACCGCACCGAAAAGCGCGCGCTGGATCGTGGCGCGCATATCGTCGTCGGAACCCCCGGCCGTCTGCGCGACCATATCGAGCGCAACAGCCTTGATCTGTCGGGCGTGCAGGCCGTGGTGCTGGATGAGGCTGATGAGATGCTGGACCTCGGCTTTGCCGAAGATCTGGAATTCATCCTCGCTGCTGCGCCCGAAACCCGCCGCACGCTGATGTTCTCGGCAACCGTGCCAAAAGAAATCGCCACGCTTGCTGCCACCTTCCAGAAAGATGCGCTGCGGATCGTGGCGCAGGGTGAGCAAAAGCAGCACACCGACATCGAATACCGCGCGCTTTCGGTCGCCGTGCGCGACCGCGAGCATGCCATTTTCAACGCCCTGCGCTTTTACGAGGCGCGCACTGCCATCGTGTTCTGCAAGACCCGCGCGAATGTGAACCACCTTCTGGCCCGGATGGGCAACCGTGGTTTTCAGGTTGTGGCGCTCTCGGGTGAACTGTCGCAGACTGAACGCATGCACGCGCTGCAAGCGCTGCGCGACGGTCGCGCCCGTGTATGCATCGCGACTGACGTCGCCGCCCGTGGCATTGACTTGCCGGGGCTTGAACTGGTGATTCACGCCGATCTGCCGACGAACTCAGAAACACTCCTGCACCGTTCGGGCCGCACGGGTCGGGCTGGCAAGAAAGGCGTCTCGGCGCTGATCGTCGCGCCGTCCGAAGTGCGCAAGGCCCAGCGTCTGTTGCAGGGTGCCAAGGTTGTCGCCGAATGGGGCAATGCGCCGAGCGCCGATGAGGTGCAGGCCAAAGACGACATGCGCCTTCTGGACCATTCCGCCCTTGCCGCAGGCGTGGGCGATGAGGCCGATATGGCGCAGCAGATTCTGTCGCGCTTTAACGCTGAACAGGTTGCCGCTGCCTTTGTCCGCTTGTGGCGTGAAGGCCGCTCGGCCCCGGAAGTGCTTTCCGACGCGCTGCCGCCGTCTGAACCGCGCGCCCCGCGGGAACGTGGCGAGTTTGGCCCTTCGGTCTGGTTCAAGCTGTCGGTCGGCCATACGGGTCGGGCGGAAGCACGTTGGCTCTTGCCCAAGATCTGCGAAGCGGGGGGCATTTCGCGCGACAGCATCGGCGCGATCCGCGTGCAGCAGGACGAAACCTTTGTTCAGATCGCCAATGCCGTTGCAGGTCGTTTTGCCGACAGCGCCGAGCTGGAGTCTGGTCTGACCATGGACAAGCTGGCTGGTGAGCCGGACCTGTCGCGCCCCGAACGCGGTGAGCGTCCGGAACGCGCACCCCGTGCCGCTGCTCCGCGTGCCGCCGCCCCGCGCCCGGCGCGCGCTGAAAAGCCGGTCTATACCCCGAAACCTTCGCGCATCGTCGATGAGGACAGCCCCGCTGCGCCCCCGCGCGACGAGGCCCCGCGCAAGCCCTACGCCCCGCGTGAGGATGCTGAGCGCAAGCCCTATGCGCCCCGCCCTGCGGGCGAGCGCAAACCTTACGCCCCGCGCGAGGATGGCGAGCGAAAGCCTTATGCGCCGCGTCCGGCTGGCGAGCGTAAACCTTACGCGCCGCGCGCGGATGGTGAGCGCAAGCCCTACGCTGCCCGCGAAGACGCCCCGCGCAAACCCTATGCCAAGCGCGAGGATGGCCCGTCCAAACCCTACGCCCCGCGTGAGGATGGCGAGCGCAAGCCGCGTTGGGCGGCTGGCGACAAGCCCGCTCCGAAATCAGCAGGCTTCAAGTCGCATGGCGGATCGGCAGATCGTCCGGCCCGTGCCGAAGGTTACAAAAGCCACCGCAGCGAAGGCGGCGACCGCCCGCGCAGCGATGCCACCGGCGAAAAGCGTCCCTATGCCCCGCGCAAGGATGGCGCTGATGCGCGGCCCTTCGTGAAAAAGGCAGGCGCGGGTCCAGCCAAAGCGGCAGGCTTCAAAAGCCACGCGGCCGAGGGCAAGAAACCCTTTGCCCGCACTAAACCCGCCGCGCCCAAGACCGATGCGCGCGACACCAGCAAACGCTTCGTGCCGCCGAAGAAAAAGTAAGATCTGTTTGTGAACCCATGTTCCATAAGGCCGCCTTCGGGCGGCCTTATGCTTTGAAACTGGCCAGAATCTCGCTGTGAACCGCCACCGGTGCGGTGAATATCCCAGCCGTCTTTGCGCCAGGTGAGTTGAACCGCAGCGCCCTCCCGTGTTTGTCGCTTACTGCCGCACCTGCCCGCTCGGCGATCAGGCTTCCGGCGGCAATGTCCCATTCCCAAGCATCGCGTGTCGAGATCATGCCATCGAAACTGCCCTCGGCAATCAGGCACAGGCGATAGGCAATTGACGATCGAATGCTTCGCTTGAGATCGGTTGGCGTCTTATGCCAGTGATCTGGCTCAAGAAACCCTTTTGACATCAAAAGGGTAGCGCCGGACAGCCCTGTCCGGCTTGCGCAGTTGATGGCGGTTCCGTTGCATAGGGCGGGGTCATTCTCGGCTGCGGTGTAAAGCCGGTCCAATGCTGGCAGATAGATCGCCCCAGCCACCACGCGGCCCCGTTCGGCCACCGCGATGGAAATCGCAAAATGCTTTTCCCCCGCGATGAACGCGCGCGTCCCGTCAATGGGGTCTAGAATGAATACACGTTCACATGCCAGCCGCGCGGCATCGTCAGGCGTTTCCTCTGACAGCCAACCATAGCCCGGCCGCGCCCGCCGCAACCGCTCGGCCAAAAGGTCGTTCACGGCCAGATCCGCCTCAGTTACCGGGCCAAGACCGGGCTTTTCCCAGACCTGCGGATTGGCTTTCCAGAACCGCATCGCCAGCACACCCGCATCGCGAGCTGCTTCCGCGATCAGCGTAAGATCATTCTCCGGCAAGGGTCAGACCCTCAACCAAGAGGCTGGGTACACGGGTCGACAAATGCGCGCGGGCATCGTTCGCTGCAATCATGCTGCGCAGCATTTCGCGCAAATTCCCTGCAATCGTGCATTCATTGACCGGATATTTTACTTGGCCGCCTTCCACCCAAAACCCCGAAGCGCCGCGCGAATAGTCGCCCGTCGTGGGGTTGATGGTAGAGCCGATTAAGGAGGTCACCAACAGGCCTGTACCCATCTGAGCAATCAACGCATCCCGGCTTAAATGCCCCGGCGTGAGATCAATGTTCGAGGTGGCAGGCGACGGTGGCGAAGATGTGCCCCGCGCGGCATTGGCAGTCGACGGCATCCCCAGCTTGCGCCCTGTCGCCAGATCTAGTGTCCAGCCCATCAGCACGCCATCCTGAACGATCATTCGTTTTTTTGTTGGCAAGCCTTCGCCATCAAACGGGCGCGAGCCCGACATGCGCGGGCGCAGCGGGTCTTCGACAATCGACATGCCCTTCGGCAGCACCTCGGCCCCCAAGGCATCCCGCAGCCAGCTTGCGCCGCGTGCAATCGAGGTGCCATTCACCGCCGACAAAAGATGTCCGATCAGCGAGGCGGCAATGCGTTCGTCAAACAGCACCGGAAAATGCCCTGTTTTCGGTTTCACTGCCCCGGCGCGGGACAGGGCACGTTCGCCCGCCAATATGCCAATCGCCGTCGCATCGGGCAGATCGGCCTGAAAAACCCGGCCCTCTCCGGCGTAATCACGCTCCATCCCGGTGCCCTCGCCGGTGAAGGCCACCGCCGAGATTGACCGGCTCGTGCGGCCATAGCTGCCGGAAAAGCCGTTGGTGGCCGCCAGATGCACCCGGCGGGCGGAATATCCGGCACTCGCCTGCACCTGCGTGATGCCGCGCTGCGCCATCGCGCCAGCTTCTGCCGCGCGCGCATCAGCTTCTAAAGCGGAGGCAATGGGTTCCTCATGGGGATCGGTCAGTTCCAGCGCGACCAAATCCCAGCCCTGCGCTATCTGCGACGGATCAGCCAGCCCCGCAGTCGGGTCATCCGGCGCCTCACGCGCCATGGCCACCGCCCGCTCGGCCAGCGCGGCCACGGTCGCATCAGAGATATCTGAGGCAGACACACAGGCCTGCCGACCACCAATCAGCACCCGCAGCCCGATCTCCACCGCCTCGGCCCGCTCGGCCTGTTCCAGCGCGCCAGCCCGGATGTCGATCGAGGTTGAGCGCCCGTCGATCGCCATGGCATCGGCCGCCTCTGCGCCAGCCTTGCGGGCGGCATCCAGCAGCGCATGGGTCAAACGGTCAAGCATATCGGTCATAACAGTCTCCGGTGGTTGGCTCTCTTGGGCCACAAGGGGGGCGGCACTGCAAGCCCCAAAGCAAAGGGCCGCCCGAGGGTCCGGGCAGCCCTTCAAATAAGAGCGCTGCTATTGCAGCTGTTGGCCGTTGGCGAAGAAGCCCTTGTCTTTGAATTCCAGAACCGAGGTCAACTCATCCTCACCCGCGCCGGGATTGGCGAACATCGCGATCATCATCCGCGCGCCCATCGCATCGTCCTCGCTCAGCATGCCCATGGACACCAGCGCATCGAGCAGGCCGTTGCCCCCCATCAGCTTTAGCTCGAGCTTGCCGGTCGGCGCAGGCATGCCGCCAAAGGTGATCAAGTCGGTGTTGTCAAAGGTAAAGGCCCCAGTCCCGGTCAACTCGGCGCCGGCAACCCGGGCAGTCAGGTCATTCACGTTCAGGCTGTGCAATTCGGCATCCGGTGTGGTGCCCTCGGCGCTGGCCATCAGATCTGCTTTCAGAAGGGCCGTCCCGGTGGTGTCGATCACCAGCGTTGCCGGGTCATGCGGCACAGCACCGGTCGGGTCCAGCATGGCCCAGATTTCTTCGGATATCTGCAGATCGACGATCTTGGTCAGGAACGAGAAATCCTGCGGCGCATCGCCTTTGGCAAGCGGCATGGTAACGTTGAACCCGCTTTCGGCATAGCTGACGTTGACCTCTGGAAAGGGCAGATCCGCGCCGGAAAGCGTCGCGCTCACATTCTTGCCACCGCCCGCAAGCATCATCTTGGCCGCGTCCAGCGCAAACTGGAAGGACCCGCCCTCAGACCCGCCCATCAGCTTGCCCGATGTGGTGGCATCACTCACATCGAAGTCGTAGATCATCGCGCCATAGGTCATGCCCATATCAAGCGCAAAACCCTTGGCAAAGGCATCGGCAAGATCAACCTCCTCCATCCCGCTCAGGCTGCCCGACATTTGGCCCGCAAGATCTGCGACATTCAACGATCCGACAAAGGGGTTTTCTGTATCGGTGATCTCAAAATTCATCGCGATGGACGCAGCTCCAAAGCTGCCGTCCAGCACCTTGGCATCGGCGGGGCCGCTGAGCTGATAGGTGGAGGTGCCGTCAGACAAGAGCACCGTGATCTTGCCCGCTGCTGCGCCATTCTCAACCGGTTCCATGGCGATTTCCACGCTGGGCATGGCGTAGGCATAGGCCATATCGTCGACGCTTCCGGTGACGGTTCCGGTCAGCCCGGGCATCTTTGCGATGCCTGTGGCCCCGCTTGAGCCCCCACCCTCAAGCGCGGGTGCGGTGAAGCCGAAGGTCATTTCCTCAGACATCTCGACCCTGACCGAACCATCGCCATTGTCGCGCAGTCGGATTTCGGCGACCGCGCTGTCGCTGGTGCCTGCGTCAGTGTCAGAGCTGGTCTTGAAATCGGTTATAACCAGCGTGTCGCCATCGCGCTCTACCGACCCGGTTGTGACGGTGCTGCCCGATGAGGTGTAGAAGTCTTGCCAGTTCTGCCAGACATCTTCCGGCGTCACATCGGCCACCGCTGCGTTCGCGGCCATAAGGGCCAAAGCGGCGGTCGTGCCCGCCAGTCTCCAATGTTTCATTTTGACCCCAGCTTGTCTGAATGCGATTTGCCCCAGCATCCCCGCAGTGCGCCAGCGGGTCAAGGGTTTCACTTCGGCGCGGGGCTGGGGTAACAAGAGTGCTGAACTAGGCGAAAGGTAGGGGTCATGCAGGGCAAAGTGGTGGCGATCACCGGCGCAAGCCGGGGCATCGGGGCGGCGGCGGCGCGGGTCTTTGCGGCGGCTGGGGCCAAGGTGGCGCTTTTGGCGCGCAGTGAGGGCGAGATTGACGCGCTGGCCGCCGAGATTGGCCCGGCGGCGCTGGCTTTGCGTTGCGATGTGGCGGATTGGGCCTCGGTCCAGCAAGCGGTTGCAACGGTGGTCCAAAGGTTTGGGCGGCTGGATGTGCTGGTGAACAATGCGGGCACCATCGACCCTATCGCGCGGCTGGCCGATGTGGATCCGGCCGCTTGGGGCAGGGCAGTGGATGTGAACCTCAAGGGCGTCTTTCACGGCCTTCGCGCCGCGATCCCAGTGATGCGGGCGCAAGGTTCGGGCACGATCATCACTGTCTCGTCCGGGGCGGCGCGGGCTGCGCTTGAGGGTTGGTCGAGCTATTGCGCGGGCAAGGCGGGGGCCTTGATGCTGACCCAAGCCGCGCATCTGGAAGAGGGGCCGCATGGCATTCGTGTGCTGGGCCTGTCACCCGGCACAGTGGCGACCGAAATGCAGGTGAAGATCAAGGCCAGCGGCATCAACCCCGTCAGTCAGTTGGACCCTGCCGTGCATATCCCCGCCGATTGGCCCGCCCGCGCGCTTTTGTGGATGTGCGGGCCTGAGGCGGACCCTTGGCTTGGCACCGACGTGATGCTGCGCGACGAGGCGGTGCGCAAAGCGGTGGGGCTGATCTGATGATCGAGGTGACACAAGAGCCGGGCCTTTGGGTGTTGACGTTGAACCGACCCGACAAGGCCAATTCGGTGACCAAAGCCATGCTGACCACGCTGGCCGAAACGGTTGAAGCGGCAACAGCGGCTGGTGTCGCTGTGCTGGTGCTGACCGGGGTGGGCCGCGTGTTTTCGGCGGGGGCCGATCTTGACGACGCGCGCGCCGGGCTGGCGGTTGATCCGGTCTGGGAGCGGCTCTCTGCGGCGATTGCCGCCTTTCCCGGGTTCAGCATCGCAGCCCTGAACGGCGCTTTGGCAGGTGGGTCGATGGGCATGGCCCTTGCCTGTGATCTGCGGATTTCGGTTCCGGGGGCCAAGTTCTTTTACCCGGTGATGAAACTGGGCTTTTTGCCGCAACCGTCCGGCCCGGCTCGGCTGGTGGCCTTGGTCGGTCCGGCGCGGGCCAAGCTGATCTTGATGGCCGGTGAAAAGATTGAGGCCGAGGAGGCGCTGGCGATGGGGTTGATTGACCGCATCGTTGAGGCGGAGGCCTTGATGCAGACCGCCCGCGGCTTGGCCAGTGACGTGCTGGCCGCCAAGCCCGGTCATGCGGCGGCGATCAAGCGGATGGTTGGCTGATCCTGCGGTCGAGTGGCGGCTTAGGCCGCTGCCCGCGGCCCAAACAGCCACCACTTGCGCCGCGGCTTTTTCACATCATCCGCCGTTACCAGCATCAGCATTGACGGGGTGACGACCAGCGTCAGCACCGTGGCAAAGGCCAACCCATAGACGATGGCCGAGGACAGTGAAATCCACCACTGGGTAGACGGCGCGCCATAGGTGGTCTCGTGGTTCAACAGTTCAAGGTTCAGGCCAAAGGCGATGGGCAGAACCCCGAAAATCGCTGTCAGCGCGGTCAACACCACCGGGCGGGCGCGTTCGCGGCAGGTTTCCAAGATCGCGTCGATCTTGCCCATGCCGTGGTGGCGCAGATCGTCATAGGTGGCGATCAGCACGATGTTGTTGTTCACCACGACACCCGCCAGTGCGATCACCCCGATGCCGGTCATCACCACGCCAAAGGGCTGGCCCATGATCATCAGGCCAAGGAACACACCGATGGTCGACATCACCACCGCCGACAGCACCAGGCCAACCGAGATGAACTTGTTGAACTGTGCCAAGAGGACGGCAAAGATCAGGAACAGCGCGGCGACAAAGGCTTTCGCCAGAAACGCCCCAGCCTCGGCCTGTTCTTCATCCTCGCCCGCCATGGTCCAGCGCACGCCTTGGGCCGTCAGCCCACGCGCGGCGAATTCGGCCTCGACAAGCGCGGTGACCGCATCGCGCACCGGCTGTTCTTGCACCCCGGCGGCAATGCCCGCCTGAATGGTGATGCTGCGTGCCCCATCGATGCGGGTCAACGTGCCGATGGTGGCGGCAGGTTCGCGGGTGACAAAGTTGGAAATCGGCACTGGGCCGTCCGGCGTTTCAATCCGCAGCTGGTCCAGTGCGGCGATGTTGCGTTGGTCGGGCGGCAGGCGCAGCACGATATCCACCGCATCATCGCTGCCCGCTGGGCGATAGTCGGACAGTTTGAGGCCTGAGGTGACCATCTGCACCACCGCCCCGACCGCGCCGGGTGAAGCACCATAGCGCGCCGCTTCGGCCCGGTTGACGCGCAGCTGCCAGTCGATACCGGGCAAGGGCAGGCCGTTTGACACGTCGATCACATCGGGAATGGCGGCAATCTTGCCTGCCAGATCGGCAGCCAAGTCGTTCAGACCGGCCGGATCATCCGCCGAAAGGCGCAGCTGAATGGCTTTGCCCGTGGGCGGTCCTGCAGCGGGCACCGACACTTCGATATCCACACCGGGAATGCCGACCATGGCCGCGCGCAGATCGTTCAGGATCTCGTTGGCGTTCTTGCGCTCGCGCCAGTCGACGAATTCGTACTGAATGACGCCAATCGCATCGGCGGGGCCTTCATTGCCTGCGCCGCCACCGGCACCCACGCGGGTGTAAACGGTTTTCACCCCCGGCCAGCCCAAGATCCGCGCCTCGGCCAGTTGCACAAGCTGGTCCTTTTCGTGGATCGACAGGTTGCCGCGCGCCTTGACGTAAAGAAGGCCGTATTCCGGTTCGACATTGGGGAAGAACTCCACCCCCTTGCCGACCTTGCCGTAGACCACCGGCACGGCAATCAGGCTGCCCACGGCCAGCATCAGCACAATCCAAGGGTGGCGAATGGCCCGGGCCACCAGCGCCATATAGGCCCCGTCCTTCTTGCGCGGCGGTTCCTTGAACGGCCGGGCGATCAGCGCGCCCAAGACCGGCACAAAGACCAGCGCATAAAGCATACTGGCCGACAGCGTCGCGATCAGGGTGATCGGCATATATTTCATGAATTCGCCCACCACACCGGGCCAGAACAGAAGCGGCGAGAAGGCGGCAATCCGGGTCAGGGTTGATGCGGTGACGGGCCCTGCCATTTTGCGGCTGGCCTCGACAAAGGCGGTGCGGCGATCGTGCCCTTCGGCCATGCGCCGCTCGGCATATTCGACCACGATGATGGCATCATCCACCAACATGCCGACGGCAAGGATCAGACTGAACAGCACAACAAGGTTCACCGTCAAACCCGCCATTTGCAGGCCCAAGATACCCATCAGGAAGCTGGCCGGAATGGCCAGTCCGATCAGGATGGATGAGCGCACGGTCAGGGCATAAAGAATAACGATGAACACCAGAACCACGGCAGTCAGGACCGAGTTTTGCAGGTCTGACAGCAGCTGGCGGATGGTGATCGACTTGTCTTGGCTGAACGACACCTCAACCCCGTCAGGCAGGTCTTTCTGCACAACCTCGGTAACGGCGCGCACCTCGTCGACGGTCTCGATCAGGTTGGCACCGATGCGCTTTGACACCTCAATCGCAACGGCGGGTTTGCCGTCCAGACGGGTGATGTTGACCGGGTCTTTCAGGGTGGGGCGGATCTCGGCGATGTCCATGGCGCGGACCACGGCGGTATCAGAGGCCACCACCGGCAACCGCGCGACATCTTCCAGCGTTTCAATCAGCGAGGGCACCTTGATGGCGTAGCGGCCTTCGGACCCTTCCATCGCGCCAGCGGCGATCAACTGGTTGTTCGCCATGACGCCCGCAATCATCACATCAGGGCGCAGGCCATAAGACGACAGTTTCGACGGATCAACAATCACCTCGACCACATCGTCGCGGGTGCCTTGCAGACGGGCCTCCAGCACGCCGGAAATTTCCTCGACCCGGTCGCGCAGGGTGCGCCCTGCGGCGGTCAGCACCCGTTCGGGCACGTCGCCAGACAGCGTGACGACCAGCACCGGAAACTCCGAGATATTGACCTCGTTTACTGTCGGTTCATCCGCCTCAGAGGGCAAATCGCGGCGCGCATCGTCGACCTTGTTGCGCACATCGGTCAGCGCCTTGTCCAGATTGGCCCCGGCCTGAAACTCCATCAGCACATTGCCGCCGCCTTGATAGGCGGTGCCGGTCATCTTCTTGATGCCCTGAATAGATTTCAGCGCGGTTTCTAGTGGGCGCAGGATCAGCCGTTCGCTGTCCTCTGGCGAGATGCCTTCATAATGAACCGAGACGTAGATGATCGGAATCTGGATATCCGGCTCAGCCTCTTTCGGGATGGTCATATAGGCCATGGTGCCCGACAGGATCAGGAACATCAGGACTGACAGAGTCAGCCGGGTGTTGCGAATGGCAAGTTCGACCAGCTTCATGGCTGAAGCGCCTTTTGCGCAGCCTCGGCCTCGGCCCGGGTCAGTTCCTTTACGGCGACCGCGTCGCCATCACGCACAAGATCCTGGCCCGCGACGATCACCCGCGCGCCTTGCGGCACGCCGGTGACGACAAAGCCGGCCTCGGTGTCGTCGATCAGGTCCACTGGCAGGAAGGCGGCGATGTCGCCCTCAATCACCACGCGCAGGCCGACTTGCCCCGCCTCGTTCAGCGTTAGGACCGACCGCGGCACGGTCAGCGCGGGCTGGGTGGCGGCGGTCAGGCGCAATTCGGCAGTCATGCCCGAGGGGATGGCGCCATCGGGGTTCGGCAGGTCCACCTCCAGCGCGAAGGTCCGGGTCTTGTCGCTGGCCTTCCGCGCCAGATGTTTAACGGTGCCTTCCAACTCGACCCCCGACACCAGCCGCACCAGCGCCTTGGCCCCAACCGCGACATGGGCTACGTCCCGCTCGGCCACCTCGGCCTTGACGATGATCGGGTCAAGCGCGATGAGCGTGGCGATCGGGGTGCCTTGCTGCACCCATTCGCCCTCTTCCACGTTCACCGCATCCACTGTGCCTGCGAAGGGCGCGACCAGCGACAGGCGGTCAGCGGCGGCTTGAGCCTGCGACAGAGCCCCCTCGGCCGCAGATTTCGCGGCGCGGCGGGCGGTCAATTGGGTTTCAGGCAGGCTGCCCTTGGCGCTCAGCGTCTCGCCCACGGCGAGTTGCTCGGCAGCTTGCGCCAGTTGATCTTGCGCGGTTTTCACCGCCGCGCGCACGTCTTCGCCTTCAAGCAGCATCACCACGGCACCGCGCTCGACGGTGTCACCCGCCTCGGCGGTCAATTCCTGTACGACGCCATTGGAGCGCGCCGCCAGAATCGCCAGCTTATCCGCTTCGGTCACGCCCGAGATGCGGATCAGCCGGGCATAGTCGGTCACCTCGGCGCGCACGACGGCAACGGTGCGCTTGGGCGTCTCGACCACCGCTTCTGCTTCAGTCGCGCCCGGCTCGGGCGTTTCGCTGCCCACGGCGGCAAAATGACCGGTCAGGACCCAAAGGACCGCCGCGACAAAGACCACCAAAGCCAAAAGCCGGTGCAGGGGAAGACGCGATATCATGCCAGAAGCCTTTGCAAATGCCGCCACAGGGCAAGGCGTGCGCGCCGCCAGTGGCATCTGGGCGGAAAGATCATCCGTTTTCGCGAAAGGTCAATGGTGGGGCAGGGTTTTGCGAGAGCTTCGTCCCGCAAAATCCGCGCGCTTAGATCATTTTCAGAACATCTTTGCCCACGGCCAGCATATATCCGCGCCGCGCGACGGTCTTGACCAAGAGTTCGCTGACCAATTGATTGCCCAACGCATCGCGTAGGCGTTTCACCCGAGTGGCCCCGGCGGCCTCGTCGCAGTCCACCTCATTGCGGCCCGAAATCACCGCCTCGATCTGCGCGCCGGTCAACACCTCGTCATCCATCCGCGCCTCGGCTAAAACGGCCAGTGTCTCCAGCGCGGCCTCGGTCAGGGCAAATTCCATGTCATTGATATAGACCGCCCGGCCTTCGCGGCTGATGAGCATGGAGGCCACCTGAATCCCCGACCGCTGGATCGCCGAAATTCGGCGGTTCAATGCGATGATGGTGACCAGGAACACCAAGCTGGCGATCAACAGCGCGGTTGAGAACACCAAGAGCACAAAGATCACGCTGCGGTAGCTGACCAAGACTTCGGAAAACGAGGTGCCGGACTGGGCCAGAATTTCCAGAAGTTTGATCTCTGCCCCTGTCGTCAGGTTGTCGTTCTCGACGAACAACCGCTCAACCTTGGCGTTGAAGGCATTGGCATCGGGCAGGTTCATGAACAAAAAGACCGCCGCGCCCAAAAGGATCACGACGATGGCGGCGATGCCGAAGGCGACGACGCGGTTGCCCGCGCGCAGGCTGTCAGAAGCGGAGGAAGTAATCGGCGGCACTGGCTTTCCTTTCCTCGAGACCTTCCGGCCCAAAGACACTCAGAACATTCAACAAGACCCAGCCCACGGCGGCAAGGCGGGGGGCAAGCTCGGCCTCTGCCCCAGCCGGGTCACAAGCCGATACCTGTGCCACGCCATAATGCAAGCGCAAGGGGTCGTCTTGCTTGGCCTTGTAATCGGCATAGCATTCGGCGTGGGCGGGCAGGGCCATCAGGGCCAAGGCGGCAAGTGACAGGAACAGGCGCGGCATGGTGCACACTCCAAAAGGGGTTGGGTGCATCCTGCGCATCTTGGGCGGGCTATTCAATATCCAAAGGGATTTTGGCCGATGTTATCGCCTAGCGGCGTGGCGTTATTGCTTGGCTTTCGGGGCAGCGGGCAGGGTCGGGGGGCAAAGACCCGCCCTGAACGGGCCGCAAACTAGAGGCAGATATGACACGGAAAAATCCCTTTCCTAAACGCGCCAAGACTGAACTTGGCTTGCGCCATGACAACCCTTTGGCCCAGCTGATGGCTGGGTTCACGGGCTTTGCCGTGGCCGTCACGCTGATCTTGGCCACCGCGATCCCGGTTGAGGCTGGTCGCGGGGCTTGCGCGATGGACATTGACGCGCCCATCGCCGCGTGCCGCCAGGAGTAACGGCTGTATCGGTCTGGTCGGCCGTTTAGGGGGCGGGAAAGATCAGCCCCCATTTTTCCCGCCCCCTTCTTTTTGCACTTCAGCTTCGCTAAGGCTGGGATATAGCACGTACACCCCCCGATTTCAGCTTTGAAACCGCTGCCCATGCCCGCGCCCTTGCTCCGGTGGCCGGGGTGGATGAGGTGGGCCGTGGCCCTTTGGCTGGCCCGGTGACGGCTGCGGCGGTGATCCTTGATCAGGCCCGCATTCCGCAGGGTCTGGGGGACAGCAAGGCGCTGTCAGCCACGAAGCGTGAACGGCTTTATGCTGAAATCATGTGCTCTGCGCAGGTCTCGGTTGCCCATGCGACGGTGGAAGAGATTGACGCGCTCAACATCCTGCGCGCCAGCCACCTCGCGATGGAGCGTGCCGTGGCGGGCTTAGGAACACCGCCCGCCCATGTGCTGGTGGATGGCAACCTGATCCCCGCCGGTCTGCAAGGCCGGGCCGAAGCGATTGTGAAGGGGGATGCCAAATCACTCTCAATCGCCGCCGCGTCGATCATCGCCAAGGTGACGCGCGACCGCATCATGGTGGATTTGGCGCAACAACACCCCGGTTATGGCTGGGAGATCAACGCCGGATATCCCACAAAACAACACCTTGAAGCGCTTCTAAATCTTGGGGTGACCCCTTGGCATAGACGTTCGTTCCGCCCTGTCCACAACATCTTGTATCAAGATGTTTCTGTAAGTGATTGATTCAAAAAAGAATTTGACGGCGAATCACTCCTGACTCATCTTAGGGACATCCACCGACACACAAGATGCCGGGGCAGATGAGGCAAGAATGGCGATGAAAATGAAAGCCGTGCAGGGCGAACCCCTGCCGCTGAACCAGATTGTTGCAGGCGACTGCATCGACGTGATGAACAGCCTACCGGCAGGCTCGGTCGACCTGATCTTCGCAGATCCCCCCTATAACTTGCAGCTGAAGGGCGAGTTGCACCGTCCTGACAACAGCCGCGTTGATGCGGTGGATGATCACTGGGACCAGTTCTCCAGCTTTGCCGCCTATGACAAATTCACCCGCGAATGGCTCGCTGCCGCTCGCCGCCTGTTGAAGCCAACTGGCGCGATCTGGGTGATCGGCAGCTATCACAACATTTTCCGCGTCGGGTCAGCTTTGCAGGACCAAGGTTTCTGGATGCTGAACGATGTGGTCTGGCGCAAGTCGAACCCGATGCCGAACTTTCGCGGCAAGCGGCTGACCAACGCGCATGAAACCCTGATCTGGGCCTCACGCGATGAAAACGCCAAGTACACCTTCAACTATGAAGCGCTGAAGGAACTGAATGACGGCGTGCAAATGCGGTCAGACTGGGTGCTGCCGATCTGCACCGGGCATGAGCGTCTGAAGGACGAACACGGCGACAAGGCCCATCCGACGCAAAAGCCGGAAAGCCTATTGCACCGCATTCTGATTGCCACGACGAACCCCGGCGATGTGGTCTTGGACCCGTTCTTCGGAACTGGGACCACCGGCGCTGTCGCTAAGATGCTTGGCCGCGACTTCATCGGGATCGAGCGGGAAGAGGCCTATCGCAAGGCCGCCCAAGCCCGCATCGACCGGGTGCGCAAGTTTGACGCTAGTGCCTTGGAAATCACCGGATCGAAGCGGTCTGAGCCGCGCGTGCCCTTTGGTCAGGTGGTGGAACGCGGCATGCTGCGTCCGGGGGAAGAGCTGTTCTCCATCGGCAACCGCTTTAAGGTCAAAGTGCGCGCTGATGGAACGCTGATCGGCAATGACGTGAAGGGTTCGATCCATCAGGTCGGCGCGGCGCTGGAAGGCGCGCCCTCATGCAACGGCTGGACCTATTGGCACTACAAGCGCGACGGCAAGATGGTGCCGATCGACATTCTTCGCCAACAGATCCGCGCCGAGATGGAGGCTGACCAAGCCGGCCGTCCACATTGATGCCGGGGGCGATCTGCCCCCCATCTTCCGGTATTCAGTTTACGCCTGTGCCGTGGTCCGCCTGCGGCACAAACTGCCCCGGCATGTTTCATGCCGGGGCCTTTTCGTTATGAGGTTTAGGCCGCGCGCCCGTAGAACCCGCGCTGCTCTTCTTCGGTGAACCGCACGCCCGGTTTTTCATAGAACGAAAACACCGCAATGATCCGCGTTGTATCGCCCTGAACCGGTGTCACCCGATGCGCGGTGTTCTTGCCGCGAAACACGTTCAGCGTCCCCGGCTCGAGCGTGATCGACTGCAAATCAGGGTCCTGCCCGGTCAACAGCCGCGCCACCCCATCATAGTTCGGATCCTCGGCCGAGCGCAGATCGGTGCGATACTCGAACGCGCCACCGGCCTTGGGGGCCTGCAGCAACAGCGTGGTGGTGAATTCTGACCGGTCAAAGTGCCAGTTCAACCCCTCACCCGCGCCGTATTGCATGGCATTCACCCGCGCTAAGGGGTCGTCCATGGTAAAGAGCACGGGCTTATCCATCGTGGCGGCCAGAAAGGCCGCAAAGGGCGGCCATTCATACAGCGCCTTGATGCTGCCGCCGATTTGATCGCCGCAAAGCGTCTTGTTGATCGTCTCAAACAGCGTCAAGGCCGGATGATCCGCGGCCAGTCCCGGCACCTCTTTGCGGAAATAAACGTTGTGCTTGCGGGCATGGGTAAAAGATTCCCCGGCAAAACGCGGCGCCAGTTCCCCAACGGCCGCGCGCTGGGCTGCGGGCTTTAGGAACCCCGGCAGATTGAACATCCCGGTTTCGGCCAGTTCAGCCTTGGCCTTGGCCACCATGGCATCCCACGCGGGGGTGCCCGGTTTATCCAACGGGTATCGATCCAGATCCAGATTTTCCTGCATGGCGCACTCCTATGGCTGTCCTTGGCGCAAGGATTGGCTTGACCTGCTGCCAAATCAACAAGAGAAACTGTAGGGGAGCATAAGGAAAACTTCTGCATGAAGCCTGACCAACCCTCCTTGAACGCCCTGCGCGCCTTTGAATCCGCTGCGCGCCGTGGCAGTTTCGTGCTGGCGGCGGTGGAGCTTGGCGTGTCCGCTGCCGCGATCAGCCAGTTGGTGCGCGGGCTCGAATCCGACATGCGCCGTCAGCTTTTCCTGCGCCAAGGCAACCGGCTTTTGCTCACCGACGCCGGGCGCGAGATCTACCCCGCGCTTGAGACCGCCTTTCGCGAGATTGCCAGTATCGCCCCCTTGGGCGAGGTCGGCCCGCGCGACAAACGGCTGATCCTCTCGGTCCTGCCGTGGTTGGCACCTTGGGCGCTGGGCGCGCTGGCCGATTACCCTGCAGCGGTTGAGCTTCGGGTCGAACCTGACCCGGTCGCGCTAACCGAAGGCGCGGCGGATCTACGCCTCAGCTATGGCGGCGCGCTGTATCCAGACCACAAGGTGGTGCCGCTTTATGCCGACCAAATGGCGATTGTGCAGGCCCGGCCCGGCCCTCTCGCCGACGCCCCGCGCATCACAGTGCATTGGGGCGCGGCCTATGCTTCCTTGCCGGGCTGGGCGCTGTGGCACGCGCAGAACGCCCTGCTCCCACCCGCGGCCGTCAAGGGTCTTGCGGTGAACGACCCCCATCTGGCGCTCTTGGCGGTGCGTCAGGGGCAAGGGGCCGCACTTGTGCCGCAGATCGTCGCGGCCGCAGCCCCCGATCTGCATCAAACGCCCGCAGGCTTCACTCTCCCATGGCCCTATGCACTTGTGCACCTGAACGCCCGTGCCCGTCATCGCCCCTTGGCCGCACTTGTCAGCCATCTTTATGCTAAAGCAACCGGTCAGCCCGCCTTGGCCCACGCGGTCACACCGGGATAAAACTGCCGACGCCACGCCCGCACCCGCGGGTTCATGCGCCGCCGCCACAGGGGCGGGATCATCGCCAGTGCCGTCATGGCCGGATAGCCCATGGGCAGCATCGGTGCCTCGGTTTCCGGGTAGGTCTGCAACAAGGGAAAGCGGCGGTCGGGCTTGTAATGGTGATCCGAGTGGCGCTGCAGATTGATCAGCAGCCAATTCGACGCCCGATGCGGCGCATTCCAACTGTGATGCGGTCGCACGGGTTCGTATTTCCCTTCGGGCAGCTTTTGCCGCACCAGACCGTAATGCTCGACGTAGTTCGTCAGTTCCAACTGCCAGACCGCAAAAAACGCCTGTAACACGAACAGCCCCACACCATAGCCGCCGCCCACCAGATAGGCCACGATAAGCGCCAACCCCTGCAAGGCGCCATAGCGCCAGAACGGGTTTGACAGATGCCAGACCGTGCGGCCCACCTTGGATAGCCTCTCCGCCTCGGCCTCCCAGGCCGAGCGGGGACAAGCCAACAACACCCGCAGGAAATACCGGTGGAAGCCTTCATTGTAGCGCGCGGTCACCGCATCACGCGGGGTGCCGACATGGGTGTGGTGAACCAACAAATGTTCGGTGCGGAAATGGCTGTAAAGCACCGTCGCCAGGAGCAGATCACCCAGCCAGCGCTCTGCCCGGTTCCTCTGATGCAAAAGTTCATGCGCATAGACGATGCCGATGGTACCCGAGGCCACCCCGATGCCAAACATCAGACCGATGACTTCCAACCAGCCCAGATCGCTGCGCGTCACCCGCCAGATCGCGCCATAGATCAGACCCGCTTGCAGTGGAAACCAAACTAGGGTGATGAGCCGATACCACCAGAGATCAGCCTCGTCAGTCTGCGGGTCAGGGTTTTCTTCATTGCGGCCCAGAAAGCTGTCCAGCACAGTAACCATCATCCACGCATAAAGGGGCATCGCCAGCACAACCCAGCCGCCCTGCGTGACCGACAGCACCGCCAAAGGCACCAAGCCCAGAGAAAGCCAGAACGGCACAGCCTTTCGCAACCCGGCAACCTTACTCATCACACCCTCCGGCACAGTCGGGCAGATCCTAGGGCCAATGGCCGCCCCACTCAACAGCCCGCGCCGTCGCAGTGTCCCAGGCCTTGCGCATCAGCGTTGGCAGGGCAGCAGGCTGAAACCCTGCGCGCGGCACAAAGGCCCCGCGCTGCGGCTCGGCCTCGGTCAGGGCGGCGCGCACGCTGAGGTCCAGATGGAAATGCGTGAAGGTATGGCGCAAGCTGCCAACCTCGTGCCAGTCGGCAGAGATCGGAGCCTCTCCGCCCGCGCCGTCCCAGCCATCGCCGGGAAAGCCGGGCATCCCACCCAAGAGCCCACGGGGTGGCCGGTCTTCCAAAAGCACTGCCCCGTCACCCCGAACTGCGACCCAAACCACACCCGTCCGCACCGGCTTGGCCGGCTTGGCCGCCTTGCGCGGCAGATCAGCGGCAATTCCCGCCGCGCGCCCGGCGCAAAAGCCCATCACTGGGCAAATCCCACAGGCTGGCTTGCGCGGACTGCAAATCGTCGCCCCCAAATCCATCATCGCTTGCGCATGATCGCCGGGCCGCGCCTTGGGCGTCAGTAACCCTGCCAGCCGGACCAATTCGGGCTTTGCGCTGGGCATCTCGGCCTCCACTGCGAAAAGCCGCGCACAGACCCGCTCGACATTGCCGTCCACCACGACGGCCGGCCGGTCAAAGGCAATCGCCGCCACCGCCGCCGCCGTATAGGGGCCCACCCCGGGCAAGCTGCGCAATCCCTCCACCGTATCAGGAAACCGCCCGCCATGATCGCGCACCACGGCCCGCGCACAGGCCAAGAGATTGCGCGCCCGCGCGTAATACCCAAGCCCCGCCCATTCCCCCATCACCACAGCATCTTCTGCCGCAGCCAGATCCGCCACCGTCGGCCAACGCGCGACGAAACGGCGGAAATAATCGCGCACCGCCGCCACCGTGGTCTGCTGCAACATCACCTCAGACAGCCAGACATGATAAGGATCGGGCAAAACCCCCAGCCGTCGATCCTCGGGCCCCACCCGCCACGGCATCACCCGGGCCTGCGCGTCATACCATCGCAACAGCTGCACGCCCGCCGCCTCACAGAGCTCCTCACGCAAGATTTATCCCCCGACTTCCCGCCCCAACGCGCCCCATGCAGTCGCCAAGCATTTGATTCAAATTCACTTTCATCTTGGCACAAGTACTCCACGGGGGTCCGGGGGTGTGAACCCCCCGGGCGGTTTGCCGCGTGCAATCCGCTTTCCTTTCCGCCGCTCCCGCTTACAATAGCGCCAATCCCGGACAGGACCAGATGGCCCGCACACCCGCCCCTCCCCCGCCCCGCCGCGAGCGCGGCTTTGAACCCACCGGTGGGCTGGTCAAACACCAGATCCGCTCTGTGGGCGAATCACGGGGCTTTGCTGTGGCGCGACTTTTGACCCATTGGGCCGAAATCGCGGGTGAGGATATGGCGCGTATCACCCGGCCTGTGAAGGTGGGCTATGGGCGCGAAGGGATGGGGGCCTCACTGACGCTTTTGACCACGGGTGCTGTTGCCCCGATGGTCGAGATGCAGAAGGAACGCCTGCGCGAGCGGGTCAACGCCGCCTATGGTTATGCCGCAATTTCGCGGATTCTTCTGACCCAGACCGCTGCCTCGGGCTTTGCCGAAGGGCAGGCCGAGTTTTCCCCAGCCCCAAAGGCTCCACCGCCCCCCGATCCTGCGCTTCTGGCCAAGGCCGCCGAGACCGCCGCACCGGTCAAGGATCCTGACTTGCGGGCTGCTCTTGAAGCCATGGCGCAAAACATCTTAACTCGCCGCAATTCAAAGGAAGGCGCATGACCATGACCAAACTTCTTGCATCCGGCTTTTTGGCCCTGACGCTCGCCCTCGGGCTTGGCGCCGTCGCCAATGCGCAAGAAACTGCACCCGAGACCCCGGTCGAGGTCAAGGATTTCACCCTTGGCAACCCCGACGCGCCGGTGAAAATCACCGAATACGCCTCCTTCACCTGCTCGCATTGCGCTGCCTTCCACGCCACCACCTTCAAACCGCTGAAGGCCGAGTTTATCGACACCGGCAAGGTCGAGTTCACCCTGCGTGAGGTATATTTTGACCGTTACGGCCTTTGGGCGGCCATGATGGCCCGCTGTGGCGGTGACATGCGCTATTTCGGGATCACCGACATTCTGTTCGAAACCCAACAAGAGTGGGCCGGCTCTGAAGATCCCAATGTCGTGGTCGAAAACATCAAGAAAATTGGCCGTACCGCCGGCATGGATGATGCAACGCTGGATGCCTGTATGAAAGATAGCGCTATGGCCGAAGCGCTGGTGGCGCGGTTTGAAGAGAACATGAAGGCCGATGGCGTCGAAGGCACACCGACGTTGTTCATCAACGGCACCAAACACGCCAACATGGATTATGCCGCGCTGAAGTCGCTGATCGAGGCGGAGTTGGCCAAGTAACATGACCGCTCCACTTTCCGGCATCAAGGTTGTCGAACTCGCGCGAATTTTGGCCGGCCCTTGGGCGGGCCAGACCCTTGCCGATCTTGGCGCAGACGTGATCAAGGTCGAGGCCCCCGAGGGCGATGACACCCGCCGCTGGGGGCCTCCCTTCATCGACCGCGAAGGCGAGAAAACCGCCGCCTACTTTCACGCCACCAACCGGGGCAAGCGCGGCATCACCTGCGATTTCCGCACGCCCGAGGGGCAAGAGACGGTGCGCCGTCTGGTTGTTGACGCCGATGTTGTGATCGAGAATTTCAAGGTTGGCGGGCTTGAGAAATACGGGCTGGATTATGCCAGTTTGTCGAAAGTGAACCCGCGTTTGGTCTATTGCTCGATCACCGGGTTTGGCCAAACCGGCCCCTATGCCCACCGCGCGGGGTATGATTTCATCATCCAAGGCATGGCCGGGCTGATGAGTGTCACCGGCGACCCAGAGGGTCAGCCGCAAAAGGTGGGCGTCGCGGTGACCGATATCTTCACCGGCGTCTATTCCGCCACGGCGATTCTGGCCGCCCTTGTGCAACGCGGGGTTACCGGGCGCGGTCAGCATATCGACATGGCGCTTTTGGATGTGGCGACCTCGATCATGGCCAATCAGGCGATGAATTACCTTGTCTCGGGCAAGGTGCCCGGCCTGATGGGCAATGCTCACCCCAATCTTGCGCCCTATGCGGTGTTTGATTGCGCTGATGGCTGGATCATCCTCGCCACTGGAAATGATGCGCAGTATCAACGCCTTTGCATCATTCTGGGGCTGGATGACATGGCCCGTGCGCCGCAGTTCCTGACCAATGCCGACCGGATCGCCAACCGTGAGGAGATGACCGCGCGTATCACGCAGGCGACACTGCGCTGGTCAAAGGCCGATCTGTTGCAAGCCTGCGAAGATCAGGGCGTGCCTGCGGGGCCGATCAACGATTTGGCTGAGGTGTTTGATGACCCACAGGTGCAGGCGCGCGGCATGAAGATTGCGCCCGGCGGTTTGCCCGGCATTCGCAGCCCGATGACCTTTTCAGACGCTGATCTTGCGCTGGATCGCCCCGCACCAAAGCTGGGTGAGCATCAGGATGAGGTTTTGGGCTGATACGGCTTAACCCTTTGTGATCGCCGCGATGGCGGCAAAGGCCCGTGCTTCAGCGGGGGCCTGACCCAAACTACCCTGCCTCAGAACTGCGTGCCAGTCGGTGCCGGGAAAGTCGCGCATCGCCAGATCAGGCAGGGCCGTGCCAGTGGCCTCCACCTCGCGGCACAGCCGCTTGACCACCGCCTGCGCCTCGGGGCGCGGCATGCGAGTGGCCAGTGCGAAACTCAACGCTTCAGCATGGATCAGCCCGCCGCCTGCCGTCAGGTTGCGCCCCATTGTGACGGCGTCCGGGGTGATGCGGCCCGCCAGATCCTGCGCGAGCCCTAAGGCCCGGCTGGTCAGGATGCAGGCTTGCGGCAGGCTCAACCATTCGGCAAACCACGCCGCCCCGTCGCGCTGCTGGCGGTGCAGGCCCGCGTCTTGCAGAACACCTGCCAAGGCAACCACCTGCCGCGCCAGTGCGACCAGAGCCGAGGGCCCGACCGGGTTTTGCTTTTGCGGCATGGTCGATGAGGCACCGGCCCCTGCAATCTGGACCTCTCCGATGCCTGACTGCGTCAACAGGATCAGATCCTCGCCCAGCTTGCCCAAGACCGCCGTGGTCGAGGCCATCCACCCGGCAAGGGCTGTGATGCCGGTGCGGTCGCTGTGCCAACTGTGGCCGCGATCATCCAGCCCCAGTGCCTTTGCCAACCCGGTGCGCACCGCAGGCCCGGCCTCGCCCATGGCTGATAGCGTGCCCGCCGCCCCCGACAGCGACACGCGCAGCAAGGCTGGGCGCAAGGCCGCGAGCGCCGCGCGCTGCGCGTGCAAGGGCCAGCCCCAACCCGCCACCACCGCGCCAAAGCTGGTGGGCGTGGCCACTTGCCCATAGGTCCGCGCCGCCATGGGCAGATCGGCATGTGCCGCCGCCACGGCCCCGAGCGCGGCCAAAAGACCGTCCAACCGGCCTTCCCATAACTCGATCAGGCGCTTTAGCCGCAGAGCCAATGCGCTGTCCATGATATCTTGGCTCGTGGCACCCCAATGGGCAAAGGCGGCATGATCCGGCGCATTGCAAGCGGTGCGAAAGGCCGCCACCAGCGCCGGAACCGGCACTCCGTTCACGGCCGTTTCACCGGCCAGCGCCGAAGGGTCGATTTGCACCTCAAAGGACGCGCGGTGCAGGAAGGCCGCGCTTTCTGCAGGGATCACCCCCAACTCGCCCTGCACTTTGGCCAGCGCCCCTTCGACCAAAAGCATCGCCCTAACCTCGGCGCTGTCAGAAAACAGCCGCGCGGCCTCGTCATCGCCGAAAAGGCGGGCATACAGCGGGCTGTCGGCGGGGGATGCGGGCATGGGCGGTCCTTACTGCGGGGCGGCGAGCCCCAGTATCTGCCGCGCCTGACGCCAATTCGCAACCGGTCGTTCGTATTTGGCGCAAAGGTCCACCACGCGCCGCACCAGCGCCGCGTTCGAAGGGGCAAGCGTGTCACGGTCGATCCGCACATTGTCCTCCAACCCCGTCCGCGCATGCCCGCCCGAGGATACCGACCAGTCATTCAGCACGATCTGGTTCGCTCCAATGCCCGCCGCACACCACGGCGCATCTTTTCCGAACAACCGTTCAACAGTGCGGATATAGTAGTCGAACACATCCCGATCCGCCGGCATGGCGTTCTTCACGCCCATCACGAACTGCACATAGGGCGTCCCAGTAAGCTGGCCCTTTGCCTGCATGTCATGTGCTTTCAGGATATGGGACAGATCAAACGCCTCCACCTCGGGCTTGACCCCGTATTTCAGCATCTCGGCGGCCAACCAATCCACCAGATCGGGTGGGTTCTCATAGATCCGCGTTGGGAAGTTGTTCGATCCCACTGACAGGCTGGCCATATCTGGCCGCAGCGGCAGCATCCCGCCCCGCGCCTGGCCCGTACCCGAACGTCCACCTGTCGACAGTTGCACGATCATGCCGGGGCAATGGGCCTCAATCCCCTCTTTCAACCGCGCAAAGCGTTCGGGGTCCGAGGTCGGCTTGCCCTCATCATCGCGCACATGGCAATGGGCGATGGTGGCGCCTGCCTCAAACGCCTCATGGGTCGACTCCAGCTGTTCAGCCACCGAGATCGGCACAGCTGGATTGTCGTCTTTGGTTGGCACGGAGCCGGTGATCGCCACGCAGATGATGCAGGGTTTGCCTTTCACGTCGGTCATTCTCAGATATCCATGAACACGGTTTCGCTCTCGCCCTGCAGGCGAATGTCGAAACGTTAATAGCCGCGGGAAACTTTGCGCGCCAACAGCGTTTCTCGGCGCTGAACCTGATCGATCAGCCCGCCGAACAACAGGCTTAAAAAAGTGACGGGGCCGCCTACCACCTTGATCAGCGCCGCAGCATCCCTGACCAGCTCGGAAAGCTCAGGGCCGCGATTGCCAAACGAGGTCATTTGCAGAGCATTTCAAGTATACATATCGGATCAAAATTCCGCCACATCCGCGCCTTTCTGGATATCGCGGCGGCCTCCCGGCTTTTCCCGCGCGATGGCGCGCTTGCCCAAAGCCCGCTGATCCTGCCGTCCGAAGGGGCGATCATTCGAAATGCGGTGGATGATTACCTTGTCAGCCTTGTCCTTGCAGGCCGGCGCCCAGCCTTTGAAACCGTGGCGCTGCCTTTGGCGCGCGGCCTGATCTTGGAGTCTGATGCGCTGTGGTTCATTTCACGCGGGGTGGTGGCCGCAGACCTTGAGCGGGGCGACCTCGTTTTGGTGCCGACCGATGCGCAGTATCTCTCCGGCGCGGTTAACCTGACGCGCTGTCAGGTTGGCCCGGATCACCCAGCGCCCATCGCTAGCTACGCTGCCCCAACGCCTCCAGCCAGCGCGCGCGTATCCCTCCAATCATTCGGGCATGGCTCAGCGCCGCCTCGGCTGCCAGCAGCCGAAACCGGAACGCATCGCCGGGGCGCAACTGGGCAAAGCGGTCAAGATCGGCGTCCAAGACGGTGGCGAGTTTCGGATATCCCCCCGTGGTTTGATGATCGGCCAAAAGCACCGTCGCCACCCCATCGCCCGCCACTTGCACGGACCCCCGCGCCACCGGCTCTGACGGCATGTCCAAAGGCGCATCCGGCGGCAGCAAAGGCCCGGTCAGCCGCACGCCCATCCGGTCATAGGCCCCGCTCAACCGCCAGATCGCGCCTTCAAAGGCCGCAATCTGATCAGGTGCAAAGAACCGGTCTTGCGGGCCAAGCGTCGCGGCAATCTGGGCCAATGGTCGGGCAAAGGCCGGGCAGGGTAGCGCCTGCGTCACCACCAAACGCGGCGCCTCAACCGAAAGCTCATCGCCGGTAGCCACTCGGCCACCGCCAAAGCCCGATTGCGAATGCGTGGCCGCAGACCCGAGCCACGGTTTTGTCACCAGCCCTCCGGCAAACGCGAGGTAACACCACGCTCCCCAAGGCCCGCGCCGGATCACCAGCCGCTCGCCGGGCTGCAGGGTGGCCACTTGCCACGACCCGCCTTTGTGCCCGCCATGTTCAACAATGAACCCGCCCCCGGCCACCGCAAAGCTGATGGGGCCACCCACACAGTCCAATTGCAGCCCGCCCAAGGATACCTCGATCGCCGCCGCCTCTGGCGCATTGCCAACCGCCAGATTGGCCGCCGCCAGTGCCAGTCGGTCCATCGCACCCGAGCGCGGCACGCCGAACCGCGCCAGTCCGTGCCGTCCGCCGTCTTGCACCGTCACATGGGGCCCGGCGAAGGCCACGGTCAGCCGCGCCGTCATGGTGCCACCCGCCGGAACGCAACCCGGTCGCCGACGTCAAACAGGAAGGGCCGCGCGCCTTGGGGGTCAAGGATCACCGTTGGCGAATGCCCGATGATCCACCAACCCGTCGGCATCGTCAGCGTCGTCACGATGCATTGCCCGGCGGCGATGATGACCGACCCCGCCGCCACCCCACGCACTGCTGCCTCTTTGCGTGGCAAGGCAATGGCTTTGGGCACGCCCGACAGATAGGCATAGCCCGGCGCAAAACCGTAAAGCGCCACCTGATAGTCGCCGCCTTGGTGAGCCGCAATCACCGCTTCGGGCGACAGGCCACAGCGCCGCGCCACCTCGTCCAGATCGGGGCCATCATAAACCACATCCACCACCCGCCGCGTGCCCTGCACGCCCTCGGTTGGGGTGGCCTTGATCAAGGCCCGCAGCGCCGCCTCGACGGCCCGGAGATCCGTTACCATCGGGTCAAACCGCACCAACAGGTTGACATAGGCCGGGACCGCCTCGGCAAAGCCCGCAAATGGGTTAGCCGCCAAGGCGCGGTCCAAGGCCAGAACGGCGGCATGTGTCACGTCATCAATCCGCGTGCCAAACTCGACCAAGAGCCCGTGTTCGGCGACGGCGCGAAAGATCGGAAATCCGCTCACCGCAGAAAGGGGGCCAGAACCACCCCCGCCGCCTGCAACCGTGCGCGGATTTCGCGCGCCATGGCCACGGCATCGGGGCTGTCGCCATGCACGCAGATCGATTGCGCGGCCAAGGGAATGGGGTCGCCCCCCACCACCGGCATCAACCCGGTGTCGAGAAACCCGATCAACCGCTCTGCCGCTGCTTTGGCCCCATGTACCATGGCATCGGGGCGGGTGCGGGGCACCAAGCGACCGTTTGGCAGATAGGCTCGGTCGGCGAAAATCTCGGAATAGGTCGGCAGGCCTGCCGCGCGCCCTGCTGCTTCCAACTCGGTGCCGGAAATCGCCAAGATCGCCAGCCCCCCCGGCAGCGCCTTGACTGCAGAGGCAATCGCATCGGCCACTTCGCGCCGGTCAGCGGCCAGATTGGCCAGCGCCCCATGTGCCTTGACGTAGGCCACCTTTGCCCCGGCCAGCGCCGCCACCCCTTGCAGTGCCCCGACCTGTGCCGCAACCATGCGCGCGATCTCGACCGGCTCCATTGGAATGACCCGGCGGCCAAAGCCCAAAGGGTCGGCATAGCCGGGATGCGCGCCGATCACGACACCGCGCTCGGCCGCCATCCGCAGCGTGGCAAACATCGTGTCAGGGTCGCTTGCATGCCCGCCGCAGGCGATATTGGCCGAGGTGACAACCCCCAGCATCGCCGCGTCATCGCCCATGGACCAAGGGCCAAAGCCCTCACCCAGATCGGAATTCAGGTCCATCTGCGCCCCCTCTTTGGGCCCAGATTGCCCGGCCTGCGGCGCGGCGTCCAGCCCTAGGCTTGGCCAGTCAGACTGACAAAGGCTTCGTGCTGGCTTAGAAACACGCGGCCTGTCAGGTGGTCGAGAAAGCTGGAGCGTTGGAGGCGGTCCATCACCGGACCCTTCACCTCGGACAGATGCAGCGCGATGCCCCTGTCTTTTAGGTGCATCATCAAGGCCTCCAGCGTTTCCAGCGCGGTCATGTCGATCTCATTCACCGCCGAACACATCAAGATCACATGGCGCAGGTTTTGATCCTCGGCGGTGCGCTCAAGGATCAGATCCTCCAGATAGCGGGTGTTGGCGAAGTAAAGGCTTTCATCGATCCGCAGGCTGAGAACCGATGGGTCAGTGATGACTTCATACCGCAGGATATTGCGGAAATGCTGGGTGCCGGCGACCAGCCCCACCTCGGCCACATGCGGGCGCGAGGTGCGCCACAGGTGCAGCGCGATCGACAGGATTACGCCCGTCGAAATTCCGGCCTCGACCCCCAGAGCAAGGGTGACCAGAATGGTCCCCGCCACTGCCGCAAAATCGGCGCGCGAGTAGCCCCAGGTTTTCTTAAGGATCGACAGATCGACCAGCCCCAGCACCGCCACGATGATGGTGGCCGCCAGCGTCGCCTTGGGCAGGAAATAGAGAAGTGGCGTCAGCGCCAGCGCCGCGACGGCCAGACCAAGAGCGGTGTAGATCCCCGCCGCTGGGGTGGCCGCCCCTGCATCGGCGTTCACGACGGACCGGGCAAAGCCGCCCGTCACCGGAAAGCCGCCGCTAAATCCGGCAGCCAGATTCGCGGCGCCAAGCCCGATCAACTCCTGATCCGGCCGGATGCGCTGGCGCTTGCGCGCCGCCAAAGTCTGCGCGACCGAAACGGATTCCACGAAGCCAACGATCGAAATCAGAAAGGCCGGCATCGCAAGTTCGCGGATCAGTGCCAGATCGAAGCTGGGGCTGGTGAAGGGTGGCAGGGCTGCAGGCACCGCGCCCACCACCGCCACATCCAACCCAAATCCCCAAACCGCGAGGGTTGAGGCGGCAACTGCCACAACTGGCCCTGCTTTGGTCAGCACATCGGCCAGCACCGGCCCCACCCCCAGCGACCGCAATGCTGGCTTCATCCGCCGCCGGACCCAAGAGAGAAAGGCCAAACCCAATGCGCCAATGACCAGCGTCTGCCAGTTGAACGCCGCCTTGCCCGCCCAAAAGCTTTCGACCAGCTCCGGCAGCGAAGCCCCGGTCATCTTGACCCCGATCAGTGGTCCGATCTGCCCCATGGCGATCAGCACTGCTGATGCGGTGATGAAGCCGGCGATCACCGGATGCGACAGGAAATTGGCGATGAAGCCCATCCGCAACAGGCCCATCCCGAACAGCATTGCGCCCGACAATGCGGCCAAGGTCAGCGCTGCCGTGGCATAATCCGCCGTCCCGCTTTCGGCCACCGATCCCAGCGCGGCCGCAGTCATCAATGACACCACCGCCACCGGCCCCACTGCGAGCACCCGGCTAGAGCCAAAGATCGCATAGGCGATGATTGGCAGGATCGAGGCATAAAGCCCCGCCTCGGGGGGCATCCCGGCCAGCATGGCATAGGCCAGAGATTGGGGAATCAGCATGATCGTGACGATAACTGCCGCAAGCCCATCTTGCGCGGCATCTTGGCGGGAATAGGTCTTTGACCACGACAGAATAGGGAAAATTCGGGTCAGAGTGGTGGAAACGGGTCGTCTCACCTTTGCGTCCTTTTCGTGTCACGTCAGCAGGTTGTGCCGAGCTTGTGGCCCATCGCCACGCGAAAGGGCACAATAGATGCAGATTTTAGAATATTTATTGATCCAGATCAATGACGGCCGCACTGACATCTGTGAGGGACGTCCGATGTGACGGAGGAGACTGAGATGATGGAACGTGGATTCATCCCAACGCGGCGTGGATTTCTTGGGCTGGCGGTTGCCGGTGCAGGGCTTGCTGCCCTTGGATCGCCTGCCAAGGCT
>JACCED011932539.1_pt1 | contig 31874 bp, 31 predicted proteins | sample 7455021 | NCBI WGS metagenome assembly JACCED01 (sample SAMN15323456, study PRJNA562643) | freshwater metagenome | isolation source: river surface water | place: USA:Blue River Watershed | collected 2017-08-19 | reverse complement strand
TGGCGCTTGGATATAGCTTGTTCATGCAAACCGCTCCTTGGTTATCGCTTAAACGAGATTATCGACGATTTATAGACCTTGCCAACGCCTGAAGGATCTCAGGCGGCCAGGGATGGGACTTGCCCGAGTCAAAGTCCATTAAGACCATAACGGACTTGCCTTGGGCACATAACTCAAGCTGATCACCCTGAACGACCGAAAGATCGACCGCATGCTCCATGCTGGACCGACCAATACTGACGACCCGGTGGCTCACGCGGATCGTCGCAGGATACGTAATTGGCTTTTTAAAGTCGCAGGAGCAGTGCACGACGACCGGATTCAGGCGATCTGACTGACCGATACCCCCCTCATAAAACATTCGGATGCGCCCTTCTTCCATATAGCGGAAATAGTTCGCATTATTCAAATGATTGAGTGGGTCGGCATCAGCCCACCGCATGGGTATGTCGAGATCAAAGATATCGCCAACGGCGAGGGTTGGTCCACCTGAGACAGCCACGGGATTCTCCGCAAGAAACGCAAAAGGGTTGCTTCGGCTCTTTGCAAGGCTAGGACAGCAAAAAGTCCAGCACCCGTGCAATACAATCGAGCGATTAAACATCATACCTTTTAAGCAGGGAGACTCTTATGTCCGCACGTGAATCGATGGAATATGACGTTGTTGTGGTCGGCGGTGGCCCCGCCGGTTTGGCAACCGCCATCAAGCTCAAGCAGCTGGCCGCCGAGCGCGATCATGAAGTTTCAGTTTGCGTACTCGAAAAAGGTAGTGAGATTGGGGCCCACATCCTGTCTGGCGCGATCATGGATCCGATTGCACTGACAGAACTGATCCCAGACTGGAAAGAAAAAGGTGCTCCGCTCGACACAGCCGTCACAGAGGACGAGTTTCTGTTTTTATCCCCCACCGGCGCGCGCAAGACGCCAGAATGGCTATTACCCGAGTGCTTTCAGAACCACGGCAACTACATCGTGAGTCTGGGTAACGTCGCGCGTTGGCTCGGCGAACAGGCTGAGGCACTCGGCGTGGAGATCTTCCCTGGCTTTGCCGCTGCAGAAGTGTTGTACGACGACAAAGGCGCGGTGCGGGGTGTCGCGACGGGTGACATGGGCGTGGGCCGCGACGGCCAGCCAACCGACCAGTACCAACAGGGTATGGAGCTCCTCGCCAAGTACACTATTTTTGCTGAGGGTGCGCGTGGACAACTCGGTCGCGAACTCATCGCTAAATTCAAGCTTGACGAAGGCCGTGACCCCCAGGCCTATGGCATTGGCATCAAAGAACTCTGGGAAATCGATCCAGCCAAGTCCAAACCAGGTCTCGTCGTGCATACGGCAGGTTGGCCGCTGGATTCCGATACATACGGTGGTTCCTTTTTGTATCACCTGAATAACAACCAGGTCGCCGTGGGCATGGTCGTGGGTCTCGATTACGCCAACCCCTGGATCTCGCCTTTCGAAGAGTTCCAGCGCTACAAAACACACCCAGCAATTCGTGGCACCTTCGAAGGCGGCAAACGACTCGCCTACGGAGCGCGAGCCATTACCGCTGGGGGTCTGTTGTCATTGCCCAAACTAATTTTCCCAGGCGGCGCCCTAGTAGGATGCGAAGCCGGCTTCCTGAATGCCTCTCGCATCAAAGGCAGCCACGCTGCGATCAAGTCAGGCATGATGGTCGCGCAAGCTGCTTTTGATGCACTGCTCGCAGAACGCAGCCACGACGAGCTTCCCGCTTACCCAGCCGCCTTTGAATCTTCGTGGCTACACACGGAGCTGAACAAAGCGCGCAACTTCAAACAATGGTTCAAGAAGGGTCGCGCCGTGGGTACCGTCATGACGGGTATCGAGCAATGGTTGCTCAAGGGTAATATGCCTTGGACCATCCATCGCACCAAACGCGACCACGAGTGCTTGCAGCCAGCCGATCAGTGCCCGCGCATTGAGTACCCAAAACCCGATGGCGTCTTGACCTTCGATCGATTGAGCTCGGTCTTCATTTCCAATACCAACCATGAAGAAAATCAGCCGATTCATTTGACGCTCAAAGATGTATCCGTGCCGGTTTCGGTGAACCTCGCAAAATACGGCGGGCCAGAGTCACGCTACTGCCCTGCTGGCGTGTACGAATACATCAAGGATGATCAGGGTGCCGACAAGCTCCAGATCAACGCCCAGAACTGCGTGCATTGCAAAACATGCGACATCAAAGACCCCACCCAAAATATCGTGTGGGTCGCCCCACAGGGTGGCGAGGGTCCGGTCTACACCGGCATGTAATGAGGTTGTCACTTTCCAAAGCGAGCACACGCTATGAGCACACGACCACAAGCAGTTCCGACCAAGCAGATCGACAATGAGCGCGTGATCGTGACCGAATGGCGCTTCGCGCCTGGTGCCGAAACGGGCTGGCACACCCATGGTCACGATTACGTAGTAGTGCCGATTGCAAACGGTCTGTTGCATTTGGAAACCCCGGACGGCCTCAAGGAGTTTCCGCTGCAGCTCGGACAGTCCTACACACGTGGCGCCGGTGTTCATCACAACGTCATCAACGCTAGCGCTCACGAAGTCGCTTTCATCGAAATCGAAGTGCGTTAAAGCTCCCGGTTACCGCACAAGAGGAAACCTGCCATGCTCGATCCACAAGCCAAAGCCCTAATTGATCTCGTTGCAGAAAAAGGGATTCCTCCAATGCACGCCTCGCCGCCTGTTGAAGCGCGGCAGTTTTATCGCGAGCGTCGTTTCTTTAGCCAGCCCGAGCCGCCAGAGGTTGCAGAAAGCAAAGACATTCAGGTACCAGGGCCACTTGGCCCGATCCCTGTGCGCGTGATTCGTCCAATGGGCAGCAAAGCCGACGCGATCTTGCCCGCACTGGTGTATTACCACGGCGGTGGCCACGTGATTGGTGATTTGGATACCCACGACACACTCTGTCGATCCTTAGCAAACTTGGCTCACTGCTCCGTGCTGTCAATCGACTATCGAATGGGCCCAGAACACGTGATGCCCGCTGCATCCGATGATTGCGTTGCAGCCACCAAGTGGATACACAGCCATGCCGCAACCCTAAAGATTGACCCACATCGCATTGCGATTGGTGGTGACAGTGCAGGTGGACACTTAGCTGCAGTGGTGGCCTTAACACTCAAACAAGACAATGCGTTTAAGCCAGTGCTTCAACTTTTGCTGTATCCGGTCACCGACGCCAGTCAAGAGCGCGAATCGATGCGCGCGAACGGCGAAGGCTATTTACTGACGCGCGAAACCATGGCTTACTTTTTCGGGCATTACATGCCTGAACAATGGATGCGTCAAGATTGGCGTGGTTCGCCGATGCTGGCCAAAGACCACAGTGGCCTGCCGCCCGCCATGGTGATCACCGCGGGTTACGACCCTCTACATGATGAGGGTCGGGACTACGCTGACAAACTATCTGCCGCGGGCGTGCCCACGCAATACATTTGTTTTGCTAGACAAATCCACGGCTTCATCCCAATGGGGCGCATCATCGACGAGGCGAATACCGCTGTCAAACTCTGCGCCCAAACCCTCAGGGATCACTTCTTAAACGCAACAACCTCTTGACGCTGTTCGCCTAGACCGTCGATACCGAGGGTCATGACGTCGCCGGCTTTGAGATAACGTGGTTTGGGTTTAACACCCATGCCCACGCCTGGAGGCGTACCGGTCGTGATGATGTCGCCAGGCATCAGTGTCATGAACTCACTGACGTAGCTGACAATCGTCTGCACATCAAAAATCATGGTCTTGGTGTTGCCGGTCTGGAAACGCTTACCGTTCACATCCAACCACATACCAAGTTTTTGCGGATTCTTGATTTCGTCAGCGGTGACGAGCCAAGGACCGACCGGACCAAAGGTGTCGCAACCCTTGCCTTTGTCCCAGGTGCCGCCACGTTCGATCTGGTATTCGCGCTCTGACACATCATTGATCAGACAGTAGGCTGCGACGTGCTTGAGCGCATCTTTCTTGCTGACATAACGTGCTTTTTTTCCAATCACCACGCCAAGCTCAACTTCCCAATCGGATTTTTTGGAACCTTTAGGCAGCATCACTGGATCGTTCGGGCCGCTCAGGCTCGTGTCGGCTTTAAAGAAAATAATAGGTTCTTTCGGACAGGGCATACCCGCTTCGGCAGCGTGGTCAGAATAGTTCAGACCGATCGCCAAAAACTTACCGACATCAGCGAGCGGCACACCGTAGCGTGGCTTACCTTTTACCAAGGGCAAGGTGCTCGTCTTAATTTTGGCAAGCTTGGCCAGCGCTGCACTAGACAGCTGCGCTGAGGTGATATCAGGCACGATGCCCGACAGATCACGCAACTTCCCTTCTTTGTCGATCAGGCCGGGTTTTTCTTTACCTTTGGCGCCATAGCGTACGAGTTTCATTACTTCTCCTTGGATGAAGCGCTGAATTTAACAGCTATCACGAGGTGTAATCAATATGTTGCGCGACCGCCAGAAATATCAAACGCAGCGCCCGTTGAGAAGCTGCATGCATCTGACGATAACCACATCACCAAATGAGCGATTTCATCGACACTGCCAAAACGATTCATCGGAATCTTGGACAACATGAAATCAATATGTTGTTGCGTCATCTGATCAAACATGCCCGTGCGCACTGCCGCAGGCGTAATGCAGTTCACTTTGATACCCGTCAGAGCAAGCTCTTTGCCTAAAGACTTGGTCAAACCAATCACTGCAGCTTTTGAGGCGCTATACGCTGACGCGTTAGGATTGCCCTCTTTGCCAGCAACCGAGGCGATGTTCACGACACGCCCTGCCCCATTGCCTTGGGCTGCGAGCTTCATGACAGGGACCACGGCCTGACACGCAAGCAAGGTTCCGCGCACGTTGATTGCAAACACACGATCCCACTCACTAAGCGGATAGTCGACCACCGTCACATTTGGGCCAGTGATGCCAGCACTATTAACCAGGATATCGATATGGGCACAATAGTTTGTGGAAGAAGCGAGTGCCTGCGCCACAGAGGTCTCGTCAGACACATCCACCTGAACCGAATGGACCTTGGAGCCATGTAAAGCCTGCGCGAGCTGCAACGCTTGCGGGTCGCGATCCCAGATCGAAACGCGCGCACCCGCATTCACAAACTGTTGAACGCATGCCTGGCCAATGCCCGCTGCACCCCCGGTCACCACGGCGTGCTTGCCGTTGAAGTCGTAGCGTACTGTGCTTGTCATCACCTTTCCTCGTGCTCAAAGACCTCGATGATGATGACTATAGATAGCGCCCTCCTGCACCGATCGCTACCGTGATCAAACCGAGAATCAGGTTCGTAAAAATAAGCGGCCGAATTTTGGCCAGTGCAAGACCGCCCGCAGGCCAGTCTTTTGCAGCTACTGCAGATTTAAGCACACGGAAGGGGCCTCCGTAGATATACGCAAAAATAACTGTCATGATCACGGCGATCAGTAGCATGGTATGAACATACCAACCCAGTTTGCCGAAGCTGCCTAAAAAATGAATCAAGCCAAAACCGGAGACAAACAGCACTAGGATCGCGCCCTTCACCCATACAAAAAAACGGCCAAAGACACCACTGATCAGTGTCAGTCGCTCCGGAGGCTGCAAGACGCTTGCCGCCATCGGACGCAGCGCGTTGTGCGCGAAAAACATCCCACCCACCCAAACCAAGGCGGCCAACAAGTGCAACACCACCAACGAGGCCATCAACATCGTAATCTCCAAGCCCACGATCACTGTGCCGCAGGAACGCCCAGAGTCTACCTCGGGCTACTCGCTAGGGTTAAAAAAGCGGATACGCTTTAGGGCTATTCAAAAGGGCCCCGAAGGGCCCTTTTTTCGCTGCAAACGTTGATTCGAAACCGTTTAGACCGGCTTGGACAACTGATCGAGAATTGCTGGGTTTTCTAAGGTCGAGACATCTTGTGTCACGGCCTCACCCTTGGCAACCACACGCAACAAACGGCGCATGATTTTGCCGGAGCGCGTCTTAGGCAAGTTCTCGCCAAAACGAATCTCTTTGGGCTTCGCGATTGGACCAATTTCTTTGGCCACCCAGTCACGCAATTGCTTACCGAGCGCGACCGCCTGATCACCCTCGGGACGACTGCCCTTGAGCACCACGAAGGCAACCACAGCTTCGCCCGTCGTTGGGTCTGGACGCCCAACGACCGCAGCTTCTGCAACCATTTCGTGCGCAACCAAGGCAGACTCAACTTCCATCGTTCCAAGGCGATGACCAGAAACGTTTAGAACATCGTCGATGCGACCCATGATCCAAAAGCAACCATCACTATCACACTGCGCACCATCACCTGCCAGATAGTAGCCACGCAACTCGGAAGGGAAGTAGCTCTTTTCAAAACGGTCTGGATCACCCCAGATGTTGCGAATCATTGAAGGCCAGGGACGCTTAATGACCAAGAAGCCGCCGTGTCCAGCCTCAACGTCACCGCCTGTTTCATCTACGATCGCCGCGGTAATACCAGGCAGACGGGTCGTGCATGAACCGGGCTTAAGTGGTGTGGCGCCAGGGACCGGGGTAATCATGTGCCCGCCCGTTTCGGTTTGCCACCACGTGTCAACGATGGGGCAACGGCCACCACCCACATTGTTGTGGTACCACATCCAGGCCTCAGGGTTGATCGGCTCACCCACCGAACCTAGCAAACGCAAGCTCGACAGATCGTACGACTTGGGATGATGCGCCGCGTTGGCGTCAGAAGCCTTGATCAAAGAGCGAATCGCTGTGGGAGCAGTATAGAAAATCGAGACCTTGTGATCCTGAATCATTTTCCAGAAGCGGCCAGCATCGGGATAAGTCGGCACACCCTCAAACACAACCTGCGTCAAACCTGCTGCCAAGGGGCCGTATGTAATGTAGGTGTGTCCTGTCACCCAGCCCACGTCAGCCGTACACCAGAACACATCACTTGCTTTTGCATCAAAAACCCACTGCATCGTGAGCTTGGCCCACAAAAGATAGCCGCCCGAAGAGTGTTGAACACCTTTGGGCTTACCGGTCGAACCGGAGGTGTACAGAATAAACAGAGGGTGCTCTGCATTGACGGGCACAGGTGCACATTCGGCAGCCTGTTTTTCAACCAACTCATGCATCCACAGATCGCGCTTAGCATCCCAATTAACCTTGCCACCCGTCCGCTTATAGACAATGCAATGGCGCACCGCGTCGCATCCACCCATACCGAAGGCTTCATCCACAGCAGGCTTCAACGCAATCGCCTTGCCGCCACGCATTTGCTCATCAGCTGTGATGACCAAGCTCGCACCGACGTCCACGATGCGTTCGTGCAAACTTTTTGCCGAGAAGCCACCAAACACGACGGAGTGCGTAACACCCAAGCGCGCGCACGCCTGCATCGCGACAATAGCTTCGATCGACATGGGCAGATAAATGATCGAACGATCACCCGCCTTGTAGCCAAGCGACTTCAAGCCATTCGCAAATTTGCACACGCGCTCATAGAGCTGCTGGTAAGTGACCTTGACGACCTCGCCACCATCCGCCTCAAAAATGATTGCAACTTTGTTGGCGTTACCGTTTTTGAGATTGACATCCAGGCAGTTGGCTGAGACGTTGAGCTCGCCATCACCAAACCATTCAAAAAATGGTGCGCGCGACTCGTCTAGAACCTTGGTGAAAGGCTTACTCCATTGCAATTGCTCGCGGGCCATACGCCCCCAAAAACCATTTGGATCTCGATCTGATTCCTCAAGCAATGCCTGATAGGCCGCCTGACCCGACACATTCGCCTGTTTGACGAAGTCCTGAGGGGGTGGGAATACGCGCGTTTCAACCAAAACGGATTCAATTGAATTAGCCATGGAATGTTGTCTCCTCGGTAACCGGGACGGATGCCCGTTAGATATAAAAAGTTTTACAACTTAAGTGCTGCAATACCAGCTGTTGCGATTTGCGCATCTTCGGAGGACTGCACTCCTGACACACCCACCGCACCAACCGTATGACCTTCCACAATAATTGGAACGCCGCCCTCTAACATGCCCTGAATAAGTGGGGCAGACAGAAACGACATACGCCCGTTATTGATGACGTCTTCATAAACCTTTGAGGGACGCGCACCCATCGCAGCGGTATGCGCTTTGGCCGGTGCGATATGCGCCGAGATCGTGTTGGCGCCATCAAGACGTTGTAGACCAAGCAAATGTCCACCATCATCAACGACCGCAATCGTCACAGCCCACTTATTCGTTTGTGCATGCGCTTTAGCAGCAGCCAGAATCAGGGAAACGTCGGCATCGGTCAACATAGGTTTAGTTTTCATAGCGAATCCTTTATTTGTTCGAGAGCACTCGGGTCTTCAATTGTCGTGAGGTCGCCTGGGTCGCGTCCCTCGCACACTGCAACAATCGCCCGGCGCAGCACTTTACCAGAGCGCGTCTTAGGCAAGGCCGTGACAAAGCGCACACGTGCCGGCCTTGCGACAGGACCAAGCTGCTCATCGACGACCTTCATGATTGCCCCTTCCAACTTCATGCTAGCCGCAGCATCCACCAACTGGCTGGGATCTTTCAGTACCGCGAAGCCAACCGCAACCTGCCCCTTGAGCTGATCAGCAATCCCGACCACCGCACATTCGGCCACAGCCGGGTGGCTATTGATGGACTCCTCAATCTCGCGGGTGCCGAGGCGATGTCCAGCTACGTTGATCACGTCGTCCGTGCGACCGAGGATGAACCAATAGCCATCCTCATCGACTAACCCCCAATCAAAGGTGGAGTAAACCTGCCGACCAGGGATCGAAGTGAAGTAGGTTTCGACAAAGCGCTTATCGTCACCCCAAATCGTGCTCATCGCTCCAGGTGGCAAGGGCGGCACGATCGCCACAACACCCTTTTGATCCGGCCCTAAATCCTGGCCAGTTTGTTCGTCTAAGACACGCACATCAAAACCATAGACGGGAAACGATGGGCTGCCAAACTTAGTCGGAACCGGCGCGATACCTGGTTGCGCAGCCAAGATCGGCCAGCCCGTTTCCGTTTGCCAGTAATTGTCGATAATCGGCTTGCCCAGCCCATTCGCAATCCATTGTGCGGTTGGCTCGTCGAGGGGCTCCCCGGCCATGTAGAGCGCACGTAGGGTCGACAGGTCGTACTTCTTGAGCAGTGTCGGGTCTTGTTTCTTCAACACCCGTATAGCCGTTGGTGCCGAGAACATCGTATTGACTTTGAAACGCTCGACCAGGCTCCACAGAATGCCACCATCTGGGCGCACAGGTGTGCCCTCGTACAGAATCGTGGTTTGTCCAGCAATCAATGGGCCGTAAACAATATAAGAATGTCCCACCACCCAGCCGATATCACTGGTGCAGAGGTAAGTATCCCCAGGCTGACCATTGAAGATGCGTTTCATGGATGAGGCGAGCGCCACAGCATAACCACCCGTATCGCGCTGAACGCCTTTTGGCTTACCAGTCGTGCCGGAGGTGTAGAGCACATAGCTAGGCGCCGAGGACTCTAGCCAGGCGACCGGCACACTTGCGCTTTCGTGTTTCGCGCGCAGGGCGGCATAGTCCAGGTCGCGGCCTGCCACTGGCTCAAACTGAAATAGGCCACGATCTACCACGATGACATGCTCGGGGGGACGGGTTGAAAGTGAAATCGCCTTATCTAACAAAGGCTTATAAGGGGTGACTTTGCCCGCACGCGAACCGGCATCTGCACAAATAATGACTTTGGGTGATGCATCATCAATCCGCTGAGCGAGATTGACTGAGGCGAAACCTCCGAACACCACCGAGTGGATAGCACCCAGACGCGCGCAGGCCAACATTGCAAAGACCGCCTCGGGCACCATGGGCATATAAATAAGAACCCGGTCACCTTGTTTGACGCCCTGCTCGGCCAGCATCGCAGCGACTGCATTGACTTCCTTGTGCAGCGCTCGGGTCGTGTAGGTGACCTCTTGATCCACTTCAGTCGATACCCAGACCAAGGCGGGCTCATCACCCCGCTTGTCTAGCCAACGGTCAACGGCGTTAAAGCATAAATTAGTGCGTCCGCCCACAAACCATTTGGCGAAGGGAGGGTTAGAAAAGTCCAAAACCTGCGAAAATGCCTCTTCCCAATGGATTTCTCTGGCCTCTGCCGCCCAGAAATCATCTCGATCCTGGATCGAAGCTCTGTGAGTAGTTTGAATCGGGTTCATAGGGTCTCCGCAGCCATTTTGTGCGATTGCACACACTTTTTGTACTATGATTATGGCAAGTCAAGCTTGCACGAGGCTTGCCAGATCGCTTTTTTTTCGTTGAGTGCCATGTCAGTTTTTCAATCCGCCGCTTCCCGTTTGCGATCTTCCAGCCCCCGGTTAGGATGGATGGTTGCTTGCGCTCTGGCGATTGCACTGTCAGGTTGCGCTGACTCCACCAAACAGGCAGGTTCTGGCATTGGTGGCTACGCGCACGATTGGCGCAATGCAACAGACCCAATCGGCGCCTTTCTCAACCGGTACCGAAACGGTTCTGGCCTGATTATTGGGGATATCAATCATCCCCTAGCAGCGCAAGCCCTGACACATTTAGGCATTCGCTACAGTTGGGGCGGAAAATCACCCGAGACCGGCTTTGATTGCAGTGGCTTGGTGCTGTATTCAGCCCAACAATCGCTCGGCCTGAAGTTGCCCCCGCGCGCGGATGACATCGCCAGATACGGTGACAGTGTTAAGCGTGACGATTTAGCCGTGGGTGACTTAGTATTTTTTAACACCCTAGGCACGCGGTATTCGCATGTCGGTATTTATCTTGGTCAAGATAAATTCGTGCACTCCCCCACCCGAGGTGGCGTGGTCCGTATCGAAGATATGAATCTGCGCTACTGGACCATGCGCTACACCGGTGCGCGCCGTCTAAGCCCTGCCACTGAAGTCGCAACGCGCTAAACCGCACAACCCACACTGCTCGAGCGCCTGTTGCATGGCGCACACAGAGCGTCTGCACGCCACCACCTTGACCCCCGACCTCTGTGCGGCATTCCTGAATGTTTTCATGACGTTATGTCCCAAGAAGTCAGTCAGCAGAATCACCATTTGCGTTCCTGTGGGCAGCTGCAAGGTCTTCTTTTGATGGGACGGATCTCGCCCGCTGATATGGTGGGTGATCGAGATATTGTGATTGCGTAAAAGGTTGGGTATGTTGCCGAGCCTGTCGGCCCCGACGATCACTGCGCTGATGGTTGGAATCATGTCTGCTCCTGATTTGAAAAGGCACAGACTAAATGATAATGATTCTCATTTAAATAGCAAGCGTAATGATACCTATTCTCGTTTGTTTTCTACCAACTCCCGAATTCGTTCGACATCGAGCTCGGGGGTTAGCATCGAAATAAAGGTGTAGACGTAATCGCGCAAAAATACGCCAGACTTCAGCGCAACACGTGTCGTCTGTTCACCGAAAAGATGCCCGGCAGGAATGCACACAAGATTTGTGTCGCGATGCGGCTCGTAGGCCATTGCGGCAATGACCCCAATACCCAGCCCGACATCGACATAGGTCTTGATCACGTCGGCGTCAATCGCCTCCAGAACAATGTCTGGACGCAACCCCTGCGCGTCAAATGCACGATCTACGGAACCGCGTCCTGAAAATGCACGATCGTAAGTAATCACCGGATAGCTAGCCAAATGCTCAAGCGTCAATACAAAATTCTTTTTACCGGACAGCGCAACGAGGGGATGTTCGGGTCGCACCACCACCGCGTGTGACCAGCTATAGCAAGGCAAGGTTGCAAGCCCTGGCGTCAGGGCAAGCGATTCAGTTGCAATGGCCAGATCCGCCTGGCCATTAAGCACCATTTCAGCCAACTGAGGCGGGCTACCCTCGGCGAGTGACAGGTGCACTTTGGGGAAGTGTTGCCTAAAGGCAGGAATAATTTTGGGTAGGACATATCTTGCCTGCGTATGGGTGCACGCAATCACTAGGCTGCCCTCATCACGACGCGCATATTCGTCGCTCACTTTCTTAAGGTTATCGATCTCGCACATGATGCGTTCGACAACGATGGCAACCGAGCGGCCAGGTTTAGTGAGCCCCTTGATGCGTTTACCGTGACGCTCAAAAATCTGCACACCCAGTTCGTCTTCAAATTCGAGAATCGCTTTAGATACACCTGGCTGAGAAGTGAACAGCGAGCGCGCGGCCTCGGTCAGGTTGAAGTCGCGCCGAATGGTTTCGCGAATAAAACGAAATTGCTGCAAATTCATGTGGTTTCTCCCATAACCACGATTATAAGTAATAAAGAGAATATTCTAAATAACAAATTTGTATAAACTTAATTCTTGAAATTCTGAGGGTAGTGCGAATATCGATTCGTACGCACGCAGGAACAACATGCGAGATAATCCATCCAAGCAAGAGACATTTCTTATCTACTCTCATACAGGTTCGACACATGGAATTCAGCACCCACGCATCAGTATCGCCACATCAGACCAAAACAGCCGCCTTGGCTGTCGGTGTGTTTAAAGATGGCGTTTTAAGCGTTGCCGCTGACGCAATTGATCGTGCCAGTCAAGGTGCAATCAAAGCTGTCATCAAATCCGAGTTTGCTGGGAATGCGGGCACAACCCTAGTGCTGCGAGATTTGAAAGGCGTGACCCCAGCGCGCGTCGTGCTAGTTGGCCTGGGCAAGCAAAGCGAATACAGTGCAAAAACACACACAACCGCAGAACAAGCCTTCGCTGCCTATTGCGTCCAGGCGCGCCTGACAGAAGCCACTTCGACACTCTCAGCCATTCCTTATGGGCAAAGTGATGCACGCGAGCGTGCCCGCACAGCGGCAAGTGCCGTCGGCGCAAGCCTCTATCACTTTGACGCAAGCTTTGGAAAGCCTGATCTCGAGGCGCGGCCGAAACTGAAAAAATTTGTCGCCTTAGTGACCAAAGCGGAGCAAGCAGCAGCCAACCAAGGTATTGCTGAAGGGGCCGCCCTCTCAGAGGGGATGTCGCTTGCGCGCACACTTGGTAACTTACCGGGCAATATCTGCACGCCAACGTACTTAGGTGAAACAGCGAAAAAACTGGGGCGCGAATTCAAGAACATCAAAGTCACCGTGCTCGAACCCAAACAGATTGAAAAACTTGGCATGGGCTCCTTCTTGTCGGTTGCTCGCGGCTCAGAGCAGCCCGCACGTTTCATCGTTATGCATTACCAAGGGAAAGCGAGCGCACGCGCCTCGAGCAAAGCAGCGAACAAGGCAGCAAGCAAAGGACCGATCGTCCTGGTTGGCAAAGGCATTACGTTTGACTCTGGCGGCATTTCGATCAAACCCGCAGCAACGATGGACGAGATGAAGTTTGATATGTGCGGCGCAGCGAGTGTGCTGGGCACCATGCGTGCGATTGCCGAGATCGGTTTACCGGGGGAGGTCATTGGCCTGATCCCTGCCTGCGAAAACATGCCAAGCGGCACCGCAAACAAACCTGGTGATGTTGTGACCAGCATGTCCGGCCAGACGATCGAAATCCTCAACACCGATGCAGAGGGCCGTCTAATTCTTTGCGATGCGTTGACTTATGCTGAGCGCTTTAAGCCTTCCGCCGTGATTGACATCGCAACGCTAACGGGCGCCTGCGTCGTGGCGCTGGGGAACGTGAACTCGGGTTTATTCTCGACCGACGACACACTTGCCGATGCGCTTCTGGCTGCCGGTAAGCAAGCGCAAGATCCTGCCTGGCGCATGCCGTTGGACGATGCGTATCAAGCACAACTGAAATCCAATTTTGCAGACATGGCCAACATTGGCGGGCAGCCAGGCGGTGCAGTCACTGCCGCTTGTTTCCTGTCACGCTTTGCCAAAGCATACCCATGGGCGCACCTCGACATCGCAGGCACTGCCTGGCGTGGCGGCGCAGTCAAAGGTGCAACAGGTCGTCCAGTCGGTATGCTCGTGCATTATCTACTGGGTCAGGCGTAAGGCGTAGGATGACGCGAATCGACTTCGCCTTTGGTGCAACAGAGCGCATCACGCAGGCCTGCCAAACCAGTCTGCGGCAGTATCTCGCAGGACAAATGCTACTTGTTTACTGTACTGATGCAGCGCGCCTCAAGGCGTTTGATCAAAAGCTGTGGTCTGTGGACGAGGCCGCCTTCGTGCCGCACGTCTCAGCAGATGATCCTGCTGCGCCGGATACACCTATATGGCTGGTCGCAAACAACCTACCCCAAGCCCTCGCCCGCGCCCCAGCAAAGGCCTGGCTGCTGAACTTGGATGATCAGTGCCCTCCTGGCATCGAGCATGTGGTCCGTGTGCTGGAGATCGTTTCGGATGAGGATGAGGACAAGGCTGCCGCGCGCGAACGTTGGCGCCTCTATCAGGCAGGTGGGCACGAGGTGAAATCCTTCCGTCTGCCCCCAACTTGATACGAAATACCCTACAAAACCAAAGGAATCTAGCCTTTCAGGGAACTGTCAGGTATGCTTTCAGTCACAGTGATAAGACGTTGTATAAGTCTGACTTATTTTTTCAGTAAAAGGAGCACTACATGAGCGACTACCGCCCTACCCTATCCCGCAACCCATACGAGGGCGCAGCTGTAGAGGTCGTGCGCAATCGTGTCCTGCGCAACACCTACTGGCTGCTTGCACTGTCCTTAATCCCGACCGTCATCGGCGCAGCCGTTGGCATGATGAGCGGCATCAATCAAATCATGGCTGCGAGCCCTGGTATGACGGCGATCGTCTTTTTGATCGGCGCCTTCGGCCTGATGTTCGCGATTGAAAAGAACAAAGACAGTTCGCTTGGCGTAGGCTTGCTACTGTTGTTTACGTTCTTCATGGGGGTCATGCTTTCGCGTCTGCTCGGTTTCGTGCTGGGTATGAGCAACGGCACACAACTCGTCATGTTCGCCTTTGGGGGAACAGCGATTGTGTTTGGCACGATGGCAACACTTGCGACCTCAATCAAGCGTGACCTGTCGGGCTTGAGCAAGTTCATGTTCATTGGTGTAGTGATTTTGCTGGTTGCCGGTATCGCCAACATTTGGCTCAAATTGCCCGCGCTGATGCTTACGATTTCGGTTCTGGCGATTGTGATTTTCTCGGCCTTCATGCTGATTGATCTGCAACGCGTGGTCAACGGTGGCGAAACGAACTACGTTTCAGCAACCTTGGCGATTTATCTGGACGTGTATAACGTGTTCTCGAACCTGTTAGCGATCTTGGGCATCACAGGCGGCAGCCGTGATTAACAAGACTCATTCGTAATGATGTTAAAAAGCTCACCTTCGGGTGAGCTTTTTTTTAGATGATCTGGAACGCGCCATGAGCAACACAGTACTACGTGAAACAAGCAATGGGGTCTTGACCTTGACCATCAATCGGCCCGAGAGTCGCAACGCGCTCGACGCACAGACATACCTCGCACTTGCAACGTGCGTTCGCGAAGCCAGCACCGACAATCAAACACGAGCAATCGTGCTCACGGGTGCGCAAGGGCACTTCACTGCTGGCAACGATCTGAAAGACTTTCAACGTCCGCGTCCCGCAGGAGACAGCCCAGGGATCACACTGTTGCGCAGCTTGGTCGACTCAGACCTCCCCATCGTCGCCGCCATCGAAGGTAACGCGATCGGAATCGGTGTAACCATGCTGCAACACTGCGATTTTGTGTATGCAGCAGACAATGCCTTATTCAAAATACCGTTTGTGCCACTTGGCTTATGCCCGGAGGGTGCATCGAGCACACTGCTTGCGCAATTGGTTGGCGCCCGCAAGGCCAGCGACTGGCTGCTACGCGGGCGTGCATTTAAGCCGCAAGAGGCGCTTGATGCGGGTTTTATCACTGGAGTGACGCCGCCTGGCCAAGCACTGTCACACGCGTTGCAAACCGCCACTGAATTAGCGGCCTTACCACCCCAAGCGCTACAGCTGTCCAAACAGATGATGAAGCACACTCTCAGACCTATGCTGCACTCTGCCTTTGATTACGAATGGGGCCACTTCACCGATCGACTCAAATCGGACGAAGCCCAACAGGCCTTTGCCAACTTTTTTAAAGCCCGCCAGGCAAACAAGCCAGGCTGATGTCTTGACGCTGCAGGTCTGCGCGTGCCAAGCTAACGCCATTCACAGGAGAATTTATGCTTTTCGCTAAAACTGACGACGGTGTCGACCTCTGTTACGAAACAACCGGATCGGGCACACCTATTATTTTTGTGCACGAGTTCGCAGGTCACAAAGAAAGCTGGGAACCTCAGGTGCGCCATTTTGCGCGCCACTATCAAGTCATTACGTACAACGCACGTGGCTACCCTCCCTCCTCGGTTCCACCCGATGTGTCGTCGTACTCCCAAAACCGTGCGGCCGCCGATATCCTTGCCGTTCTGGATCACTTAAAAATCAAAAAAGCACACGTTGTCGGTCTGTCGATGGGTGGCTTTGCCACACTGCATTTTGGTTTGTTGTATCCCGAACGCGCGTTATCACTTTGCGTGGCAGGTTGCGGCTATGGCGCCGAGCTCGAGATCCGAGATCAGTTCCGCAAAGAGGCAGAAGCCAGTGCTGACATGCTCCTGAAAGAAGGCATGAAAGCATTTGTCGACAAGTACGCGTACGGTCCGACGCGCTTATCTTTTGAGCGCGCAGATCCCAATGGTTTCGCCGAATTCAAAGAACAGTTCTACGGCCATTCCGCTTTAGGTTCAGCCAACACACAGCTTGGTGTCCAACGAGAGCGCCCATCGCTCTATACACTGACAGAAAGACTGCAAAAACTGACCGTACCAACCTTGATTTTGAACGGCGATGAAGACTGGCCATGCTTGCGCCCTGGCATCATGCTCAAGGAAACCATTCCCTCAGCCGCTTTGTCGATCATGCCAAATTGTGGGCACACGCTCAATATTGAAGATCCGGTCAACTTTAACCGGATCGTCGGGGACTTCATCAATCAGGCCAGCAGCGGTCGCTGGCCCATGCGGGATCCACGTGCGATGGTGAAGTCCATCACGGGCATGAAGACTTAAGCGGTGAGTCCGACGGACAAACCACCACAAACGTAGAGCAGTTGCCCGGTGATAAAGCCCGCCTTCTTGTCCAGAAACATGCGCACAGCGTGCGCAATTTCGGCGGGCTCACCAAAACGCCCCACCGGCACAGACTCCATGATCTTTTTTGTCTGAGGCAGGTCGGGCGGGTTGCTGGCCAAAAACAATTCCGTCGCCACAGGGCCCGGCGCAATCGCATTGACTGTAATGCCATGCGGTGCAGTCTCGAGTGCCCAGGTGCGGGTCATCCCTGCGAGACCGGCCTTGGTGCCACCGTAGACCGTGCGACCGACCTTACCCAACCCTGCGCGGCTGCCGATATTGACGATACGACCGAACGTGTGGGCACGCATTTTAGGCAGCACGGCTTGCGTTAACAAGAGTGGCGCCACCATGTTCAGCGTGATCATATCGTCAACATCCTCGAGGCTGATATCCTCAATTTTGCCAACATGAATCATGCCCGCGTTGTTCACTAGATTGAGAATATCTTTTTTAGCAGCCCAGTCCATCGCTGCTTCACGGGTTCTCTTTGTATCACCCAGATCGACAGACTCAAAAATTTCGCCGGGCAACAATTTGGCGGGTGCCGTACGGCTGAAATTAATGACCTCATAACCTTCGGCAATAAGGTCCTCTACGACCGCACGGCCAATACCGCGGCTCCCGCCAGTAACAAGCGCTGTTCCGTTCATTGTGCGGTGATCCCACGATCTTTGATTAACTTACCCCACTTGGCGCGTTCTTTTGCTTCAAACGCAGCCAGATCGGGCCCAAACAAGTTACCTGGCACCGCCGCTAATTTCATGTAAGCCTCAGCAACCTTCTCCGACTTAAGACCCACGCGCGCGGCTTCAATGAGCTTGTCCATTACAGGCTGTGGCGTACCCTTAGGGGCGTAGATGGCAAACCAGGCTGTGACATCAAAGCCCGCGACTCCACTTTCAGCGAAAGTCGGTAAATTTGGAGCAAGCGGGGTGCGCTCCGATGAGGTCACAGCAATACCACGAATACGCGAACCGTCTTTAATCTGCGCGATAGAGCCAGGCAAATTATCAAACAGTAGATCGATTTGCCCGCCAATCAGTGCAGGCATCGAGGCCGACACGCCTTTGAACGGAACATGCAGAAGCTCAACGCCCGCCATCGCCTCAAAGTAAGCGCCGGTAAGGTGTGGTGAAGAGCCGATTCCAGGCGTGCCATAACTCAGCTTCTTATCACCAGCCGCTTTTGCCGCCTTAATCACATCACCTAAATTTTTCCAAGGCGAAGTCGCAGCAACGGAAATCACGTTTGGCGTCGTCGACACTAACGCAATTGGCACGAGATCCGTACCGGGGTCGAATTGCATCTGGCTATACAAGAATTGATTAATCGCTTGCGTACCAATCGTGCCCAAGCCGATGGTGTACCCATCGGGCTTGCTGCGCGCAACCTGAGTGAGGCCCACGTTACCCGCAGCACCGGGCTTGTTTTCGACCACAACTGGCTGCTTGAGCGTGGCTTCCATCGCTTGCGCAATCGAGCGACCAAAAATATCAGCCGCGCCCGCTGTGGGGTAGGGAACGATTAAGGTCAAAGGACGACTAGGAAAGGTCTGAGCGCAAGCGCTCGACGCAACTGCCAACGAACCGACAGCTAGCGCCGAGGCCAGTGTGCGTAGAAAAAAACGTCTTGCTTGCATCGTGTGTGACTCCTTGAGTTTTTCTTATAAAGTACGTATATCAGCACTATAGTAAGATTTATCGTACTTGATTTACCATTATTGTGCGTTCCAACAATAACGCGTCTTCGTCTCAACTTCAAACAAGGCCCTGCAGCATGGCGGAATCGTCGTTTTTCTTTTCTCAACGCCTAGCCGGGCTAGCCAAGACCCACGGTCAACACATCGCACTGATTGACCGCGGCACCGAGACCACGTTCGCACAACTACAGGCACAAGTATCGCAACTCGCGGGGAATCTGCACTCGCTCGGCGTAAAGCGCGATCAACGCGTGGCCATTTGGCTACCCAACTGCCTCGCTTGGGTACAGACGTTTTTAGCCTGCGCGCACCTTGGCGCAACGGTGCTTGCGGTGAATACGCGCTTTCGCAGTAAAGAGGTAGCTGACATTGTCGGACGTGGCAAGGCTGACTGGCTCGTCATGTGGCCCGAGTTCAAAGGTATTGCATTTGCAGATATTTTGGCTGACGTCCCGGCCGATGTGCTCCACCGCCTGAAGGGAGTGATCACGCTAGGTGACTTCCAAAGCGAGGCCGTACGTGCAATAGCCAAGCGAGGGGGCTCCGTACACGACTACGCGCAACTCACAGATGCACCGAGCACTCCGCCACCTGCCGCTGGCAATGCGAACGCGCTTTGCTTTACCACCTCGGGCACGACGTCTCTGCCAAAATTTGTATTACATGATCAGCACACCTTGATCGTCCACGGTGAGGCGATGCAAAAGGCCTACGGTTACAACGCAAGCAGTCGTATTTTGGCAAGCGCGCCGTTCTGTGGCGCCTTTGGTTTTTCAACGCTGACGGGTGGTCTCGTCACAGGCTGCACCGTGGTGAGCGAAGCGGTCTCAGATACAAACAGCACACTGACGCAAATTAGAAAGCATCGGGTCTCCCACACCTATGCGAACAATGAATCTATTTTGAAGTTACTCGAAGCAGCGGACTCCCCAGCAGACTTTGCATCCTGCAAGCTTTTTGGTTTTGCAAATTTCTCACCTGCTGTGACAAGTTTGCTCGAACAGGCCGAACGCAATAATTTGGCGCTAACCGGTTTATACGGTTCAAGCGAACTGCAAGCGCTTGTGGCTGCGCAGCCCACGCACGAAGGCGCGGGCGACCTGAGCGTTCGCTACCTGGCTGGCGGCAAGCTCATACACCCTACTGCACGGGTGCGCACGACCGATCCCTCGTCAGGCAAGGTCTTACCACTCGGGGACTCAGGTGAGATCGAAATATCGTGTCCTAGCTTAATGGTGGGCTATCTCGACAACCCAGAGGCGACGGCAAAAGCGATCACCGCAGATGGCTACTTCAAGACGGGTGACCTCGGCTATGCCGTGAGCGAACAGCAGTTCGTGTTTCAAGCGCGCATGGGCGACTCAATGCGCCTCTCGGGGTTTTTGGTCAACCCAGCTGAAATCGAGCAAGCGGTCGAAGCGCTGCCGGGGGTCAAGGCATGCCAAGTTGTTGGCGGAACCGTGGGAACAAAAACCCTTCCCGTGGCGTTTGTCATCTTGCAAGAAGGCGCGCAAACCGATCCAGCGGGTTGGACAGCCTCCTGCAAACGCGAAATGGCCGGCTTTAAAGTACCGGTACTGTTTGAAGTCGTGCAAACATTTCCATCCGTCGAAAGTGCAAATGCGGTCAAGATTCAAAAGAACAAACTACGCGATATGGCGGATGCCTTACTCGCCACGCGCCCAGCAAGTTGAAACCGTCTAACGATCTTCTCTACGCGCGCAGTCCGCAACCACTGTATTTGCAAGTGGCTGCGATCGTACGTCGTAATATTGAGCGCGGAGTCTGGCCGCGCGGCGAACAAGTCCCTGCGCTCGAGACCTTGGTGCAAGAGCTCGGTGTCTCGCGGGCAACGATCAGGCAAGCCTTTGGACTTTTGGAACGTGAAGGACTGATACATCGGTCACGCGGCTCAGGCACCTACGTGAACGACAATATTCCGCAACCCATCAAACTGGCTCTGCCCACGAGCTGGGAAGAAACGGTTGCGTTATCTGCCGCCCTGGGCACCACCACGCTTATGGAACTGAGCGCAGACGTACCCCTACCTATCCTCGGCATGGACTGCCCATTCGATTGCAAGGGAAGTTTTCAATACCTACAACGCCTGCATACGACATCAACCGGCCCTTTCTGCTACAGCGAGGTTTATCTAGACCGAGACATTTATCGCCAGCATGCAGCACGTTATCGGCATGCCACCGTTGTCTCGGTCTTAAATGAACTGCATGGTGACAAGCTCACGCATGCCGAACAACTGGTCAGCATCATTGAGGCTGGAGCGGACTCGGCTCAAGCCCTGCACTTGCCCCTCTCTGCACCGGTTGCAGAGTTACGACGCTACGCCTGCATCGGTCAGCGGGTAATTTATTTCGCGCGACTGGAAATACCTACACGTTATGTACAAATGAAGTTCGATCTTATCGAGAATCGCAAAAATGTTTAATCCAGACTCCTTGCGTCTACCGTTTTTTGATGACGCACATCGTACGTTGCATGACTCTGCACATGCGTGGTCAGCGCAACACCTTACTGATCGCGTCCATCATGGCAGCGTTGACGCTCGATGCCAGGAGCTCACACGCATTCTCGGTGACGCAGGCTGGTTACGCTATTGCGTTCCAGCAGCCTACGGTGGCATGTTCGAAGAACTTGACTCGCGTAGCCTGTGCTTGATGCGTCAAACCCTCGGGTATTACGACGGTCTCGCTGACTTCGCCTTCGTCATGCAGGGGTTGGGCAGCGGACCTATTTCACTCTTCGGCTCCGAAGCACTGAAGCAAAAGTATTTGCCAGAGGTCGCACGCGGCAATATGCTTGCCGCCTTTGCCCTGTCTGAGCCCGACGCAGGCTCAGATGTCGCGGCCATGACGACGCGCGCCACACGAACCAAGACCGGCTACAGACTAAATGGCGTCAAAACCTGGATCTCAAACGCCGATATTGCCGACTTCTACACCGTCTTCGCACGGGTTGAAAACGATGAGGCCGAGGGTGTCACGGCTTTTGTTGTCGACGCCAACACGCCCGGCCTAGAGGTAACGGAACGGTTCGATGTATGCGCCCCCCACCCGATTGGCACGCTCACATTTACCGACTGCGATGTCACGGTCGAGCAGCGCATCGGTCAGCCGGGACAAGGCTTCAAAGTTGCCTTACAGAACTTGGACGTGTTTCGCGCTTCGGTCGGTGCCGCTGCTCTGGGGTTCGCGGAGGCAGCTCTTGACATGGGTATCGCGCGCGCCGCGTCACGTCCGATGTTTGGCGCCACTCTTGCTGATCTACAAATCACGCAAGCCGCGATTGGTGACATGAGCACCGAGGTCGATGCAGCAACGCTGCTCGTTTATCGCGCCGCATGGGAGCGCGACATACTGAAGCAACGCACCACGCGCTCTGCCGCAATGGCGAAGCTTTTTGCTACAGAGTCGGCGCAACGCATTATTGATCGCTGTGTACAACTGCACGGTGGCTTAGGTGTCAAAGTAGGACACCCGATGGAAATGTTGTATCGTGAAATCAGAGCACTACGTATTTATGAAGGCGCCACCGAAGTCCAGCAGGTCGTGATTGCGCGCGAAACCATGAAAAACAAAACAGGAGAGGTATAAAAATGAACGGTTCAGAAGCAATGGTCAAAACCCTGCTTGCAGGTGCTGTGGATGTCTGTTTTGCCAACCCTGGCACATCAGAAATGCACTTTGTCTCAGCATTGGATCGTGCTCCAGGCATGCGCTGCGTTCTCGGTTTATTTGAGGGCGTGGTAAGTGGGGCGGCTGACGGGTATTACCGTATGGCCGAAAAACCCGCGGCCACGCTGCTGCACCTTGGGCCGGGACTCGGCAATGCCTTAGCCAATATTCACAATGCCAAACGCGCGAATACCGGTATGGTCAATATTGTTGGACAACACGCGCTGGACCACATACATAACAATGCGCCGCTGAATTCGGATGTCGAGGCTGTGGCCCGCCCGATGTCGCACTGGGTCAAGACAACAATGTCTGCGAGCCAGGCGCCTCTGGACACAGCCGAAGCCATTTCACAAGCGCGCAGCACACCTGGTCGTATCGCCACACTCGTTTTACCCGCAAACTGCGCTTGGGAACCCGCTGACCCTGGACATTACTCAACAGAACCAGCGCAAACGACGGCCGCACCGCTCGCCGACTCCGTCCTCGCGATTGCCCGATTGTTATCTGATCGCAAAACAGCGGAAGCAACAACGCTTCTGTTGGGTGGCGCTGCGTTGCGTGCCAAGTCGGCGTTGCTTGCAGGCAAAATCGCCGCACATACCGGCTGCAAGCTCGCCAGCGAACCGCGCAATCCACGCCTGGAGCGCGGACGCGGACGCGTCAACATCATGCCTCTGCCCTTCGCCGTCGATGGCGCAGTGGCGATGCTCAAGGATTCCAAACACTTGGTGTTAGTTGGGAGCGCTTCACCTGTCGCATTCTTTGCATATCCCAACAAGCCACGCATGATTCAACAGCCTGACTGTCAGGTCCACACCTTAGCGACATTGACGCATGATCTCCATGCAACGCTGCAAGCATTGGTTGACGCACTCGGTGCAAACGATACGGCACCCGCACAACTCTCGACTGGTCCCATCATTACCGATCTACCTAGTGGCGCGCCAACGGTTGAACACATCGGTACGGTCATCACAGCACTGATGCCAGAAAACGGCATCATGGTCGAAGAGTCTGTGACGACCGGACGCCAGTTTTCAAAACTCACGCATCAAGCCGCACCTTACGACTGCATTGAAATCACCGGTGGTGCGATTGGCTGGGCAATGTCGGCAGCCGTAGGCGCTGCTGTGGCATGTCCGGACCGCAAAGTGGTTGCTCTGATTGGTGATGGTAGCGCGATGTATACGGTGCAAGGACTCTGGTCGATGGCGCGTGAAAACCTAGACGTGACTGTTGTGATCTTTGCCAACCGCTCATACAAGATACTGCGCGGAGAGCTTGCCAATATGGGCGGTCCTGAGGCGGGCGAAAACGCTAAACGCATGCTTGATCTGGATCGTCCTTACCTAGACTGGGTGTCAATTGCACGTGGTCATGGTGTACCCGGACAGCAAGTGACAACGATGGAAGACTTTGCAAATGCCTTGCGTATCGCAAACAAAGAGAAAGGTCCTCGCCTCATCGAACTGGTGATGTAAGCTACAACCCAACAATAACAACGATCAATCACTCTGGAGACATCAACATGAAATGCTATTGCGTCGTTAATTTTCGTGAATCTTTACAGATGCTAGAAACCGAGACACCAACCCCGACTGGGGCACAAGTGCTCGTGCAAGTGCGTGCCGCGGGCGTCTGTCACAGTGACATCCACTTCTGGGAGGGTGGCTACGATTTAGGTAATGGTAAGACCCTATCGCTCAAGGATCGAGGGATTAAGCTGCCCATGACGATGGGACACGAAACGGCCGGAACCGTCGTTGCAATGGGACCTGATGCCAAAGGCGTAGAGAAAGGCCGTAACTACGTGGTCTATCCGTGGATTGGGTGCCGTCAATGCCCTGCGTGTGAAGATGGCTTAGAAAACTACTGCGCCAATCCCCAATACCTGGGTGTGCACCGCCCTGGTGGCTACGCCGATCACCTCATGGTCCCTGATGCGCGCTACCTGATTGACATCGGCGACATGGACCCGGCGGCACTAGCGCCTTATGCGTGCTCTGGCATCACGACCTACAGCGCAATTAACAAGATCGGGGTCAAGACCTTCAGTAAGCATCCGATTGTGATCATGGGCGCGGGTGGTTTGGGGTTAATGGCCATGGCGCTACTCAAGGCGATGGGCGGCGTCAGCCCAATCGTGGTGGATATTGATCCAGCCAAACGTCAAGCCGCGATGGATGCGGGCGCTCTCGCGGCAATCGACGGCTCGGCACCTGACGCAGCCAAGCAAATCATCGCCGCGAACGGTGGCAAACTTGTCCAAGGCGTTGTGGATTTGGTGGGTGCGCCCTCCACTACCGGAATTGCCTTCGACTGTCTCATCAAAGGCGGCAAGCTCGTCATTGTGGGCCTATTCGGTGGCGGCGCCTCATGGCCAATTGCCTTTATTCCCATGAAAGCGTTACAGATCCTCGGGAGCTACACCGGTTCGTTACAAGAAATGCGCGAACTGATGCAGTTGGTCAAAGATGGCAAAATCCAGCCGATTCCCGTCCATACGCATCCGCTCGCGGATGCTGACAAAGTATTGAAATCACTGATTGCAGGCAAAGTGACTGGCCGCGCAGTGTTAACTGCTTAACGGCCCTAAACATTGCAGCGCTATTTATTTGTCTGATAGCGCTGCAATGCGAGCAACACCTGGCGCGTTGCAAGCGGGCGGCCCGCTAGATGCTCTGACAAGCGCTCGCGTAAACGGGCGCGTAGCTGCGGCTCTTGTTGCGCATCATCAAAATCTGGTGGCTCCTGATCTAAGCCGTAGCCCGTTTCCTTGAGCAGCGTCCATTCAAACTTGCGCAATGCCCCCGCAGCAGTTTGCCCTGCCGCCAACTGCTGCAAGGCAATCACATAAGCATCAAACAGGCCTGGATGCGGATCCTCGCGAGGCAGCAAACGAAACATCAACTCGTTCATGTACCAGCAAGACATCATGGCGGGACCGGGTAAGGGGTGCACGCCTGCGCATTCCGCTCGAGTCATGGTTTTGACTTCTGTCCCACCGGACCAAGAGAGCAACAAGGGCTGAAAAACCGACAACGCTGGGCGCAGCACGGAGTGCGGTCGCTTAGCGCCCTTAGCAACTAAAGTCACCCAGCCGTGATCCCGCGAGAACGCTTGCACAATCAGAGAGGTTTCACGCCAGGCCGTTGCATGCAACACGTAACCCGGGGTTTCGTGGACTCGTACGAGGCGTCGGCTCATATAACTAGGCGCTCAGTACTTTATTCATATCCCAAGTCACGCAGGCTGCTTTCCTTCTCAGCCCAGCCTTTGCGCACCTTGATATAGACCTCAAGGTGGACCGGTTTATCAAGCAGTTTGGTCATATCTTGGCGTGCCTCGGAAGCGATACGCTTCATATGCCCACCACCAGCTCCCAACAGGATCGGGCGATGGCTATCGCGCTCGACGATGATGCAAGCCGCTATGTTTGCACCCTTCTCGGTTTCTTCCCACTGCTCAATCACAACTGTGCATCCGTATGGCAGCTCATCGCCGACCAAACGAAAGATTTTTTCGCGAATCAGCTCCGCCGCGATAAAACGCACAGGGCGATCAGTCAAGGTGTCCGCATCAAAAAACGGCTCGTTCTTAGGTAGCCGCTTGGCAACTTCATCCAATAACTGATCGAGTTGATGCTTCTTCGTTGAGCTCACTGGCACCACTGCATCAAACTGATAAAGCGCAGCGATCTTTGCAACAAAGGGATAAAGCTCGTCGCGATTTTTGAGCTGATCAATTTTGCTAATGACCAAAATCGTGCGCTTAGGGTCATGCAACAGCGACAGCAGCTTCTCGTCGCCCGGCGTCCACTTACCCGCTTCGACAACGAATAGCACGACGTCTACATCAGCCAAGGTTTGTGTCACGACGCGGTTCATCATCTTGTTCATCGCGCCACCATGGCGCGTCTGAAAACCGGGGGTGTCAACAAAAACGAACTGTTCGGTGTCACGCGTCAAGACGCCTTGAATACGATGACGCGTGGTTTGTGCCTTACGTGACACGATTGAAATCTTGGTGCCAATTAAGGCGTTGGTCAGTGTGGACTTACCCACATTTGGACGACCTACGACGGCAACAAAACCACAGCGGTGTGCTGTTTCGGTCATTTAAGCTCCTGAGCGACCGCAACCGGCAGCGTTAATTGTGCCGTTTTGCGTGCCCGGGTCGAACGCTTTTTAACTGGTGCAGGACTGGCAGCCTCTGCACTGATCAAGGCCAGTTTGGCCCCAGATTGTTCAGCCGCGCGACGACTCGATCCCGCGGCAACAACCTTGATATCCAGAGACGGTATCAAACACTCCACCTCAAACTGCTGGCTATGCGCAGCGCCATGTGTCGCGACTACGTTGTAAATCGGCAAGGCGAGCTTACGGCTTTGTAAAAACTCTTGCAATAAGGTTTTGGCATCCTTACCCAAGGTCAACGGATCAACACTTGCAAGGATCGGCTTATACAGACGCTCGACCAGTTCTTGCGCCGCGAGGAACCCGCCATCCAGGTAGACTGCCGCCAACACGGCTTCGAACGTGTCAGCCAAAATGGATGGGCGACGGAAACCACCGCTCTTGAGCTCACCTTCGCCCAAACGCAAAAACTTCGAGAGATCTAACTTTTGGGCAATGTCGGCAAGCGATGATTGCTTAACGAGATTCGCACGTACACGCGACAAGTCGCCTTCGTCCAGAGTGCCATAGTGATTGAACAGCAAGGCGGCCACCGCCACGTTGAGCACTGAATCACCCAGAAACTCTAAGCGCTCGTTATGGCGCGCCCCATGGCTACGGTGCGTCAGCGCCTGCTCGAGCAAAGCAGGTTTGACGAACTTATATCCAAGCGAGGTTTCGAGTGCGGCCAGGGGCATGAAGCAAATGACATAAAGCGAGTGAATCGGACTGAACGATCTTAGTGGAACGGGCCAATGCGACCCAAACTACCGAAGTTCATCCAAATAAAGAATGCCTTACCGACGATATTCGCTTCAGGGACAAAGCCCCAGAAACGACTGTCAAGACTATTATCGCGGTTGTCTCCCATCATAAAGTAAACACCGTCGGGTACGGTACATCGAATACCATTACGTAGATATTCGCACCTTTCACGATATGGGAAACTGGAAATTGGCCCTATATCCTGCGAACGTCGCTCATCTAGCAGGATTTTGTGAGGCTTATCGCCCAAGGACTCAATAAACTGTGCGGTATATGCCACACGGTCTGGCTCAAAATATTGCCCATCGGCCCGACGAGGGACTTCTTTGCCGTTGATGTAGAGCTTCTTATCCAGATAGGCCACCTGATCGCCTGGCAGACCAACAACGCGTTTGATGTAATCGACCGACGGATCCACGGGATAACGAAACACCATCACGTCGCCACGCTGAGGCTGACCAATCGGAATGATTTTCGTGTCAATGACAGGTAAGCGCAGTCCGTAAGTAAATTTATTCACCAGAATCAAGTCGCCAGACTGTAGGGTGGGCAACATGGAGCCGGAAGGAATACGGAACGGTTCAACAATAAACGAGCGCAGTACAAACACAAACAAGATGACAGGAAAAAAACTCACGCCATATTCAACCCACCACGGCATCTTGCCTAGCTCAGCCTGAATCTGCTCTTGGCGTACTAACTTTTCGTGGTCGGGCAGACTGGCCCAGCTCGGGCGCGCAAGCTCAATCGCCTGCATCACGCGCGCGGCACGCTTGTGGCGCAACGAAAAGCGATCAAGAGACCAGACGATACCGGTCACAACAAGCAGCACAAAAAGAATCAGGGCAAAGTTCCAGCTCATAGTTTCGACCTTTGCGAACGCTTTATTTGTCTTCGACCTGCAGGATTGCCAAGAAAGCTTCCTGAGGAATTTCAACGCTACCAACCTGCTTCATGCGCTTCTTGCCGGCTTTCTGTTTTTCAAGGAGCTTTTTCTTGCGGCTGATGTCTCCACCGTAACACTTCGCCAGCACGTTCTTACGCAGTGCCTTGACGTTTTCACGGGCAATGATTTCAGCACCGATCGCTGCCTGAATCGCCACGTCGTACATCTGACGTGGAATCAGCTCCCGCATGCGTGACACGACATCACGCGCCCGATAACGTGCATTTGAGCGGTGGCAGATCGTCGACAGCGCGTCGACCTTATCACTGTTAATCAACAGGTCTACCTTCACGACATCCGCCGCGCGATACTCTTTGAATTCGTAATCCATTGATGCGTAGCCGCGCGATACGGACTTCAGCTTGTCAAAGAAGTCGAGCACGATTTCTGCGAGCGGGATCTCATAATGCAAATGCACCTGACGACCATGGTATGTCATGTCTAGTTGCACACCGCGCTTGCTATTACAAAGCGTCATGACGGTGCCCACGTACTCCTGGGGCATAAAGAGGGTGACGTTAACAATCGGCTCGCGCACCTCAAGGTACTTACCCACTTCTGGCATGCGCGAGGGGCTTTCAATCTGAATAACACTATTGTCACGTAGCACAACCTCATAAACCACCGAGGGTGCGGTGGTAATGATGTCCATGTCGAATTCACGCTCGAGACGCTCTTGCACAATTTCCATGTGCAATAGGCCCAGAAAACCGCAGCGAAAGCCAAAGCCAAGGGCCTGAGAAACTTCTGGCTCGTACATCAGAGCCGCGTCATTTAGCTTGAGTTTTTCGAGGGAGTCACGTAACTGATCGTATTCACTGCTCTCTACAGGGTAAAGGCCAGCGAACACTTGCGGCTTGACCTCTTTAAAGCCCGGCAGAGGCTCAGTCGCAGGCTTTGCGAACGTCGTGATGGTGTCACCCACTTTCGCGTCAGCCAAATCTTTAATCCCCGCGATGACAAAACCCACCTCACCTGCGGACAAAAATTTGCGGGCCTCAGACTTGGGTGTAAACACGCCGACTTGTTCACACAAATGAACGGCGCCTGTCGCCATGAAAGAAATTTTGTCTTTGGGTGTGAGTACGCCATTGACGATTCGCACAAGCATGACAACACCCACGTAGTTATCAAACCACGAGTCGATAATCAACGCCTGCAGCGCGGCCTTGGGATCGCCTTTTGGCGCTGGAATGCGGGCCACCACGGCCTCGAGGATTTCATCGATCCCCATCCCCGTCTTTGCACTGGCCAAAATCGCATTCGACGCATCGATGCCAATCACCTCTTCGACTTCAGCACGGGCGCTTTCAGGATCTGCCTGAGGCAAATCCATCTTATTCAAAACAGGTACGACTTCAACACCAAGCTCAATCGCGGTATAGCAGTTCGCCACGGTCTGTGCCTCAACCCCTTGGGAGGCATCCACAACGAGCAACGCCCCTTCGCAAGCAGACAACGATCGGCTAACTTCATACGAGAAGTCAACGTGCCCCGGCGTGTCGATCAAATTGAGGTTATAAATATTGCCATCAGCGGCCTTGTAATGCAGCGCCGCCGTCTGGGCTTTGATGGTAATGCCTCGCTCGCGCTCGATATCCATCGAATCAAGGACTTGCGCCGACATCTCACGGTCTGCCAACCCCCCGCAGCGCTGAATCAGTCGGTCTGCGAGTGTGGATTTGCCGTGGTCGATATGGGCAATGATGGAGAAATTGCGAATATGCTGCATAACACCTGAAAAGTAAGCTAGCAAGCAAAAGGGGCGCCCTGCGCCCCTTTTGCGGCAAACCGCTATTCTAGCCCTTCTTGGCCTATTTAGCAGTGCTAACAGCGACCCAACGGGTTTGATCGCCGGTACGAACCATCAGACCGACCGGGCGCGAGGAATCCAACCCAGCAATCACCTTGGCGAACTGGTCGGGGCTGGTGATATCGGAGTCGTTGGCAGCCAAAATAATGTCGCCCTCGACGATCCCGGCCGTAGAGGCTGGCGCCCCGACGGTCGTCACTTGCACACCACCCTTGATGCGCAGTTTTTTCTGCACATCGGCCGCCACTGGCACAACCGTCATGCCCAAGACCACCTTCTGGGTTTCAACCGCTTTGGGCGCTGCAGGCGCTTCGGCAGTCTTTTCAGCCTTGATTTCGGCCACACTAACTTTCAGATTCACCAACTTACCCTTACGCCATACTTCGAGAGGAGCTGAGGTGCCTGGCTTGGTGCCACCCACTAAGCGCGGCAAATCAGACCAACGCGTGATGGGCTTGCCATCAAATTTCAAGATCACATCGCCAGGCTGCACACCTGCCTTATCGGCAGGCGCATCGGGCTCTACACCGCTCACCAACGCACCCTCTGCCTTGGGTAAGCCAATTGCTTGGGCAACCTCTTTACTCACTTCGCCAATCTGCACACCAATACGTCCACGCGTCACTTTGCCGCTTGCACGCAATTGGTCTGCAACACGCATGGCCTCGTCGATCGGGATCGCCAAAGAGATGCCCATGAAGCCACCACTGCGCGACACGATTTGCGCATTGATACCGACCACCTCACCATCCAGGTTCAGTAACGGCCCACCAGAGTTACCTGGATTGACCGCAACGTCTGTTTGAATGAAGGGAAGATAATCACCTGTCTCGCGGCCCAAGGCACTAATGATCCCGGAAGTCACTGTCGACTCCAAGCCAAAAGGTGAACCAATTGCCATCACCCACTGCCCTTTCTTCAGGCTCTTGGTGTTACCGATCGGCAACGAAACCATGCCTTTCGCTTCAATCTTAAGCAAGGCAACGTCCGTGCGCTGATCGCTACCAATCACCTTGGCTTTGAACTCGCGCCCATCAGTCAGCGTGACGAAAATATCTGTCGCATCCGCAACCACGTGATGATTCGTCAGCAAATAACCGTCAGCGGAGATAAAGAAGCCTGAACCTACACCACGCGGCACGCTGCGCTCCTCGGGCTCAGCGCGACGTCCACGTGGACCTTGCTGAGGAGGCTTCGCACCACCAGGCGGCTGAAAGTCTGGCCCGAAGAAGTGGCGAAACAACTCATAGGGATCCTGTCCTTGCCCGCCGCCTTGGCGCGCACCAGACACTTTTGCTGTCGTACGGATATTAACCACCGCAGCTTCGGATTTTTCAACAATTGTTGTGAAGTCAGGTAAAGAGGATGTGCGTGCTTGCACGGGAATTTGAACGCCCGCACCCACAGCGACAATGACAGCCAGCATGAACATCAATGCGACTTGGCGCATACGCCCAGCTGACTGATATAAAGAAGAAGGATACTGAGTTTGCATAATGTATGAACTCCGCATAAAACGTTTATGTCGTAAGCGCCTAACGAGGGCTCGCAACTGATGTGTACTGAATAGACTGCGCTAATTGTTCAAGAGTAGAGGCCGGCACTTCACCCAGAACAGTTAACCAGTAATTTGCAATGCGTACCCCATAGATGTTGACCGAACCGCTCTGTGCAGCACCCTGTGGTACATACTCAGACCGCTCAG
>JACCED011087905.1_pt1 | contig 31939 bp, 7 predicted proteins | sample 7455021 | NCBI WGS metagenome assembly JACCED01 (sample SAMN15323456, study PRJNA562643) | freshwater metagenome | isolation source: river surface water | place: USA:Blue River Watershed | collected 2017-08-19 | reverse complement strand
TGTTACCACAGACATTAATTATCCCCTCTTTTGTGAACTATTACTTCCTGCGAATTTGGATCAAAAATCTTTACACTGGAAGAAAAGTAGAATCCACCAACCTCGTTAGGTTTTGTAGGAGGACTTTTAACTTGTTTTTCCTCATTTTTTGCTTTATTATTCATTTCTTTATTTATCATTTAGGTTATATCCACATGTAAGAATTGTGCAGGGGCAGTATCGCTAATCTGTAATGGGTCTCCATTTACAGTATTAAACACATCTGAATTCCAAGTTTGATTATAATACGCACTAGGAAGTTCATTGTTGCTCAACAACCCGTATACCTCTGAATATTGAGGAATAACAGTTTGCATTGCAGTTCCATTTGCTCCACGCTGTAATTGTCCTAGAGAATTATTAGCAAAGTCAATAGTTCCAAACTTAATCTGTTCACCATTAATCAATACTATATTACCCTCTAATGTTGTGATAGTCAAACTATCACCTGCTGTGATGTAAGCACCTGCTTCAATCTTCAAGATTGGAGCCAATTCTTCAATTACCACTTCAAGACTACTGTTTGGAATCTCATTGCCCGTAGTGTTATTTACGACCTGAACTGTTGCAATAATTCTTTTATCTGCGGTTAATCCAATGTTATAATACCCATCTACTGAACTTGGAGCAGTAACATTTTGAACAACAACGTCTGTTAGTCGTCTTACGTCACCGACAAAGATTTCAGTATCTAATTCATAAACTGGCTGAGTTAACCAAGTTCTAGTTTCAGTGTTGGATCTGTAAACAGTTGCTTCATTGACCTGATTGACAAAGTTAATATAAGTTTCTTCGTCAGGAGTTGAGTGAGGCATCATACTTGTAATGATAACTTCATTGCCTGGAATAATCTGCGTCAAAATACTAACTTCGTTGTCAGAATTTACACGTAACTTACTTGAAGGTACACGATAACCATTAACAGTTACCCATAAGCGGTCTACGTTAACTTGCTCCCACTGAGTTACATTCATACGATTAGTGCCTGAGTATGTTGTTAATGTTACTTCAGCACCACCTCTGATAGAAGATACTGTGAACTTATTGACCGGGTCAGGGAACACTTCCTTAATGTAATAAGTCTGACCTTGTACAAGGCCGCCCATAATAGTATCACCTGATACGTATCCAACTTGTGTGAATTCGACTGGTGTGCCAACTACAAGTTTTTCAACTGAAGATACAGTAATTCTATTATCAATTGATGAAGTTGCGCTTGCCACTGTTGTGACAAGATAGAACAATCCTGCTCTCCATGCATAACCTCCGCCAGTATAAGCAGAAACCGAAAGAACCGGCGAGTTTACTGCATACAATGCCGGATCATATGGCTGATTATAGATATCAAATGTATATGCGTTAATAATTTTAGCATAGTAAGTGTTGTTGTTTAACTGAATTGAACCAGTAACACCGTCAATTCTTACTAATGTGTTTTCGTCAAATGCATGCTCAATTGCAGTAGTAATACGTACTGCTGGTACGCCACCAATTTGAACCAACATATTTCCTGCGCCACCTGCAGTAACAATTTGATTACCATCTTGATCTTTGATAGTAAATTTATTATTGAGAGAATCAACAGTATCTACAAAGTAAATTGTACCATCTACCGCAATGTTAGCGTCAAATGAAGTTCCAAAGAACTGTGCTGTTTGATTTACAACAAATCCATTTACTGAATCAACTGTGATTTCGTTTGGAGATCCTGCAGTTGATGCTGTTGCAAATGTACTTGCAATTGGAGGAGTAATGTTATTATTGATATTAGTGATTGCGGCCACTGTCAATCCATTAGCACTTGCAGTCATCGTTCCACTAGCATTAGTTAATTCTACTGCTGAACCTCCCACTGTCTCTGAAATAATAATTTCAGTAGGACTTAGAATTTGTGTGATGTAATATGTTTGACCAGCAACTAATCCACCAAATGCAGTACCACTCAATACTACAGAGTCATTTACATTCAATCCGGCACTGCTTGAAACTGTCAACCAATTCAAGTTTTCATCGAATGTTACAGTTGGGTCAGTATAAGTAGGCGGATCATATGTTTGATCAAATGCTTGTACTGTTGGAGTATCTTGATCGAATGTGCCTACACTGTTGTTTGTGTCAGTTACAGTAAAATTAATAAATGCTGATCCAGGAGTACCTGTAATACCAAATTGAGTATTCAAATACTGTCTAGCAGTATCATTAAATGTAGTGACACTAATTGTAGAACTATTTGCAGGAGGGCTATTAAATGTAAGTGTTTCAGCACTACTATCGATAGTATATTGTGAAATAGTCAGGCGGATGCCATTGATTTCAACAATAGCATTCTCAGCATTATCACCGCCTACAAAGTTATCAAGTACGAATTGTGAACTTGATCCGTCACCGGTAAATTCTTGAACTTCAGGAATTGTATATCCATATTGCTCAGGAATAGTCTCGCCAAACACACTGTAAACGATATAATCATTTGCATTCGTGTATGAATCATTTGCAAAAATCATTTTTGCTTGCTGACCATTTGGTTGCAACATGAATGCATAGTCATTAGTTACAAAACGAGAACCGCCAGTTGCATTAGTCAATACTAATACAGGACCTCCTTGAGTTGCACTAATTGTAAATTCATTACTATCAATAATACTGTGGATGTAATATGTTGTCATTGGTTGAATGATGCCACCAAAGATACATTCACAGAACATAATTGGAGTACCTACAATCAATCCACCTGTTGAGTTAGTAGTAATTGCGTTATTGCTTGCCTTAGTTCTACTAGTTGTATTAGTTTTACCCAATACAAGTTTTGTACCATTATGATAAACAATTGGATCTGTCCAAACAGTACCTGTACCGGTTTGAATGTTTGCAATCATTGACCCCGTTGCAGTTGTCAATGAGAATGTTGGACCTGCTGTACCTGTAATGCTGTTATAACTATCTGAGATAGTGATTGTACTGGTTGCGACACTTACGGTCTTTACATAATAAGTAGTTTCTTCTTGGATATTACCAAATGTAACGCCTTGGAACGTGATAGGATCATTAACTGTAAAGTCTGTTACACTTACACAGGTAATTCTATCTGAAGTTGCTTCCGTTGCTGTAGCCACCACTTCAATAGCATGTGATCCGGTTCTGATTACACCTGAACCTTGGAAAATAGTTTCACTATAATTGCAGTTTAGATAGATTTCATTGAATCCAGACAACATATTAGTTCTAATAGGATCTGTATCACTGTTAGATTTAACTAACTGATCTCCGTTGCCAACTTCGTATACGTCAATACGTAGGCTTTGTGTTGTTGGTGACAAGTAATCTAACGGTGTGTCTAAAATAATTTTCTTATTAAGCCAATCTACAGTATAAGCACTAGGTGATAATGTAGTTCCTAATTCAGTAGTTGCATCTAATACTTGCACAAATACTTGTGCTGGATACTGAACTACTTCAGAGAAACTATATTCAGTCTGTGATGCATTTGTTGGAGTAAGTTGAATACTTACAACGTTATATCCTGTATGTGCATATTCTGTAACTGGCCAATTGGTACCAGGACGAGTTGTAACAATCATAGTTAAACTATCTGTTACTATTCCGGGAACTAATTCTTCTGGGCCATAACCATATGAGAATTCTGCGCCTTTAACATCGTATACAGTTGGGGCAACAGTGAACAATGAACTGCTTGTCCATGTGACACCGTTATCATCTGATACTAGAATCGTATTATTATCACCTACAACAATAAATGTTGAATCATCGGTATTATAATTTACTCCATTTAAGTTTTGAATAGTACCTGAAGTTACTGTTGTCCAAGTCAAATAGTTGGATGAAGTCTTAATTACACCTTCGTCACCTACTGCAATCCAAACACCGTTTGCATAAGTCACATCACGCAACGTTGCTGGAGTAGGATCTGTTGTATCGTATAGATACATCATTGTTTGTTCAGGGACAGTCGTGTTAACTAGTGTTACTGGACTACCGCCTAATGTTGTAGAAACTTGAATCTGTGTAGTAGACACTACGTTGACTACATAATAATTGGTTCCTGTTGATAGACCGCCGATTGCAGAACTAAATCTCACTACATCATTAACCGCAAATCCTGCAGTGTTAGTAACGTTAATTTGGTTCGTTGTTTCGTTGATAGAAATAATGCTTACTTCATTAACACCTAACCAGTTAGCACCGTTTTCAGTATAGTATACAACGCCTGATTCACCGACTGCTACTGCTACAGTACCGTTGTCGGCTACCGCATGTAAACCCTTAGGTGTTAATGATGCAACAGAAGTCCATGTTAATCCATCTGCGCTGTATAAAATCAAGTTAGTATCAACAAGTAATGTTACACCAGTTGAATAGTCTGGACGCTTACCCTTACCTACTGTAATGAAGCCATTGAATGATGCGATCTCAACACCATCAACGCTGTATAATTGATTTCCATATTCTGGTGGGAAAGTATTTACTTCTCTCCAAATATATGTATCATCACTGCGTACAATGTTGTCACCTACTGCTACATAATAACCATTATAGTATGCAACGCTATTGAGTGCTAGTGCCGCAATACTAATTGAAGTCATATCATATGGAATCGAGTCGTAAGGCACACTACCCCATGGTGTAAAGTAACCATTAGTTGTCCATGTGATACCGTCGTTACTTCTGAATACTGGGGTAGCACTGTTAGTTGAGGTCATTACATAGTAACCACCTGCATAGATAATGTCAGTTGCACCAACTCCCACATTAGTTAATTTGGCAATTGCCCAGTTATCACCTAATTCACTACCCAATACTGCTGAGTAGTCAGGAAGATTTGCTGCCGCAAGATAATGTGTACCATTCCACAACACTGAAGTTACATCAACCTCAGTAGGGTAAAAAGGTTGATCTTGTAGAACAGTGTCTAGTTCAAATTGCTGACCTGGCTCGAATGGATTACCTAAGTAAATTGAATTTGGATATGTGACACCTTCAAACAATTGTGTTAAGTCTACACCCGGCATATTGATAGTCGGCTGATAGTAGCCAATTGTTCTATCAAGCGCATTCAATCTACGATCACCGCTGTCAAGTAGTTCCCACTTACCAAATACGAATTCTGTGTCATTGTTACTAATGATACAGACGTAAACACGACCGTTAAACTTAACAATACTTTGATTGAAGTAGAATGGCTCGGGTAATAGAGCAAAACTGCCTGCCTTAGCCACAGTGTAACTCTGCGGTGCTAGTGCAGTAGTTAATGACAGTGGACTACCATTTGGTTCATCACTAATTTGGAATGTAGTAGATGTAAAGTCTACATTATCTAGAATATAATAAGTTTGTCCAGAAATCATTCCACCCGTAATATTTCCGGTAAACACGATTGCGTCATTTGGTAAGAAGCCATCAGTGCTACTTACTGTTACAATATTAGTAACACCACCTTGTGTTTCTGTGACAGTTGTAGTAGTAAATCCTACATAGTTGAAATCGATACCTGACACAGGTACAGTCATTAATGGATCACTATATACACCCAATGTATTAGGTGACAGCACCTTGAGATAGTATTGATTTGACAACCCTGGTACTGTTCCTGAACAAATTACATCAGTAATTTCACCATTTGTACCGATACCGTTAACTGTTAACGTGATATCATTTGTAGGGCTTGTCCCGCCAACTTCTGCACCGCTGATAGTAATAACGTTATCGATTGCGAAACCTGATCCTGCATCAGTAATAATTGCACGATATCCTCCCAATACATAAGAAATATCGAATGCAGGTATACCAGTTGTGAACTGTGTTAAACTTGAACCACTAGTACTTGAAGATAGTGTGACTGAGCCACCGCCAATACTTGTAGAAACTTTGATATATGGATCGCCAGTTCCTACCATGATGCCGTTTGCGGCTGTCAAGTCTTTAACACTTCCGCCCGGAGTTTCTGAAATCTTAAATGTTGTTGCACTTGTAATCGAGTGTACAAAGTATTCTTGACCAATTACGATACCACCCAATGCTACACCTGAGAATACAATTGGCATCTCAATGTACAATGATTCAGTAGTATCACATGTCAATTCTTCTGTGCTTGCACTTGTATTAGTTACTTCAACTTGAATGTTAGGTAGATATTCACCTGGATTCAATGTATCTTCCATACCGCTATATTCAATGACATAGTAAGTGGTTGACGGAGCCAATCCACCAATTGCCGTATTAACACGCAATGGCATGTTTTCGTAGAAGTTATCTGTACCACCTTCAGATTGAGAAATAGCAACTCTGTTTACTGTGGTAATTGTTGCGTTAATAGTACGTTCGATGAGATTAGTAATTGTACCTGATGTAATGTCAGGGTACTGAACTGATGTTTCATATAGTGTAAACAACTGACCATTGATTTGACCGGGACTTACTGGCAATGAAACGTTCATTGTCATTTCACCAGTGGCAGTAGTCAATGTTACAGTGTCAATTTGGTTAGTTAATAATGCGCTAGTATTGCTTGCGGCTACTACTGTACCTGGATCAAATACTGAACCGTTAATTAACGTTGAAATCTTAAGTTGTGTATCGCTTACAACATCACTTACATAATAAGTTGTACCGGCAACAATGTTACCAAATGTATTTTGTGATACGCCTGCAACCACCATTGTGTTGAAAATTATAGGGTCATTTACTGAGAAGTTTTCAGTAGAATTAACAGTAATAATATCAGTTATGCTAGATGAGGATAAAACATCAGTCGTGATAGGATTATTATTTTCACTGATAGTAAATGTTTCATCATCAATAACTGTTCTAATATAGTAAGTTAGATTTTCTGTTACCCCGCCGAAAGCGCCATAACTAAAGAACACAGGTAGATTCATATAGAATCCATGTGTACCGCCTGTACCTATAGCACTAATAGGAACAGTCAATGCGTTAGTACCTGCTGTAGTTGAAGTAACATTCAAAATACCTGGGTAGTTTACAGTCAATACTGCGGTGTTTGTTACTGACGCTACAAAGCATGATAAGCCTTGTGCAGTTACGGTTGCATCGTTTAGTGCAATGAGTGTTCCGTTTTCGTCTTTGATAGAGAAATCAGAATCATTAATTACTTCAGCAACATAATATGTTATACCTTCGGTGATACCACCGATTGTTGAACCAACAAACTTAACTGGCATTCCAACAGTGAAACCAATAGTTGATCCACTTGCATTAGGTTCAGTACTATCGTAACTTAGTCTTACTGCATCATTTGCGGCAATAGTTGCAGCCACAGTACGTACAAAAGTAGACCAGTTAACGTCTTGATCATTGGTTATTTCTACAATTTCAAACGCAACGCCTTGCGCACTTGCCAAAATATTATCGATTGGTGGCTGTGTGCTTTCCAATTGAATTGAACTACTTGCTACGCTTTCGCTGTTATAATAACTACCTGCAAAGAATGAGCCATAATATGCACCGGCAGTCCAATCTTGAACCTGTGAACGATAAGATGTTCTATCAAAACGCAATGTGATATTGTTTTCTCTTACAGGGCTTGCAGTAGTAATAGCACTTGCTCTTGCACCCTCATTCAATGAGAATGTATCGGCTGTACCATTTGTGTAAATTTCAATACGATCTTTATCATTTACTGCATCACTATAACTACTGTACAATGCAATAATTGTGCTTGGATTATTTTCAAGTACGTTTACATAATACCACTGATCGTTGATCAATTTACCAACGCTAGTACCATCTTCTGCATCTTTATATTGCACAAGATCACCTGTTCTAATATTAGGCGCATATACATTGATGGTATGTAGTGTTGAGTTAACCGCAGTGTCAGCAAAGAAAATCTGTAGTGCTGGATCAATCCTAATTTCAGGAAGAACTGCATAGCCTTGACCTGGATCAATAACATTGATTTGTAATACACTGTCCAAACTCATTACTGCTTCAAGTACAGCCGGTCTTGTTGGTTCAGGATATAATACTGGATCAATATAAGCAATTACCTTAGGAGGTTCAGTATATCCTCTGCCACCGTTCAATAGTAGAACAGCAGGCAAGTCAATGTAAATCTTTTCGCCAGGAATATGATCTACAATAGATGTGCCATTTACACCTCTGATTAGACCACTAATCAAATTCAATGCACGATCTACTTGTGAATAACCAATCTCTTCATCACCGATTCTAATAGTTCCGTTGATTGGGAAACCTTGAGCATTGTCAACAAGAATAAAGTTTGAACTCAAATTCAAATATGAAGTTAGAATTGTAATTTCATAGTTTGGTTGACCTGTGATTGATACGCCTTTGTTAGCGAACCATTGTTCATATTGTGGATCAGACCAAATAGCATTAGTAGGTCCATACTCATATTCATTAGTTGGTTGTGTGTATACCAACTCAGGAGTAATATATTTTTGATACTGACTGTTATATTGTGCAGGTAAATCAAAATCAGTGATTGCACCTTCAAATACTTCTTCACCTGTATACTTGAATAAGAATTCTTTTACAACCACGTGATAAGGCTTGACTTCATTAATATACCCTGCTAAGAAGTCTTGATTGTCACTTTGGAATACTTCGATTGGACGTAGTTCACGAATCTTGTGTGCCACATCAATCAATGAAGTCTTGTTTAGCCAAGGCAAGAAGTTCTGAGATTCAGTTGTCTCAGTTTGAATGTATTCAAACAATAGAATCAATGATTTGTTTCTAAATGTTAATAAGTCCTCAATGTAAATCTGTTCGTTCAATGCACGAATAATATATCTTGTTTCTTCGCTTGGGTATGAGTCATAACTAGTTGTATCAAAGAAGTCACCACTAAAGCCTAATTTAGCCTCAGCATAATCCCATAGATAAGTTTTAAATCTAATTGTACCGTTCTCTAGACCAATGCGTGACCACACACCTGATCCATCATAACGATAAACTTCAAACTTACCATCACCGTTTTGCTCTACTGTTACCAATGTACCTGTTGCAACATTTAGTGCGGCAAGATCAGCATAGATATTAACTTGCAATGCTGACTTAGTATTGTCATCATATCCAGTTGCCCACCAGTTTACATATTCCCAATAATCAGTAGTATTGTAGAATTCACCTTGTGCAAACAAGAAACTTGCTTCACGGCGTGTTTCTGCAATTGGGAACTGTGCTAGAACTGTGTTAGCATATAGCAAGTAGTTCTTTAAGCCTAAATATCTGTTATAGAAGAAACTTTGTCTTGGACGTGCCAAGATACCACTCTGCACTGCTTTAGGCAAGAATGGGTTAGGTACAACTGCGCCTGCTTCGTCAACACCTGCTAAACTGTCAAGCAATCTATCATATAGACCTTCTGGTCTAATTGTTGAGCCAAACTGTGGAATGCCGGGCAAGAAGTCATCTGCATAGTTTTCTCTAATCAATGCAAACTCTTGGTGTGATACGTCACTACTTGTTCCGTTACTGAATCCTACATGAAATACACTGTCATTAGCATTGATGTAGTCAAGTGAATTGTATAAGCCAAAAGTGTTTGGTAACAACGGAGCCATATATGCGATTCCGCTGTTACGTGGATTTGCAATATAACTTGCAATAATTGTATCTGATAATGTCTTTTGTCTCTGAGAAGAAATCAAGTTAGTATTTCTTACCCAGAAGTAATAAACCGGTACTACAACATTTGATGCATTCAGTGTGCTACTGACGCTGAATAGGCTAATGTTGTACGGAATGCCGGGACCTGGGTATGCATTAGGTGGAACAAAACTTGCAACCCATGTATAAACAGCCACATCTGAACCTGGGAATACTTGACCCCAACGTTCTGAATTATAAACTACATCATCCTGATGATAATTCAACCATCTTACATTGTTAGTATTGAACCAAATTTGTCCAACATGTGCTTCGCTCCAAACATAACCTGTTTGATCTGCTAAATCTGAATTATATTTTGCAGGATCTGCGTTAGTTACATAGTCAATATTTTGACGAACTGCACCTAACAATTTGCCTTGCAATGGATCCATATAATCTAAATTGATTAATGTGTTATTAGTGTCAGCACTAAACAATTGTGTGTTCTGAATCTTGTTAATATCTACAATTGGAGCAGACTGTCTGAATACTGACCAGTCTGAGATACCTGTGCTATTAGTATAAACGATAACTTCGCCACCTACGATAGCAGGTTGATAGCCCGGTGTACCAATAATTACTTGATTCTCGTTGAAATCAAGTGCAGTGCCATACATTGGCTGCGCACCATATTCTTGATCTTGACTATTTACTGACTGTGCATATACAAATTGACCCGGATTGAGTAGATTTTCATTATAGTTATCCAAATAATCAAACATGTAGACGGCGCCAGCGTTTTGATAACTGTCAACAAAACGTGTTGCATTATTATCAAATACGGTGTCGTTGTCTAAGTTTTCATCATCAGTAAAATCAAATGTAGTTCCTGCATAACGTGTACCAGTTGGTGCAGAAATTACTACACTGTCAAATTCATTAAACTTAATAGTTGCACCAAACATAGTAGGGCCTTGCTCATGTGGGCAAGTAATGATTTGAGTATTGGTGTAAATTTCTAGACCCAATTCAGAAAGAGTACTGTTATCAAATGCGGTCACTACTAACTTTTCGTTTACGACAGTTAGGTCTTTGTTGATTACCTGAATAACAAGTTTGTTATCGGCTGTAGCAATTGCCTCAACATTAGTAATTTGTGTAGTGTTGATAGTATTAGCAACTTGCGTAGCATTACCTGCTGACAAGAATACTAAGTAACCATTAATTAATAATTTACGACTAGTAGTAACGTTACACTCACTAGTACCGATTACAATACCATATTTTGCACCACCGTTAGTATAACGATATACTGCACCTTCTACGTTATCATTGCTAATTTCTAATGGTGAACCGATTAAGATATCAGCGCCCTGTGCAGTAATATCTAAGTCATAACCATATTGAATGTTGGTTCTATCAGTATAGTTTGATGTAAATGTCTGAATTAAGTTGAACTCGTTGCCACTTACATTTACAATGTCACCTGCACGTAATAATGATGTGTAGTATAGACTTGATCCAACTACAGCATAGTTACTATCTTGTACTAATACACCATTTACTGTTACATAAAGCGGAGTAGTTTGTGCAGTTGCAGTTACGTTTGATACTGAACCTACAGTGGCTACTGTCACAACATCTGTTGTTGAACGTGATAATTTAATTGTAATATCGCTGCCTACTTTGGTTTTAACATAGTAAACAGTGTTGCCATTAATGCCAGTACCTGTTAATCCAGTACCTGTAAAGATAATTGGATCGTTTACGTTAATACCGGTTGTACTAGCGAGAGTAATTAAATTACCAGTTGCATTAGTAGCACTAACAGTAGTTGCAGTAGTGTCAGGAGTCCATGCCAATTGGAAAATCTGTGGCTCATTCGGTAATGAGTTATATTGTGATTCAATGTTTTGCACTGTTCTTTGGAATGCATATGCTGAACCCCAATCAGTGATTGAACCACTATAGTCTTTGTTTGGTGCACCAACAACTAATACGTCACCGTTATTATCAGTTGAGATCGACTTACCAAAGTTGTCACCTGATACTAATCCTAATGTTGATCCATCGATAATAGCAGACTCATTATACGTAACTTGCATTACGACACCAGTGTCTCCCACTGTACCTGTGCCTGTAGCAACGAATGTGATGCCAACTTTATTTTCAATTGCACCAATAGCAGTAAAGTCAGAATCACCTACACTAGTAATAGTGTATGTTTGTCCTGACGTTAGGTAACCATCGTTAAGACTGATTTGATCTCTACGATAAACATAAACTTGATTATTGTCAGTGTCAGAGATATACAACCAATTGGTGTCATTAGACAATGCTAATTCGCTACCCCAATTAGTTACACCACCTGGTGCAGAAATTGTTTGGTAGTCTACAATATCATCTGACAATGTGCTGTCATTTAACGTGTAAATGTATACTTTAGGTGTACCTGATGTTGGCTCCGAAACTACATAAACGTTGTTATTATAAACGATAGTTGAACCAAATGAAGTGCCTTCTGTAATTGTTTCTGCTAGTTCATATTGGTTTGCCAATGCATTAAATGCATAGCGATACAATGAACCCGCGTTTGCGTCACCAATCAAGTAACCCATGTCACTTGTATATGCTACAGCACTACCAAATGTGTCACCGTTTGGATCTCTACTTAATTCTTTTAGATATTGGTAATTGATGTTCTTACGATATACTGCCCAATCACCATTGCTGTTTTCATCTACCCAAACAGTATTCTTACTGAATTCTGCTTCAAGTAAATCTACGTTGCCAATTTCACTAGGTGTTGCTACACGCTGTGATTCAAATGTTAAGCCAATGCCTCTTCCTTGCAATGATGCTTGAGTTGCATTTACAATAATTAAGTTAATGATAACTTCTAATGTGTTAACAACATTTGTTACAATATAGTAACCATCAACACTTGGTGCAAAGTTGATAATTGCTAATGGTTTTAACTTAGACAAGTTATGCGGATTAGCAAATCTAACTGTTGCCGTGTTGTTTAAATTGTTGCGAACTTCAACGATCTGCCCTGCTGGTTTCCATGAATAAACATCCCAACGTTCTTTGAAGTTAGCAAGCCACATGTAATCACGAACATAAAAATCTTGAATAGGAACAATTTGATTGTTCTTGTCTGTTGCTCTTGGTAAACCTGCAAAGAAGTAACTTGCCATTTTAACATCGTCAAAATTGACATAGCCTGCGTCTGGGTACAAATCATTAGTAGTAGATACATTAGTTACAGTACTCAACACATTAGGACTACTTACAGGGCGTCCATAGTTGAATAAACTATATAATGGAACTTCTTGCATTGAACCAATAGTTGGCATACCCTCTGTCAATGACACAATGCTTGGATTACCGGTCATGTTATTTTGATTGACACGGAACTCAACAAAGTTATCATTTAATACGCCACCGTATTCACCTTGCTTAATTGCCCAGTTTTCATAAACTTCATAGTCGATGCCACCCTGTGGCAAGTTAGCACCGCGGAACGCTTCAACTGCATTACGTGTACCTTTGTTCTTAATCAAGTTTTTGTAAACGTTTACTTGTGTAACGTCTGTTAAATCTGCTAATGCTAGATAATCACGTGGACGGTATCCAATCAATGAGTAACCTAGTAAGTTAGAATCTTGTTCTAGGTTAGCCTGATTCACATCATAGTACAATGTACTTTCATAACTACGTGTACTTGAATTTGGTAACAAGCCCTTTTGAATATTATCGTAGTCTGTTTCTTTCCAATCAAGTTCTCTGAATACATTGCTTGGTTCAATAATTTTAAGTGCAGTCCAATACTTGTTCTTGTATTGAACAATCTGTCCCTTAACGTATTTGATTTCACGTGACCATTCTTGCACGTTATCTTGGTTAAGAATGAAACCATATGCGTTAACTGTACCGTTCCACTCAGCGGTCTTAGTGCCACGTACTGTAACACGATTTTGACGTAGACCTGTGGTCAAGTTATAAATGATATCATTGAATAATGTTACGTTATCAAATACAATACCATGCTCAAAGTTGCTCATATTAAACTGAGCATAACTCATTGCATCACCTTGATTCAATGTGTGAGTGCTGAATAATGTGCCATCACGTTGTACACATAAGTTGTCCAATGAGATTGGATATAAGTTTTGATTGAGAATAAAGTTCTGCTGTTGTACTGTTAGTGGCTGAACGATTGTACTTTCTTTGTCAACTTTCATTAAAGTTGCACTTGGATTTAATGTTACAACGCTACCATTTTCCCAACCAGTTTGTGTCCAATATAGGAACTCATTAACCATTTGCTGCCAAGTAACTTCTAGGCCATTTTGAATCTCATCAAAAATCATGCCCTTACTCTTTAACCAAGCGCCATAACTCATAATGAATTGTGCTACTTCTTGTACAGAGTAGAAACGAGTTCCATATGGAACTAGTACTTCGGTATTTTCATAATCGTTTGTTACTTTAACTTTCAAGCCTTCAACGTTGATATTGGTATAGTTACCGTTATACAATGGAGCAAGTGTAGTGAAGTATGCAAAATTCTGTGCGTTACCATATACAGCCCATGCACCGTCTAATTGTTGAATGATAACACCTGAGTATGACAATCTATCAAAAGGCTGATTGTCATATAGTAATACAGAATATGATTCATCTGGAATTAGCAAACTTGCATTACGTGAATTAGGAGTACCCTTTTCAACATAGAACTTGAGTAATGTCTTGTCGCTATAACCGGCAAGTCTGTAAATCAATCTAACATCTAGATTGTCTAATAGTTCAGTGATATTAGTTGTAGCATCAATGCCCAACTGCTTTTCATAATCAACAATCCAGTTAATGTATGAGGTCTTAGCAGTACCATTACCATAGATTTGAATGTCGCTGATATTCAAATGACTACGATTGTTTACAAGATATTGATTAAATTCTTCGCTGTATTTGTAGTTGTCAAGGTCTACTGCTAAGTTAAAGAACTCAGCAGGACGAGTTAATGCAAAAATTCTAGTTAAGTCAAATGGATAACTTGAACTTCTACGATATGACAATTCTACTGGACCGTCGTCACCCACTTTCCAATCACGTTGGAATGTGTTTGGATTATAGTTACCTACAATGGCAGTTAGTGGAGACAACAAGTTACCTGCACTGTCAACTGGAATAATTTGTGATAGACCAGGACGTGCTAATTCTTCAACTGTATATGGATCACCGTTGTTCCAAACGTAACCTGCTTCTAAATCACTCCATAAAATACCGTTGTCACTAGTATATGGAGCAGGACCATAACGATCTATCCACCAAGTTGGCTGATTTACTAGACCCAACATCTCCCAAGGAGTTTCATTTGGAGCAGTAGTATCATAGAAATATTCATATATACCTCTCCAATAACCTTGTAGAATAGGTGCCTTATCTAACTTGTTACCTGCATTAGTATAGTTATAAGTGTATTCATCATTCTTATTATAATACTGGGTTTTATAGTCAATACGATTTTGACCAATCCAATTTAAGAATGATTCTGAATAAATCTCTAAGAATTCACTCCATGAATATGTAGGATCTCTAAAGAATCCAGGTACAACTTCATAGCGTTCAATAGGAACACTTGTGCTTAACTTAATGTTATTATAAATTCTCTTTTCGAATTCAAGTAATGCCTGATCTCTAAAGTCAACTAGTACATCTGATTCAGGAATATAGTCTCCATATAACTTAGTATATGATCCGTCATGTCCCTTAATGAAATATGTAGGTTGTGTATAGTCAGAATCTAATACAACCTGTGGTTGATATGCAGGATATACACCCAACTTAGTTGGTGTGTTAGGAACATATGAACCATATGTCTGATTGTATTCTTTAATGGTGATTTGGTCACCGGCTAATAATCCAATTGTTACAGTTAGTGAGGGACTATCTGCACTAATAGTATAATCTACGTTTAACAATAATTGTTTCTGTGCAGTAATACCTTCTACTGTTCTAGTCAAATAAACTAGAACACCGTTATAATTTGCACTGTCAAAGTTGTATACTTGTGTTAATGGATAGATAGCATTATCTAAATCATTGTTAAAGGTATATGTATTGGTTCTATATGGAGCCTTACTTGGCAACATGTCTGACCAAAAGAATGCATTGATTTGGCTCTTTGCCGCAGTCATTTGATCTAACGCATCGTCAAGAATTTGCGCAGGTGTAAAACGCTGTGCAAAATCTAGGTTGTTTACAGTATCAACTAAAAGTTGCTTGTATTTGATATATTCACGACTGTTGAACAACAATGCATCAAACAAATTATGATTTTGTTTACGTAGGAAGGAACCAGGTAACACTAAACTTGCACTGTTCTGAATAATCTTTGTACCATATGGTACAAGATTTCCTAAATCTCTGAAGTTATTTGAGCCAAAAATTGGACCCTGTGTGCCAGGAGCATTGATATAAATGTCTTGGTATTGTGAACGAATGTCACCGATATTAGCAGTGGTCAAGTCAGCGTTGAATGGATTGTTATTCAAGTTGACAGGAATAGTATAATAAGCAGACTTGCTTACTTGATTACTTAACAATAGAATTTGTACTACAGTGTCGATATCACTTGAGAAACTTACATCAACTGTTGTTGTCGTATCACCAATGGTTACTGTGTAATCATCAGGTGATACCCATTCATTGTTGTTATAAACTTGAATACGTGGCCAGCCAGTTTCATTTGTTTCCAATTCAGGCAACATTGCAACATCGCAAGTAAAGACATTAGTTGGATTTGCAATTGAATAGTTGAAACTGAATAATTGATATTGTACGCTAGGTGCGATAGCAGTTTGCCATCCTAATTCACGAACATAGGTTGCATCAGAAGAATAGTTGAATACATAACCTGTATTAACTTTCTGATTGATAGGATTAATACCACTGACATAATCAAATGTATCACTATTCAATGAAATATCAAAACTAATATCACCCACGTTATCAATTGATGAGTAACGTACAGGGAAACCTAAAATACTATCGTCTAAGCCCGATCCAATACCATATTGAAATAGTGTACAACCTGCGAATGAAGTGCCTCTGTATACATCAGTATCACCAAAACTGATTCCATTGGCATCATAGATATCAAATAATGGGGCCTGATTTACAGTAATCTTTTGCTGTGCTTGAATCCATTCAATACCGTCATAATAGAACGTATCACCTTCGTAGTTGTAGCCTCTTAATACAGCAACTTGATTATTAGGTACGCATTCACCATCTTCCGCAACAGTCAATGTAATGACAGGGGTTGCAGAAGGTGCTAATGTTGAGAAGTTCACAACATAAATTTTATTTCTTACAGTTGCATCAGTGTCAGCCGCAAAGATAATTCTTGCTTCAGGGAACAATGCATAGTTGTCAACTGTAGTATCAGTACCAATAATAGATGCGTTAGCAGTTGATCCTACAAATTGTGATGCGGCCCAAAAAACAGTTAATGTTAGTGTACCTGTTCCAACACCACTGATAGCACTAATTTGAGTGTTGTTTGGTAATAGATTTGTAGAGTCCGTAATATACATGCCAATTTGGAATGTGCCGGTTACTTCATCTTCATCAATGGTTATGGTGGTTGAAGTTCCGGTTACTGAGGCAATAGTTGCTGTGTAACCAGTATATACTTCAACGTCTGGATAATAGTTTTCCTGATTTGCAACAGTTGATAGTGCATCGGTTGTTCTAGTATCAATAAAGTCTACTGCATTCTTACCAACAGCACCCGAGTTAAACAACTTTAAGTTAGGATAAAACTCAATGATTGGGCGCTTTGCTTTATTTTGTGCAGTTGCATAGGTAGTAACAATGTCCGGATTATTATTATAAGCCGCAGTGTTATTGATTACATCAACGTGGAACCAGCGGTTGCTACGTGACCATGCATTTTTACTAATGCTGTTTCTAGCAATAGTAATATAATCTGGATCTACTGGAATGAATAGGTTACTGTCAAAGTTACCAATATCGTATGGAGTAGTATCATATGGAATGAATGTGCTTTGTGTAAAGCCTTCAGGACATACTAGTGAATTAACCGGGATAAGTTCAATGCTTGTACCTACACCTTCAACATAGTATTGTCCACTTAAGTAACTTGATGGGATAACATCACCGTCAAATTCTACTTTTAATCCATTAGTAAAGATTACGCCGTTGGTAGATGTAAAGTTCTTTTTACCTAAAACGTCTGTTTCTACATTGAGAGTGTTAGTTGTATTACTATCAATAATTCTGATAATACCAACTTTGTTTGCACTTGTACCATCTTGGTAGTACAATACATCTAACGGCGCAGAAATATAAGGAACTAAACTAATTACACCCAATGTATTTCTGTAAAAATGAAGGTCAATCCACTCAGTACCAAACTGTGCTGTAATCTTTTGTTCTGTCGGGATAATGCCATCAGGTACTAAACGCAATGTTGGATCATTTGGATCACCAATATACTCAATGCGGTAGAAGTTTTGATTTACTGTGGTATAGAAGCCTTCTTCATATAGACCTTGATTGATATTAACTGTCATTGTGCCTGAGGCAGCGGTTAATGTCAAAGGTGATCCAGCAGATAATGTTGTTGCAATTGTAAATGTTGTTGATGAAGGAATACTGTGGATGTAATAAACTTGCCCACCTGTAATGCCACCAAATACTGGATTGTCAAATGTAACTGTTTGTCCAACTTCTAGTACATCAGTTGTACCCGATGCTAATGTAAATGCTGAGGTATTGCAACTTGAAACAGTTAGTGTTAATGGTGCAACCAATAAATCATCGTTTACATCATAGTTTGTTTCGCCAAAGTATGATGAAATATATCCGATCTCACTGGCAATACCTGTGTTATAGAACATAACACGTAAACCATTCAATGATGTGATGCCGTCGATATTAGAAACAGTTGATAATAATTGACCATTGACTTCTGAGAACGGTGTTGTGCTTACTACGTCTACTAGATTGTTGCCAGGAAATAGATATTCATCTTGTGCATTTTTAGCAGGAACTGTAAATGTTACGACACCCTGACTTGCACCATTATTAGATACTCCAAATATTTCTCTTGTATATAAATTAGATTGTGTTGGGCTATAACCGCTAGTTCCGGGTTCACCTTGAATCCAAAACTGACTATTTTGATTTACTAAGAAACGGTATGTACCACCGCGCAACAATGTCAACGTTGGATTAAGTGTACCTGCGCCTGCGCCCAATGCTCTAATATTGTATCCATTAGGTAGATCAGTAACTACATAATCATTTGTTGCGAATACAGTTGCACTGGCTACTGTGACTGCAGGCGCGCCCTCCGGTAACCAATAATATTGGTTAAAGTTAATGATCTTATCTAAGTTAGTAAAACTGTCCCAAGAATAGAATTGGCTAGTAAACAATCTATCATTGTTGTCTGTAACTGCACCCTCAAGATTTAAACTATCAATGATGCCAGGATATGTAATAAAGTCCTGTGCTTTACTCTGATTCTTTTTAGTGAATACTACGCCTGGATCTAATTGATAATCAGTACGTGTTTTCGTAGGTTCAGTTACATAATAGTCTTTAGCATTTACGCCATACCCAAACTTACTACCAACATATCCTTGAATACGTTGTGTGTTTGGCGGATTGACTAATTGGTCAAGAGTAGCGCCAAGAAACTCAGCGTTACTAGGAGTTCTAAAAATTTCTGGTAGAAACTCAAGGGTTCTAATTCTGTTTGTAGCCATATATGTACTTATCTTATTTGCAATTCAGCGGGTGTGAGGGCCGGAACAACTAATACGTCACTTGCAGTAGCGGCGTTTACGAAAATTTCGTAAGGCAAGCATTTAATTTCATATAAATCTCCAAATGGTTGTGAGGGGTTGTTTGGCACTAATACAGCAGAACTAATTAGTTCACCGCACTCTGCATGCAAGAAAGCACTTAACTCTGAGAAGTAGAAAGTATCACCAAAGTTCCAATTATTAACATTGAAATAATTGTTCATTGCTTGTAATACTGCACTACGAATTTCACTGTCACTAGCATTAGTGTTGCTTGATTTAATAACCTTAATAGTACCACGTAATGCAGGATCTGCTTTAGGTCCAAATAGTGGTTTAAACACTACGCTATTTAAGACTACGGCATCTGATAACATTTTAAATTTCTGTACCTCACCGTATTCTTGATTTAATTCACTGATTGTAGGTCTATCTGGTTCCACAACAGTATTGGTTACGTCATTAACCCAATTAGTATACGCAGTGTAATAACTTTGAGTTACAACGTACAAGTCAATAATGTTAGTTGTTACTGGATCAATACGTGTAGTGTTATTACTATTATGTCTGTATTGGAAACTTAAACCTTGACGACCGGGCTTAACACTATATTGCACTTGCTCAACCATAACATAATAAGGAGTTGTAATTGTCTGATCCTGTACAGATTTATAAAATTTATTTTCTGTATAAGCATAGAATAATTGACCTAAAGGATAATCATATTTGACAACTTCAATTTGTGTCTTTGTTCCATATTGGTATACTACATTATCTGATGGAATAATATATTGGCGTGTTAAATTAATAGCATCTTGTACTTCTTCAAAAAATACATACACACCTAAGTTAGCACTACCATTTACATATCCTGTAATTTCACTGAAAAAGTCTGGACTTAAGATCAATTGACGATTGTTAACGTCAGTTGATGCAACTTCGACTTCAAAATCATTTACATAACCGTCACTTTCAACAGTTTGTCCTAAAATATTAACTTTAATATCTTTACCTAACGGACTGCTAGAATTAAACTGTGAATTTACTGACAGCATATTAATAAAGTCTTGAATAATTTTTCCTGAAAAAGGATCATAAACAAGTTCATCTTTTGCAAATGTAAATCTAATATCTGCTACGCTACCAAAATAATATGTTAATGATTTAAAAGTGATTGTATAACGATTGTTACCTAAACTTGTGAACTTAACAAAATAGTCTGGGTTAGTAAATGATTGAATTGACCAGCGTTCTTGATTAATCAACAATGAGTTGTTGAATACTAATGTAAAATCTTGCTGTAATTCCATACGGATAATACATTCTTGAATTAATGTAGTTGACAATGAGTTATCAAATACTGGAATAACTTGAGTTGCTGTTACACCATCAGGAACATAACCGTTAACTTTAACTGGACCTAATCCATTAGCAAAACTACCTTCACCGTTATTGCTACCGTCACCAATAACATTTAGTACAGTTGACCAAATATATGTTGGATTACCGGGTCCTGGAATACCTGCAACTAGTCTGTTATTACTGTCAAAGTAATAACCAGTGGGTGCTTGGAACTTTACAATTGCACCTGTAGTAATATATTTCAAGTTTGTACTTGAGAAAATACCAACACTTTGTGGTTGTTCTAAACTACCACTTACCGTATAGAAATAACCAGTTTCAGCACTTGAATCTACGGTACTTGTTTTCCAACTAATAGTTGGCAATGCATATCTAGGATAATTCTGAATATAATACTGAGTAGCATTGTTATCTGCAAGTACAGATGCAAGAGTATTCGTAAAGAATGCAATAATGTCGCCGGTGTTATTAATAGTTAATGATAAGAATCCATCAGTATCATCTTGCCATAATGCACCGTCACTACCATAACTGTTAGTGCTACTGTATTTACCAGTAGGATCTAATAAATCTAGGTTTTTGCTTACACCAACACTACTACGATTAATTGCTTTTGATTTGATAATTGAACTATATAATGTATATGGGAAATTACTATAATCTTCACCATTAACCATACGATTTTGTGTATAGTAACGAGTTGGTGCACGTTGCTTAATATTAGCAAGTGTTTCACGTGCTTGCGCAGTTGATACTGTTAGTGGCAACTCTAAACCAAGTGTCAATGTTTGCGCACGACCAGTACGATCAATATATGTGAATGACACAGAAATGCCTTGCATTTCGCTTGGTTCAATTGTATATGTTAATGCGTTACCTGCACGAACATATGCACGATAGTTACCAACTGGAATCTCGCTGAATACACCATCACCAAACACATAAGTTACTTGATCATTAAAACGTGAACTTACTGAAAAGATTTTCTTTTCTGAGAATTCAGTTTGTAGATATGCGTCAGCATATACGTTATCGACTTTTTCCCAAAGTGTTCTAGTGCCGTCAGTGTTTAATTGATACAACCATGTATCAGTATTGTTAATACCTTGAATGTTGATATCAATATTTTGATTTGAAATCTGTTGTTGCAATGTGAAGTCAAAGTTCTGTAATGAACCCTGCTTGAAATAGAAAAAGAAGCCTGTTTCAGGGCTACCAAATCCTAATTTATCATTGCGATATAGCATATTAAATCTGCCATTAGGGGCAGGAGGAACTTCATAGATATAGTCAGCATCCATAGATGTTGCACTGACTAATTCAAATCCCATTGTTTGTCCATCAATAGTGCTATTGAAAGGTACAATTGGAAGATTATTTGTAGGAATACGCATTGTGTATTCGCTAGTAGTTACACCTAACAATTCTGCAATATTACCCGGCTTACCAACACGCTGTGTGTCAACTAATGTAGCATTAATTACTGTATTAAACTGTTCTAACCAATTTGGGTTAGCAGGGTCATTCCATAAAATAGGAAGATTGCTTAAATTTAAACCATTAATATCGGTGATATTTTGTGTAGTTTGAATACTTGATACTTTAAGATAACCTTGACCAGCAATGTTTCTTTTTGGAGTATAAGAGACTAATTCAGCAAGTTTAATTACTGAATCTCGGCGTTCTGCGGTATCAATAAAGTTTTCACGTGCATTTAAGTCATTGCGGAATGCAAGACCCTGCCCCATGAATGCGATAACGTCTAGTAGTGCTACGAATTCTGAACTTTCAACATAGTCGTTGAATGTTTCAGGGTAGTATAGACGCAAATAATCAATGAAACTCTTACGTAGAGTCTCATAATCATAACTTCTAAAGTCGGCTTCTCTAAAGGTTTGGTAGATTGTTTTCCAATCATTTACGCCGAATAATGCTGATTGTCGTGAACTGGTTGCCATAGTAAGTCTCTTTTGATATATTTATCATTATCAAAAAAGACAGTTTTTAGTTATACTAGTGAGGCAACGTTTGAGGCGCGGTTAAAAAATATGCTTAATGTAGCAGGATTATTGAATGGAACAACGGCTAATTGAATCTCTAATAAGATGCCATTTTCTTGAGGAAATGCTTTTACATAGTTCAAGTCGATTCTAGGATCGGCTGATGCTACTCTACGAATTTCATTTTCTAACTGAAATTGCACATCCGCAGTGTTTGGTTCAAAGATAAAGTCCCAAAGTCTGGTTCCATACCCGGGCTGACCTACTTTAGTACCGATTCGAATATTCAATGCATTGACAAAATCTTGAACAACTAGTTGTGCATCTAGGATACGAAACTTTTTACCCCAAACAATTCCCTTGTTGATGCCACCAGGGCCGCCGTCAATGCCACCTGTGTTTAAACCCACAGGATTAGTAGTTTTTGGCTTACATGAGTTAATTGTACTGAATCCGATATATTGAGGCATGATGTATTTATATCCTTATATTAGCCTTGACCGGGGCCTGGTGGTAAACTTCCAATAATACCTGAAATAGAATTATTAATTTCAGTGTCGTTGGGAACAACTGCTTTACTACTATTGATTAATCCTGCAATCGCAGTTGATCCTTGTCCTGAAACAGAACCTAATGCAGTTTTTGCTGTTCCTGCAAGTTGGGTTGCAGAACCGGCAATATTAGTCAATGAACTTGCTGTGGTTGTAATTGAACTTAGTGAGCCTTTTAATGAGCCTACTGTAGATTGTACGCTACCCAATAATGATGATGCGCTAGATGATGCAGTATCGATCAAACTTCCAATACTTGATTTACCACTTAATGTGTCGTTCAACGCTGAGATAGCATCACCGGCTGCGGCAGCGGCGCCTCCTACGGCTGCTGAAACTGCAGGAACATTTACACCCTTAATTTCATCTAACTTACTGAGTAATGTTTTACGTTCAGGACTATCTATTAGGTCAAACCAGGCTTTACGCAAGTTATCAATTTCAGGATCGCCTTCAGGTAATTCTGCTTCTGCCGCATAGAATGCTTCTTTTGCCTTATCAATTGCTTCATTAAGACCATCTAGTTCGTCAATAGTTGCAAATAGGTCTTTACCACTCTTAATGATTTCTTGAACTTCATCTTTAACTGATTCTGCAATTTCACCTACTAAATTTGGAGAAGGAATCTTAGGATCACCTAATACTGAAGTGATCTGTGCAGTTATAGAGGCACGGTCAGTAGTATTGAAGCCAATAATTGGCAACTTAATTGCACCACCTGTGCCTGAACTTAATCCTGCAATTGCTGATTGTAATTCTGCGGCTGCTCCTGCAGGTAATCCGGCACTTGCTAATGATGTTAATGCTCCGGCTACGTCTGGAATCTTTGGAAGAGGTAGTCCATTTAATGCAGCCGCTTGTGCATCTTTTACCAATCCGGAAATTGAGTCTGCGCCCGGTAACTTGTTGATTGCATCTGTGGCATTGTTTACTACTGCTGATACGGTTTTCAATCCACCGGGTAAATTACTAATACCCGATGCTAATGCCGCAGAAGTTGCGGCCGCGGCACCTTGTTTAACAACACTAGCAGCCTTAGATAGACTTGTCAAGTCACCTGTTTTAAGCATTGAACTTGCGCCCGCAACTGCGTTTACTCCATCAACTGCGGTGTTTACTGCGTTAGTAATATTTTGTGTTAGTGTAGCAGTAGATGTGCTACTTGTTGCACCTGTAATGCCACCGACTGTTGTAGCAATTGACTTAACGCTATTGAGTGATCCTGTTACAGCATTAGTAACTGAAGTAACGGTGCCTGCAACTCCTGCTACAGTGTTGTTAATTGCGCCCGTAATATTACTTACTGAACCTAATGGACTATTTCCACCCGATAATGCATTTAATGCGCCTGATACTGCGCCTCCGCCTAAGCCTAACGCCTTTGTTGCAGTGCCTACTAAGGCTCCTGCCGCCGCATCACCTAATGCTTTAGTTAACTGACTTGATTGTCCTGCAACTGTTGCATTTTCAGCGGCTTTAGTTTTTGCAATAGATGTTAAGTTTTGAGGGACACCTGCTTCAAGTGCCTTAAATGAATTCTTAATTGCATTAAATGCTGATCCTGCAACACCTTTAGCACTATCAATTAATCCTGACAAGCCCGGTGAAGTCTTCATTGCATCTAATGCGCCAGCAATACCACCTAATGCACCACCAACTGTTTGTGCAACGCCTGCGGCTGCGGCACCTTGTCCAATTGCTTTTAATGCATCTTGTGCATTACCTGGCAATGATGGTAGATTACCGGCGGCGCCTGCAATTGCTTTAACTGCGTTAACTGTATTTGTTATACCTGTAGTAGCCGCAGACATTACCATACCAGCAACTTGCTGTGGTGATTCTTTACCAGTAAGCGCGCCAACGGCTCCCATAGCAGTTTGTGCTTGCTGTAAGTTAGATACAACTGAAGTTGCCTGTGCTGTGACGTTTTGTACTAGTTTAGGTAATGTTTCTGCGCCTGCAGTTCCAGTGAACACTGAATTTGGCATTGCTTGCGCAATGTTTGCACCCGTTTGAACCATTGCGTTAATTAGTTTGTCAGCGCCCGGTTTAACAACTCCTGCACTTGCAAGTTGTGTTGCATTTTGAGCAAATGCACCCACTGCAACTGATGCTGATCCTGCCGCATTTTTTACAACGGCTGCACCTTGTGTTACTGCGGCTGAAGCCGCGCCTGTTGCGGCATTAGTTGCAACTGCACCCATAACTGCGTTAGTAGTTCCTTTATCCATCGCTGATGATACTGCGGGTGTGGGAGGTGCTGTTGCTGCCGTAGCAACTGAAACTGGTGTAGGACCTGTATTTGCGGCTGCATTATTAGTTGCCGCAACTGCCGGACTAGGTGATGCCGGTAGTTGACTTGATGCATTCAAATCTGTTTTAACGTCAACACCTTGACCTGCCGCAGACCAAGGCGCATGCGCTGGGGCACGTGTTGCAATTGTTAACAATTTACCCGGGGCTGCCATAAAACCTTTTTGTTCATCATAAAGAGTATCAGGCTGTGCAATCAATGGAATGATATCAACATCCTCAGGCTGTGTGCTTGCTGATCCACTGTTTAAGTTAACTTTACTACCGTTGACATATGCTTGTCCGCCGGCTTTCATTGAACTATCACCACCACTTGCTAATGCAACAGCCGATCCTGCTTTTACTGTAAAGTTATTAAGTGCTGATGCCTTAATATCTTTGGTAGCACGTAATTTAATTTCTTCTTCTGCATTAACATGAAAATTCTTTGCTTGAATATTAACATCTTCCATAGCATGAATGTTAACATTCTTATCGGCATGTAAGTTCAAATCCCCTTGAGTACGCATGTTGATTGAGTTAGTTGAATAGATATCAACTGTACCTTCTTTACCCAACTCAACATAACTTTGACCATTACTATGTAAGATCATTAATGTTTGACCGTCGTCACTCATTAAGATTTGGTGACCTAATGCTGTACGAATTCTGATTAATTGATCACGACCAATAATGTCACCGTCGTCCATTACTAATGAGTGACCACCTCTACGTGCAACTACACGTAGTTGTTCTGCTTTAGAATTATCTAAGTTACTAGCAATACTTGCATCATCAAATCCACCTTCATAGATTGGTCTACCGGGTGTTGACACTCCCCAACCAACACGTGATGCGGCTTCACGTTGCGCACTTGAACTAATAGGGCCACGAATAGGATCACGAATGATACCCTGCTGATTCATAATACTTGCAGAGTAACTATGTACTGGTCTAGGACTGTCTACGAACTCAGGACTATCAGACATTTCCTTATTGTTCGTATTAATATTTGTAACAGGTAATCTTAGTGCGCCACCGTAACCTTCAGCCTCACCGCCATTGGCAATAATATTATCACTTGCACCAATAGCAGGAACCATGTATAAACTTTCGGCTTCAGGAACGCAACCAATATAGAAACCATAGTTAGGATCACCATTGATAAAGATGCAGACTACAGTAGTGCCGATATCGGGTGGTGCATGCCATTCTCCGTAACTACTTGGGTTGGCTTTATAATCACCATACCCTTCATCGGCTGCATCGGGAATAATTTTACCAAAAAAGTTACTCATGTAACTTACAGTTACCCAGTTATCTGAATTGTTTGTTTCTGCGGCGGCTTGAGGAGTATCAGCAATAAAGACTTTAATTCTACCTGAACGTGTGGGGTCAACATTGTCTTTAACAATACCAAATACAGGTACATCTTTTGTAGCCGCGCCACCTGCGCCGGGCTTACTATTTTTAGGAGAACCTTTTTGTTTAATGTCGTCTTGTGCCATTTATTTGTCCTTAACCGCCGTCATCGTCTGCTACTGGTTTTGCGCCTGCTCCAGTTGGAGTCGTGTTAGGCTGTGGAGTAGGAGTCGGGTTCTGTGTTGGGGTAGCGGTTTGATTTTGATTGCTGGGGTTATCTTTCTTAAGACCTGTACCCTGTGTTGTAGCCTGACTGTTACTTGGTGCAGGTCCACCACTAGAATTACTGCTAGGAGTACTAGGTGTCTGCTCTTCACGTTCAGTTCCTGTTTGTGATGTACCTGGATCAGCAAATGCATTAATATTACATTCAAGTAATTGAGTAAACTTGCCATTAGCAAAAGTACTAGTAACTTGAATAACCATGTAACTCACGCCCTTAATTTGTTTAGAAATGTTTTCAGGGTACTTATAAAAATAAATGCTCTCATTAATATTCAATGTACCTGTATTTGAAGTATAGTCAACTGCTTCTTTAAAATCAATTTCGATAAAAGATTGTCCGCCGTTTGGATTAATCGTAAATCCATTTGGTCCGTAAAATTTATTATAAATTTGACTCTCACCTGCAACAGAATCTTGAACCAAAAAGTCAGGGTCGCCTAAAATTGTAATCTTTGCACTAGCATACGCACCCGGATCATATAGTGTTGTTAGATAGTTATTTTGTGCTTCTAGACCTACACCTAATTTACCGATTCGTGGCTGTCCAGTAAACTGCCCTGTTGCTACAGAAACATCTGCGCCACTTCTAGATGCATTGCCTTCACCTTGTGTTTTAGTTTCCGATCCTGATCCATTGCCGCCGGTTGCTTCGCCACCACCAGTAGATGCTGGTTGATTGCCACCGAACGATACGTTAAAATATGAATTATCTAATGTTTGTTCATATTGTAATACTTCTGAATTTTTTCCAGTGTACCAATATTCATAACGTTTATGCGGGCCATAGTACCTTTTACCAGGATTAGCATAAGAACTATCAACTATTGGAGTTTCATATGTTTGTAATACGTATGTAATATCATATGCCCAGTCATTGATTTTATCATCCCAACGTGCATTTGAAATCTCAGCACTACAATTATACCATTTAATAGTTTTCTTAGTGTCGGGTTTATTTTCTTTTGCTGATTTCTTTTTTGGATCTGGTTCTAGTGCAGTTGTATAAACAACTTGTAATGCATCTCGTAAGAAATCACTTTGTGCAATAATATTATTGAGTGCAGTCAAAATAGGAGTTGCGGGAGATCCTGAAAAAGTAATACTTCTTTTAGTATTATCTGGTTGTGATTTAACTTCAGTTGCGGCAGTGGCCTGCGCTGTCGTTTTTGCGCCAGTGCCTGGCCACTTAAACTTATCAATATCTTCAGGAGTCACTAATTTTGCTTCAGCAATCTCTCTTGCAGGTTCTCCTAAATATCGTATTTTGTACTGACTGGCTTCATTAATCTTCCCATCTTCTTTGAGTTTAATTTGAGCCTGATTTAACTTATCAAACAAAGAAGTAATTGCTTCATCGACTGTAGCCGCAGTTACGGCATAGTTTGAAGTAATAAGACCTTTTTTAATTGAGAATGCTTTTTGTGGGGGCAGACTTGCCGCCTTAATATTATACACTGTGGCTTTACCGTCAATCTTAAACTTCAATTCAGTAATAACAATGTCATAGTATGTAGTGAACAATCCACTAGGGTTACCATTAGGGTCTAACTGCACACCGTCGTATACTTCTTGACCAGTTAATCTATTACCAGCCTCGTCATATCCTAAAAATCTAACCCCTAAAATAAAAAATTGCTTATTTGGATTTTCTGGCCAACTTTGACCCATATTTTTAGCATACTCTCCTAATGCTTTTTGAGCCTGAGTGAGTTTGGTGATGAATGAGAAACCATATGGTTCAGTAATTTGAAATTTTATTTCTGTAACATTACTAGAAGTTTCAGTAGCCTTACCATTGGTAGCAGTAGTAATTACTAGATTGTCGATGCCATAATCAAATTGAAAGCCAGGTGCTCTTGTTGAATCAGTATTATTAATACCACCGCTTTGTGCTACTAAGTATGCGCCCGCTTCTCCGGCTCTACCACCGTCTGCGCCAGCAGTTGCCAATGCATCAATCTGTTTTCTACCAGATGCGATAAACGCATTATATGCGTCCGGTGTAATCATGTATAAACTAAGTTGATAGTTATAACTTGAGAAGTATCCCAAAGGATTCTTTAATCTTTTACCAGGTTTTGATTCACCGGTTTCTCCATCATCAGAGTTAGATCCTTCAGTTGATTGACCAGAACCACTTGTAGTTCCGTTACTACCGTCTGTGCTACTGTTGGGTGCAGAGGGCGGTCCACCATTGCTGCCTGCTGGATTTTCTTGTTGTTTACCATTATCCTCATCTGCGGATCCTGTTAATTGCTTTGGATTTTGTGGATCTCCTTTAGGCGCAGGTGCCGCAGTCTGAGTGTTTACATTAGCATTAGTTGTTGATGCGTTTTGTGTTTTTTGCTTTGATAGTAATTCGTCTGCTTTTAAAAATAATTGATCAATTTCCGTATTATTATTACCAATACGTCTACCTATTTCACCGTATAGACGCAAAGTAGAAGTTGCAGTTACCTGTGTTTTTTGACTAGTACTAAGTGTATCAAAAGCATTACCGGCGGCAGTTTGAGCATTGGTATGAGGAGTCTGAAACTGGTCTCGGTATGCCTGTCTTTCTCTTTTAATTTTTTCTAGTGTAGATGCCGCAGTGGGAGAATTGTAACCACTATTAACAAAGTTGTTAAGTTGAGTTAAAACTTCTTCTTGTCTTGGTTCAACAGAAGTTCTAATGTCTAATGCTTTTTCATATAACTCTAGTGTTTCGCTAACTGTTGCCATCTTATAAGCCTAATACTGTATTCAATGTATCCTGTCTTGGCACGTAAATCCCTACCCCTGTCTTAAAATCAAAATAAGGATCTTCACCTAACCTATTAGGGTTTCGTTCTGCAAATACCCACCACAATCTACTATCACCATATAAGTCATATGCTAGTAGATCAGGTCTATACTCGTAAACATTAGTAATAACCATGTATACGTCTGTGGGGTCCTTAGGGATAGGACGATAATTCATTACGTCCAAAAATTTATTACTTACAACATTAGTGTTGTAATATGGACTTGTCTGTGGATATAAATTCTGATTACCAGCCATTACCAAATACCTCCGCCTACGTTTCTAGTTCCTTGCAACAATCTACCTGTAGCATACTCTTTGAAACTGAATCTGTTAGAAATTGAATTTCTAGATACAATTGGTATACATGAGATTGACAATTGAATCTTTGTAGGAACATACGTAACTGTTTCTGATGCCCCTGTATCAAAATTAGCAGAAGGTCTTGTGCCGCCTGCTTGTACTCCAGGCGGTAATTCTCTAACTGCACCTGTTCCCGTAGTATATGTAGTTACAGGTACCCCTCCACCACTTGAGGTTGTAGTTGGGATATAATCAACGTCATTGGGTAAACTATAATTGAATGCTGTAATTGCTAAAGGGTGTGCTTCAAACTGAAATCCACCTAATCCAAATAGATAACATAATGGTGGGGGTGTTCCGGGTTTAGGATCTTGATCCTGACCATAAAACATTTTGGTAGCGGCTCTAAAGAAGTGAATTACTGCTAATAGATAATTTGCTTCGAATACATCCTGTGCAGTAAAGTCACATGTAATACTTATACTATCTACAGCACTACCTTGATATTGAAAGATTTTATAGTTACTATGTGTTACAGTTGATTGATCATAACTTGCCGAATAGTTTACAGAGATTAATGGAGTATATGGAAACACTACACCTTTAGTGTCTGCTAACGGAGATAAAATACCAGGATCGTCCGCTCTATACAAATAGTTAGCATCAGCCGCTAATGATAATCGTACACGCCAATCTTCAGCCGCTTGAAAGTTTGCTTGATCTTGTGCTGATGCGGCGGCTTGTACATCAAGAATTCTACCATCAAGTCCTTTTGCTGATCCCTCACTGCCACCGTTACTTGGTTCACTTGCCGGAGCATTATTTCCTGTACCTGTAACAGGTTCTTGATTTTTACCTGGAATTTTAATAACTTCACCAACTCTGATTAGATTTGGATCTTTAATCTGTGGATTGGCTTTTATTAATGCTTCAACCGTTGTCCCATATTTTCTAGCAATAGAAGTTAGTGTATCACCTGCTTTAACAGTATAGTTTGTTACTGTACCGGGGTCAGATACCGTTTTAGGTTCAAGATTAGGAACAAGAGATTGTGTTTCTCTTGAAATTGCCAGTGGCACATCTGAGGTATTTGCTACTGCTTTTTTAGGTGCAGTTACTACGATAGTGTCTGCCGCAGTAGTATTTGTTGTGCTAGTGACTGATGTTCTAGTTACTGAACTAGAAGTTGTCTGTACATTTGTTGTAGTGGTTGTGGTTGCCGCAGGGTTTGTAGTGGTGGTAGCGGCTGTTCTTAATTTAGAATCAACTTCAACTTTTGCTCCAGCAAGACCATTAATAAAACTAGAAAGTTGGGCAGTGGGAATAATGAGTGAATCCCCATTTTGGAAAAAGATTCTAGTTCTAGAATCATCAACTGCTAATTCTCTTGCAAGACTAAGGTTGGTTAAAGTATAAGAGCCAGCGGCAGTTTTGAGGACATAGGTAATTGGCGCGCTATCCGGAGAAGGAGTAGATCCAGTTAATGTTGCTGATCCTAATACTGTTGCTGTTGCAGTTGCCATA
>JACCED010966605.1_pt1 | contig 31943 bp, 19 predicted proteins | sample 7455021 | NCBI WGS metagenome assembly JACCED01 (sample SAMN15323456, study PRJNA562643) | freshwater metagenome | isolation source: river surface water | place: USA:Blue River Watershed | collected 2017-08-19 | reverse complement strand
GACCACGGCGGCGGTGTGCGGCGCGTGCTTGAGCGGATTGTTGGCCTTGTCGCTCTCGCCGCTGGCGACCGCGGCCATCTCGCCGTGGATGGCGGTGAGGGCATCACAGAATCGGTCGAGCTCGGTCCGCGTCTCACTCTCCGTCGGCTCGATCATGAGCGTGCCGGGGACGGGGAAGGACATCGTCGGGGCGTGATAGCCGTAATCCATCAGGCGCTTGGCCACGTCCTCGACCTCGAGACCGTGCTTCTTCCACGGACGGAACTCGAGGATGCACTCGTGGGCGACGAGCCCACCCGCGCCCTTGTAGAGCACGGGGAAGAAGTTCTCGAGGCGCTTGGCGACGTAGTTGGCGTTGAGCAGCGCGAACTTCGTGGCGCGCGTGAGGCCGTCGGGGCCCATCATGCGGATATACATCCACGAGATGACGAGGATGCTGGCGCTGCCATAGGGCGCGGCCGAGACGGCGCCGATTGCGGAACCGGGCTGCGCGATGGCCGGAGCGGCGACCGCGTGGCCGGGGAGGAACTTCGCGAGGTGCGCGGCGACGCCGATGGGCCCCATGCCGGGACCGCCGCCGCCATGCGGGATGGCGAAGGTCTTGTGGAGGTTGAGGTGGCAGACGTCGGCGCCGATGAAACCGGGCGAGGTCAGGCCGACCTGCGCGTTCATGTTGGCGCCGTCCATGTAGACTTGGCCGCCGTGCGCGTGGATGGCGGCGCAGATGTCTTTGATCGAGGCCTCGAACACGCCGTGGGTCGACGGGTAGGTGACCATGAGGGCGGCGAGGTCGCGGCTGTGCTGGGCGACCTTGGCGCGGAGGTCGGCGAGGTCGATGTTGCCCTGGGGGTCGCAGGCGACGGGCACGACCTTGAAGCCGCACATGGCGGCGGAGGCGGGATTGGTGCCGTGCGCGCTGGTGGGGATGAGGCAGATGTTGCGGTGACCTTCGCCGCGCGACTCGTGGTAGGCGCGGATGACGAGGAGGCCGGCGTATTCGCCCTGGGAGCCGGCGTTGGGCTGGAGGGAGACGGCGGCGAAGCCGGTGCACTCGGCGAGCCAGGTCTCGAGATCGCGGAAAAGTTTCTGGTAGCCGCGGGTCTGCGTGGCGGGCGCGAACGGATGCAGTTTGCCGAACTCGGGCCAGGAGACGGGGAACATCTCGCTCGTGGCGTTGAGCTTCATGGTGCACGAGCCGAGCGAGATCATCGAGTGCACGAGGGAGAGGTCCTTGGCCTCGAGCCGCTTGATGTAGCGGAGCATCTCGTGCTCGGTGTGGTAGCGGTTGAAGGTCGCGTGGGCGAGAAACGCCGAGGTGCGGGCGAAAGGCGGACTGAAGTCCGCCAGTTCAGAGCTGAAAGTTGAAAGTTGAAGGTCAGCCGCGGCGGACTCGCTGAAGAACGAGACGATGGTCTCGACGTCGGCGAGGGTGGTGGTCTCGTCGAGCGAGACGCCGACGGTGGTGGCGTCGATCGCGCGGAGGTTGAACTTCCTGGCCTCGGCGGCGGCGTGGACGCGGGCGGCGGAGACGTGGCCGACGGTGAGCGTGTCGAAGACGGGTTCGGCGTTGACCGTGGCGCCGGCGCGGCGGAGGGCGGCGGCGAGGACTCCGGTGAGGCCTTTGACGCGGCGCGCGATGCGTTTCAGGCCTTCGGGGCCGTGGTAGACGGCATACATCGAGGCCATGACCGCGAGGAGGACCTGGGCGGTGCAGATGTTGGACGTGGCCTTGTCGCGGCGGATGTGCTGCTCGCGGGTGCCGAGGGCGAGGCGCATGGCGGGATCGCCCTGGGCGTCCTTGGAGACGCCGACGAGGCGGCCGGGCATCTGGCGTTTGAAGGCATCCTTGGTGGCGAGGAAGCCGGCGTGCGGGCCGCCGAAGCCCATGGGCACGCCGAAGCGCTGGGCGGAGCCGACGGCGACATCGGCGCCGAATTCGCCGGGGGCGCGGAGGAGGGTGAGCGCGAGGAGATCGGCGGCGACGATGGTGAACGCGCCGGCGGCATGGGCGGCGGCGAAGAATTTCTCGAAGTCGTGGATCGAGCCGGTGGTGTCGGGATACTGCACGAGCACGCCGAAGCAGCCGGCGTCGGGCTGGAAGGTGCGGTGGTCGCCGACGACGACGGCGATGCCGAGGGGCTTCGCGCGGGTCTGGACGATGTCGATCGTCTGCGGGTGGCATTGCGCGGAGACGAAGAACGAGCGGTGCGCGGCGCCGTCGCCCTCCTTGAGGCGGTGGCACATCATCATGGCCTCGGCGGCGGCGGTGCCTTCGTCGAGCATGGAGCCGTTGGCGATCTCGAGGCCGGTGAGGTCGGTGACGAGCGTCTGGAAATTCAGGATGGCTTCGAGGCGACCCTGGGAAATCTCGGCCTGATAGGGCGTGTAGGCGGTATACCAGCCGGGGTTTTCGAGGATGGTGCGCTGGATGACGGGCGGGACGTGGGTGTCGTGGTAGCCGAGGCCGATCACGCTGCGGAAGACCTTGTTCTCGGCGGCGAGGGCGCGGAGTTCGGCGAGCGCGGCGGACTCGCCGAGGGGGGCGGGGAGATTGAGCGCGCGCGGCAGGCGGATCTGGGGCGGGACGGCGGTGGCGACGAGCGCGTCGAGGCTCGGATAGCCGAGCGTGGATAGAAGCGCGGCGGTCTCGGCCTGGTGGTCGCCGTAGTGGCGGCGGGCGAAAGTGTCGGACGGAACCAGAAGGTCGCGAAGCGAGGACATGGAGATGCGCGGACGGTAATTGGGAGGGGCGTTCGCGCAACGGCGATTCGGCGGTGCGGAGCGGAAAAGAAGTTGTTTCCCGCGCGCGGGCCGGTGTGTTTCGGGCGATGACACGGAAGGAGCGGGCGGCGATCGTGGACCGACGGCTGGCGGAGCATTATCCGGAGCCGCCGATTCCGTTGCACCATCGGGATGCCTTCACGCTGCTCGTTGCGGTGATGCTCTCGGCGCACACGACGGACAAGTCGGTGAACAACGTGACGCCGACGCTCTTCGCGGCCGCGGACACCGCGGAGAAAATGAGCCGGCTGCCGGTGGCGGAGATCCAGCGGATCATCCGGCCGGTGGGGTTGTCGCCGACGAAGGCGAAGAATCTCGCGGCGATGGCGCAGCTGCTCATGGCGCGGCACGGCGGGGAAGTGCCGCAAAGTTTCGAGGCGCTGGAAGCGCTGCCGGGCGTGGGGCACAAGACGGCGGGCGTGGTGCTGACGCAGGCGTTCGGCGTGCCGGCGTTTCCGGTGGACACACACATCCACCGGCTGGCGCAGCGCTGGGGATTGAGCGACGGGCGGAGCGTGGAGCAGACGGAGCGGGATCTGAAGGCGGTGTTTCCGGTGGAGCGGTGGAGCAAGCTGCACCTCCAGTTCATCTACTATGGCCGGGAGCATTGCTCGGCGCGCGGCTGCGACGGGCGCACGTGCGGGATTTGCCGGGAGGTTTTCCCGGAGCGGAAGCGGGCGAAAGCGACGCGGCAGGCGTGAGGCGGCGCGCGGCCGGAAAACTTGGAAAACGGGATTGATTCGCCGCGGGTGGGTGTGCACTTTCCCGCGCTCTCGTCGGACGCTTAGCTCAGTTGGTTAGAGCACCTGCTTCACACGCAGGGGGTCTGAGGTTCGAGTCCGCAAGCGTCCACCATTCGCGACTCCCGGAGCGGAGTGCGAATCCCGCCAGACAGGAGTAAGGCCGGGTGTTTTCCCGGTGGATTTTCGAGCGAAGGTTTCGGCGTCGGTGCGGCCGGGCTACCGACGGCAAAATTCTTGGCGTGTGGCATGGGGCTCGCTGGAATGGGGACCTTGTGAGGTCGCCCCGCCTGCGCAGTTTTCTTGCGTGCGTGTCGTTCGCCGGTCTGGCGCGGGCGGCGGCGCCGGAGGCTCGGGTGGCGGAGATGTTTCGTCCACTGCAGGCCGAATGGATCGCGCTTTCGCCGGACGGGCAGCGGGTGGCCTACTCCGTCCGGCGGGAAGGTGCGCTGGAACTCGTGATCGTGCCGCTCGATGCGGCGCTCGCGCCGCGGCGGGTGCGGCTCGAGCGGGACGGTGACGCTGGCGAGGGGCGGCAGCCGATCGCAGAGCTGCGCTTCCTGCGGTGGGCGACGGCGACGCGGCTGGTGTATGCGCCGCCGGAGCGCGTGGTGCCGTTGCCGGCCGTGGTCGGTCCGGACGGGCGTCCGCAGGCGAACCGCGACGGCCCGACGATCCAGGCGCCGGTGTTGGCGCTCGACGCGGATGGGCGGCAGCGTGGCGTGCTGGTCGACGCCCGGCAGTTCATGGAAACGCCGGCGGAGGCGCGGACGTCGTTGGCGGATTTTTTGCGCACGGCCCAGGAGATCGTGCGCACGGCGCGGGGGACCGTGGGCTGGCGGATGCCGCATCTGGATATCCTCGGGTTTCTGCCGCAGGACCGGGAGCAGCTCGTGATCGGCACCCGGGGGGCGCACAGCCCGCCGGCGCTGCATCTTGTGGATGTGCGGACGGGGGGCGTGCGGGAATTTGGCGGTGAGTGGACGGTGCCGCCGCCGGCGCCGGCGGTGTTTGATCCGTTTCGCCTGCAGGTGGTGGGCGAGCGGCGGCGGGACGGACGGACGCAAACGCGTTGGACGGACCGCGAGTTGGCGGCGGTGCAGGGGCAGCTCGAGGCCAAGTTCCCGCGGCGCACGGTAGAGGTGATCGAGTGGAGCGAGACGCGGGGGCACGTGCTCTGCCGGGTGACGGGCGGACGCGATCCGGGGAGATTTTTCGTCCTGCAACGCGCCGAGGATATCGTAGTCGAGGTCGCGCGGCGGGCGCCGTGGCTCGAGCCGGCGGCGTGGCACGAGACGATCTGGGTCGAGGCGAGTGGCGTCGGGGGTGCGCCGTCGGGCGGATATTTCACGCGGCCGGCGCGGAATCGTCAGGGTGCGCCGCCGCCGCTGGTGGTGATGTTGACGGCGGACGCGGAGCCGGAGTCCTTCGATCCGGAGGTGCAGCTGTTGGCGGAACGGGGCTGGGCGGTCCTGCGGGTGGCCGTGCGAGCGGGAGCCGGGGACGAGGAGGACGAGGCGGCCGGCCGGCTGACGCCCGAGGTGCTGCGGCGGTGGATCGCGGGAATGGCGGCAGGGGAAAACGGCGGGAGCATCGATGTGGGGCGCGTGGCGCTCGTGGGCCGAGGGGCGGCGGGCGGGCAGGCGCTGCGGCTGCGGGAGCGTGGGGCGGACGTGTTTTGTTGTGCGGCGGTGATCGATCCGCGGCGGGACGGACGGGAGTCCCGGGCGGGAACGTTGCCGCTGCTGGTGCTGGCGGCGGAGGAATTCGCCGGCGGCGAGGCGGTGCACGTGGCGCGGCTCGAGCCGGGATTTGCCGCCGGCCTGCCGGCGGCGCGGGCGGCGGCGGTGCGGCGCCTGGCGGATTTTCTGGCGGGGCATTTCGCGGCGGCGCCGCCGGCGGGCGTCCGCGCCAAGGAGGGAGAATGAAGCGCAACGCTCCGGCGGCGCTGATCGCGCTGATGTTTGCGGTGGGGCGGACGCTGGCGGGCGAGCCGCCGGGGCCGGCGGCGCCGGGCGGCAAGGTGCAGCTGCCGCCGATGCTGATCGAGGAGTCGGTGTCGAACGTGCCGTGGTTCTACGTGAATGCGGGCGGGGTGGAGTTTTTGTCACGGTGCTCGGCGTCCACGACGCGGGCGCTGGCCCTGGCGTGGCTGGAGAAACTCCAGCTCGTGCGCGCGCTGGTGCCGGAGGAGATGCTGGCGCGGATGGATTGCCCGACGATCTTCGTGCTGCACGCGCAGGATATGGAGCAGACGGTGAGCGCGGAGATCCAGCGGGAGCTGCGGGGCGGCGAAGGACGGGCGCGTGGCGAGGGCGTGAACATCGCGCCGAGCATGCGGCTCGGGGACCGCGATATGCATGCCTCGATCGCCTACATCGACGAGACGCTCTTCGATGCGGCGACGCTGAGCGTTTCGCCGGGGCACGTGGGTTATCTGTTGCGCGGCCGGGTGCCGGAGCTGCCGGGGTGGGCCGTCGAAGGAATCGAGCGGGTGTATCGGAACGCGGACTTCGTGCTCGACCCGATCACCCTCCGGCCGCTCACGTGGACGGACGACGCGGAGACGGAGGGGATCGCGGGCGACGTGCGGCGGCCGCGCGCGGTGCTGCCGGCGGCGGAGCTGTTTGGCGGGCAGGTCCTGCGCGTCCGGGAGAGTGCGCATCCGCGGCGCGCGGCGGTGCGGGCGGCGACGCAGGCGTGGTTTGTCCGTTGGGCGATCACGCAGGGCGAAAGCACGCGACGGGCGCTGTGGGAGTGGGTGGCGGCGGGTGCGGAAGGGCTGGTGACGGAGGAGATGTTTACGGCGCGCTTCGGTTTCGATTATGCGGAGCTGCGGGACCGTTTGAGCGATGCTCTGCCCAAGGCGCTGACGGAGACGCGGTGGCTGCCGCCGGGAGCATTGCCGCCGTTGCCGCCGGTCGACGTGGAGCGGGCGACACCCGGGCAGGTGGCGCGCGTGCGCGGCGAGTGGGAGCGGCTGGCGATGGGATATGTGGCGCGGCGGATGCCGGAGGTGCGGGAGCCGTATGTGGCGCAGGCGCGGCGGACACTGCGGCGGGCCTTCGATGCGGGTGACCGCGATCCGCGACTGCTGGCGACGCTGGCGCTGTGTGAAATCGACGCGGGCAACGCCGCCGGCGCGCTGCCGCAGCTCGAAGCCGCGGTGGCGGCGGGGGTGGTGCGGCCGCGGGCGTATCTCGAGCTCGCGCGGCTCCGCTATGCGGCGCTCACGCGGGACGCGGCGCCGGAGCGGAGTTTTCCTTTTGCGGACGTGGCGCCGGTGCTCGACGTGCTGCGGCGCGGTCTGGCGCAGGCGCCGGCGTTGCCGGAGGCATTTGCGCTGCTTGGCGACGTGTGGGCGCGGTGCGCGACGGCGCCGACGAGCGAGGAGTTTGCGGAGCTGGAGCGGGGAGCGCGGCTCTACTGGCGGCGGCCGAGCGTGGTGTTGCCGATCGCGCGGGCGCTGGTGCGGCACGGCCGCGTCGGGGTCGCGCAGGCGGCGCTCCGGCGGTGCGCGGGCGATGTGGCGGACGACGAGGACCGCGGCGAGTTGCAGCGGTTGGAGCGCGAACTCGCGCGCGTGGCCGCGACGGGCGAGGGCGCGGTCCCGGACGAACCGGCCCGGTAGAAAAGCACCCCTGCGCCCGAGACTTTCCGCCGAGCGGTGGCCGGTCCGCGGGCGGGATTTACTCATGTGCGCGGCGTGGACAGCCGCCACCGGCGCGGCAGCCTGATCCTGCGTCGGCCATGCCCCCTCAAACTCCCGAAGCCACGTGCCGCGGATCTTCGCACAAAGAGCGTCTGGCGACGGCGTTGGCGGCGATCGCGGCCGTGCTCGGGGCGGTGTTGGCGTTGCTGGAAAATCCGACTGCGGCGCGCGTGCCGGCGATGAGTATGGTGATGGTGCTCGGCGGCACGCTGGCGGCGGCCGCGTGGCTGGATCGCGGACGGGTGAGGTGGCTGGCGGGTTTGGCCGGGGCGTTGGTCGCGGCGGGGAGCGGCGTGAGTGGAGTGATGGCGTGGGTGGCTGCGGCCGACGCGACGGGTCCGGTGGTGCCGGCAGCGACGTGGTTTGCGGGCACGCTGGCGGCGTTGGGCCTCGGGCAGGCGGTCGCGATTGCGCGGCAGGGGCGCACCTGGGCGATCGTGGGCACCGTGGCGCTTGCGGTCGGCTGCGTGGGCATCGCGTTGAGCGAGGCGGCGGGACTGCCGCCGATACCGGGGCACCAGGTCGCGTGGTCGACGGCGTGGACGATCGCCGCCCTGAGCGTGGCGATCGCGGTGGCCGCGGGGCTGCCGGTGCGGCTGGTGAGCTTTATCACGGGCTTCGAAGCCGGAGCGGAAATCGGCCGTGAACCCGGCCGTTTGCGGCGTGTGCTGGGCGCGATGGCGGCCGCGTTGCTGGCGCTGACGGCGACGGGCTACGGCTACCTGCGCTTCCACCTGCTGCAGGAGGAGGCGCGTCTGAACCGGGAGTTATCGGCGGTGGCGGAGGCGATCGTGAACCAAGTGGCAGCCTGGCGTCGGGAGCGGATCGGCGACGCGGAGGTGCTCACCCGGAGTCCGGCGCTGATCCAGGCGCTGCGGCGGGCCGGCGCGGGCGCTCCGGGGGGCGGGGCGGCGGAATGGGAGGAATTTTTTGCGACCTACCTGCGGGCTTACGGCTACTCTGCCGTGACGATGTTTGGGTCCCGCCTGGAAGAGATCGGCCACTGGCCGGCGGACGCGGAGTCGGGCGCGGCACCGGTGGAGGTGGCGGGGAGCGCGCGGGCGTTTTTCGTCGAAGGGCGCTGGCAACCGGATGGGCCCTATTTCCTCGATGTGTGGGCGCCGTTGCGGGACGAGGCGGGCGTTTTTCTGGGCGCGGTGCGGCTGCGGGCGGACCTGCGGCGGAGACTCGCGCTCCCTGGCGCGCAATGGCCGCTGCCGACGATGCCGGGCGCGGTGCTGCTGCTGCGCAGCGGGGGCGGGCAGGTCGAACCGATCAGCGAAACGCGGGCGGGGAGCGCGGCGCCTGCCGGCGGTGCGGCTGGGCCGGTGGAGCTCTGGTTCGAGACGCAGGCGGGACGGAGCGGCGAAATGACCCTCACCCGCGGCCGCGACCGGCACGGTGCGGAGGTGCTGGGCGTGGCGCGGCGCGTGGACGGCACGTCGTGGGTGGTCGCGGTGAAGGTGGAGCAGCGGGTGGCCTTCGCGGGAGCGCGGATGGAGTTTCTCACGGTTACGTGCGGCGTAAGTCTCCTGGCGCTCCTGCTGGCGCTCGGCGTGCGGCACACGTGGCGCGAACGCGTGGTGGAAGGCCGGTCGCGCGCGATGGCGGCGGAGCGGTCGAAGCAGGCGGCGTTGGAGCGCCACGCCGCCGTGCTGCGCGAGTTGAACGATGTGGTGCTCGTGCTCGACGAGACGCTGCGTATCCGGGAGGCGAACGACCGGGTGCAGACGGTGTATGGCTGGACGGAGGCGGAACTGCTGGACCGCCCGCTGGACGATCTGCGGGCGCCGCCGGCGGGTGAACGCACGGCGGTGGACTACGCCGGAATCCTGCGTGGCGCGGCCGTCTTCGAGACGGAGCACGGGCGCAAGGATGGGAGCCGGTTTCCGGTCGAGGTGAGTGCGCGGACGGTGCAGCTCGACGGACGGACCGCGGTGGTGGCGATCGTGCGCGACGTCACGGTGCGCAAGGCCCACGAGCGCGAGATCGAGCGGCTCGGTCGGCTCTACCGGCTGCTGAGCCGGGTGAATCATCTGATCTCGCACCGCAGCACGCCGGAGGCGCTGTGCGACGGGGTGTGTGCGGCGCTGGTGGAGCACGGGGAGTTTGCCGTCGCGTGGATCGCGCTGCGGGACGACGCAGGCCGGCTGGCGACGATGGCGCTGAGCGGTCCGGCGGCGGGGTTTCTCGGCCACGTGGCGGCGGGCGAGGTCGCGGAGTCGCAGCTCCCGGCGCCGCTGCAAGGCGCGGTGGCAGGGAAACTCGTGGTGTGCGCCGATTATCTGGGCGATCCGGCGGCTGCGGGCTGGCGGGAGCGGGCGGGGCGCTGGGGCGTGCGCTCCAGCCTGGCGCTGCCGCTGCGGCGCGACGGCCACCCGGCGGGAGTGGTGGCGGTGCTGCACGGGGAAGCGGGGCACTTCGGTTTCGACGAGATCGGACTGCTGACGGAGGCGGCGAGCGATGTGTCGTTTGCGCTCGAGGTCGCGGCGATGGAGCGGCAGCGCGAGCACGCGGTGGCGGCGTCGCGGGCGAGCGAGGCGCGGCTGCACGCCGTGCTCACCGCCTCGCCGGCGGTGATCTATTCGATGAATCCGCGGGAGGGCTACCGCACGACCTACATCAGTGCGAATGTGGGAGCGATGCTCGGCTTCACCGCCGCCGAGTTTCTCGCGCGGCGGGAGACCTGGATCGACAACCTACATCCGGACGATGTCGCGGACGCGATGCGGGCGCTGGAGCCGCTGACGCAACGCGGCAGCGTGCTGCGCGAATATCGTTTCCGGCATCGCGACGGCACCTGGCGCTGGATGCGCGACGAATGCCGGCTCGTGCGCGGCGAGGCAGGGGAGCCGCTGGAGGTCGTCGGATCCTGGCTCGATATCACGGAGCAGCGCACCGCGGAGCAGGTGCGCCGCGAGGCCGAGGCGCACTATCGCACGCTGTTCGAGAACACCGGGCTGGGCGTGGTGCAGCAGGACGCGGCCGGACGGATCGTCGCGCTGAATCCGACGGCAGCCGGGCTGCTCGGTGTCGCGCCCGAGGCGGCGGTGGGACGCGCGTGTTTCGATGCCGACTGGCGCACGATCCGGGAGGATGGCTCGTCTCTGCCCGAGGCCGAACACCCGGCGATGGTGGCGCTGCGGGAGCAGCGGCGGGTGAGCAACGTGGTGGTCGGAATCGTGCGGACGGGAGCGCCGGTGCGCTGGATCCTGGCCGACGCGGTGCCGGAGCAGCATGCGCCCGGGGAGGCGCCGCGTGGCGTGTTCACGCTTTTCACCGACATCACCGCGCGGCTGCGCGAGGATCTGGAGCGGCGGAAACTCTCGCGCGCCGTGGAACAGAATCCGGCCTCAATCGTGATCACGGACCTCGAAGGCCGCATCGAGTATGTGAATCCGCGGTTCACCGAGGTGACGGGCTACACGATCGACGACGTGCGCGGGAAGCTGCCGCGGATCTTCAAGTCCGGCGTCATGCCGGCGAGGGTCTACGAGGAACTGTGGGCCACGATCGCGGCGGGCCAGGTGTGGCGCGGGGAACTCGTGAACCGCAAGAAGTCCGGCCAGCTGCATACGGAGCTGGTGGTGGTCACGCCGGTGACCGGGGAGAACGGCGCGTTGACGCACTACGTCGCGATCAAGGAGGACATCACGGAGCGGAAGCGCACGGAGACCGCGCTGCGCGAGACGCAGGAGCACTACCGGATCGTGGCGGAGAACACGGACGATGTGATCTGGCTCTATGAGACGGGCGCGGACGCGTTCACGTTTGTGAGTCCCTCGGTGGTGCGGCTGATCGGGCGGCCGGCGGACGACGTGGTGGGGCGCGGGTTGGAGACGTTGCTGCCGCCGGAGTCGGCGGCGGAGCTGGCGCGGGTGATGCGCGGCCGGAGCGGCGGGGCGATGGATGGGGCGCGCACGGCGATCCTCGAGGTCGAGCACCGGCACGTCGACGGGACGCGGATCCCGACGGAGGTGGCGGTCACGGCGCTCGATGCGGGCGCGGCCGGCGGCGGACGGATCCTGGGCGTCACGCGCAACCTCACGGAACGTCGGCGGGCCGCGGACGCGTTGCAGCGGAGCTTGGCCCGGCTGCGGCAGGCGGAGCAGATCGCGTCGCTCGGCAGCTGGGAGATCGATCTGCCGACCCGGCGGGTGGAGCTTTCGGACGAGGCGCGGCGGATCTTCGAGATCGGGGCGGACGAGCCGGATCCGCACGGGGTGTATTTGGCGCGGCTTCATCCGGGAGATCGCGAGCGGATCGAGCGGCTCTGGGCGGCGCAGAACGCGGAGCGGCCGCGGGTGGCAGCCACGCACCGGCTGGTGTTTCCCGGAGGCCGGATCAAGCACGTGGACCTCGCGACGGAGCTGGTCTGCGGGGCCGACGGCCAGCCGCAGCGCATTCTCGGGACGGTGCAGGACGTGACGGAGCGCAAGCTGGTCGAGCTGGAACTGCACGACGGCGTGAAGCTGCTGCGGGCGCTGCACCGCGTCTCGCTGGCGATCGAGGACAGCGGGGCCGACGTGACGGAACTGCTGGAGAACGTGGTGCGGCACCTGCCCGGGGCGATGCGTGTGCCGCCGCTGGCGGCTTCGGAAATCGCGATCGGCGAGAAACGGGCGACGGCGGGCGCGGCGGGCGAGCCGGTGCTGCGGCTCTCGCTGCCGATCTTCATCAACGGATGGACGGCGGGCTACGTGGCGCAGAGCTATGTGGCGGGGACGGACGATGCGGCGCCGGAGCAGTGGTCCGTGGAGGAGCGCGAGCTGATCGAGAGTGTCGCCCGCACGCTGGGGCTCGCGCTGGGCGAGCGGGAATCCTACGAGCAGATGCGGCGGAGCGAGGAGCGGTTCCGGGCGATTTTCGACCACGCGGAGGTGGGTATGTTCGAGGCGGACCTTGCGGGCGTGATCACGCGGGCGAATTCGTTTCTCGGCGACCTGCTGGGGGCGCCGCCGGCGGAATGGGTGGGGCGGCCGTGGGGGGAGTTTGTCGTGGGCGGCCGGGGGCGGGCGGCGCTGCCGGACGATCCGGTGGAGCTGCGTTGTGTGCGGCAGGGCCAGGGAGAATTCTGGGGGCTGCTGGCGGCGCGGGTGGAGCGCGACGGCGAGGGCCGGCCGCGGGGCCACATCTGTCTCTTGCAGGATATCTCGAACCTCGTGGCGGCGCGGGAGACGACGCTGCGTTTCACGGCGGAGCTGGAGGCGCAGGTGGCCCAGCGCACGGCGGAACTCGCGGCCCGGAACCGCGAGGTGCAGGCGCTGCTGCACGCGAATCCCGACTTCATCCTGCGGCTGCGGGGCGACGGCTCGGTGCTGCATGTGCATGCCGCGCGGCTGCCGGACCGCCTGGCGGGCGTGACGATCGATCCGGCCGATCCGCGGGGCACGGCGGCCGGTGCGGCGATCGTGGAACGCGGGCTGGAGGTCGGGCGGAGGGCGCTCGCTTCGGGCACGACGGAGGTGGCGGAGGCGAGCATCGAGCTGGCGGCGGGTGCCTGTGCGGTCGAACTGCGCGCGGCGCCGGTGAGCGGCGAGGATTTCGTGGTGTTTGTCCGCGATATCACCGACCGCAAGCGCAGCGAGGCCGAGACGGCGGCGATGCTCGCGAAGGAACGCGAGATCTCGGACATGAAGACGCGCTTCATCTCGGTTGCCTCCCATGAATTCCGCACGCCGATGGCGGCGGCACAGGCCTCGGCCGAGCTGCTGGCGAATCATCTGGACCGGCTGGTGCCGGAAAAGCGCGGCGAACTGCTCGCCCGGATCCGCACCTCGCTGGGGCGGGTGACCGAGATGCTCGAGGATGTGCTCACGCTGAGCCGCATGGACAGCAAGCGGACGGAGGTGCGCATCGCTCCGGTCGAACTGCGGAGCTTTCTCGAGTCGATCATCGACGAGGTCCGGATCGGCGATGCCGCCGCGCACGACATCCGCCTCGAGGCGGAGCCAGGGCGGGCAGTATTCCCGACGGACGCGACGCTGCTCCGGTCCATCGTCTCCAATCTCATCGCCAATGCCGTGCGCTACTCGCCGCCGCGCTCGACGATCGCGGTGCGGCTCGCGCCGGATACAGCCGAGGGCGTGAGCATCGCGGTGGCCGACCAGGGGATCGGAATCCCGGCGGCGGATCTCGGACGGATCTTCGAGCCCTTCGAGCGGGGCTCCAATGTCGGCACGATCAAGGGCACAGGCCTGGGCTTGAATATCGTGCGCCGGATGACCCAGCTTCTGGGTGGCACGATCGACGTGCAGTCCGCCCCACCATCCGGCACGGTGTTCACGCTCAAACTTCCCGCTACGAAATGATCCAACCCAACCATCACGTCATCCTGGTCATCGAGGACGACGAGACGCTGCGTCTGACGTTGTCGGAAATGCTCGAGCTCAACGGCTATCGCACGCTCACGGCCCCCGACGGCACCGCGGGTCTGGCGATGGCGCAGCGCGAGCGGCCGTCGCTGATCATCACGGACGTCTCGATGCCGGGGCTCTCGGGGTTCGAACTGCTGAGCGCCTTCCGGCAGGATCCGGAGCTGCGGAGCGTGCCGGTGATCGTCGTCTCGGCGAAGGTGGCGCGGGCGGACACGCGGCACGGCATGGATCTCGGCGCGGACGACTACATCACGAAGCCGTTTGCGGAGGCGGAGGTGCTGCGCTCGGTGGCGGCGCGGCTGGAGAAGAAGGAGCTGCTGGAGGAGCTGGATGCGTTTGCCCACACCGTGGCGCATGACCTGCGGGGCCCGATCTCGCTGCTCAACGGCCGGCTCTATCTCGCGGGCATGATGCTGGGGAAGGCCGATTTCGAGCAGACGCAGAAGCAGATCGACGAAGCGCTGGCGGCGACGGCGCGCCTGAACCGGATCATCGAGGAGCTGCTGCTGCTCTCGGGCGTGCGGCGCGGCAACGCGACCAGCGAGCCGCTCGACATGGCGGCGATCGTGACGGAGGCGATGGCGCAGCTGGAGACGGTGTTCAAGGAGCACCCGGCGAAGGTCCACGTGCCGGACGCGTGGCCGGTGGCTCTGGGGCACGGTCCGTGGGTGGTGCATCTCTGGGTGAACTACATCGGCAACGCGGCGAAATACGCGGGGCCCAACGCGGAGATCACGCTCGGGGCGGAGCCCGCGGCGGAGGGACGGGCGGTGCGCTTCTGGGTGCAGGATCGCGGGGCGGGGCTCGACGCCGAGGCGTGCAGCCGGCTTTTCGTGCCGTTTACCCGGATCTCGTCGGTGCGGGTGAAGGGGCACGGCCTCGGACTCTCGATCGTGCGGCGGGTGGCGGAGAAACTCGGCGGGGAGGCCGGCGTGGAAAGCGTGCCTCGACAGGGGTCGCGTTTCTGGTTCACACTGCCGAGCGCTCAGGGCGCGGCGAAACCCAAGGTGCTGTCATGAAAATCCTGATCGTCGACGACGACCGCGACATCCGCGAGACCCTCCGGATCGTGATCGAAATGAACGGACACAAGGTGCAGCTCGCCGCGGACGGCGAGACGGCGGTGCGGCTCGCGGCGGAGCGGCCGGACGTGATCCTGTGCGATATCGGGCTGCCGGGCATGGATGGCTATGCGGTGTTGCAGGCGATCCGGGCGCTGCCGGAGGGGCGGGAAGTTCCGTTTATTTTCCTCACCGCGCGGGCCGAGCGGCAGGATCTGCGGCGCGGCATGGCGCTCGGGGCGGACGATTATCTGACCAAGCCCTTCACGGAGCAGGATGTGCTCGATGCGATCGCGGCGCGCGTGCGGCGGCAGGAACCCCTGCGGCATCGCGTGCAGGCGTTGCTGGCGGAGCGGCAGACTGTCGCGATGGCCGACTGGTCGCACGAGCTGATGACGCCGTTGAACGGTGTGCTCGGTGGACTGGAGCTGATCGAAAGCGAGGCGGAGTCGATCAAGCCGGCAGAGCTGCGGGAACTCCTCGGGCTGATCCGCTCGGGGGCGGAGCGTCAGTTTGCGCTGTCGCGGAAGCTGGTGGCGTATTTCGGCTTTGAGCGGCAGAGAAACGCCTGGGAGCCGCAGGTGGACCGCACGTGCGGTGCGGCGGAGACGATCCGCACGGCGGCGAAGCAGGCGGCGCAGATGGAGGAGCGCGGGGGGGATCTGGATGTGGCGTGTGGGTCGGCGCAGATCGCGCTGCATGCCCAGCAGTTTGGGCCGGCGGTGGCCGAACTGGTGCAAAACTCGGCCCGCTATTCCCCGCCGGGCACGCGGATCACGGTCCGCGGCGACGTGCGGGGCCGGCGCTATGTGTGCACGGTGCAGGATGCCGGCCCGGGTCTGACGGAGAAGGAGCGCGAGCTCGCGGGACCGTTTGTGCGGTTCAAGCGCGGCAATCGCGAGCGGAGCGGACTGGGGCTCGGCCTCGCGATCGCGCGCTCGGTCGCGGCGATCGGCCGGGGCAGCCTCACGATGGCGCCGGCGGAAGGTGGGGCCGGCTGGGTGGTGCGGCTCGAGGTGGAGCTGGCGGCAGGCTGAGACGGGGGCCGCGAGCGGGCACCCGCGCGGCCGGACCGGGGCGGAGGCTCAGACGGAGGCGGGGACGACGTAGGGCTTGCGGTAGTCGCGCGTGAGGTGCGCGTCGGCATCGCGGGCGTCGATGAACGACTCCTTGGCGCCGTCGAAACGCAGCGAGCGGCCGACGCGGTAGGAGATGTTGGCGAGGTGGCAGAGGGAGGTGGAGAGGTGGCCCTCGAGGATGTCGGCGTGGAGCGGGTCGTTTTTGCCGGCGCGGAGGCCGTCGACGAAGTTGGCCCAGTGGGCGGCGCGCTCGCGCTCGTTCTCCTTCGACTGGGCGAAGGGCTGGCGCTCGCGGCGGCGGAAGGCCTTCCAGGTATTGCCGCCGATTTCGAGCCAGCCCTCGGTGCCGTAGAAGAGATTGCCGACCTCCTGGCCGGCGCTGCCCTCGTGGTTGGTGTAGCGGCCGCGCGTCTCCATTTCGATGATACGGCCGTCGGCGTAGGTGTAGGTGGCGGTCTGGGTGTTGGGCGTCTCCTGGGTGGTCCGGTCGTGTCCGTAGGCTTCGACATCGCCATAGACGCGTTTGCCGGGCGTGCTGCCCTCGGGCTGGTTGAGGCCGAAGAGGCCGCCGGCGGAGTAGACGGCGACGGGATGCTCGTTCGTGCGCAGGCCCCAGCGCGCGAGGTCGAGCTGGTGGGGGCCGGTGTTGCCGGTGTCGCCGTTGCCGGTGTCCCAATACCAGTGCCAGTTGTAGTGGCTGCGTTTCTCGCTGTAGGGCCGCAGGGGCGCGGGGCCGAGCCACTGGTCGTAGTGGAACGGGGCGGGCGGCTGGCCCGCGCGTGCGACGCCGTAGGAGTCGCGCGCTTTGTAGCAGAGGGCGCGGGCGAGGTAGATCTCGCCGATGCCGCCGCGGTGGAGAAACGCCATCGCCTCGCGGACGTTGGCGGAGGAGCGGTTGTTGAGGCCGACCTGCACGCGGCGGTCGTATTTGCGTGCGGCCTCGATCATGCGGCGGCCTTCCCAGATGTTATGCGAGGCGGGTTTCTCGACGTAGACGTGCTTGCCGGCCTGGCAGGCCCAGACGGTGGCGAGTGCGTGCCAGTGGTTGGGGACGACGATGGTGACGGCGTCGATCTCGCGGTTATCGAGGACGGCGCGGAGGTCCCAATGCGTGGACGGTTTCGCGGCGCCCTTGGACTCGAGGAGCTTCAGCGCGGCGGGAAAGAGGGCCTCGTCGGTGTCGCAGATCGCGGCGACGGCGAGGTTGTGGCTCGAGGCGAGACTTGTGAGGGCGTTGAGGTGGACGGTGCCCTGGTTGCGGACGCCGATGACGGCGAAGTTGATGCGGTCATTGGCGCCGCGGATGGCGGCGTAGGACTTGGCGGAAAAGCCGAGGGCGCCGAGGCCGACGGCGGAGGTTTTGAGGAAAGCGCGGCGGTTCTTCGTCTGCATCGGAAAAGGGGCGTGGCGGGGTGGACGGGGCGGCGCGACGCGTGCCATCGGCGCGTCGCGCGGGAAAGAATTCAACCGGCGGCGGTGCGCCGCGGTGGGATCAGGCGAGCCACTTTTTGCGCTGGGCGAGGTGGACCCAGCGTTCGGCGTCGGGGCAGTTTTTCGCGCGGAGATTGGCGCTGTCCCACTCGATGGGCTGGCCGACGCGGAGTGCGACCATGCCGGTCATGGCAAACTCGGCGGCGCGGGCGGCGACATCGAACGGTTGGAAGGTAGCCTCGCCGCCTTTGCAGGCCTCGAGGAACTCAAGCATGTGATCCTGGTCGGGGGCGCGGCGATAGACGACCTTGAGCGGCTTGGCGGCTTCATGGTCGAGGACGCCGCGGGCTTTGGGCGCGCTGTCGGAGTTGAGGCGCATGACGCCGCCTTTGCCCCAGGCGTCGGCGAGCAGGTAGCCCTTTTCGCCGACGAAGAGGCAGCCGTTGTTGGGGACCTTGCGGTAGGTCTTTTCGATCTCGGCGGCGAGCGGGGCGGGCGGGCCGGCATCGGGGCCATCGATCCACCAGACGGAGACCGGATCGAATTTGCCGCGGGCGGCGAAGTCCCAGCGGAAGCGGTTTTTCGACGGATAGCTGTCCTTGGCGGGTTCGGAGGACTCGACGGCGATGCGGGTGGGCGGCCCGAGCTCAAGGGCACGGAGCGGGAGGTTGTGGGCGTGGGCGCCCATGTCGGCGAGGTGGCCGTCGCCGTAGTCGAGCCAGCGGCCCCAGGCGAGGCAGCCGCCGAGGTAGTGGTCCTTGAACGGGTGGACGGGCGACGGGCCGCACCAGGCATCCCAGTTGAGGCCGGCGGGCATGCGGTCGGCGACGGTGGCGACGGCTTCGCTGGGCGGAAAGGTGCGGTCCATCCAGCAATAGACTTCGCGGACCTGGCCGAGGAGGCCGGCTTGGACGACCTCCATGCTGCGGCGGAAAGTGTCGGCGGCGCCGCCCTGGGTGCCGATCTGCGTGACCTGTTTGCGGCCGCGCATGAAGAGCGCCATGTCGCGCGCTTCGGCGACGCTGTGGGCGAGGGGTTTCTCGCAGAAGACGTTTCGTCCGGCCTGGAGGGCGGCCTTGCTCATGGGCATGTGCCAGCGCTGGCCGGTGGCGATGATGACGGCGTCGAGAGATTTCTCCTTTTCGAGGAGGCGGCGGAAATCGTCGTATTCGCGGGCCTGCTGCACGCCGGCGACGACGGCGGCGGCGGGTTTGCCGCCCTTCCGCTCGCGGCGGTCGCGGGGATTCGGGGTGCCGGCCTTGAGGCTGGCGATGGCGGCGGCGTCGACGTCGCAGACGGCGGCGATGTTGACGCCCTGCTGGATGAGGGACGAGAGGAGGAACATCGCGCGGTTGCCGCAGCCGATGACGGCGACGTTGAGCCGGTTGTTGGCGGCATTGGCGCCGAAGGCGCGCGAGGGGAGCAGCTGGGGTGCGGCGGCGAGACCGGCACCGGCGAGGCCGGCTTTGAGGAACGAGCGGCGGGAGAGGTGATTCACGGGGTGCATGCGGAGGAGGGGTGAGGCGCGCGGCCCGCGGCGGGCCGGAGAAAACGGGCTGAGGCTAGGGCTGCGGGTGCGGCACCGGCAAGAAGGGAGGCGGGGGAGGCGGGGCGTTTCTTGTTTTTTGTGGCGGGCAAACGATGCGCAGGCGGAGCGGGGTGGGAGGTCGAATTTCGGATTGGGGATTTCGGATTGGGGATTGCGGAGCTGGGATTGGAGATTGGAAACGCGGCGGCGGTGGGCGGAATGCAGCGATGCGATTTCCGCTCGAGACGGCGCGGTTGCGGCTGCGGCTGCCGGAGGCCACGGACGCGGAGTTCATCCGCGAACTGGTGAACGATGCCGCATGGCTCCGCTTCATCGGGGACCGCAAGGTGCAGACGTGCGCGGAGGCGGAGGCGTATCTCGCGAAGCTGCGGCAGATGCACGTCGCGACCGGCGTGGGGCTCGCGACGGTGGAACTGCGGGCGGGCGGCGCGGCGATCGGGCTTTGCGGGCTGCTGCAGCGCGAGGAGCTGGCGGAGCCGGACCTGGGTTTTGCGTTCCTGGCGGCGTATCGCGGGCAAGGATACGCGCGGGAAGCGGCGGCCGCGGTGCTCGCGGCGGCGTGGGCGGAGCCGGGCCGCGGGCGGATTCTCGGGCTCACGAATCCGGAGAACCGCGTTTCGATGACGCTGCTGGAGCGACTCGGCTTCCGGCGCGTGGGCGAGCGGCAGTTCCCGGATGTCGCTTGGGTGAGCGTGGTGTTTGCGCTCGAGCGCGGCGCACCGCCGGCCAGCGGCGGCGGCGCGACGGGGTGAGGGCCGGAGAGGCGCGAGCCTCAGCGGCGGCGCGGGGAGCGCTTGGCGGGTTTCGCGGCCTTGGCGGGCTTGGGCCGCGGGTGCTGGTAGAGCGCGGCGATGGCGCCGGCGGGATCGCGGATGATCGCCATTTTCCCGCCGCCGACGGAGCGGGCGGGGCGGAGGATGGTGCCGCCGCGCTTGAGGCAGGCGCGCAGGCTGGCGGCGAGATTCGGGACGTTGATGTAGACGAGCCACTGCGGCGGGATGTCGGCGTTTTCGCCGCGGGCGTGGCAGATGCCGGCAGCGGGATCCTTGGCGCCGGGCGGCAGCATGCAGTAATCGTCGTAGCCGCCCATGGGGACGGGCATGACGCTCCAGCCGGCGACGGCGGAGTAGAAGTCGCGGACGGCGGTGGCGTCGGGGACGGTGAGATCGTGCCAGGTGATGGTGCCGGATGGGGGAGTCTTCATCGGTGGGAAAGATGAGGGGCGCGCACGGCGGCGGGCGGAGGCGGGGTCACGGGAGCTTCGACGTTCCGCGAGCGGAGGCAAGGCCCGCGCGGGCCCGGCGGGCGACGGTGCGCGGGCGGGGCGCCGTTTACTTGTAGCCGAGCAGGTGGCCGAGGCAGACGATGCCGTAGCCGAGCAGGGCGGTGACCGGGAGCGTGAGGACCCAGGCCCAGAGGATGCGTTCGACGACGCCCCATTTCACGGCGCTGAGGCGCTTGGTGGCGCCGACGCCCATGATGGAGGTGGAGATGATGTGGGTGGTCGACACGGGCACGCCGATCGAGGACGCGCCGTGGATGACGAGCGCGGCGGTGGTCTCGGCGGCGAAGCCGTGCACGGGCTGCAGTTTCACCATCTTGTGGCCCATGGTGCGGATGATGCGCCAGCCGCCGGCGGCGGTGCCCGCGGCCATGACGAGCGCGCAGGTGATCTTCACCCAGAAGGGAATGTCGGCCGACTTGTCGACGCGCAGGAAGTGCAGCCAGCCGGGAAGCGTATCGAACGCACCGGAAGCGGTGCCGGTGGCGAGGGCGAGGGTGATGATGCCCATCGTTTTCTGGGCGTCGTTGAGGCCGTGGCCATAGCCCATTAAGCCGGCGCTCGCGAGCTGGGCCTTGCCGAAGATCAGGGCGACGAGGCGCGGCGTGGCTTTGCGCAGGCAGGCGATGAGGAAGAGCATCAGCAGGCCGCCGGCGACGAAGCCGATCATCGGCGAGGTGAACATCGGGAGCACGACCTTGGGCCAGAGGCCCATCGCGGCGCCTTTCTTGTCGAGCTCGGACCAGATCATCACGCCCCAGTTGCCCTGGGCGGTGGCGAGGGCGGCGCCGCAGAGGCCGCCGATGAGCGCGTGGCTGGAGCTGGACGGGAGGCCGAGCCACCAGGTGAGCAGATTCCAGATGATCGCGCCGGAGAGGGCCGAGAGCACCGTGAGCATGGTGACGGCATTGGCGTCGACGAGGCCGCTGCTGATGGTCTTGGCGACGGCGGTGCCGGCGAGGGCGCCGACGAGATTCCAGAACGCGGCCCAGAGGACGGCCTGGCGCGGGGAGAGGACCTTGGTCGAGACGACGGTGGCGATGGAGTTCGCGGTGTCGTGGAAGCCGTTGATGTATTCAAACACCAGGGCGGCGAAGAGAACGAGGAGGAAGAGGGTCATGCCGCCGCGTTTTTGAAGCTGGGCCGGAGCGGGAGCCTCAGGAGTGTTTCAGCACGATCTGGAGGACGATGTTGCCGGCGTTGCGGCAGCGGTCGACGGCCTGCTCCACCATTTCGTAGAGGTTCTGCAGGATCACGAATTCCTTGGTGTCGTAGGGGCCCTGATAGAGCTCCTTGAGCAGGGCGAGCATGACCTTGTCGGCTTCGCCCTCGGCGTATTGGAGGCGGTCGTTGGCCTCGCGGATCTTCTCGATGTTGGTGCCGCCGCGGAGCTGTTTCACCATGAAGACAACGGCCTCGGCGGCCTGCAGCATGAGTTCGGCCTGACGTTGCAGGGCGGCCTGGGGCACGCGGCCCGGGTAGATGGAGAGGCGCTCGACGATCTTCTCGACCTGCTTCGGAATGCGGTAGAGGGCGAACGACAGGGCCTCGAGATCCTCGCGCTCGAGCGGGGTGACAAACGTCTTGCTGAGCTCCTCCATCATCATGTGGCGGATGCGCTTCTCCTTCCGCCGCGTCAGGATGAACTCGTCGAGCGATCCGGTGGGCGAACCGCCTTCGCCGAGTTTTTTGAGATACGAGGCAAAGAGGTCCACGCTGGTCTTGGCCTCCTCCGCACCTGCCTCGAGCAGATCGAAAAACTTGTCCTCCTTACCGAAAAGCTTCTGGAGCGAGAGCATACTAGGTGCTGATTAGCCGCGGGTTGAGTTAACGCGACGCTAATTTGTTACGGAATTGAAACGAACGTCCGGCGCCCGGGCGGGGCGGCGCAGGCGTCACGTTTTTCCGCGCAGCCAGATCCAGAGGTAGCCGATGCGTTCGCGGATGGCGTGCGTGCTGCGTTCGAGCGACTCCAGTTCCCAGAACAGATCGGTGAAACTGAACGGATCGTCGACGTGGCTGCGGTAATCGGCGGGGCAGGGGACGGCGTTCAGGCCGGCGTGGCGGGCGAGGGCCATGGCGCGCGGCAGGTGGGCGGCGCTGGTGACGACGGCGATCGGGGCGTCGCCGACGATGCGGCGGGCGGCCTGGGTTTCGTCCTCGGTGTCGCGGGCCGTATCGATTTTCAGGATGCGTTCGGCGGGGACGCCGAGGGTGCGGGCGGCGTGGGCCAGCACGGTGGCGTGGGTGGGGCGGTCTTTGCCGTCGGGCGGGCCGCTGACGACGAGGGTGGCTCCGGGCAGGGCGTTGAGGATCCGGACGGCCTCGACGGTGCGGCTCAGCGCGGCGGTGGAGAGTAGGTTGGTGGGCACGAGGCCGGGGGTGTGGCCGTTGCCGGCGCCGAGGACATACACATAGCGGCAGCGGGCGAGGTCGGCGGGCAGCGGCGTGCCGGCGACAAACTCCGGGATCGGCGCGTAGCGCGTCTCGAGCGGGCGGATGAGGGCGCGGCTCACGGCCTTGTTGGCGAGCAGCGAGAGGAGGATGACGCCGGTGACGACGAGCGCGCGGCCGAGGCGGACGAAGCGCGGCCGGAAAAGCAGCACGGTGCCGGCGACGAGCAGCGCCACGCTGAGCGGGAGCGGCATCATCCAGTAGGAGATGAACTTTTTCAGCCAGAAGAGCATCGCGGCCCAGCAAGCCGCGCCGCGAGCCGCCCGGCGAGTCTGCGTTTCCGCGACGCGGCCGCGGCGGGGATGCGCGTGGGTGCGACCGGATCAAGGATGGAGCGTGCGGCGTGCGCGTTCAGGCGTCGGCGCGCCGCAGGGTGGGACCGTCGACCCAGCTGGCCTCGAGATTCAAGGTGTGCGGCCGGGGCGGCACCCCGCGTTCCTGGCGGTGGAGCATGCCGACGACGGTCTCGACCGCGAGGGCACCGAGGCGATGGGGCTCGAGGTCGAGGCCGGCGCAGGGGCCGGTGCGCTCGGTGAGGTTCAGGTTGAAGAACCCGACCTCCTCCGGCACGCGCACGCCGTCCTCCTGGAGCCACGCGACCATCTGCTGGGCGTGGCCGACGATCGCATCGGGGCGGTGCGTGCGCCACCAGGCGAGGAATTCCTGGCGGCGCAGCTGCGGCGTCAGCAGGAGCGGCAGATGGCGGCCGCCGGTCTCAGCCTGGTGGAACGCGAGGTAGGCGGCGCTCCATTTGTGTTTGATGCGGGTATCCTTGAGGGTCGTGAGGCAGAGGCCGATCCGGCGGTAGCCGAAACTGCGCAGACGCGTGAGCGAGGCATGCAGCGAGAGGTGATGGTCGGGCAGGATGGTGTGCAGCCGGGGCTGGATGAGGCAGTGATCCATCTGCACTGCCGCAAGACGCGAGAAGTCGAAATCGGAAAAGTCCTGCGCGGTGTGGAAGGGCAGCAGCACCGCGCCGGCGATGCCGCGGGCGTGGAGGATGCCGGGGAGCCGGCGCGTCGAGACCGCGGGCTCATGCGGGCCGATCAGGAAGAGCTCGGTCCGGAAGCCCAGCTCCTGCGCGCGGGCCTCGGCGCCCGTGGCGATCTCGCGGTGGAAAAGCACGTAATGCTGCCGGTGCGGCTGCTCGTCGGTGTCGATCAGCGCGAGCGTGCCGCGGTAGTCGCGGTGGCGCGCGCGGCGCACGGCGGAAAGCGCGGCGCCGAGGAGCGGGTTGGGCTGGTAGCCGAGTTTGCGTGCGTGCCGCTGCACGCGCTCGCGCGTGTCGGCGCTGACGCGGGGGACGCCGCGGAGCGCCTCGGAAACGGTGGCGACGGACAGGCCGAGGCGGCGCGCCAGGGAGCGGACGGTGGGATTCGCGGGCATGGGGTTCTAACGGTTAGAATTCCGCGCGGTCGCGGGGGGCAACCGTTTTCCACATCCCCGCTGCCGAACTGCAACCCATGCAACCCCTGCGTCGAATGACTTCCCTTCTGTCCGTTACCCGTCGCGCCTGGCCGCTCTGCGGCGGCCTCCTGCTGGCGACGACCGCGTCCGCCCAGACCGCGCCTGCCGGCGGCAGCGGCGGAGACGTGATCAAGCTCGAGGAGTTCAACGTCTCCGCGACCGCGAGCACCGGCTACCGCGCGACCAACGCCATCACCGCCACCGGCATCGGCACGCGGATTGCCGACACGCCGCTGCCGATCAGCGTCATCAGCTCCGAGCTGATCGCCGACACCGCGTCGTTCGACGTGCGCGAGGTGCTGAACCTCGTGCCCGGCGTGCTCACCAATCCGCGCAATGAATCCGGCGTCGTGATCCGCGGCTTCTCCGGCCTCATCGCCTACCGCAACGGCCAGTATCGCCGGCAGCTGATGACGACGTGGAACATGGAGCGCACCGAGGTCATCAAGGGCCCGGCGGGCATCTTCTTCGGCGCGGTGCGGCCCGGCGGCATCGTCAACACCGTGACCACGAAGCCCGTTTTCAGCGGCAATTTCACCGATGTCCGCGTGATGGGCGGCAACGAGGAGCTGATCCGCGGCGAGGTGTTCACCAACCAGGTCGTGGGCAAGACGCTCGCGATCCGCGCCGGCGCCGGCGCCTACCGGCACAACGGCGAGCGCGAGTTCGAGTTCCGCGAGGAGAGCTACTCCGGTGCGTCGGCCACCTGGAAGCCCACCGCCAGCCAGGTCCTCACCCTCGACCTCGAGGCGATCAACAAGAAGGGTTTTTACCTGAGTTCGTATCCGGTCCGCTCGCTCGTGAACTCGAAGGTCTTCCGCGTGCCCGGCGCCATCGCGGCGCAGGCCAACGTCAATCAGGTGAGCACCACGGCCGACACCGCCAACCGCGCCTACCTCACCACGCTCGGCTACTCCGGCACCTTCGGCGCGCCGAACTTCCAGCCGCTCTACGACATGTTCGCGCCCTACGACTACCGCTGGTCGCTGAGCCACGACGCGCTGCAGATCCAGCGTTCGCGCACCGTCGATCTCGATTATCTGCTCCGGATCGGCGAGCGGCTCGTGTGGCAGACCTCGGCGAACTACGCGTTCGACAACACCTCCGGCACCCAGCCCTCCGACGGCGACACGCGGCCCTACGCCGACGGCTCGCTGCGTTTCCGCACCGAGAGCTTCATCAACATCCGCGAGTCCTTCAATTTCGACAACAAGCTCACGTGGCGTTTCTCGATCGGTAAGACCAAGCACACGATCCAGCTCGGGCAGGAATACCAGCGCGTGATCTTCACCCGGCCGGGCTATTTCAACTCGGTCAACAACACCTACAACAACTCCCCGGGCAACACCACCGTCGCCGGCGTGACGAATGTCTACGCCACGCGCTTCACCCCCGGCGTCTCCGCGCCCGCCAGCGTCAATGCGATCCTCACCGCGAGCGGCCAGACCTTCAACATCCGCCGCTGGAACTACGAGGATGCCTTCGGCTACTTCTTCGTCGACCAGATCCGCCTGCTCGAGGACCGCGTGCAGGTGCTCGCCGGCGGCCGCTACAACGCGTTCCAGCTGCGCACCCGGTTCGACCGTCCCGTCTCGAACTCCAGCTACAGCCGCTTCTCGCCCAACGGTCTCGCCAATTACGACTACGGCAAGGGCAAGGGCGCGCTCACGCCGCAGGCCGGCGCGATCGTGAAGGTGCTGCCCGACCTCGGCGTCTTCGCCACCTACAGCGAGTCGATCGAGGCCAACACCGCGATCGATGCCGACGGCAACGCTTCCGAGCCGATCGAGAGCCAGGCGCTCGATGCCGGCATCAAGACCGAGCTGTTCGGCGGCCGTCTCGCCTCGACGATCGCCTACTACAAGATCGAGCGCGGCAATCTCGCCTACGCCGACACCGCCCGGCAGCTCGCGACCGGCCGCTCGCCCTACTTCATTTTCGGCAACGCCGAGGCCAGCGAAGGCATCGAGACCGAGATCAACTGGGCGCCGTCGGACAGCTACAACCTGCTCTTCGGCTGGGCGCACACGACCAAGGCCGAGACGACCAAGTCCAACAACGCGACGTTCGTCGGCCGGCGCTTCGGCGGGATCCCCGAGGATACCGTCACGTTCTGGAACCGCTATTCGTTCAGGCAGGGGCCGCTCAAGAACCTCGGCGTCGCCGCGGGCCTGCAGCACAACGCTTCGACCAACCTCTCCCAGGATCCGCAGATCCAGGTCACGCTGCCGTCGTTCACGGTCTACAACGTGATGCTCTCCTACCGGTTCAAGGTCGGCGACCGCGACTACCGCACGCAGCTCAACGTGAAGAACCTCTTCGACAAACGCTACCGCGAGGGCTCCGACGGCTATTTCGGGCCGGCGCGCACCTTCCATCTCAGCGTCTCGACGCGGCTCTGATCTCCTCTCGCGGCCGCCGGTTGGGAACTGCCACCGGCGGCCGCGCACTTCACGCCGTGCGGCGATTCCTCCCCCTCGCGTTGGCGTGCTGGCTGTGGTTCGGCGGGACCGCGCAGCCAGTCGGCGCCGCCGAGCCGCCGGCGATTCTGGCCGAACTGGTCCGGCGCAACGATGCCCAGGTCGACGGCTGGCTCGCGGCGCTGCCGCCCCGGGCCGCGTCGCCGCGGGAAGCATCGCGCCTCGCCAAGATGGTCGCGGCCGCGCTGGCGGACCGCGGATCGCGTCACCATCGCCAACCCGCCGCGCAGGCACTGCTCGGACGTCTGCTGGCGACGCTCGCGGCGCGGCAGAACGCCGACGGTTCCTTCGATGCGGAGGTCGCGGCGGGCAATCCGGCCTCGCCGCCCGACAGCGGCTTCGCGTTGCGGCACCTCGCGCTCGCGCTCGCTCTGCTGCGCGCCGACGCCGATGCCGCGGCCGCGCCGCTGCGCTCCCGGTTGGAACAGCTGCTCCGGCGCGGCGCCTCGATCCTGCGCACCGGGGGCGTGCACACACCCAACCACCGCTGGGTGATCTGCGGCGCGCTCGCGCACATCGAGTCGCTGGTGCCGGAGCCCGGCAATGTGGCCCGCATCGAGCAATGGCTCGCCGAGGGCATCGATCAGGATCGCGACGGCCAGTTCAGCGAGCGCAGCACGATCTACTCGTCCGTGACCGACGAAGCGCTGCTCGATCTCGCGGTGGCGCTGCGCCGGCCGGCCTTGCTCGAACCGGTGCGGCGCAATCTGGAGTTTACGCTCCTGACCGCGGATCCGGACGGTGAACTGGAGCACGTCTCCTCGCGGCGGCAGGATCAACTCGGACGCGAACCGCGGACGCTGGCCGCGTATTATGTGCCCTTGCGCTACCTCGCGATCCGCGACGGCAACGGCCGCTTCGCCGCCGCGGCGGAGCAGGTGGAGCGCACGGAGGTCGAGCGGATCGTCGACGCGCTGCCGGAGTGGCTGCTCTGGCCCGAACTGCGCGCGCCGCTCCCGCCACGCGCGGCGTTGCCCGATGACTTCGCCCGCCATTTTCCGGATTCGGGGCTGGTGCGGGTGCGGCGGGGCCACGTGACGGCGGCGGTGTATGGCGGCGGCGATTACGCGGCGCACCGGGACTTCGCGTCGGGGCTCGCGACCAATCCCACCTTCTTCCGCTTCCGCAAAGGCGCCGCCGTGCTCGAGGCGGTGCGGATCGCGCCCGCGTTTTTCAACCTCGGCTATTTCCGCAGCGAGCAACTCACGCCGGCCGGGGACGGCACGGCGTGGCGGTTGGAGCAGACGCAGCGCGCGGCCTACTACCAGCCGCTGCCGCCGGAGGCGCGGCGGCCTGGCGGCGATTATCCGCTGACCAACGACGGGCGTTTCTACAGCAGGATGGATTTCCCGCGGCGACCGCGGGATGAGAAGCAGCTCACGACGCGCGTCACGGTGCGCGAGGTGGCGGCGCGGCCGGGGGAGTTTGCGCTCGAGATCGAAAGCGCGGGCACGGATGGCATCGGCGTGACCATCGAGCTGTGTTTCCGCGCGGGGGGCACGCTGAGCGGGGTCACCGCCCGGCCCGGCGAGCCGGACACGTTTCTCCTCCCGGAAGGATTTGTCCGTTACGCGGTCGGTGCGGACACGATCGAAGTCGGGCCGGGTCGCGGCGCGCCGGCGCGGATCGGCAATCTCGCGGGCGAGGCGTATGCGTGGCGCGGCGGCCACCTGCGGCTCGAAGGGCAGAAGGTCTACCTCACGGGAGTGACGCCGTTCCGGCACACGCTCGTGGTGCGTTGAGCGGGGCGGGACGGGGCGGGATCTCGCGGCCGCGCGGTTCCGGGGCGATGGCGTTGCCGGGCGCCTTGACGCGTCGCGGAGCGCCCGAATCATCATGCCGCGGCCGAGATTATCCATTCTCTCCGCGCAGGCGACCCGCTACGATCGCCCTGTCCGCCCCCGTTTCCCCTCAACGCATGAAAAAACTCCTCCTTTCCCTTACCCTCGCCCTTGCGGGCGCCGCCACCGTTCCGGCGGCCGAGGCCTACAAGATCGCCGTGATCCCGAAGGGCACGACGCACGAGTTCTGGAAGTCGATCCACGCGGGCGCGATCAAGGCACAGCGCGAGCTGGCGCAGGAAGGCGTGACGGTGAACGTGATCTGGAAAGGCCCGCTGAAGGAAGACGACCGCGAGCAGCAGGTGCAGGTGGTCGAGAATTTCGTGGCGCAGCGCGTGAGCGGCATCGTGCTGGCGCCGCTGGACCGGCGGGCGCTGGCCGGGCCGGTCGAGACGGCGGCGCGCGGCAAGATTCCGGTCGTGATCATCGACTCCGGGCTCGAGTCGAAGGCGCACGCGGCATTTGTCGCGACCGATAACCGCGAGGGCGGACGGATCGCGGCGCGCGAGCTGGGCAAGATGCTCGGCGGCAAGGGCAACGTCGCGATGCTGCGCTACGCGGTCGGCTCGGCCAGCACCGAGGCGCGCGAGGAGGGCTTCCTCGAGGTCATGAAAAAGGATTTTCCCAACATCAAACTCGTGTCGACCGACCAGCATGCCGGCGCGACGCGCGACACCGCCAAGCGCACGGCGGAGAACCTGCTCAACCGGTTCGGGCGCCAGCTGCAGGGCGTGTTTGCCTCGAACGAATCGTCCGCTGCGGGCATGCTGCTCGCTCTCCGCGATGCGGGGCTGGCGGGCGGGAAGGTGAAGTTCGTGGCGTTCGACTCGGGCGAGACGCTCAATGCCGGCCTCAAGGCGGGCGACGTCCAGGGCATGGTGGTGCAGAATCCGATGCGCATGGGCTACCTCGGCGTGAAGACCATGGTCGCCGTGCTGCAGGGGAAGAAGGTCGAGCCGATCGTCGACACCGGCGTGGGCTTTGTCACCAAGGCGAACTTCGATTCGCCGGAGATGGCCGACATCGTGCGGCCGCCGCTCGACAAGTATCTGAAGTGACCACGCCCGTCGCCGCCGCGCTGCGACTGAGCGGCATCCGCAAGAGTTTCGGCGCCACGCGCGCGCTGCGCGGCGTGTCGCTGGATGTCGCGGCCGGCGAGGTGCATGCGCTGATCGGGGAGAACGGCGCGGGCAAGAGCACGTTGATGAAGGTCCTGTCCGGCGCGCACGCGCCGGACGAGGGCACGATGGAGCTGGCGGGGGCGCCGTATGCGCCGCTCGATCCGCACGACGCGCGGATCAAGGGCGTGGCGATGATTTACCAGGAGCTGAATCTCGCGCTGCACCTGAGCGCGCAGGAGAACATCCTCCTCGGCGCGGAGTCCGCCGCGCTCGGCTGGGTGGATCGGAAGGCCTCGCGCGAGCGGGCGCGCGCCGCACTCGCGGAGCTGGGGCACGAGAACCTCGATCTCGACCGCCCGGCGGGGGAGTTTTCCATCGCCACGCAGCAGGTGATCGAGATCGCGCGCGCGCTGCTGACGAAGCCGAAAGTCCTGATCATGGACGAGCCGACCAGCAGCCTCACGCAGGCGGACACGGAGCGGCTTTTCGCGACGATCGGCCGGCTGCGGGCGCGCGGCGTCAGTATCATCTACATCAGCCATTTCCTCGAGGAGTGCCGGCGGATCGCGGACCGCTTCACCGTGCTGAAGGACGGCGAGACGGTGGGCGGCGGCGAGATGCCGGGGGCCAGCCTCGACCGGATCGTCACGCTCATGACCGGCCGCGAGGTGAAGGACCTGTATCCGCGGATCGAGCACACGGTGGGCGCGCCGGTGCTCGAGGTGAGGGAGGCCGCGAGTGCGCCGCGGCTGAAGCGGGCGACGCTGCAGCTGCGGGCCGGGGAGATCTTCGGGCTCGCGGGGCTGATCGGCGCGGGGCGGACGGACCTGCTGCGGGCAATCTTCGGGCTCGAACGCGTGGAGCGCGGCGAGGTGGTCGTGCTCGGCGCCACGGCGGGTGCGGCGGGGCCGCGCGAGCGGTGGGCGCAGGGGCTGGGTTTCCTGAGCGAGAACCGCAAGGAGGAAGGGCTGATGCTTTCGCAGTCGATCGCGGACAACGTGACGCTGACGAAACACGGCGCGTTCGGCCGCTGGGGCTGGATCGATGCCGGGCGGCAGCGCGCGACCGCGAAGCGCTGGGTGGACGAGCTGCGGGTGAAGTGCCGCGACGAAGGGCAGCCGATCGGGCAGCTCTCCGGCGGCAACCAGCAGAAGGTCGCGCTGGCGCGGCTGCTGGAGCATCCGGCGCGGATCTTCCTGCTCGATGAGCCGACCCGCGGTATCGACGTCGGCAGCAAGGCCCAGATCTACGAGATCATCGGGCGCCTTGCGGCGGACGGGAAGGCGGTGGTCGTGGTGTCGAGTTACCTGCCGGAGCTGCTCGGCCTGTGCGACACGATCGGCGTGATGTGCCGCGGCGAGCTCGCGGCGGTGCGGCCGCGGGCGCAGTGGAGCGAGGCGGAGATCATGCGCGTCGCGACCGGCAGTGCGGGCGCCGCGGAGACGACTTCCAACCGATGAACGATTCCGCCAAACGAGTCCTCGCGAAGCTCGGGCCTTTCCTCGGCCTGCTGGTGGTGATCGGGCTGTTCTCGATCCCGTCGGAGACGCGCGAGTTCTTCCTCACCTACCATAACTTCAAGACGATCTTCACGCAGACGGTGATTGTGGCGATCGGCGCGCTGGGGATGACGATGATCATCGTGAGCGGGGGCATCGACCTCTCGGTCGGCTCGAGCATCGCGTTTACGAGCGTCGTCGGAGCGTTGCTGATCCAGCACGGCTGGGGCACGGGAGCCGCGGTGGTGGCGATGATCGGCGCCGGCGGGCTGATCGGGTTGATCAACGGCGCGGCGATCGCGGGCATGCGGATGACGCCCTTCATCATCACGCTCGGCACGCTCGGCGTGGCGCGCGGGGCGGCGAAGTGGATGGGCGACAACCAGACGGTCAACTACGAGGCCTCGCCGATCAACGGGTGGATGACCACGGCGGATCCGTTCAGCTACGCGCTGCCGGCCGGCGTGTGGGTGGCGCTCGCGCTGGCGGTGCTGATGGCGCTCGTGCTGCGCAATACGGTCTTCGGCCGGCACGTGTTTGCGCTCGGCTCCAACGAAGCGACGGCGCGGCTGTGCGGGATTCCGACGACGCGGCTGAAGGTCATGATTTATGCGCTGGCGGGATGCTTTTTCGGCATCGCCGGACTGTTCCAGCTGTCGCGGCTGCGGCAGGGAGATCCGACCGTCGCGGTGGGGCTCGAACTCGACATCATCGCCGCGGTGATCATCGGCGGCGCGAGTCTCAACGGCGGCGTGGGCACGGTGCTCGGCTCGATGATCGGCGCGCTGATCATGGCGGTGCTGCGCAACGGCTCGCAGCAGATGGGCTGGCCGACGTATTTCCAGGAAATCATCATCGGCCTCGTGATCATCGTGGCCGTGTTTGTCGACCGGCTGCGGCAGGGCCGGCAGACCTGACGGCGATCAGCGCGCGGTGACCGCGTGCCGCCGGCGGCGGCGGTGGGCGGCGAAGGCGAGGGCGGCGAGGGCGGAGGCGGCGGCGTAGAACTCGGGCTCGGGGATGGCGGAAGCGGTGAGCTCGAGGTTGTGGAGCGTCATGCGGAAGTCGG
>JACCED012423634.1_pt1 | contig 31987 bp, 61 predicted proteins | sample 7455021 | NCBI WGS metagenome assembly JACCED01 (sample SAMN15323456, study PRJNA562643) | freshwater metagenome | isolation source: river surface water | place: USA:Blue River Watershed | collected 2017-08-19 | reverse complement strand
GGTGGTGCCGCTCCATCTATTTCAGCTCCTGCTGGTGGAGAAACAAACGCTGCTGCTCCCGAATTTAACGCAGTAGGTACATCAGGACAAAATCAAATAGCACAATCATTAGGTAATCAAGCACCTGTTAAGGCTTATGTAGTAAGTAATGATGTAACATCTGCACAGAGTTTAGATAGAAATATTGTACAAACTGCTACATTAGGTAATTAACAAAAAAGTAATAATTTAATTTATAAAGAAAAATAAAATGGCAAAGTTAGATACTATAGAATTATTTATAAATGAAACTGAAGCAAGTGATGGTATAGATGCTATCTCTTTAGTTAAGTTTCCTGCAATTGAAGAAAATTGGGTAGCATTAAATAAGCATAAAATAGAATTTAAATCTATTGATGAAGATAAAAAAATAATTATTGGTTTGGCTTTAGTTCCTGATAAAGAAATTTACAGAAGAAATGGCGACCACGAATACAATATTATTTTCTCAAAAGATACTGTAAAAAAAGCAGCACAATTATATCTTAAAAGACTAAAAGTAAATAATGCAACTTTAGAACATCAAACAGAAGTTAATGGTATTTCTGTTGTTGAATCTTGGATTGTTGAAAATCCTGAAATGGATAAAACAAAACTTTACGGTTTAAATGCAGTTGAAGGTGCTTGGGCGGTCGTTATGTCTATACAAAATGAAAAAGTTTGGAAAGAAGTTAAAGATGGTACTTATTTAGGTTTAAGTGTAGAGGGATATTTCAGTGACGAGCAAAAACTATCTGCAGAACAAAATCAAGAAGAAGAATTAATAAATAAAATAAAAGAAATAATTGTTAAATATAATAAATAAAATTATGGGTAAAACAAGTTCGCCAAAAGGTGGCAACAGAGGATGTTTAGGTAAAGATGGTAAATACGCTATTGAAAACTGCACAGGTGAATTAGCAAATCAAGGTATTGGTTCTACTGTATCACAAGGTGGTGCTACTGTAACTGTAGTAGATGGTGTAAAAACTATCGTTAGAAGTAACGGTTAATTATAATTAACACACAACACTAATTTATAACAAATAAAAATAATATTATTAATAACTAAAAATAATTACAATGAGCGTACAAAAAACAGTTTTCAATAAACTATTCAAAAAAGAAGAATTTGCTTCACAGAAAGTGGAGTTGGCTTTAAATGATGACGTTGCTAAAGCTTACAAACAAGCAATTGAAGCAAGAAAGGCAAGTAATGATATTTATTTTAACGCAAAAAAAGCAGTTGAATCTGCAGTTGCTGAAATTAAAAACTTGAGAGCAATTAATCAAAGTGCTTTAGATACATTTGGTAAGTTTGATGCTTTAATAAAAGAATTAGGTATTCCTTACCCACAAGAACAAGCTGCTCAAAAATCAAATATTCAAGATGGTTTAAAAGGTGTATTTGCATCTTATGTGAAAAGTCTTGAGTCTGTTAAACTATAAATAAATAAATAAAATGAGTGTAATTAATGAAATCAAAACTCTTTTGGGTATGGAGATAAAACTCGCTCAAATGAAACTTGAGAACGGTACGGTTATCGAAGCAGAAGCTTTTGAACCTGAACAAGCTGTTTTCATAGTTAATGAAGAAGATAGAATTGCAATGCCTGTTGGTGAATACGTTTTAGAAGATGGTAACATCCTAAAAGTAGACGTTGAAGGAATTATTGCTGCTATTGAAATGCCTGAAGAAGAAATGCCTGCAAACGAAGAAGAAGTAGCATCTCCTGCTGAAGAAGTAGAAGTTGAAGCATCTGCTCCTGTAGCTACTCCAAAACGAATTGTAGAATCTGTTTCTAAAGAAATGTTCTTTTCTGAAATTGAAAAATTGAGAAATGAAATTGCTGAATTGAAAGGTGTAAAATTATCTGCTGATGAAGAAGATTTAACTGATGCTGATTTAAAATCAAAAGAAGTTGAATTGAGTGTTGAACCACTTACACATTCTCCTGAAGTTAAAGATGTTAAAGTACAAAAATTTGCATCTAATAGAATGCTAACAACTCAAGATAGAGTTATGGCAAAACTTTTTAAATAATAATAACAAAAATAAATAAATAAAAATGGCTACTACTACAAGTATTACTACTACTTACGCTGGTGAATTTGCAGGAAAATATATTTCTGCTGCATTACTTTCTGCTTCTACTATTGAAAATGGTGGGGTTGAAGTTATGCCTAATGTTAAATATAAATCTGTAATTCAAAAAATTGCGACTGACGGAATTATTAAAGATGCAACTTGTGATTTTTCTGCTACATCTACTGTAACTCTTTCTGAAAGAATTTTGCAAGTTGAGGAATTTCAAGTAAATTTACAATTGTGTAAAAAAGAATTTCACGCAACTTGGGAAAGCATTTCTATGGGGTATTCTGCATTCGATTCTTTACCACCAAGCTTTGCTGATTATTTAATCGGACACGTTGCTGCTAAAGTTGCTGAAAAAACAGAACAAAACATTTGGAAAGGTGTAACTGCTAACGCTGGAGAATTTAACGGATTTGCTACATTACTTTCTTTAGATGCTGCTTTACCTGCTGCACAAGAAGTTACAGGAACTACTGTTACAGCTTCTAACGTTGTTGCTGAATTAGGTAAAATCGTTGACGCTATTCCTGCTGCTTTGTACGGAAAAGAAGATTTGTACTTATATGTATCTCAAAACATCGCTCGTGCTTATGTTAGAGCTTTAGGTGGATTTGGTGCATCAGGTTTAGGTGCTAACGGTACTAACGCACAAGGTACACAATGGTTTAACAATGGTTCACTTTCTTTTGATGGTGTGAAAATCTTTGTTGCTCAAGGATTAGCTGCTAATACTGCTATTGCTGCTGAAAAATCTAACTTATTCTTTGGTACAGGTTTATTGTCTGACCTAAACGAAGTACAAGTTATTGATATGGCTACAATTGATGGTTCTCAAAATGTACGTGTAGTAATGAGATTTACTGCTGCAGTTCAATACGGAATCGTTGAAGATATTGTAACTTACGGTATTACAAACGCTGCTAACTAATAAATTAGCCTAATAAATGAAAAGGGGAGGTAAAATGCCTTCCCTTTTTTTTATACTAACTTTTAAAAATATATAAAAATGGCTTGTGAAATTTCATTAGGAAGAATAGAACAATGTAAAAACTCTACAGGGGGTTTAAAAGCAGTTTACTTTGTGAACTGGGGAGATATGACAGGAGTAACTTATGACATTACTAATACAGATGCTATTAGTGCGGTTTTAGGTACACCTTCTGCATACAAATACGATTTAAAAGGTAATAGTTCATTTGAACAAGCTATTACATCTTCAAGAGAAAATGGTACTACATTCTTTGAACAAACTTTGAACTTAACTTTAAAGAAATTGTCTATTGTAGACCATAAACAAATTAAATTATTAGCATACGGACGTCCACAAGTAGTTGTTGAAGATAACAATGGAAATTTATTTTTGTGTGGTTTAGAACACGGAATGGATGTTTCAGGTGGTACAATTGTAACAGGTGCTGCTATGGCTGATTTATCAGGATATACTTTGACATTATCAGGACAAGAACCTGTGCCTGCAAACTTCTTGACTACAACTTTGAGTTCTGCTGGATTTACAGTTGTATCAGGTTCATAATTGTTTGTTTTTTGATTGGTTGAAAGGGAGTAACTTCGGTTGCTCCTTTTTTGTTTTAAATAACAATAAGCACATAGATTTATTATTAATAAAAAAATGCAATGATTATTTTAAAAGAACAAGAAGCTGCACAAGTTTTAAAATTCATACCTCGCAGTTATGGAGCAGATACTATTGTATTAAGAAACGAAACTACTAATGAAGAACAGACTATTTCTGCATCATTTGCTTTAGATAAATATTATTTAACAACTACTACTGCTTTTGATTTATTAGAAAATACTTTTTATAATCTAACAATTAAAAACGGTGTGGAAGTGGTATATAAAGATAGAGTATTCTGTACTAATCAAAACATAGTTAACTATACAGTAAACAAAAACGAATACGTAGCAAACGTTACAAATAACGATTTTATAATTTATGAGTAATATATCAATTGTGAATTTATCGGCTTATACAAGTCCTATAATTCAAGAAAACAAGAAGAATGATTATATTGAGTATGGAGTAGATAATAACTACTTTCAATATTTAATAGATAGATACCTTTATTCAGCTACAAATAACGCTATTATTACTGGTGTTACTAATATGATTTACGGTAAAGGTATTGATGCTTTAGATTCTAACAGAAAGCCTAATGAATATGCTCAAATGCGTAGTATCATAAAAGGTGATATGTTAAAGAAAGTAGCTTTAGAAAGAAAGATGCTTGGAATGGCTGCTATGCAAGTTGTAATGGAAAGAGGAAAAGTAAAAACTTTAGACCATTTTCCTATGCATACATTAAGAGCAGAAAAATGCAATGATAAAGGCGAAATTGAAGCTTGGTATTATTACCCTGATTGGACTAAAAAGAAGCCTTCTGAAGTACCTAAACGTATTCCTGCATTTGGTTTTGGTAATGGTAATGAAGTAGAAATATATGTAATTAAACCTTATGTATCAGGATTTCATTATTACACACCTATTGACTATTCAGGAGCGTTACCTTACTCTGTTTTAGAAGAAGAAATTGGTGATTACTTAATCAACGATGTACAAAATGGTTTTTCAGGAACTAAAGTAATCAACTTTAACAACGGAATCCCAAGCGAAGAAATGCGTGACCAAATCAAGCGTGACGTATTAGGTAAACTAACAGGTTCAAGAGGTGAAAAAGTTATTGTAGCTTTTAACGCTAATGCAGAATCTAAAACTACAGTTGAGGATATTCCTTTAAATGATGCTCCTGCACATTATGAGTATTTATCTAAAGAATGTTTCGAAAAGTTAATCGTAGGACATAGAGTTACTTCTCCTATGCTTTTAGGAATTAGAGATACAGGTGGTGGTTTAGGAAACAATGCAGATGAGATTAAAACTGCTACTTTATTGTTTGACAATATTGTAATTAAACCTTACCAACTTGAAATTATTGAAGCATTAGATGAAGTATTAGCAGTAAATGAAATATCTTTAAAACTATACTTTAAAACTATTCAGCCTTTAGAATTTGTTGATGCATCAGGAATGAATGCAGAAGTAACTGAAGAAGAAACAGGATATAAAATGTCAGCACATACTAATCCTGATATTGCTAACTTATTAATTGATAAAGGAGAAGAATTAGGTTCTGAATGGATATTAATTGATGAAAGTGAAGTTGATTTAGATTCTGAAGAAGAATTGGATAAAGAAATTGAATCTTTAAATAATCCTAAAAAGAAAGAATTGTCTTTAATTCAAAAACTTGCAACTGCTATTACAGGTAGACCAAATGCAAAGAGTTCACAAGATGAAAATGTAGATGGTATTAGATTTGTAACACGATACAAATATTCAGGTTCAGAAGTTGGAGAAAGAGAGTTTTGCAAAAAGATGTTAAATGCTGATAAATTATACAGAAAAGAAGATATTGAAAATACTAATTCTAATTTTGTAAATGCAGGTCAAGGACATAAAGGGGCTGATTATAATTTATTCTTATACAAAGGTGGAGTTAACTGTAAACATAAATGGTTAAGACAAACTTACGTTTCATTTGAAAATGTTAAGATTGATGTAAACAATCCTAATGCTACACAAATTAGTACAAACAAGGCAGAGAAATATGGTTATAGAGTTAGAAATCCTAAAGAGGTTGCTATGACACCATACGATATGCCAAATCACGGACATCATCCAGATTATAAAGGTTAATAAAGAAGATATGCAAGCATTATTCGTAACAAGAGAAGATATAGTAAAATTTACTGCAATGAATGGAAATGTCGATACTGACAAATTCATTCAGTTTGTAAAGATTGCACAAGACATACATATTCAAAACTATTTAGGTACAAAGCTATTTAATAAAATTAATGATGCAATTGTAGCAAACACATTAGCAAGTCCATATACAACGCTTTTAAGCCAATATATTAAGCCAATGGTGATACACTTCGCTATGGTAGAATATTTGCCATTTGCGGCTTATACAATAGCTAATAAAGGAGTATTTAAACACAATAGCGAGAATAGTACAAATGTAGAAAAAAATGAAGTTGATTTCTTAATTGAAAAAGAAAGAGATATAGCACAACACTACACAAATAGATTTATAGATTATATGTGTTATAATCAAAGTTCATTTCCTGAATACAATACTAACTCAAACGGGGATGTTTTTCCCGATTCTGAAGCAAACTTTGTAAGTTGGGTATTATGATAAAAAAAGAAACTTATAAGCCAAAAGCAGTAAACGTAAAAAAACTGCAACTATTTTTAAACAAAATAAAAAATAAAAAATGAGTTTACAATTTACACATATAAAAGGAGATACTTTTGACGAAGTAGCTTTTCAATTAAAGATTAATGATGCAGTTGTTGATTTAACAGGTGCTGTTATTAAAATGCAATTACGCAAAAGTTATTCAGATACTAATGCAGCTTTATCTCTTACTTCGGCTTCTTCAGCAGGTATTACTATAACTAATGCCACAAATGGAGAATTTAAAATTAATACACAAATTATAGATATTCCTGTTTATAATTATGTTTATGACATACAAATTACTTTAGCAAGTGGAGTAGTTAAAACGTATGTACAAGGTGGTTTTAATATTACAAACGAAGTAACACGATAATAAAATGGGAGATGATATTACAATAGGTGTAACAGAGATAGTTAACAATATCGAAGTTACTGCACAACCTAATGACCAAATAGTAGATATTAGTGTAATTGATAATACAGATGAGGTTACTTTAAACGTAACACCTACTGTAATTGAAATCAATGTAAATAAAGGTAGTTCTTACGCTAAATGGGGTACTATATTAGGTACACTATCTGACCAAACTGACTTACAAGGTGCTTTAGATTTAAAAGCTAATTTAGTAGATGGTAAAGTACCTGCTTCAGAATTACCTTCTTATGTAGATGATGTTATAGAAGTAGCTGATTATGCAGCTTTACCTACTACGGGCGAAACAGGGAAAATATATATTACATTAGATACTAATAAAGTTTACCGTTGGAGTGGTTCAGTTTATATTGAAATAGCTGCAAATAGTGCTATATGGGGTGCAATTACAGGTACATTAACAGACCAAACTGATTTAGTAAATGCTTTGAATTTAAGAGTACCTTATACAGGTGCTACAGGAAACGTTAATCTTGGTGAGTATGGATTAACAAGTGGTTATTATCAGTTTGATACAACACCTACAGGAACTCCTACATCATTGGGAACAATGTATTGGGATGCTTTTTATAGAACTATATCTTTAGTTGATGGAGATGGAGATACTACTTTACAAATAGGTCAAGAGCAAAGAACGTTAATACATAACAATACAGGAGCAACTCTTACAGATGGTCAAGTAGTTTATATTACAGGTTCAACAGGAGAGTTACCAACGGTTGCTTTAGCTAATTCATCAAATGAAGGAACTTCTGCTGCTACTTTAGGAGTAGTAACAGAAACTATTTTAAACGGTGCTGCTGGATTTATTACTGATTCAGGTATTGTTCACGGTTTAAACACATTATCTTTTAATGAGGGTGATATGCTTTGGCTTGGAACTACTGCAGGAACATTTACAAACATTAAACCAACAAGCCCAAATCATTTAGTATTGATTGGATATGTAGTTAAAAAGGCTGGTGGCAATGGTTCTATTAAAGTTAAAATACAAAACACACAAGAATTAGACGAATGTTCTGATGTATTATTTAGTGGATTAACTAATAATGATGTATTAACTTGGGAAAGTGCTACTTCGTTATGGAAAAATAAATCTATTGCTACTATATTAGGATATACACCTGCTAATGATTCTAATGTAGTACATAAGACAGGAAATGAAAGTATTGCAGGGTGGAAAACTTTTACAGGTGGAATAACTATTTGGGATAATACATCAAGTAATTTATTAGATTTTTATGTAAATGGAACAGAAATAGGTTCTATTAATGTTGGAACTTCTTATATGCAATTTTCTGCTTTAAATAGTGGTGGGTATTTATTTAAAAATAATGCAGGTGTTAATTCTTTAACACTTACTAATTCAGGAGTTGCAACTTTTTTAAATTCAGTTACTGCAACTTCATTTATTAAATCAGGTGGTACTTCAAGTCAATTCTTAAAAGCAGATGGTTCAGTAGATAGTTCAACTTATGCTTCAGATAGTTTAGTTGTAAAATTAGCTGGTTCTCAAACAATAACAGGAAGCAAACTTTTTACTGCAAATACTTCATTTCAAGGAGCTACTATTATTGATTATATAGGTGGTATTTCACTTAAACAAACAGGATTATCTTTATATAATCAAATGGTTGCTGTTGATGGTGGATTTAATTTTTATGAAAATGCAGGTACAGTTTTTTCATTTAAAATAAGACCTGAATATATTTCTTTTGGGGATTCTATAAACAATGCTATTTTAAACGCATCTAATTTAACTGCTGAAAGAACTTTTGATTTACCGAATGCAAGTGGAACTATTGCGTTAACAAGTAATATTCCATCTGTTTCAGGAACAACAAACTATATTCCTAAATTCACAGGAGCAAATAGTTTAGGTAATAGTTTGATTTATGATAATGGGACTAACGTAGGTATAGGAACAACAAGTCCTGCTGTTAAATTAGTAGTAGATGGTGGTTCAAGTGATTACACGCCTATTTGGGCAAAATCATCATTATTAGCAGGCAGTAAATATTATAGCAGTTTAATTGCTGGATATGCCTTAACAGCTAATCAATCAGCACAATTTGGATACGTTTATGACACTACTACTCCTACTAATTCTTATGCACATATAACTCCATTTGGTTCTGCAGAAGGTTCTAAATTTATAGTTAGATCTGATGGCAACGTAGGTATAGGAACTACAAGTCCGAGTTATCAATTGCAATTATCAACAGATAGTGCAGCTAAACCAACAAGTGCTTTATGGACTATCGCTTCAGACGAAAGAATAAAAGAAAATATAAATTCATACACAAAAGGATTAAATGAATTATTAAAAATTAATCCTATAACTTATGATTATAATGGTTTAGGTGGATTTAAAAAAGGCAAGGGTGGAGTTGGAATTATCGCTCAAGAAATAGCTGAAATTTTACCTGATAGTGTTAGTTCAATAAAAGGAAAATTAAACGAAACAGATGAAGAAGAAATTGACATCTTAAATTTTAACGGTCACGAATTAACATATATTCTTATTAATGCAGTTAAAGAACTAAAAGCAGAAATAGATTTGTTAAAACAAAAGTAGTATATTTATAGCTTAATTAAAAAAAACAATAAAAATGGAAAACAAACAAGCAATTGAGGTTTTAGTACAAGTAGCTTTATTAGCTCAAAAAGGTGGTTTATTACAGTTACAAGATGCAGTTTTAGTAGCTAAAGCAATTGAAGTATTAACTCCAAAACAAGAAGAAAATAGTGAAGTATCTTAATTACATATTTGCTTCTTTAATTTTATTATTCGTACCTATCTATGGCTTATTAATAGCCGTAGGTAGTGCGATAATATTAGATACTTTTACAGGTATATTTAAAAGCATTAAATTAAATGGATGGAAATCTATAAGAAGTAGAAAACTATCAAATGTGATATCTAAAATGGCTTTATATGAGATATGTATTATCTTTCTATTTGTGATTGATAATTATGTATTAAATGAGTTTATAAAACACGCATTTGGATTTGATTTTATGTTTACTAAAATATGTGCTATATTATTAATATTTGTTGAATTAGTATCTATTAAAGAAAACATAGAAGAAACGTTTAAAGTTGATATTTGGAAGTTATTAAAAGAAGCATTTAATAGAGCAAAAGAAATAAAAGCAGATTTAAATGAAATTAAGCGATAAAGGTTACGATTTAATTAAAAAGTTTGAAGGATATTCTGATAGACCTTATAAATGTCCTGCTGGTATTCCTACTTTAGGATATGGTAATACTTATTATCCTAATGGTGTAAAAGTAAAACTAACAGACAAACAAATAACAAAAGAATATGCAAATGAAATGTTAGCTTTTGTAGCTGATAATTTTGCTAAAGATGTTTTAAAAGTTGTTAAGTCAAACATTACAGTTAATCAATTAAACGCTTTAACTTCTTTTGCTTATAATTTAGGAATGACTAATTTTAGAAATAGCAGCTTATTGAAGTTAGTTAACAACAATCCAAATGATGCTAATATTGCTAAAGAGTTTCTTAAGTGGAATAAAGCAAATGGAAAAGTATTAAATGGTTTAACTAATAGAAGAATAGCTGAATCAGCTTTATACTTTACTAAATAATTATATATTTAAAACCGTGACAAATTTTCACAGGTTTAAATATCTAAAAAATGTCTAAAACTTATTTGAAATGTATAAATACTTAATAATATTATTATTTTTATTATCCAGTTGCGGTGCTAGAAAAGTTGCTATTGTAAAAGAAGAAACTAAAACTAAAATAGATTCTACTTCTATATTTAAAACAGATAGTACTTCAATTATAAACAAAAATGTTTACATTTCTGAAAATACATCTGAATTAGAAATTAAACCTTTAGTAGATAGTTTGCCAATTGTAATTAACGGTAAAAGCTATTTAAACGCTGTTTTAAGATATAAAAAACAAAATAAAGTATTAGTAGATACTTCAAATAAAATAGTGTCTAAAAACGTTTTAAAACAAGTTTCTAAAACTAAAACAGAAACTAAAAATATAAAGGTTAAATCAGTAGATAAAAAAGTAAACAATTTTGTTTATTTATGGCTTCTACTTATTCCTATTGGAATGTATATCTACAGACAAATTAAAAACAAATTACTATTATAATGGCTAAAAAACAAACCGAAACTGCTACTAAATTAGACGTTAAAATTTCAAGACCTAACGTACATTCTAAATCTAAAACATCTTCGCTTAAAAGTTCTAAAAACTATCAAAAAAAGTATAAAGGTCAGGGTAGGTAAAAATAACTTGTTAATAAAATACCATTTGACAAAATTTTGATGTTCTTTTTTTATATAAATTTGTGTAATAATTTTAACCAAACAAATATATGAAATTAGAATACATAGTTAAATGTGATTTTTATGGTAAAGGAAAAACTTATAACAAGGTTTTTTGGAGTGAAAAAGAATATCTTAATTTTAAAAATTGGATAAGTACCACAAGAGGTTATACAAATATTAAATTTCTTAAAAAAGAAGTAAAGCCATTTATTAAAAAAGACCAATTAGATTTACAAATAAAGCTTGAAAATAAGAACAAAAAAGAAAATCTTAAAAGATACTTACTGAATAATAAAAAAGATGTATTATTTTTTAAATTTATTTACTGTCTTATAAAAGATAATGAAATTGTATATGTAGGTAAAACCATAAATATTCAAAGTAGAATACTTACACACAAAAGAGATGAAGGTAAAGAGTTTGATAGTTTTTCTATTATAGCACAATTACCAAACGAAATTTCTGAACAAGAACTTTTAAAACTTGAAGAAAAGTATATAAAACTTTTTAAACCAAAATTAAATATAGTTCACAATATAAACAATCAATTGCCTAAATGGTTTGATGATTAATAAATATGGCAAAGAAAGTAACAAGAACTTCATTAATTAAAAAGCTGGATGCGGTGTTTAGTATTTATATTAGACGCAGATATTCAATGAATGATATATCTAAATGTGTAACCTGTGGTAAAGAAGATCATTGGAGTAAATTGCAATGCGGGCATTTTATGAGTAGAAAACATATATCTACTCGTTGGAATGAAGATAACTGCCAAGTGCAATGTGCTGGATGCAACGTTTTTCGATATGGAGAACAATATATATTTAGTCAATATCTTGGTAATAACTTGTCTGAAGAACTATATAAACAATCAAAAGAAATTTGTAAGTTTACAGATGTAGAATTGCAGGATATGATTGTACACTACACAGAGCTTAATAAGCTATTTTAAAACGTCTTTCTCTGATTTTCTTTTATAATTTGGTTTTAATGTTAAATTGGGATACTTTAATCGGTATCCCTTTTTTTATCTAAAGTGTTAAAATTATGTTAAAAAATGAAAACATAGTTTTTTATCTAAAATGAATTTATACATTTGCTGAAGAAATAACAAACAAATCAAATATTATGAAAACATTTTTAAGAAAAGCAAACTATCAGATTTTATTCGCACAAGCATTAGCCTTGTATTTTTTAATCCAATTAATTTTAAGATACTAATGAAAGATTTAATAGACTTTAACAGATTTCAAATAGAAGCATTACAAGCTGAAATTTGCAAACTTAAACAGGAAAACAATACTTTAGCAACTTATTGCTTTGAAGCATTAGAAGAAGGTATTACAAACGAGTATAAAACATTAATCAAACAAGAAATTTATAAATTAAAAACTAATTAAAATGACTTACAAAGATTTAATAAATAATTTTACATATAATCCATCAACTGGAGAATTAATAAGAACAACAAGAAAATCATCTAATGGTTCTTTAGATAAATTTGGATATTTAATTATTAAATTTAAAGGTAAGCAATATAAAGCACATAGACTTGTTTGGCTATATTGTAACAAAGAATTACCTAATAATATTATTGACCATATAAACGGAATTAAAAATGATAATAGAATAGATAATTTAATAGATGTTAATTTTTTAATTAATGCTCAAAATCATAATAAAAAACCAAATAGTATTACAGGATATGTTGGAATATATAAAGATGAAACAACAATAAATTTAAAACTATAATTATGAAAACAGAAACAAATTTTTATGAAAAGTTAGCAGCAGTAAAAGCTGAAGTAGGTAGAATTTCAAAAGACAGTAGCAATCCTTTTTTTAAAAGCAAATACTTTGATGTAAATTCATTATTACTACACGTTGAACCAATTATTCAAAAACACGAATTATTGCTTCTACAACCTATACAAGATGGTTTAGTTAAAAGTATTATTTTTGATACAAAAGGTTTTAGTATTGAATCAGGTATTGCTTTACCTGAAATTAATGACCCACAAAAATTAGGTTCAGCTATAACTTACTATAGAAGATATACACTTCAAAGTTTGTTGGCTTTACAAGCTGAAGATGATGATGCTAATTTAGCAAGTAATAAAATTAGCAACAATTTGAAGTCAACTGAAGATGACAAGAAATGGTTAAATAAAAATACACCTGAATTTAGCAGAGCAATTGAATACTTAAAAGGTGGTGGTAGTTTAGATACTATTGAAAAAAAGTATAAATTAGCCAAAACAGTTAAAGACGAATTGTTAAAAGTTAAGTAGTATGAAAAATTCACACGTATTACCAACAGAGAAACAAAGAAGTTATATTTCTTTTATTGAAGACGAAACAGGTATAATCTTTTACGGAAAAACAAAAAAAGAAGCATCTAAATACATAGATGAAAATAAAAATAAATTACCTGTATCTGCATCAATAAATATGTGGGCATTGGTTAAAGGATATTAATTTAAAAACAAATAAGATATGAAAAAAATAACAAGGTCAGTAATTAAGTTGTCAGAAATTCCTGAACACTTAAAAACAAATAAAATATTTAACGGACATAAAATACATACTTATGCTATATTTCATATAGATGATTCTGAAGAAGATGATTTAAGTTTGTGGTTAATTAGTAAGTATCCAACAATAAAAAGAAAAATAAGCTTTTTAATTCACATTGACAAATAATAACAGGGTAGCCGAAAACTGAATAGAGTAGGCAAAGTAAACAATCAAAAAAATAAATATTATGGGAGCATTAATTAATTTAAGCTTAAGAGTAGACCAATTGCCTAAAGAGAAATTCGTAGCAGGTAAAGATGGAAAAGTGTATTACAACTTTACAATTAATGTAAATGATGATGCAAATCAGTTTGGACAAAACGTATCAGCTTTTGATTCACAAACTAAAGAAGAACGTGATGTTAAGAAACCAAAAAACTACATTGGTAATGGTTCAGTAATTTGGACTAATGGAAACATTAAAGCAGTTAAAAAAGAACAAGCACCTGCAACTACAACAGAAGTAGCTTCAGATTTGCCGTTCTAAATTAATCAGGGGTGTAACGGGATATTGCACCCCTTTTTTAAAACTATAAAAGAAAAGACAGATGAATGAATTAGATAAAGATGCAATACAACTTCTAATGGAGATGTATGAAGATGAATTAAGAATAGACCCAACACAAAAAATAGAACATCCTGAACCTGCTTTATCTTTAGGAACTAAAACATATGAAACAAAAGATGGACTAAAAGAGTTTCCATTACCATTAGGAACATATGGTAACTTTAGTTTTGTACAAGCACCGCCTAAATCAAAAAAAACGTTCTTTATTTCGCTTTTAAGCTCAGTTTATATGAAAGGGCAAATAGATACATTCGGTGGTGATTTAAGAGGTTATAGCAACGGAAAACATCTAATTCATTTCGACACTGAACAAGGGAACTTTCACGCTCAAATGGTTTTTAGACGACCTATTGATATGACTACAATAGATGCAAGTAAATACCATACATTCGCATTAAGACAATTGGACTTTAAAGAAAGAATACAATTCATAGAATGGTACTTGTACGATAAATTAGAAGGTAAAGATGTTGGATTGGTAATTATAGATGGTGTAGCTGATTTATGTAGTGATGTAAATAACATTGAAGAATCAAATGCAGTAGTTCAGAAGCTAATGAAGTGGACAAAAGAATTAAATTGTCACATTATAACAGTTATACATAGTAATTTTGGTTCAGATAAACCTACAGGGCATTTAGGTTCATTTTTAGAAAAGAAAACAGAAACACAAATACAATTAGAGTTAAACACAGTAAACAAAGAATTAGTCACTGTAAGCTGCAAACGAAGTAGAAATGCATCGTTCGAAACATTTAGCTTTAAAGTTAATAATTTCGGGTTACCACAAGTAGAAGGAGCGATGTATGACCCATTAAAAGGAGTATTTTAATTGTTAATAACTTTACATTATATTTACAAAATGAGAACAACTATTAAAAACCAAATACAAGAATTAAAGAAATCAGCATCACGAACTGGATTGATATTTTGCGATAATAATGTAATGTTTTCATTGATTCAAGAAATGCTTTTAAAGTTAGAACAAATAGAAGAATTGATAGAATTAGAAAACGAATTACATTTTACAGATGTAGCTGATGCAGTTAAGAATATGTATAAGAAAGATGAGAATTTAACACATATCTATGTCAACTTCCAAGTTAGACCTATTGAAGTAGAAAAGAAGTTCGGTGTTATAGATGCCAAGCTATATTTATAAGAATAAAAGTTTAAAGATAATCAGGAAAGAGCAATTGATTACTAATTTAAACTTTAAATATGATTACAATTATTTTTATTATTGCTGCAGTATTTTGGATGCTGCTTATGACTATGCAAAAGTATGGTGGTGAATTATTTATTAATCCTGTAGTTGGATTGATGGTTGGTGCTTTATATCACGAAGAAGATGGAGAGCATACATTTCAAATACTATTAGGTTTAGTTTCACTAACTTTTGTTTGGTATAATGAATAACCAATGGCTTGGTAAAGTAGCAGAACACCATTCCGAATGGATTAAGGTTGTTCAATCATTTGGTGAATTTGACTATGCTGAAGATATAGTTCAAGAAAGTTATATTGCGTTATGGAAATACGCAGATGCTGATAAACTTTTAGATGATAATGGTGATGTAAGGAAAGGATATATGTATTTTACACTACGTTCTTTATTTTACCAATACTATAACAAAAAGAAAAAGGTAAACAAAGTTGATGTGGATGGTTGTTGGGAATTATTTGACGATTCTAATATAGAAGAACACAAAGCATATAACGAAATATGTTTACTTATTGATGAAGAAATTAAAGACTGGAACTGGTATGACCGTAAATTATTCAAATTATATAGAGATACAGATTTATCAATGAGAGATATTGCAAAAGAAACAGGTATTAGTTTGATTTCAATATTTCACTCTTTAAAGAATCACAAAGCAATTCTAAAAGAAAAGTTTCAAAAAGACTATCAAGATTATATTACTAACGATTACAATTCAATTTATTAATTATGGCAAAAGCAAGAAAAAAACCATCACAAGGATTAGGTGATACAATAGAGAAAATCACTGAAGCAACAGGAATTAAAGCAGCAGTAGAAGTATTTACAAAAGCAACAGGTATTGATTGCAAATGTGAAGAAAGAAAAGCTATACTAAACAACTTAATTCCATACAGAAAAAAAGTTAATTGTTTAAACGAAGCAGATTACAATCAGCTAACAGACTTTTTAAAACCTACAAAGGGAAGCTTAACACCAAATGAACAATGGGCAATTGCTGGTATTTACGATAGAGTTTTTAATGTTAAGTTAGAACACTCAAGTTGTAGTTCTTGTTGGAGAGATACACTTTCTGATTTAAGAAAAGTATATAACGAATACAAAGTGAATGATTAATTGGAATGAGAGTGATTTATTCGAGTTTTTACGCTCGAATGTTTACCCTGATTTAGTTAAGTCAAAGAATCAGATGTCAAGGTGGGATTGTTATAGTCCTGCCTGTGGACATCGAATAGAGCTAAAATGTAGGAAACGACATTACTCAACACTACTGCTTGAAAAGAAAAAATATACTGCAATGATAGAAGAATGTGAAAAGCATTTAGACATCCCGATTTATATTAATTCAACACCTGAAGGAGTATTTAGTTTCAACCTGCATAAGATACACCCAACGTTTGAAATAAATAATAAGAATCCAGCAACTACACAATTTTACAACACACAAAGAATAGAAAAAGAAGTTACATATTTAGAAATTAATCAAGCATTAAAATTATGAAAGAAAATCCAATACAATTAGAGTTTTTAAAATCAGTACTATTATCACAACTACTGTTAGAATGTAATGAGAATTTACGTTACACAAAGCAATATAACGGTGCTTTAAAGCATTTACTTAATAAAGTGAATAGTCACTTGGAAACAACTGTTTATGATGAATACAGAAAGATTTATAATACAGATGCAGAAATGACTACAAATATCTTGAGAAGTATTGAAGAGTTAACTTTAAAGTTAACTACATCAAACTTGGATGAACTTGTAATGATTAATGCAGTTATTGAAAAGTACAATGAAAACAAAGAATGGTTTGCTGAATACGGAAATGCAGAGTTCTTAAGAATCGAATAATGGCTAAAAAGAAAATAGAAATCTATTCACCACATTACACACAAGTAAACGCTATGGTGTATTGTGTTAAAAGAAACGTTGCTTATTCGTTAGAAGCTAATAAGAACAAAAGATTCTATATAGTGAAGTATATACCATCTGATTATAAAAATGTAATCTACTTGAAAGAGAATAATAGAAAGGTCGAATTTAGCGAATATGAAGCAACAAAAAAGATAATGGAATTATATATTAACCAAAGTAAATTATTATGAAAACAAATAAAGAATCTATTAAGTTTGCTGAATGGATAGCTAAAAATCATTTTAGATTAAATAATATTCAAGATGGAAAATATTTATGGAAAAATGAGTATGAATATCAAGAAACTAATTATTTATATATTAAATTTAAAACAGAAAATATGCAAACAAAAGATACAATGTCAGAATGGATTGAAACACAAGTCAAAGATAGTGTAGTGCAATCAGTTATTAATAAGTTTAAACAACGTAGTGAAGTAGGAATAAAGAAATACAATACTACATTAGATAGAGAAGACTTAACTGATAAAGAATGGATAAACCACGCACAAGAAGAAGCAATGGATTTAATTTTGTATTTAGAAAAACTTAAAAGACTATGAAAAGTAAACAAACACCACTACAAAGAATCCAACGTATAATGAAATTTAATTATAATCGTGGATTAAACTCGGAAAGAGTCAATGAAGTATATAGAAAGATAATTAAATTAAGAGGTAGCAATTAGCTGCCTTTTTTGTTAAAGAAATGTTAAAATTTGTATAGTGTTAAAAAGTTGTTTATATTTGCGTAAACAATTAAAACAAAAAGATATGACAAAGCAAGAAATTAAATCAGAATTAGAAAGTCTTATTTATGTATTTGAATCATTAAATAATGACTATTCAGCACTTAAACTAAAAGCAGTATTATCTGCATTAGAAAAAGATTGGAATGAATCAGAATACTTTTATTCACAAATACAAAACTCAATCAATGAATGAAGATGCTACAATAAAGATAATGTCTATTTTAGAAACATTAGAAAGAGAAGTACAAAATGTTTATTCTGACTATTTTAAAGCAACAGATGAGCAATTATTAACCATTATAGATTCAATAGAGAGAGATAGACAAACCTATTATTATATTTATAACTTAATTATACAAGATGCAAGAAAAAATTAAAAAACAAGAAACACTTGAAGAAGCTGCTGAAAAATGGTTAAATAAAGATGGATTCAATGTGTACAATCATTACGATACAAGACCATCATTTATAGCAGGCTCTAAATGGCAACAAGAACAAATAGGTAAGTCAGAATTTCTACAAAAATTAAGAGCTACCAAATCAGATGCAGAAGCAAGAAGATTAATATTTGAACAATTTAAAAACAAATAAGATATGATAACAACATTAGATAACAAAGTTTGGGATAAGAACGAACTATTAGATAATATGTATGACGATGACTTTTACTATGGTTATTTAGGAAAGGTAGCATTATCTTCATCAATCCTTAAAATGGTGCTTAAATCACCTAAAACATACAAGTACGTTACAAAGTATGGACAAGCAGAAACACAACCATTAAGAGATGGTAAATTGTTTCATACATTGATATTAGAACCTAATAAGATAGATGACTTTACATTTGTAGATTGCAAAACTAAAGCAGCAAAAGAATATAAACTTGCAGTAGAAGAAAAACAAAACGTTTACACTACAAACGAGTTAAGAGATGCTGAAAGATTAGCTGATGCAATTCTAAAGAACAATGAAGCTACTTCTTATTTTATGGGTGCAGAATTTGAGATACCTGAAATAGCAATGATAGATGGAATACCATTTAGAGCCAAAGCTGATATTTTAAGAGGCAATCAAATAATAGATTTAAAAACTACTACAGGATTAAATGAATTTAGATATTCAGCAGACAAATATAGTTATGATTTACAAGCATACTTGTACAAAGAAATGTTTGGAGTAGATGAATTTGTTTTTGTATGTATAGACAAAGGAAGTTTAGACATTGGAATCTTTGAATGTAGTGATGACTTCTATGAAAAAGGAAAAGCAAAGCTGGAACAAGGTATTGCCAATTACAAATACTTCTTTCAGAATGAAGCAGTAGATTTAAACCAATATGTATTAAGAGGAATATTATAAATAAAACAAACATTAAGATTATGAACACACAAGAAATTAAAAGAGGAGAATACAACGCTTACTATCAAATAAGCAATTTAAAAGTAGCTGAAGTAAACAGAGATTTGTTTTTAAAACACGCTGAAAACTTTAAGAATAAACTAAACGAGTTTGGTTGGATGATGCCAATAGTAATATCAAAATCAGGAGATGTAATAGAAGGACACCATAGATTAGAAACTGCAAGAATGCTTGGACAAAAAACAGTACCTGTATATATTGTAGATTGGGTAAATACTTCAGATGCAAACGAACACCTTGATTGTATTATAAATCTAAACAATGGTAATCGTGCTTGGATAAAATTAGATTACTTAAAAGCATTTGCAAAAGAAAATGAAGATTATAAAAAAGTTTATGATGCTTACTTGAGTAATTCAAATAATATATCTGTAGGTAATGTAATTAATTGTTTCTTTGGTAAAACTGTTAATAATAAATTTAAGAAAGGAGAATGTAAAATAGAAGATATTGATTTCTCTTTAACATTACTAAATAAGTTTTCAGAGTTAGTAAGTAAGTATGGTTCAAGAAAGATACAAGCTTACTGCATTAGGGAATTAATAAACGTAGCTTATGTAAAAACAAATAAAGATTTAGATGCAGTAGAACACTTGTTAAGAGAATACGATAAAATGGCAAGTACTAATCATCCTGCATTAACTTCTATATCAGAGTTTAAACCAACAATAGAAAAAGAATTAACTTACTATACACTTAAGAAAAATGCAGATAACAGATAAAATTACAATAACAAACGAAGATAATATGCTATTGATGGCACGTTATCCTGATAACTATTTTGACTTGGCTATTGTAGACCCGCCTTATGGGATAGGTATTGATGGACAAAAGAAAAGTATTAATAAAAACCCAAAACACAATAGAAAAGAACACACACAAAAGAATTGGGATAACTCAATACCAAGTTTAGATTACTTTAACGAATTAAAAAGAGTAAGTAAAAATCAAATTATTTGGGGCGGAAACTATTTTACAGAATATTTAAAACCAACAAAAGCTTGGATATTTTGGTACAAAGGGCAAAGGGATTTAACAATGAGCGATGGAGAAATGGCTTGGACTTCATTTTATACTGTTACAAGGCAATTTGAATTAAATAGAGCTTCATTAATATCACAAAACACTTTTCATCCAACAGAAAAACCTTATAAACTTTACAAATGGATTTTAGACAAATACGCAAAAGAAAACGACAAAATACTTGATACACATTTAGGTTCAGGTTCAATTGCAATAGCTTGTCACGATTACGGATATGAATTAACCGCTTGTGAATTAGATAAAGAGTATTACGATAAAGCAATACAAAGAATAACAAATCATACTAACCAACAAAAACTATTTTAAATGGAAGAATCAAAAAAAATATTTGAATTTTTAAAAAGAAAAACAATTGTAGATGGAGCAGGAACTATGCAAAGCAATGGAAACTATATTACAATACAAAAACTTATAGAAGAATATTTAAAAGAAAAAGGTTATGGAAACTAAAATAAAAGAATTAATATTAAAAGAATTAAGAGTAGATATATCTGAACAAAGCAGGAAACGAGAAATAATAGAAGCAAGAGCATTATATTTCTATTTAGTTAGAAAGATATATACTAAAAGAAGTTTACAATCAATAGCTGCAGATTTCGATATGAATCACGCTACAGTAGTACACGCATTAAAGAACTTTCCAATGTATGAAAATTATAATACAAAAATTTTAGATTGTAAAAATTTAATCTTACATTTGTTGGGAGGAGAAGTAGAACAGGAAATGACTGAAGAAGATAAATTTAAAAAGAAGTTACACGATATGGAGCAGGAATTGAATAAACCAAGATACGAATACAAAATAATAGAAAACCTAAACAACCTATTAGAAGCTACTAAAGGAACAGAACAACACGAGTTAATTACTTTACGATTAGAAACATTTTATAATATGAATAAAAATATAAGATTATGAAATTACAATTAGAAACATACGGAAGGAAGTATTCGGTTGAAACAGATTATGATGATTTAACGATTGAAGATTATTTTGATTTGTTTAAAGGTTTGTTAGTACAAGCTACTTTTAACCAAACTACTATAAATGATTATATTATTGAATTAGCAGATGAATTAAGAAATGAAGATTAACGACATTATAGAAATTTTAAGAAACGATAACACATCTTACCTGTGGGATTTACCAAAACCTAAATGGGAAGCAATAGATTATTATAATCTAAATCAAATTAAACAAGGTAAAGAATACATAAACAAAAAGAAGTTTACTGATTATGTAGAACCATCTGATAAGACAGCAATTAAAATTAAAGCACAAGAGCATAGAATGAAACTAATTAGAAGAATATCTGATGGAGTTATATTTAAAGGCTTAAATGAATTAGCAAGACAAACTGGGTTAAGAAGAACTGCTTTATCTAAAGCTTTAAATAATAGTCCTAATGCGCCAAGTAGATTAATAGGAATTTATGAATTTGTAAATTAAATAATTATGACACTAAAAGAAAAGTTTGGAGAAGTAAAATCTCCTATATCAAGTGGACTTGAAAAAATAGCAGATGATTACGCTATTGAGTTTGCGGAGTGGATTGATAAAAATCACAAATCAATATCCCTTGAAATTTATAGCAATAAGAAAAAAGTATTAGAAATATTTAAAAAAGAAAAAGGATTATGACACCAAAAGAAAAAGCAGAAGAATTAGTACATAGATACGATTTACTTCAAACCTATGTAGAAGGTTTTAGTTTGGATGATGCAAAACAATGCGCATTAATAGCAGTTGATGAGATAATTAAAGCTATACCTGATGCAAGTGATGATAATTCTCCATATAATCACGAATTAAAATATTGGCAAGAAGTTAAACAAGAAATAGAAAAGCTTTAACAACTATAAGTTTTATTTATTATAGAATTGAATAAACAAATTTTTTTCTATGGAAAAGAAATCTAACAAAGGTGGGGCAAGAGTAGGTGCTGGTCGTAAACCTGTAGCTGATGAAAAGAAAGTAAACAATATTTTTATCCAAGCTTTAAAAGAGTTATATAATAAAGATACTGAAGAAGAAACCAAAATAGCATTTGTAAAGAATACTTTAATGGAATCTCAAAGAGGACAGTTGTTTGTAGCTGAACATATATTTGGTAAGCCAAAAGAGATAGTAGAAACTACTCATAATATTAATGACTTCAATATAAAAGATATATTCAAAATTGATAAGTCTAAATAGTAAATATAATCTATTAGGTTCAGATAGTAGATACTTTGTAATTACAGGCGGTAGGGGTTCAGGGAAATCATATTCTTTGAACTCTTTCCTATTGCTATTAACTTATGAAGTAGGACACGTAATATTATTTACACGTTATACTTTGACTTCTGCAAATGTATCTATCATTCCTGAATTTATAGATAAGATAGAATCAGCTGATTTAAGCAACGATTTTTATATTACAAAGGATGAGATAGTAAATTTAAAAACAGGGTCTAAAATCTTATTTAAAGGTATTAAAACAAGTAGCGGAACACAGACTGCTTCTTTAAAATCTTTGGCAGGTGTAACTACTTGGGTATTGGATGAAGCTGAAGAACTAACAGATGAGGAAGTATTTGAAAAGATAGACTTCAGTATTAGAACTAAAGGTGTACAGAATAGAGTATTATTAGTATTGAATCCAGCAACAAAAGAACACTTCATATATAAGAAGTTCTTTGAAGATAAAGGAATACAAGCAGGAAGTAATTTAGTAAAAGGAGATACTACTTATATTCACACAACATATTTAGATAATATAGAAAATTTATCAGCTTCTTTTATTAGTCAGATAGAGAATATTAAACAACGTAGACCTGAAAAGTATAAGCATCAAATACTTGGTGGGTGGTTGGATAAAGCTGAAGGAGTTATATTTAACAATTGGAGTATAGGAGAATATAAGCAAGTAGGTAAAAGCATCTTCGGTCAAGATTTTGGTTTTAGTAATGACCCAACTACATTGGTAGAATGCAATATAGATACTGCTAATAAGAAGATATACATCAATGAAAGGTTTTGTTTACCTGCATTAACTACATCACAGATATATCAATTAAATAAGCAGCATTGTTTAGATAGTTTAATTATAGCAGATAGTGCCGAGCCAAGACTGATATCGGAGTTGCAATCGGCAGGTTTAAATATAGTACCTGCAATTAAAGGTCAAGGTTCGGTTACTTATGGAATAGCTTTATTACAAGACTATGACTTAATAGTTACACCTGAATCAATTAATTTAATAAAAGAGTTAAACAACTACTGCTGGTTAGAAAAGAAATCTAATACACCTATAGACGCACATAATCACTTGTTAGATGCATTAAGGTATTCAGTTAGTTATCAGTTAGAGAATCCAAACAAAGGTACTTATTACGTTTATTGATGTCAAGAACAATAAAGAAAGATAGGTATAATAAAAAATCAAAGTGGTATAAGCAATTAGCTTATAAATGTAGATGTGAATATTGTTTAAATCCAAAATACAAATTAAGAAAACAAACTGATTATGACTTACGGACAAATGATTGCCACGATACAATGTTACATTCATCACATTAAGAATGTAGAAGTAGTTATTAATCTACCAAGAAACATTGGAGAGATTAAAAAGATGCAGCAGATGTATTTAATTGCTTCATCTTATTTAAGTGTATAACCTTAATATAAATTTTTATTTTAAGGCTATTGCCTGAAATGTTAAAGTTTTGTTAAAATTTGTAAATAGTTTTGTATTGTTAATAACTGATGTATATTTGTACAAGTTAAAACAAACAAAAAAAACAAAGCTATGATAAATTTAAACACAATTTCAAAAGAAGATTTCGCTAATGAATTATTAATGTCAGATGATTGTAATAGTTTTTACTTACCAAGAGAAAAACAAATTTTATCTTTAGACTTTGATTTTGATTTAATGAAAAAAGAGTTTGAAAATTGGCTAATAAATAACTGTGATAATTAATGAGTTTTTTTCCTGAAAGATGGGGAGGTAGAGAAATACCTCTTCATAAAATACCAACTAAGATTCCTAAAAATAAATTAAAAAAAAATAAGAATATGGAAAAGTTAAGAATAGAAGTTAAAAGCGAATTTGAAAAACGTTCTGATTTAGAGTTGGTAGAATTTATAAATACAGTAAAAGAATCTTTTGAGGATGTTTCAATAATATCAATAGAAAATTTAAAAACTGAATATAGTAAATTTCATAGATACAAATACAAAGTTTCTTTTTATCACAAATTATATATAATGATATAACTATGGAATACTACGACTACCAAAATGAATACCCTGAAAATGAATGCAGGTATTGCGGTGAACCTTGTGAAAAAACATATTGTGATAAACAATGTGAACGAGCAGATGAAGATTAAAATATTTTAAATGTCCCTTAATTGGCTATCAGAAATGGTAGCCTTGTTTTATGCTATTAATACAATAATTAAAAAAAATGTTAATAAGTATGTATAATTATTATTATTATTTATATATATTTGTAATGTTAAAAGTAGGTGAGGCAATCTCATCATCTTTATGCTTAAAATTAATGGCCGGCAAGCTTTAATAATTTAAGTTTATAATTAAGACTATCAGAAATGGTAGTCTTTTTTTTGTTTATACCTTATAGGGTATAATTATATTATATGTTTAAACGTATAAAAATGCTTTGTAACGCATAATTATATGCACAAACGTATAGATGTGTAGTTTTACTAACAATAAGTGCTTTATAACGCATTAATGATTGTATTTACTAACACTTAATACAATAATTTAAAATAGTTATTTATAAATAAAACAAAATATAATGAAAATAGAATTAACAATACCAACATCGCTAAACGATATTAAACTTGCACAGTATCAAAAGTTTTTATCTATAGCAAAAGACAATGAAGAATCAGAATTTTTGCAGCAGAAGATGGTGCAATTATTCTGTGGTATAGATTTAAAAGATGTGGCATCAATTAGATATAAAGATGTAGCAGAAATAACTGCAAACATTAATAATCTATTCACAAAAGAAAATCAATTCATACAACGCTTTAAAATGGGTGGAGTAGAATTTGGATTCATTCCTAATTTAGATGAAATGTCTACAGGGGAATATATGGATTTAGATACATATATTACTGACTGGGATACAATGCACAATGCAATGGCAGTATTATATAGACCAATTACAAATAAGTTAGGTAATAAATATCAGATTGAAGAATACAAAGGTTCTGTAACGTATGCAGATGTAATGCGACACGCTCCATTAGATGTAGTGTTAGGAGCAATGGTTTTTTTTTACAATTTAGGGAACGACTTATTGAAAAGTACAATAGATTATTTGGAGAAGAATCAGGAAGTACAGAATATTCTGAACAAGCACAATTTGGAAAACGTTGGGGATGGTATTCAAGTATCTATGCTCTTGCTCAAGGAAACGTTAGAAGATTTGATGAAGTTTCCAAGTTACCAATCACACAAAGTTTAACTTGGTTAACATTTGAAAAAGAAAAAACAGAAATAGAAATGAAATTAATAAATAAAAAATAATGAAAGGATTTTATCAAATAAGCCAAGCTATTAAAGACCAATTAGATGCTGATGTTTTTGTAAACACAGTTACTATTGGAGATATATTTAAGATTGACTTAAACAAACAGACTATCTTTCCTTTATCACATATAATGATTAATTCAGCTAATTATAATGGAAGTACTTTCAATTATAATATTTCTGTTTTATGTATGGATATAGTAGATGAATCAAAAGAAGAAACTACTGATTTGTTTAGAGGTAATGATAACGAGCAAGATGTATTGCACACGCAAGAAATGGTTGCACGTAGGTTGCTTGAAATGTTAAACAGAGGTGACTTATATGACGATGGATTTCAATTAAGTAATGGTTCAGCTTCTATAGAATACTTTGTAGATAGATTTGAAAACAAAATTGCAGGTGTTACAATAACATTTGATGTGATGACTTTTAACGATATGACTATCTGTGATTAATGGCAAAAGAATTACAAAATGTTAACGATGTATTAAAACGATTTAGAGATTATGTGATTCAACAATCAAGAAGTAATCTATCTAAAGGCGGAAAGAACGTTTCTAAAGAACTATATAATAGTATTAAAGGCGAAATAGTCACAGAAGAAAACTATTCAATAGTAGGCTTTAAAATGGCTGAATATGGTTCTTATCAAGACAAAGGTGTAAGAGGTGCATCAAGTTCTGCAAAAGCTCCTAATAGTCCGTTTAGATTTGGTTCAGGTACAGGTAAAAAAGGTGGTTTAACTAAAAGCATATTAAAATGGGTACAAGCGAAAAGATTTCAATTCCGAAACAAAAAGAATGGGAAGTTTATGAGTTACGAACAAACAGGGTATCTTATTTCTCGCTCTATTTTTCAGAAAGGAATTAAACCAAGTTTATTTTTCACTAAACCTTTTGAAGCAGGATATAAGAAATACATAGACACAGATTTAATGAAAGCATTTAGTCAAGACATAGATACAATGGTAGATTATAATTTAACAAATATAAAATGATAATATATACAAGAAGTCCTTACTTCATAACAGTAAATGAATCAGGTCAAGTTGGTTCTAAAATAGAATTAAGAATTTGGAATGGTACAGGTTCAGCACCAGTTGCTGCTACTTATACATTTAGCAAATCAATTGCTTCACCTACTCAAATAGAAAATGTTTATAATATTAGTCCATTTGTAAAAGAATACATTGACAATGTAGCACCTAACTATGCTGCAGGTGAAACTGATTCAACTACTATGTGGGCAAATGTACAAGTAAAAAGATATAAAGAAACTTCAATAGGAGTTTATAGTTTAATTGATACCGTTACCTATTTAGGAACTAATGGATATACTGCTTTTACTGACGGATACAATTATACTAATCCATCAAATACTTTTATGCTATTGTCAGATAATTCAAAAGAAATTAAATACGATATTACAAAAGATATTCCGTATGTTAATGTATTAATCAATCCAATAGAAGGAGATGTTATAACTGCAACTTATAAAGATTTAAGAGGTAGAAACGAAATTGTTGTTGGATATACCGAAACAAAAGGAATGTTAAAGATTCCATTATCAACTACAAATATAAAATACAATAAAGGAAATACAGTTGACATTAAATACAATGAAACAACTTTTACTTATAGAGTTATACCTATTTGCGAGCCTAAATATTCTCCTGTAATTTGTTCTTATATTAATCGCTTTGGTGGATGGCAGTTCTTAACGTTTTTTAAGACACGTATAGATAATATAAATGTTAAAGGTAGTAGTTATAACCTATTACAAGATTCAATCAATTACAACGCATCTAAAGGACAATCTAAATCATTTAATATTAACGGTAAACAATCAGTTAAACTATCTTCAGGATTTGTTCCTGAAAACTATTCTGATTTAATTCAAGATTTGTTATTAAGTGAAACTGTTTTGTTGGATGGTCAACCTGTAGAAGTTAAAACACAAGGTACTACATTAAAAACTTCTTTAATAGATAAAAATATCAATTACGAAATAGAATTTGAATATGCATTTAATTTAATTAACAACGTTATTTAATGGTAACAGTAGGATTATATATTTATATAAACGGAATAGCTAAACGTATTGAATTATTTGATGATGAAAAGATTTCTATTACATCTTCAGTTCAAGACATTTCTGATATTTCAAAAGTAAGAACAGATTTTAGTCAGTCATTTACTGTGCCTGCATCTGAAAACAATAATAAAATATTTAGCCATTGGTATAATAATTCTGTTGATAGTGGATATGATGCAAGAAAAAGAAAAGATGCTTATATTGAATTAGACACAATACCATTTAGAAAAGGTAAGATTCAATTAGAAAAATCTAATATGAAAGATGGATTACCTGAAAATTATACACTTACTTTTTATGGTTCATTAGTTTCACTTAAAGACACATTTGCTGGAAAAAAATTATTTGATTTAGATTTTTCAGATTATAATTTTACATATACAGGAGATGAAGTTATAAACAGGGTTTCAAGTGGGGTATCTAATGATGTTAAATTCCCTTTAATTAGTTCTAATAGAGTTTGGCAAAGTACAGGTACAACTGATAATGTAACAACTTCAACTGGTGCTATTGATACAACTGAATTATTCCCTGCTATTAGATTATCAAAGGTATTCGATGTTATAGAATTAAACTATGGAATATCTTTTACAGGAAACTTTTTAACCGATTCAAGATTTACAAATGCTTTTTTATATTTAAAGAATTCAGAAAAATTTATAGCTAAAAGTTCTTTAACGCATATATTTTTTAATATTGCTACAGGTTTTCCAACAAAAGGCTGGAGTTTTAATTCATTTACATCTTCATTTATTTATGTTGCAGAAACACCATTTTCAGCATCAAGTATGAATATAGCCGTAACAGTAAATACTGCTAATATTAAATATAATTTATTGGTATATAATACTAATGGATTAGTAGCAAGTATTCCTGTAGCTAATCCTACTGTATTAACAAATTCATTTAACGTACTTAATTTTTCATCTTATAATGTAAATAATAATAGTACTTATGATTTTTACATTCAATCCGAAGCTCCTTTAAATTTTACATCCACTTTAAGTTTAGGTAGTGGAGGTAATGCAAGTCAATTAAATCCTGAAGCTACTTCAGCTATTTTAAACATTTCCTCTTATATGCCTGATATTAAAGTTGAAGATTTTTTTAGTGGAATATTAAAAATGTTTAATCTAACTTGTTTAAGTTATGAAGAAAATATTTATCAAATACAAGAATTAGAATCTTGGTACGCTGATGGCTCTATTACAGATATAACACCATATGTTATAAGTGATGACTTAACAATTGATAGGCTGCAATCTTTTAAAAAGATAAACTTTAAATATGAAAAGTCAGAATCATTTATGAATGTAGCTTTTGCATCTAATAATGGTGTTGAATATGGAAATCTATTAGCTGATATTGATTCTGATGGTGGGGAATATTCTGTATCGTTACCTTTTGAGAATATTTTATTTAATAAATTCACAGGACAAAATTTACAGGTAGGTTTTACATTAAAACAAGACTTTAAAAATTATCAAAATAAACCTATAATATTATATGATTATGGAACTTTACAAAGTTGTAATTTCTATATGAAATATAATACTACAACTACAAATTTAACAACGTACAATGCTTTTGGTCAAGATACTTTAATTAGTGGTATAAATTATAGTTTAAATTTTGGAAATGAAATAAGTTCTTTACTATTAACATCTATAGATAATAGTTTGTATAACGTTTATTATAATAATTATTTATCTAATATATATAATCCTAAACAAAGAAAATTTAGTTTAAAAGCGGTATTACCAATTAGCTTATTGACTAAATTAAAATTGAATGATAGAGTTATAATAAGAGATACAAGATATTTGATTGACAATATGAATATAGACTTAACTTCAGGAGAAGTAAATTTAAGTTTAATAAACGATTTTAGAATATTATGATAAAACAGATATTAAATCTTTTAATGATGGATAATCATTATGGAACAAGTGAAACAATAGAGATTGCAAAAGGTAAATATGAAATACCTAATAGTTGGGCAAAAGGATTTAACCAAATTAAAAGATACATTAAATGGCAGAAATAAAAACCATTGAGTTACATATTAAATCAAACTTAGACACCGCATCTAAAGAGTTTGATAATTTTGCTAAATCTATAAAAGCAGTAGATACTTCTGCTACTAATTTAGATGCTACATTTGAAGAAGTTTATGGCGACTTACAACCATTAACTACAAGAATGGGTGAAGCTGAAGATAGACTTTATGAGTTAGCTTTAGCAGGTAAACAAGGAACGCAAGAGTTTAAAGATTTGTTAACATCTGTAGGTAACTATAGAAAAGTACAAATTCAGACTGATATGGTTGTAGATAATGCTGCAACTACATTAAGTCAAAAACTAACAGGTTCGTTAAACGCTGCTGCTGGGGCTTTTAGTTTAGTTCAGGGTTCTATGGCTTTATTTGGTGCTGAATCAGATGATGTAGAACAAGCTATATTAAAAGTTCAATCTGCAATGGCTATTAGTCAAGGTGTAGAAACTATTAGAGAAAGTGCTAAAAGTATGCAAGCTTTAGGTACTGTTATAAAATCTACAACTGCTTTTCAAAAAATATCTACTGCTGCACAATGGTTATGGAATGCTGCTATGTCTGCCAATCCTATTGGTGCTATAGTTGCTTCTATTGCTGCTTTATTAGTTGGTGGATATAAGTTAATTAAATTCTTTCAAGATTCATCAGATGCAAATGAAAAAGCTGCTGCTGCAACAAAAAGAAATACTGCTGCATTAAAAGAGCAAAGTACAAATGCTGCTCAATCTTCTAATAAATTAAAAACTTATAACGACCAACAATACGCATTAGCACAAGCAGCAGGTGCATCTAATGAGGAGTTAAGAAAGTTAGCATTAAAACACAAAGAAGAAGAAATTGCTTTAAATAAAAAGAATGCAGTATTAGCACAGAGTACATTTTTAAGACAAAGAGATACTTTAGCTGCTTTAAAAAATTCAGGTGCAAGTGATGAGGTGATTGCTAATCAAGAAAAGCTTACACAAGAAACTTATAAGTCTTTTAAAAAGCAAAATGAAATACTTTCTAATTCTTATAAGGAACGTGCTGCGTTAAGAAATGCTAATGCAGTAGGAGAAGTTGCTGATGCAAAAGCAGCTGCTGATAAAGCTGCTGAAGCAAGAAAAGCTGCACAAGAAAAAGCTGCTGAAAAAGCAAAAGAAGCTGAAGAAAAAAGAAAACAAGAAAGAAAAGACTATATAGCAAAAGGTCAAGCTGAAGAAGATGAAATACAAGCTTCTAAAGATGCTTTAATTGCTAAACAAGAAGAAGATAATAAAAATAAAGCTTTAAAAGAATTAGCAGATAATGCTGCTATGCAAAAAAAGAAAACAGATGATGAAAAAGCAAATTCAGAGGCAAGAATATTAATAGCAAAATTAGAAAAAGAAGAAAAAATACAAGCTGCTGAAGCTGCTGCAAATACATTAAGTCAATTATCTGATTTATTAGGAAAAGAAACTGCTGCAGGAAAAGCTGCTGCTGTAGCAAGTGCAACTATATCTACTTTCTTATCAGCACAAAAAGCTTATGAGTCTACTGTAGGTATTCCAATTGTAGGACCTGTATTAGCTCCTATTAATGCAGGTATAGCTATTGCTGCGGGTTTAAAATCTATTAAATCTATTTGAGCAGTTAAAACTCCAAGTGGTGGCGGTGGT